>OJKY01000003.1_pt1 | contig 334556 bp, 264 predicted proteins | sample 1596571 | NCBI WGS metagenome assembly OJKY01 (sample SAMEA4350170, study PRJEB24818) | metagenome | biome: human; feature: gut; material: faeces | place: Denmark | collected 2013-09 | reverse complement strand
CCCCGTTGGAGCCGCAAGGCGGCGACCGTATCGAGCGTCGGACTTGACGTAAAGTACAAGCGACTGCGCCATGTTGTTGCGTAGCCGGCGCACAAAGCGAAGTGGCATAATAAGAGAAATGGCGTTGATTATGTCTCGACCGAGTGTTGTCCCCCGCCACGCGGTCACCGTGGGTTCCCTTGCAAGGGGGAACGGTGATATGGGCGCGACGCGTAAAGCAATTCGTCCAGTGGACGGACTGTAGCCAAAGCGAACAAGGCGGATTGCCACGCAAACGCCGCAGTCCAAACACCTGAGGAAAGGGGAAAGTGGCATTTAGGGTTTTACACACAAAACTTTTGTAGAGTGGTGGAAGAAATACCGGCGCGGTCCGGAAAGATGGGGCAATTCTATTTGGGGTATTGCACGTCCACCCCTTGTAGTGCCGAAAACTTATTAAAACTTATACGCGCACTTTGCATATTCGTAACGCACATAATATATTTTGTGCATTACCGTGAGCGCGATATTGAGATGAAGAACAAGGAAACACCCATCCGAAACAAAACCCAACGTACAAGCAGTACGTGATTTTGGAGCGGATGGGTGTTGACGATGTTATTCGCTCAATAGCGCGCTCACGGAGACTTCATACGCAACCCGCTCCTCCACCTCTCCGCTTTCGAGTTGTTTTTGATATATACGAGACTGGATTCTGCCGTTCAGACGGATTTTGTCTCCGACGGAAAAAGTGGAAGCAAATCGTGCGTTTCTGCCCCATGCGATTGCAGGAATGTAGTCGGATTTGTTGTAGGCACGGTTGACGGCAATGAGCAAGTCACAAATTTCGCGTTTGAAAGGCGTCGTGCGATACACGGGCGGTTTGCAAACGAAACCTTCGATTTCTATTGCGTTGGGAACTTGTTCGTCGTATTCGCAAAGTTCTCTGACAAAGACTTTTAGAACGAGTTTACTGTGATTTTCTATTATCTTATTATAACTGCGAAATTGCCCGATTAAACCGATTAGATTACCTATTTCAAAACGATTTTCACCGATTATACGTTCGCTTATCGTGACGGGAACGACGTCTTCCTGTCCCGAAAGCCGCTTGACCGACACGGTGAAATCGTAGAATTTTTCGTCCATAATCTCGTGCGAAAATTCAAGTTCGCTTGCGATTTTACCGCTAAGGTACACTTTGTTGTTTTGCATTTGTTCATAACTCATGATTTTTCTCCTTTATTTATGCGTTTTTACGCTGCAAGCCGTTGTTGTCGACAGTGTAGTTTTCCGTTGCGACGAGTTCTGAAAGCGTGACGAAACGGAACCCTTTTGCTCTCAATCCCGTCAAAATCATCGGTAAAACGTCAAGAACGTGGTCACTGTTGTTGTGGAAAAGCACTATATCTCCGCTTTTTGCCTTTGGCACTACCCTTTCGTATATTTGTTTTGCACTGAGTCCCTTCCAGTCGAGCGAGTCGATTGACCACTGCACGCCCACCATATTCAAAGATTCGAGCGACGTCATAAGTTTGTTGTCGTAATCTCCGAACGGAGCGCGGAAGTATACGGGAGTTTTGCCCGTCAACTCTTTCACTCTGTCGTTGACGTATTCGATTTCGTTCTTTATCTCGTCTTCGCTGAGTTTCGGCATATTAAGGTGATTGCGCGAATGGTTGCCGATGTCAAATCCGGCATCTGCAATCGCTTTGGTTTCTTTCTCGAATTTGTCAATCCAGAATCCCACGAGAAAGAACGTGCCTTTTGCGTCGTTTTGCGCCATAACGTCAAGAATCCCCTGCGTTTTGTCGGCACCCCACGCCGCGTCGAACGTAAGCGCGATGACTTTGTCTTCGGTCAACACCGAATAGACGGGAATTTTTCGCGTTGATTTCCCGAAATACACGCACGCACTGTCGGTCACTGCCACGCTTGACAAAAGTATCACTGCGACAAGAGCAATCGACACAATGCCGATCAAAGTCGCTTTTTTTACGGTTATAAACACCTTGCACCCCGATTATATTCTTCGTGCGGACGAAAAATTTTGCTTATCCTGTCGTCAATCGTCGAAGTTTCGGCAATTTTGCGATAAACAAGCAAGCCGCACGCGCTTATGACAAAACATATTTTTGAAAGCAACGATTTATGCTAAAAGCAAATAATTGACTTATAAATTTTGCGATAGTATAATGAACGTATGAAAAGAATTGCCACACAAAAAAACGGATTTTGGAAAAGAGTCGCAATCAACGTGCCGTTCGTGCTGATGATTGCGTTGATGATTGCCCTGTTCGGCGGTGGTTTGCTATTGATTTTCTATTCAATAGCGTCTCTTTTCGCGTTCAAAAGTTCTATGATATTCCTTATTCTCGCGGGCGCGGGGCTTATAGCAATCGGCGCGGGATTGGGACTTATCGTCGCTTATAAGAAATATTTTGAGTTCTACAACAAAAAAATGGGATGGGAATATCCCGACGCTCCAAAAAAAGAAGACAAATCAATCGTGGACGGCAAAAAAACGTTCAAAGATTACATCACACTCCCCAACGTCGCGCTCGTCGTGCTTGCGCTCGGTGCATTGTTTACGATTATCTCTGCGGCTTTGGGTTGCATAAACAGAGATAAGTGGGTTGACGACACCAAAACGTTTATGGAAAGCAACGGCTATTATTCAAACGTGGAACACCGCACGCACAAAGATACGATTCTCGAAACGGGCACTTCGGACAGAATAAACAGAATAGAGATAAACTTCATCGAAAAACAAGCCGTCATCATCTACACCACAGACACAGACAAACTCGGCTCGGTGTATTACGACTACTACGTGAAGTTTTCAAATCAACTCTCGTTCACACGCTCGAAAGACGGCACCGTTACGATAACAGAATCCGCACCGCCCGTCATCGAAGAGACTGCGCTCAAAAAGTTGTTCTTCTTCATTTTCAAAGACTTCAACGTGGAAAAGCAAGTTCTTATCTATCTTCCCGAAGACACCAAAGAAGATATGCCAAACTACATCGAAATCGTCGGTGAAAAAGTCATATACGCCGTCACCGAAACACCCCAAACGAGTGAAAGTCAGAATTGAAACAAACAAAAGCGATGAGTTGCGTTCAAAGCCTTGCGCGACAATATCGTAAAAGAACGAAGGAAAAACCGCACGCGTTTGCGTGCGGTTTTTATATAGAAAGAGTTCACTTTATCATTCGTACAATTTGTTATTTTTAGGTATTCTAATCATTTGATTTTTACTTTTTCATTTTCATTCCGCCCGAAAAATTCGCAAGGATTCCAGTTGTAAAACTTGTTTTCACTCCCCTTGTTCTTCGCAAAATAGCCTGCTCGACAAGACGGGATATGAGCGATGAGAACGGCATATCGAAAAGATAAAACGCCATAGAGCCGGGGATTGTGTTTATCTCGTTGATATATACCTTTTTGCGATTTTCGTCTACGAGATAATCAACACGCACAACACCGAACAACCCCATTTCTTTATACACACGCTCCGTATTTGCTTTTACGATGAGTTCCAAAGAACCTATATCGGCAGGCATAATTCTCTCGCTTCTCGACATTTTGCCCCCACCAACGTATTTATCGTCAAAAGTCAAAAAATCGCTATCAGAACAAGGTCTTTCTGTGTTTGAAACGACGATTTTGCCGTTTTCTTCAAATGCAGCGCAGTTGACTTCCTTGAAATCGACGAGTTTCTTCTCTGCAATGACTTTGTCGTCAAAACTGAACGCGACGTCAAGCGCATACGCAAGGCTTTCGTCATCGGTTGCAACTGCTATGCCTATGCTGCTACCGCCAGTGGACGGTTTGACTATTATCGGATAATCGAGAACGGCTTTCAACCGATCCACAGTGCCCTGTCCGTCTTTTTCATAATCCGATTTAAGAACGGTTTCATAAGGCAATACGTTTAGCATAAGTCCGTCAAAGATCTTTTTCGAGAAAGCCTTGTCCATACAACAAGCACTTGCGCAAACGTCACACGACGTATAAGCAATGCCGTTATATTCCAAAAGTCCCTGCATAGTGCCGTTTTCGCCTTCACCGCCGTGACAACACAAGAACGCAACGTCGGGTTTGAAAAACTTGACGAGTTTGTTTCGTTTCAGTTTGAAAAACTCACCTTTGATGAGATACGCCTTTTCGTGTGCAAGCGGATTGAACGACACGAATTTTTCTACGTCGTCAACGTCTCCGACGTAAAAGTTTCCGCCATCCATATATATAGGTTCAACCTTAAATTCGCTCCTGTCAAAGTTTGAAAGTACCTGCATAGCGGTGATAATCGATATCTCTTTTTCAAGCGAACGACCGCCGAAAATCAAAGCAATTCTTCTTTGCATATTCTCTCCCTTTTGTCGTATTGACAATATATGATTCTTTATTCGAGTATTGTTACACTCTCGTGTCAGACAAAAATTATTGTATAAAATCTGTCGCATTTACTCCTAACTTCAAACTTCCGACCACGGATTTTCGATTCGAACATCGCAAAATTTTATTTTACATTTGTTTGATTAAATTTAAGATGTTTTACAATAATGTGCATTTTTTAGAATAGTCAATTATGGAAATATGTGTTTTATAGAGTAGTTTTGCGGTTTTACACTACACTTTGTCGTCAAATATATCAGGCAAGTCATTAAGTATCAAAAGCGTATCTCCCACTTTGAGAGTGTTTGAAAAATCGTTTTCACAATCTTTAAGCGACTCGTAAACGTATATCTCTCCGCCGAAGTCGCATCGTTTCAACGCGCGATTAAGCGGAAGACTTCTCTTCTTCCCCACAAGCAAAACGACGTCTGCAATCGACGAAATATATTCGCCCAGCTTCTCGTTTTCCTGCTCTTCGTTTTTGCCGAGTTCGACAAGTCCGGGAGTCATAACCACTTTTCTCGTATCGAACATGGCGAGCGTATCGAGCGCAAGTCTTGCTCCGTCCGGATTTGAATTGAAACTGTCGTCGATTATCGTAATACCGTTTCCTTTCACAAGTTGTTGTCTGTGCGGCACTGCTCGCAAAGATTGTATGCCGTTTTGAATATAAGGGATTTCAATGCCGAGTTTCACCGCCACCCCGACTGCAAGCATTATGTTTTCGACGTTGTGTATTCCAAGCAAATTCGTGTGCGCGCAAAAAACGTCGTTACCTATCTCAACGTCAAAATCGCTTCCGTCCTTGCCAACTGATATATTGAACGCCCTTACGTCACATTCGTTGTCAAAGCCTGCATATATGACTTCGGGTATCGGATTTTGCGAAATCAACTTCGGCTCGGTCACGCTTCTCAATTTTCCGTTTATCACGCACGTTCCGTCACCCACTTCGAGAATGCGACATTTTTCACGCTTGATATTATCGAAAGTTTTGAAAGTTTCAAGATGCTGTTCGTTTATTCCCGTCAATACGGCAATTTGCGGTTTTACGATTTGCATAAGACGTTTGACGTCTCCCTTTCGTCTTGCTCCGAATTCCGCAATGAAAACTTCGTGCGTCGGATCAAGAGAATTGACCGTCTTCGATATTCCCATAGGCGTGTTGTAACTCTCGGGCGTTGCCAGAACGTTGTATTTTTGCGAAAGCATCGTCGCAATATAGTTTTTCACAGAAGTTTTGCCATAACTGCCGGTAATTGCGATTTTTATCAAATCGGGACGATTTTTCAGCCTTCTTGCGGTTCGCATTTCAAATCGGCGATTGTTCAACTTTTCAAAAACGTTGATTATCGACGCTAGAATTATGAACATCAGCGGAAAAAACAGCACGAATCCGAAAAATACGAGATACCGAAGATAAGAGTCGGCAAGTTTAGCATTTACAAGCGCAAGCGCACACGTTCCTGCGGCACATGCGCCTACCGACACGAAAATCAGACATCTCACGGCACGCTTTGTATATTTAAGCGGTTTTTTGCGGTCGGGCAAATCTTCCATAAAATACAATGTGATTTCCGTCACAAAGAAAAACAGCGCAATCAAAAACCCCCAGAACGCTTTTGCCTGAAAGAAATAAAATCCAAGCCACACCGAAAAGAACACCGCAACGCTGATGACGTCGATAAGATACACCGTGCGAAGCCTTCTATTGCCGAATATCTCGCTTATACGATAGTTGTCGTTTTGTATGGCGTACAGATACGGTCTTGCCATGAAAAAGCCCGTAAGCAACAAAAGCAGTATGTAAAACCAGTCACCGCGCTGAAGCGTCATAATTTCTCCTTATTCGCTCATATATACGCAAAATGTGGCCAGATTGTGCAACACTCGTCTCGTCGTACAACAAAAAATCCACTGTTTAGCGGACTTTTCGGACAATATTATGTTTCATGAAACATACAAAAAATTCGGGTGAAAGGATTTTGAGCAAAAAATTATTTTCAAAGCAATTCAAATCATTCCTTCAAAAACGCTTTCAATATTGCGTCAAACGCATATGCGTCTTCGAGATAAGAAAAATGACCGCCGTGCAAAACAAATCCCTGTGAGTTTTTTATATGCGTTTTCAAATGCTCGTACATATAAAGCGGCGTTTGATTGTCTTTATCTCCCCAAAATATTGCAGTCTCGCAATCAATGTATTTGAGAATCGGGCGTTCGTCGCAATTTACGACTTTGACGAACGTCTTTTTCATATTTTCACTTAGCGACCTATAATCGGTCGAGCCTTTAAGACCGCCTTTCCCGAGTTTCTTTAGAATTTTGTGAACTGCGACTTTCACGTAATATGACGGTTTGCGTCTCGGTTTTACGCCCGCGCTGTCCACAAGAACGAGTTTTTCCACCCGCTGTTTATGAAAAGCAGAGATGTAAATCGCAACTCTTCCGCCGAAAGAATGCCCCACCAGCGTCGCCTTTTTTATGCCGAGATAATCGAGCAAACACAAGGTTTCTTTTGCATAATCTTCTACGTCGTACGCCACACTCGGCTCGTCGGAATCTCCGAAACCTGCAAAATCAATCGACGTAACGCGAAATATTGCGCTTAGCAAATTCATTTCTCGGGCAAAAGCGTCACAGTTTGCACCCCAGCCGTGCATAAACACAACATCCTCGCCGCGCCCGAAACTCTTGTACGCAATGCGCCTGCCGTCGATAAAAAAATAACGCTTGCTTTTGTCACATGCGTCATTCGTAGTCGGAATATTCCGTGTTTCTTTGTCGTCTTGTCGGGTGTAAAAGTCGTCTGTTTCAGTCACGATTACCCCTTGTTTTCGTTTATAACGGTTTTGCCGTCTATATTTGAAACTTATATATGCGTTCGTCTCAATATAAGAGATTTCGGTCTCTTACAAGGAAAGCCACATTATCAGCGCGTCGTATTGATTGTTGTAATATCTCGGTCTCACACCTTCGACTGTAAAGCCGAAACTCTTATACAGCGCGATTGCAGGCGCGTTGCCGTCCTTGACTTCGAGCGTCATATATTTTATGCCAAGAAGCCTTGCGCGAGAGATGAGTTCCGCCATCAAAAGCGTGCCTATTCCATTGCCGCGATTGCCTGCTTTTACGGCTATATTCGTGATATGCGCTTCGTCAAGCACTTTGTGAAAACCGCCGTAGCACACCACTTCGTCGCCGCGAGTTCCCACGAGATAGTAGGCATTTTCGTCTTCGACTTCGGGAATGAACATACGCTCGCTCCACGGTTGGTCAAACGCTTCGCGTTCGATTTCCGCCATTTGTCTCAGATGTTCGTATCGAAGCGGCTCAAACTTCATCTTTTTCTCTCTCCGCTTGCGATTTTCTCATATAGAACGGCTCGAACACACTCACGAATTCTTTGTCGTTTGCCTTTCGGATTGCCACTTTCGCAAGAGTTTCGCCAACGCTTGCAATCGTTTTAAAATCGATTTTTTCAGCATCTAAACAATCGCTTTGCCCGTTTTCGACAAAGGATTGCTTCACGACTTTGCCGTTTTTGCACTCTGCAAGATACAAGTTGCCATGTCCTGCGTCGACGCCTGCGATACAATCTCGTCTATTGTATGCAATGAGTTCAAATGCCGTGATTGCGATGCGTTTTGCACCGGTTGCAAATGCAAGAGCGGTCATTGCAGATACACCTATGCGAATACCCGTAAACGAACCGGGCCCCACAACGACTCCTATAACGTCAATATCGTTTACGTCGACTTCGTGTTCGTCGAGCATTGCTTTTACGCTCGACATCAAAGTTGCGCTGTGGCCGCTTTTGCCGATTTCTTTCGTATAGGAAAACATCTCTCCGTTTTTGACGAGCGCAATGCTGAGTCCCGTTGAAGTTGTGTCAATCGCAAGAATGTTCATAATCTGCCTTTGTTTTTGTTTATATTTTCCTTTCAGCCGTTGTTTTCGCCGTCAGCGACACTTTCGTTTTCTGCTTTTTCGCCGTTTACGTCGTCGGATTTCTTTTCATCCGATTCGACCGTTTCGGCATCAACGTTAGAAATCGTTTTGCCGTTTTCGTCTTGCTGAAGGACAATATCGTATTCTCTTTTAGTTTCGCCGAGTGTTTTTACGGATATTTTTATAACTTTGCCGTCGAAATGCTCGAATTTGTTCCATTCGATGACCGTCACCGCGTCTTCGTCAAAGCACTCTTCTATGCCGAGTTCTGCGAGTTCGTCCGAACTTTCCACTCTGTACATGTCAAGATGATTGAGTTTAAGTCTTCCGTCTTCATACACGTTGAGAATGGTAAACGTCGGACTCGTAACTTCTTCTTTTACACCGAGTGCTTTTGCAAGTCCTTTGGTGAACGTGGTCTTGCCTGCGCCCAAATCTCCGTCGAGCAACAAGATTTCTCCACCGTCAAGCGTATCGGCAACTTTCTTCGCAAGAGCGTAGGTTTCGTCAACCGACTTGACTTTGTGAACGCCGAAAACGGTGCCTTTTTTCATGCTCGTGCCATCCCAGTGCAGTATTTTGGAAAGACGTTTGTAAAGAACAAAGGTCAAACCGCTTACTATTATACATCTAAACAGATTAAAAGGCAACACGCCGAGCAACAAATAATAGGTGTAGAAAGTGTCAATCGTCACGTTTTTGTATAGCGGTTTCAAAACGCCGACTATCGCGTCGAAATTTCCGCCGAAGTACAATTGAACGAAGAACGGAATCGAAATGAATCTGTTCACGAGAATCGACAATCCCGTAAGGCAAGCACTGCCGACACATAAGCCGATGAGCGCGTGTTTTTTGTCCTTGTGGAAATAGTATATCAGTGACGCCGGCAACACGAACGCTATGCCGAGAAGTATGTCCGTGGATTCTCCGACGTACGCCGTCGTCGTGAGCGGAAATTTGAGAAGACACTTGATTATAACGACCAGACACCCGCTTATCGGTCCCATGGAGAAGCCTGCAAGCAACGCAGGAAGTTCACTTATCTGAATTTCGAGAAAACTCGGAAACATAAACGGCAGATTGAATTTTGCAAATGCGTATAGGATAAACGCGATTGCCGTGAGAATTGCCATCTTTGCGATATAAGCGGTTGAAAATTTCGGATTGCGAAATTTTGCAAAAGTTGCTTTTATTTCCGCTTTTCCGTCAGTTTTTTCGGCTGTGATCGAAACGTCGTTTTTGAGTCGTTTTTCGCCTTTTGTTTTGCTCATTTTTCTCCTTTGGCACAACTTTTATAAGATTTGCCGCTCGCGGTCGGTAAAAAAAATTGCGCCTTCAAGGGCGCAAACATAACAAACGTGATTATGTCGCTTCTTTCATCCGGACTGTACCGTCGGTCAAGGAATTGCACCTTGTCGGCACGCGGATCGCGTGTTCGCGGACTATACCGCCGGTGATGATTTGCACATCGCCCCGAAGCATTTATTATCATAATAGCCTTGCGTCGCATTGTCAAGTGCAAATTGGGCTATCGTATGAATTTTTCGATTTTTGCACATAATCGTCGTATGCAACAAGAAATCATAAAACCCGGCGATTATGACATCGTGCTCCCCATTGCAAAACCGGACGGTATTCAAAAATCCGTTCAAATAGTTTCCGATGTGAACGAAAAGGCGACTTCTATCGCGCTTATGCAAGAAAAAGTAGTCGGCGCAAGATGCTTCTTTGTCGAAAACGTGTGCGTCGTCGCCGTCATACTCGAACCGTTTTATCTCAAAAGCGAACGCGACGGATACATCGAAGAGATAAAATCCGCAATCGAAAGCGCGATAAGCGGCAATGCGATAATAACGACCGACATAGACGTTTACACGAAAATCAAAGCCGAAATGACAGACGCGCAAAAAATGGCGTTATACAAAAAAGTCACAGAAAGACTGTGACTTTTAAGCATTTTTCTTCGTGTTTGTTTGAAAGCATCGACAAATCGGTATAAAAACGACAATGTTTGGGTTTGCCGCGATATGCCGTTTTTTCGACGTATTTATTATTTGTTTTCTTTCTTTTCTCCGACGTATTTCGTCATGTTCTGTCCGTCCGCCCAGAGTTTTTCAAGGCAATAGAACATTCTCGTCTCGTCGTTAAAAATGTGCACGATAACTCCGCCGTAATCGAGAACAGCCCATTTGCCTTCTCCTACGCCGTCAGTATGCGTGGGTTCGACGCCGTTTTCCGCCATTTTTTCGTCAACGAATTCAGCAAGCGCTTTCACTTGCTTGTTGCTCTTTGCAGTGCAGATAATAAAATAATCGGTGAGCACGGTAAGGTGAGCAACGTCAAGCACGGTTATATCCACCGCTTTATGCTCGTCGAGTTCGCGACAAATTATATCTTTCATTTCAACAGGTTCCATAAAGTCTCCTTTTGTCTTTTGTACATTTTATTGTGTGAAGAATGCGTTTTGTCATTCTCTGTCATTATGATAACACGCATTTCGTCGTTTTTCAACGGTGATTTTCCGCATTATGACGGCAATTTACCGTTTTTGCGATAATCTTTGAGAAAAATTCGGCAAGAACGAATAGGTCAGTTCAAATAATAATCGACTGCCTCTTGCGTCATCGGGTGCATGGGCTTTCCGCTTTTCATGACCTTGTCATACGTGTATCGAAGCACTGTTCTGAAACCTTCGTCAAAATCGCGCATCGCAATTTCTCTGATTTCCGGAATAGGTTCGTAAGTTCTGTCAAATGACAGACTATCCGCCGTGTACACGAGTTTTTCAAGCATCGTCATATTTGCTTTCGCAGTCGTGTGATAGCGAATTGCCTCAAGCACGTCTTCGTCCTGTATTCCGAAATCTCGTCTTGCCTTCTCCGCTCCCAAAAACTGATGCAACACGGGCGTTCCGATTGCGTCTTTTGGCACGTTCAAGCCGTCAACGGACGGGCGTTGCTTTGCATTGTCGTGCAAAAAGCATGCAAGAAACGTCTTTGTGAAGTCCTGTTTGAGATTGTGGCGGGAATTAAGTTCCATTGCCGTCAGTACAACCGCTTTGCTGTGCGCGAAAAGTTCGTCGCTCTGATAGGATTTAAGGCGCGTTGCCATATCCGAATACTCTTTGAAAAGTCCGAGTTCGTCTATTGCGGATTGCACTTTTTCGTCAATCTCGTCGCATTTGTCCCCCATGAGAAGTTTCGCTCTTACGACGGACGAAGAGACGTCTTTTCCCGTGTAATCTATGAGAATAAATTCACCGCCGAATTTTTGCTGCAATGCGGCGGCTCTCGTTTTTACGTCGTCAAAACCTTCCCGTCCGCACACCGCCACCGGACAAGTTTCGAGAATCTTTTCCGGATGATACCACGTATCGAAATATTCGAGACTGTCGCCACCTATGAGATATACGATATCACCGTATTTTTCTTTGAGAACAGGCAACGTCAGTGCACTGTAATTGTCTTTTCCGCGCACATTTTCGATGTCGTCTATGACGAAATTCAATCCGTCGAACGCAACTTTAAGAAGTTTACATCGCGTGGCGAAATCCAAAAATCCCGCACTTTTGTGCGGTGGTGTGAACGTGGGAACGAGCACGACTTTGTCTATGCCGAGTTGCTCGACTGCGTGTCTTACCATATTTACGTGTTCAAGGTGCGGCGGGTCAAACGCTCCGCCGAATATCAACGTCTTTTGCATGGTTTTATTATACAATGATTGAAAATTATTATCAATTATTTGACGCTCGTTTGTGTATCGAAAACGATATTTCGGGCAAAAATCGCAATATGGCAAAAACACTCGATTATATATTCGCAAGCATAGTGCTGTCACTCGTGACTTTTGCATGGGCGACCTTTGCTTTCAAAAACTGGATAGGCGCACTTATATTTTCCTGCGCTTTTACCGCCGTTGCGATTTTTACGGTTAGTTACGTTCAAAAGAAAAAAGCAAAGCCGTATTCTTGGGAAAGGCTCGAACTCGAGTTTTGCCTACGTGGCAACGAATATGCAATAAAAACTCTGCTACGTGCTATAAAAAATGCCGATTTTGATAATAGTCGCAATTATATTTTGCTTGAAAACGGGATAATAATTGCAAATTTCAAGTTTTCACCGCTTGGCGCAAGCGACGTTGCAAGTGCATGCAATCTTGCGGCAAAACACGAAAAAAACGAAATTTTTTTGTTTGCAAAAGGCATAGACCGCAAAGCGTATCAGATTGCAAACCTTGAAAAAATCAAACTGAATCTGATAAAGTCGAAACAAATATTTCGCTTTCTTGCCAAAAGAAACGCACTGCCGGATCTTAAAAAAATGAGAACGAAGTTTGATTTTCGCTCACTTGCAGAGACCATGCTGAATAGACGAAACTTCAAAAACTACGCCTTTTCGGGCGGAATACTTATTCTCGTGTCGTTTATCACTCCGCTTAAAATCTATTATATCGTTTTGGGAACACTCACGCTTCTTATGGCCCTTTTAACGCTCACTCCGCTCGGCAACGGAAGCATAACATCCCCGAAGGTCTTCACCCAACTCGAACGCGAATTGGAAGACGAATACAAACGAGAATGACAAGGAAAATTTGTATTTCACCGAATATTCTAATCGGGTGTGGGGGTCCCACCCAATCCAAAACACTAAGCCGACAATCTTGCGAAATTGCGGCAAGAGTTTTTGTCCGTGACCAACTGATAGCAAAGATTTTCGGCGCGGTTAGCAGAACAAGGAAAAGCCACTTGGCCGCAACCCTAATGTACAGTTCGTACATGAGTTGTGGTCAAGTGGCTTTGACAACGCTATTCGCCTAATAATAGTGCCCTAATCTTGATTAATCGTATATTTGGATGAAGAGCAAGAAAACACCCATCTGAAACAAAACCCAACGTACAAAATAGTACGTGATTTTGGAGCAGATGGGTGTTGACGCAGCTATTCGCCAAATAGGCGATTAATCAACCCATTCGAATTCGATGTCGCCGATAACAACAGTATCCCCTTCCTTCATGCCGCGCTTTTTAAGTTCGGCAATAACTCCGCGGTCCTTAAGGACTTTCTGGAAGAATGCGAAAGAGTCTTGAGATGAAATGGTGACGTTCTGAATGAGGAAGTCAACAAGACCGCCGTCAACAAAGAACGAGCCGTCGTCAAGACGTGTGACGGTGAATTTTTGATCGGTCTTGGGCTCAAGCTCGAAGTTTTCGTCACGCTCGATGCGAGAAGGCGGTGGAAGCTCGTCCACTTTCTCTTTCATGACTTTGAGAAGCTCATCGATGCCTTGATGCGTGAGCGCGGACACAACGTACACCTTTTTGCCGATCGCCTTTTCAAACTTTGCGACTTCGTCGGGATCGGTGAGAAGATCTGCTTTGCCCGCTACGACGATTTGCGGTATTTGTGCCAGTTTTTCACTGTAAGTTGCAAGTTCCGCATTGATTTTGTTGTAGTCGTCAATGGGGTCTCTGCCTTCGCTTCCGCTGATGTCTACAACGTGAACGATAAGACGCACGCGCTCTATGTGGCGCAAGAAATAGTGACCGAGTCCCGCACCTTCGCTCGCGCCTTCGATAAGCCCCGGAATATCCGCAATGACGAAACTTTCATCGTACATCTGCACGACGCCGAGATTTGGATTTATCGTCGTAAAATGATAGTTTGCAATCTTCGGTTTTGCCGACGTCAAAACGCTAAGAAGCGTCGATTTGCCAACGTTCGGGAATCCGACGAGACCGACATCCGCAATGGTTTTGAGTTCGAGCGTAACCTGATGCTCTTCTGTCGTTTCTCCGAGTTGCGAAAATGACGGTGCCTGACGTTTTGCGTGTGCGAATCTGTTGTTGCCTTTGCCGCCGCGACCGCCCTTCAACGCTACGAAAGTTTCGCCGTCGTCAAACAAATCGCAGATGACTTTTCCGCTTTCAGTGTCGCGAATGACAGTGCCGACGGGCACTTTGATAATAAGCGGCGGAGCGGATTTGCCCGTGCAGTTCTTTGCTTCGCCGTCGCCGCCGTTTTGCGCGCGATAAAACTTTTGAAATTTGAAGTCGATAAGTGTGTTTATTTCCTTATCCGCAACGAACACGACGTCACCGCCGTTGCCGCCGTCACCGCCATCCGGTCCGCCGTTGGGAACGAATTTTTCACGGTGAAACGACACTTTACCGTTGCCGCCGTTGCCTGCTTTTATAAATATTTTTACGTAATCGAGAAACATTTGTTTCACCTTCCTTTGCCGAAGTCGGCGGGAATTTTGTCGTAGTCAAATCGGTTTGCGCATCTGTTCACACGTCGTTTCAATCTGACTGTTGTTCACTGTTTAGTATGATTTTTCTTCAATACAATTCTAAATTTAGCGCATTTTTAGAATTGTTCTCACGTTTAGGCGCATTTATTCCGCGTATATTTTATTTTACACTATCTTTTGCAAATTCATCGAGAATTGCTTTTGCGGAACGTTTTCCTGCCCCCATTGCAAGAATTACGGTTGCCGCTCCCGTCATTGCATCGCCGCCTGCATACAATTTATCTACGTTGGTTTTTCCGTTTTCGTCGGCGACGATAGTTCCCTTCTTCGACGTTTCGAGAGACGGGAAACTTTTTTTGATTATCGGATTCGGAGTCGTGCCGAGCGCAACGATAATCTGGTCGCACTCAATCTCAAATTCACTTCCTTCTATTTCCACCGGGCGTCTTCTACCGCTTGCGTCGGGTTCGCCGAGTTGCATACGAATGAGCCTTGCTCCTTTGACGTTGCCGTTTTCGTCTCCGAGAATTTCAACGGGATTGACAAGCAAATCAAACTTTACGCCTTCTTGCTCGGCATGTTCGATTTCTTCTGCCCTTGCAGGCATTTCGGCACGCGAGCGGCGGTAAACAAGCGTGACTTCGCTTCCAAGTCTCAGAGCGGTTCTTGCAGCGTCCATTGCCACGTTGCCCGCTCCGACGACAACCGTGCGTTTTGCCATGCGTATGGGAGTAACGCTATCGGCCTTATACGCTTTCATAAGGTTGACTCTCGTGAGATATTCGTTTGCAGAATACACGCCGTTGAGATTTTCGCCTTTGATGTGCATAAACATAGGGACGCCTGCGCCGCTTGCGATAAACACCGCGTCATATTCTTCAAGCAATTCTTCAACGAACACGCTCTTTCCGACGACTACGTCGGTTTCTATTTTAACACCGAGCGATTTCACTCCGTCAATCTCCTTTTTCACGAGAGATTTCGGAAGTCTGAATTCGGGAATTCCGTATACGAGCACTCCGCCTGCTTCGTGCAACGCTTCGAATATCGTCACGTCAACACCTGCGCGAGCAAGGTCCGCACTGCAAGAAAGTCCGGCAGGGCCGGAACCGACAACCGCAACGCGCTTGCCTATCGGCTTAGCCGCATCGGACGAAATCAAATCGTTTTCGTGAGCAAAATCGGCAACGTAGCGTTCCAGATTGCCGATTGCGACGCTTCCGCCGAGTTTTTCACGGCGTACGCAATATTTTTCGCATTGGTTCTCCTGCGGACATACTCTTCCGCAAACCGCCGCGAGATTGTTGTCTGCTTTCAAAATTTTTACCGCACCCGAAACGTCTCCTTCTCTCACTTTCGCGATGAAATCGGGAATATGCACTCCCACAGGGCAACCGCTCATGCACGGAGCGTTTTTGCAATTTAGGCATCTGTCCGCTTCGGCTTTTGCAAGTTCGTCCGTATAGCCGAGCGCAACTTCGTCAAAGTTGTTTTTACGCTCGGATGCGGATTGAGTGGGCATAGCGTGTCTTTCAGTCCTGACCATATTCTCTCCTTAAATTGCACAAATGCGCCTGTTCCTGCTCTTTGTACGTCTTCGAGCGCAATATCGCTTCGTCGAAATCGACGAGATGTCCGTCAAATTCGGGACCGTCTATGCACGCATACTTTGTCTCTCCGCCAACGGTCAAACGACAGCAACCGCACATCCCCGTGCCGTCCACCATCATAGAATTCATGCTGACCACGGTGTCAATTCCAAGTTCTTTCGTGAGCGCACACACCGCTTTCATCATAGGAAGCGGACCGACTGCAAACACGCAATCGTATTTTTTTCCGTCCGAAACGAGTTTTTTGAGCATATCCGTGACATAGCCTTTGTTTCCGTTCGAGCCGTCGTCGGTTACGAGATACAAATTGTCGCAATTTGCCTTGAACTCGTCAACGTACATCAAAAGGCTCTCGTTTCTTGCGCCTATGATAACGTCAACGCTTCTTTTGTCGGAATACAGTTGCTTCGCCTGCGGAAAAACGACTGCCGTGCCTATACCGCCGCCTATCAAACATACGTTTTTGTATTTGCTCAAATCGGTTGCGTTTCCGAGCGGTCCTACGAAGTCGGCAAGACAATCTCCGACGTTCATGTGAGACAATTTGAGCGTCGTATAACCGACTTCCTGCACGAGAATAGACACGGTGCCGTCGGCACGCGAATAATCGCATATGGTAAAAGGCACGCGTTCACCGTTTTCGTCCGTGCGCAAGATTATAAACTGACCTGCAAGACAGTGTTTTGCAACCATAGGCGCGTACACGACGTACTCGTGAACGTTTGCCGCAAGTTGTTTTTTTGAGATAATTTCAAACTTCTTCATGATATTTTTCAAGCCGTGGCTTTTATTTTGTTAGTTTTCGATAATATTCGCAATATGCACGCAATCCGCAATTGGCGCAATCGGGCTTTTGCGAGTGGCAAACGTATCGTCCCTGAAATATCAGCAGATGATGCAGTTTCGACCACTTTGACTCGTCAAACGCTTTCATCAATGCTTGCTCGGTCTGTTCGGGCGTTTTGGTGTGAACGAGCCCTATGCGGTTTGCAACTCTGAAAACGTGCGTATCCACCGCAATAGCGTTTCCGCCGTACGCTTCGCTGTACACGACGTTTGCGGTTTTTCTTCCGACGCCGTGAAGTTTTTCAAGTTCGTCGCGCGTCGCGGGCATACCGCCTGCTTCCAGCACGCTCAGACTTATGGACTTTATCGCTTTCGCTTTATTATGATAAAATCCGCAAGAAAATATATGCTTTTCGAGCTCTTCCGAATCCATGGCGACAAACGCTTCCGGAGTGTTTGCGATTTTGAAAAGTTCGCTCGTGACTTTGTTCACGCGCTTATCCGTGCATTGCGCGGACAAAACCACCGCTATAAGCAACTCAAACGGCGTCGTGTAATCGAGTTCGCACTTCGCGTCCGGATGCATTTTGCACAGTATATCGAATATTTTCTCATTCGTCTCGGTCATAGCGCAATTATGCCACAAAAAACGTGAATTTGCAATAGTTTGCGCGCATACGCAAGAACAACTTTTATTTTTACAAAAGCATATTTGCAAAATTTTGCCGCATCCCGACGCGTGCGCGCATTTTATATTTTGCCTTGCACGGCAATATGCACACGATAATAACGTTCGGCTCACCTAAAACTACGTCGTTTTTATATTTTCGTTTCATTCAAGGCGGAGAAAAAGCACGCAGAGCGTGCTTTCAAGCGGATATTCTCTTCAAGGTTTTTTCAAGGTTCAAAGCCTGATTGCGTTGCCGTTTTGCGAGAAATAATAAAATCCGACTGCCGACGGATAACGTCCGCGCGACAACACCGCCTTTGCCTGTCCCATATCCTTTGCAAACAGTTTCACCGACAATCCGCAACCTACGCCTGCCGACGACGGCGTGTTGATGAGTTTGCAAGTCACGCGATAGGACGTCATTTCTTCATAAAAACGTACGGCTTCTTGCCTTGAGCGGAACGCCACGAAAAATTCTCTCATATCTTACCCCCGAAATTATATGTATCCGCTCTCAAATTAATATATTGCAAAAGCACATTTTTGGTGCGCGCGAGCATAGATTGCTTAATGTAATGATATACCTTGACAACGCAGCAACATCGAGATTCAAGCCAAAGTGCGTGATGAACGCGCTTCTGTTCGATTTGACGCATTCGGCAAACGCCGGACGAAGCGGTCATTCGGAATCAATCGCAAAAACGATACTTATCGACGATTGCCGCACTTTTTTGCTTTCAAAACTTGCAAACACCGATGAATTCGACCTTGTGTTCACAAAAAACTGCACAGAGGCACTCAATCTTGCGATTTTCGGATTTCTGCAAGCGGGAGATAAGGTTGTCACGACAAAAAACGAACACAATTCCGTGTTGCGTCCGCTTTTCAAACTGAAGAAAGACGGCTTGATAAATCTTGAAATTGCGGATACGACAGACGACGGTCATATCGATTACGAAGATTTGAAAGAAAAGGCAAAAGGCGCAAAACTCATAGCGGCAGGCGGAGCGTGCAACGTTACAGGCGCAGTTGCCGACGTTGAAAAACTTGGCAAAACGGCAAAAGAATGCGGCGCAACGCTGCTTCTCGACGGAGCGCAAAGCGTGCCGATAATAGATTGCGACACGTCGTGTGCGGATATGATTGCAATCCCTGCGCACAAAGGTTTGCACGGAGTGCAAGGCGTCGGCGCACTCGTCGTGAAAAAGGACGTTGCGCTCAAACCGCTTCTGTACGGCGGAACGGGCGCAAGGTCAAACGAACTTACTCCGAACGTTCAAATGCCGGAATCCTTTGAAGCAGGAACGCAATTCACAGGCGGAATATCCGCACTGTACCAAGGCGCGAAATGGACTTACGACAATCTGTCCGCGATAAAAAAAAATACGTTTAGAATATCGAAAAATCTCGAAACGATTCTGAAAGACGCTAATGCGACGATATATACGCACGACTTTGAAACGGGAGTCGTTAGTTTCAATTTTTCTTCGGTTGACAGCGGATTTATTGCAGACGAATTGAATGAATACGACGTGTGCGTTAGAAGCGGACTTCACTGCGCTCCGCTCGTTCACGAAAGAATGGGAACGGCAACGCAAGGCGCGGTGCGCGCAAGCGTGGGCTGTGACACTACGGACAACGACATCAACATGTTTGCAAACATTCTGGACAAGATATTGCGGAAAATCAAATAAGACATGCGAAATATATAACGCAAACAATAAGCAAAAATCCGACACTAAAGAGCATCTTACTCTTTAAGTAATTATTAAAGTGATCAAAACGGCGCATCGTTGCGCCGTTCCACATTTTAACGATGACAAATATCGGTCATTAAAACAAATCTCTCAAAGTGTAAGAGTGCAATCACCGTTGTTAGAAGTAATTTCCCGTTCACAGTTGCAAAATTCTAATATCGTTTTTCAAAATTGCCCTGTTTAGAATGCCTATTTTTGCCTGATAAGGCGTAAGTTTGCGATATTTTTGACAAAGAAGACAACACGCACCCGCAACGTACGGAGCACTGACCGAAGTTCCGCTCATATTCCCGTACGTTCCGCCAACTTGAATACCGGCAACGTCGACGCCTTGCGAATAAACGTCTGGTCGGTACGCTCCGCCGTAATAGCCGCGCGACGAAAAAGGCGCCACGTTCAGATTTTTGTCCACCGCACCGACCGAAATGACTTCAGTGCTTATCGCCGGTGATTTCAAAGATCCTGCGCCGCTGTTGCCCGAAGCGCAAACTACGATAAGTCCGCTTCTTGCAAGCATTTCAACGCCGATTTTTAGCGGGTCGGCATATTCGAGCGGTTCTGCGCCGAAACTCATGCACACCACTCTTACGTCATATCTTCTGAAATTGTCGAAAAGCCATTGCATGCCGTCGAGAATTTTGAAAGTTCCGCTTTCACCGCTGTCGTCGATGACTTTTACTCCGACGATGTTTGCCTTTGGAGCAACACCCGCGGTCTTTCTTGCCGAAGCGTTTCCGTTGCCTGCCGCAACTCCCGCAACGAATGTGCCGTGTCCGTTATCGTCGTAAGGCTCGGCGCTTTCGTTTATCATATCCTCGAAATGAACGATTCTTTCTCTCGGCACGGACAAATCGAGATGCGGAGATACCCCCGTGTCCATAACGCAAAGCGTAACCCCGCTTCCGTCAAGCGACTCGTCAAACGTCGGCACGGGTGAAAATAATCCGCTGTTTTCAACGTGAAAATCTCGCCTGTCGGCAGGATTGTCGCCACTTGAACCAGTTTGGTTACTCTTGTGCATTTCATCACCCGTGTCGCTTGCGATATTGTCTTGAAAATTTACGTTTAGACTTGTTAGATTGCCAATATCGTCGCTTAAAGCAAGCACTTTGCTTTGCGCCGAAACATATTCCACTTCTTGCATTCTTTCAAGTTTTACAGCGTCTTTAAGACTGCATTTTATCGCAACCGAGCGTATGAACGGATAAAGTCCGCAAACGTTGAAATTTCGCTCTATGTAACCTAAATGAAGCGGATTTCTCACTCTTACAAGTGCGTCTGCACTTTCGTTTTCACACAACGTGGTCACAACTCCGCCCGATATCTTCGACCGTGCGGACAGACGACTTATTATGTTTTTGTCAATCTTGTCCATATCACCCCTTGAGCATATCTATAAGCGCACGCATTCGTTCTCGTTGCTCGGCGTTCAACATCGCGCTCGTTGCCGAATACAGTCTTTCGAGCGTGCCCAAGTCAAACGTTCCGTCCGCTTTCATTTTGGACACGAGCGACGATAGTTCTCCCATAAGCTCCTGTTCGCTTTTCCCCTGAAATCGCGCATAAGCGTTCATTGCATCGTCATAATTTGCGCCGTTGCTCGCCCCGTCCTTTTGACGTCCATTGTTTTCGGGGTTGTCGGAAAAATTCCCGCCCATGCCGTTATATTGATAAAAATTCATACTATCTCCTTTCACATTCAATATATGAGCGCATATTATGGTTGTGACAAGGTGAAATATGAATTTTGACGTAAACGCAATCGCATCTTTGATGCAAGCAATGCAAAAGCCGCCTGCAAACGACGTAAAACGCGATATTCCGCAATCTGCGCCTAAAAACGAGCGTGTGAGTGACGTTTCGCCTTTCTGCGCTCAAAACGGACTTGGCGAGCAAATTCGCATAAACACGGACGAAAGCGACGGAGAACAGAAGAACGCTTTTGCAGATATAATGGGAAATCTTGCAAAGCAAAACCCCATGTTCTCGCTTGTAAGCGCAATGCAAGGCGGAAAAGGCGATATGGCTTCTCTTCTTCCGCTCGTTCTGTCGCTTATGCAATCCCAAAAGCCTAAAAATGAAGAAAAAAACGGCACGAACGTTGAAAACGATGCCCACTCTTCCGAGAAACGTGCGGAAAGCAATTCCGAACAAACAGAAAACGTTTCAAAAGAATGCGAAAATAAAGATTCGGAAAATATCAAAAAAGAAAAAGAAAAAACGCAACGAGACGTTTTTGCTCCCGTTGCGTTTGCAGGTTATGAAGTCGTGTCAAAACTGTGCGCTTTGATGAAACTCTCTCGATGAGTTACATATACAAAGCGTCTTTGTAAATCGGATGCTCGTCGCAAAGAGCGATTGCTCGTGCTCTGACGTCTTCGATTGCTTCTTCTTTGCCTTCCACAACGTCCGCAATCATATCCGCAATTCTCACCATATCGTCTTCTTTCATTCCGCGAGTGGTGACCGCCGGAGTACCCACTCTTATACCGCTCGTCAGAGACGGCGGAAGGGGCTCGTTTGGAATGGAATTCTTATTTGCGGTGATATGCGCTTCGTCAAGCCAGGTTTCGAGTTGCTTGCCGTTGACTCCGCTTCCCGTGAGATTGACGAGCATCATATGATTGTCCGTGCCGCCGCTGACAAGTTTCAATCCGCGTTCGAGCAAGCGATTTGCCATTGCTTTCGCGTTTTTGACGATTTGAATCTGATATTCCTTAAACTCGGGTGAAAGTGCTTCTTTGAAAGCGACCGCCTTTGCCGCGATTATGTGCATGAGCGGACCGCCCTGACTTCCGGGGAAAACCGCCTTGTTTATGCGTTTTGCAATCTCTTCGTCGTCGCACATAATGAGACCGCCGCGCGGACCGCGCAAAGTCTTGTGCGTTGTAGACGTGATGACGTGCGCGTATCCGACGGGGCTTTGATGCACGCCTGCGACGATAAGTCCCGCAACGTGCGCAATATCCGCCATAAGGTATGCGCCAACTTCGTCTGCAATCTCTCTGAAACGCTTATAATCTATTTCTCTGGGATATGCGCTTGCGCCGCAAACAATGAGTTGCGGCTTGCATTCCAATGCTATTTCGCGCACCTTGTCGTAGTCTATGCGCTCGGTCACGGGATCTATGCCGTATCCGACGCAGTTGAACAACTTGCCGCTCATATTCACTTTTGCGCCGTGCGTGAGATGTCCGCCGTCGGCAAGCGTCATGCCGAGAATGGTGTCTCCGCTCTTCAAAAGCGCGTAATACGCCGCAAAGTTTGCATTTGAACCGCAATGCGGTTGTACGTTGGCGTATTCCACACCGAAAAGTTGTTTCGCACGCTCTATTGCAAGATTTTCTGCAATGTCCACGTATTCGCAACCGCCGTAATAGCGTTTGCCGGGATAACCTTCCGCATACTTGTTGGTGTAGAAAGTTCCTGCCGCCGCCAAAACTGCTTCGGAAACGATGTTTTCGCTTGCGATGAGTTCGAGATTGTGCTGCTGACGTTCAAATTCTTTGAGCATCGACTCGTACAATTCGCCGTCCACTTCTTTTATACTTTTAAGGTCTATCATTCGTAAATCTTCCTTTCTCGGTTTTGCTTTTTCAGCAGTATTTGTCAAGCACTTCTGCTATTTGCATTTTAAGGCGATAGCCGATGAGTTTTTCTTTCACTTCGCCGTTCACGAAAACGAAAAGCGCGGGAATCGACATAATGCCGAAACGCTCGGCAAGATCGGGATTTTCGTCAACGTCGACCTTTCCAACGACTGCTCTGCCTTCGTATTCTTTTGCGATTTCTTCAACGTTCGGAGCAAGCATTTTGCAAGGTCCGCACCACGTCGCCCAGAAATCCACCAAAACGACGCCGTTTTTGATTGTTTCGTCAAAATTGTTATTATTTAAGATAAGTTCCATAATAAACTCCTGATTTTATTGTTTGTTGTTTTTGATATAATCTTGCGCGGTTGCAGGACAAATGCTCTTCATGCGCGGACTGAAACCTTTCTTCTTGCGTATGACGAATTTGTCGAGAAGAATCGCAATCGCAAAGCCTATTATAAGTCCGCCAAGAGCCATAAGCACCTGCGCAAGTTCGTTTATGAGCGTTCCCACGCCTATGCCTACGCCGATTAGGACAAGCGGAATGACATAGACGATAGCCGCCGCCGTAAGCACGTATCTTTCGCCCATTTCCACTTCCACAAAGTCGCCCACGTTTGCGCCGAGCGTGTTGTCAAGCGTCACTTCGACTTTCATGGTGTCTTTCGTGACGGCACACATATGGCATTTGTCGCACGCGCTGTGACGCTCGAATTGCACCGTGGCTTTATTGCCTTTGATTTTTGAAACTACTCCGCGTTCGGTCATTTTTCAAAATATTCGCAAAGTTTTGCGATTTCGACCTGCTCGGTCGTTCCGATTTTCATATCCTTGACGTTTACGACGCCGGTTGCAAGTTCTTCGTCGCCGATTACAACAACGTTCTTAACGCCGGTGCGATCTGCGTATTTCATCTGCGCTTTTACACCCCTGTCCATAATGTCCGTCTCGGCTTTCACACCTGCGTTGCGGAGGTCTCTGACGAGTTTTCTTGCAAAATCCTGCGCTTTTTCGCCTAGCGGTGCAATATACACGTCCATAGTCTCTTCTTCCGCTTTAAGATTGTTCGTGTTTTCAAGAACGAGAAGCAATCTTTCAAGACCGAGACCGAATCCGACTGCGGGAGTGGGCTTTCCGCCGACTTCTTCGACGAGATTGTTGTATCTTCCGCCGCCGCACACCGTGCCTTGCGCGCCTATATCGGTGGATATAAACTCAAAGACGGTGCGTGTGTAATAATCGAGACCGCGCACAATGCCGGGATTGACCTTGAACGAGATGCCGAGAGACGTCAATATCTCTTGCACCTTTTCAAAGTGCGCTTTGCAATCGTCGCAAAGATAATCCGTTATTCTCGGAGCGTTCTTCACGATTTCTTTGCACTTTTCTTCCTTGCAGTCGAGAATACGAAGCGGATTCTTGTCAAATCTTGCTTGGCATTGACCGCACATAAGGTGCAAATTTGCGCCGATGTACTCTTTCAAAGCCTTGTTATACTCCGCGCGGCACTTGGGGCATCCGATGCTGTTGATGTTGAGTTCGAGTTCTTTAAGTCCGACTCTCCTCAAGAAAGTAGAAGCAAGAGAAATGACTTCCGCGTCTGCGGCCGGAGAATCGCTTCCGTAGCATTCCACTCCGAATTGATGGTGTTCGCGAAGTCTGCCGTTTTGCGGTTTCTCATAGCGGAAAATGCTTGCTATATAATACGCTTTCATAGGCATAACGCCCTGATGCAAACCGTTTTCGATAAAGCAACGCGCAACGCCTGCCGTGCCTTCGGGGCGAAGCGTCATGCTTCTTCCGCCCTTGTCGTCGAAAGTATACATTTCCTTCGTCACGATGTCGGTGGTTTCACCCACTCCGCGAAGGAAAAGTTCGGTATGCTCGAACATGGGCGTGCGGATTTCTTTAAATCCGAATTCACTCGCCACTTCTCTTGCGACGCCTTCGACGTAATGCCATTTGTATGCTTCTTGCGGCAACATATCTTTTGTGCCTTTGGGAATGTTTATCATCTTTGTCCTTTTTATATCCGTTTGTATCGGTTTGTATCCGTTTATATCGGCTTATATCGCTTTGCGATTTTGCCGTGTTTTGCGGTTTTAGATAATATAGCGTCTGAGATTTCTTTCTTTGAGATTTGCGCTAAGGTGTGCTTCGACGTACGCCTTGTCAATGTTGATTTCCTTCGTCACGTTGTCGTCCGCTTCGTAAAGCACGTCTTTGAGCAATGATTCGAGCACGGCGTGCAGTCTGCGCGCGCCGAGATTTTCACTGTTTTCGTTCTCTTCAAACGCCACTCTCGCAATCTCGTCAATCGCTTCGTCCGAGAAGTTGAGAGACACGCCGTCCACGCCGAGCAATTCTTTGTATTGTTTCAAAACCGCGTTGTCGGGCTCGGTGAGAATACGCACGAAATCGTCTTTCGTGAGATTGTCGAGTTCCACGCGGATGGGGAATCTGCCCTGCAATTCGGGGATAAGGTCTTCCATGCGCGAGATGTGGAACGCGCCCGCGGCAATGAACAAAATGAAGTCCGTGCGGATTGCGCCGTATTTGGTCTGAACGGTGCTTCCTTCAACGATGGGCAGGATGTCTCTTTGCACGCCTTCGCGGGATACGTCGTGACCTTGCTGTCCGTTGTCGTTGGTTGCGATTTTGTCGATTTCGTCAAGGAACACTACGCCGTCCTGCTCTGCTCTTTGCAGTGCTTCCTGCGTGATTGCGTCCTGATCCACCATCTTTTCCGCTTCCTGATTGACCATAAACTCCATCGCTTGCTTGACGGTGAGTTTTCTCTTTTTCACGGGTGCTTTGCCCATCATGCCGCCAAAGATAGAACCGAGATCGATCTCGTTGCCGGGAGCGTTGCCCGGTTGCAACTGAATGGGCTTGGGCTGTTGACGGATTTCCATCTCGATCGTGATGCCGTCAAGGTGTCCTGCACGGATTTCCTGCAAGAGTTCTTCGCGAAGTTGCGCGTCGCTCTTTTCGGTTGCTCCTGCCGCGTTTTTGCGGATAGGGAGCAATATTTCACAGAGTTTGTTCTCTGCAATTTCCGTCGCCTTGGGCATGACTTCTTTGAATTTCTCGTCTTTTACGAGACGGATTGAAACTTCCACGAGATCGCGGATGATGCTCTCTACGTCTCTGCCGACGTAGCCCACTTCGGTGAATTTCGTCGCTTCCACTTTCACGAAAGGCGCTTTGACAACTTTTGCGAGTCTTCTTGCGATTTCCGTCTTACCGACGCCAGTCGGGCCTTTCATGATGATGTTTTTCGGCGTGATTTCTTCTCTCATTTCTTCGGGAAGTTTGCTTCTTCTGTATCTGTTGCGAAGAGCGATAGCCACCGCCACTTTTGCGTCGTGCTGACCGATGATGTATCTATCGAGTTCAGCCACGATTTGTTTTGGAGTCATAACGTTGTTGTCCATAATAAGCCTCCTGTCACACTGTTTCGACGGTGATATGGTCGTTGGTGTACACGCAAATCTCGCTTGCGATTTTGAGTGCGCGAGTCGCGATTTCCTTTGCGCTGAGATCGGTTGCGTCCGCAAGTGCGCGAGCCGCCGCGAGCGCATAGTTGCCGCCGCTGCCGATTGCCACGATTCCGTTTTCGGGTTCGATGACTTCACCGGTGCCCGAAATCACGTAAATGCTATTGTGATCCGCCGCAATGAGCAACGCTTCGAGTTTTCTTCCGCCCTTGTCGTTTCTCCAAAGTTCGGCAAGTTCGACAGCCGCTCTCATAAGATTGCCACTGTATTTTTGAAGCATTGCTTCAAATCTTTCGGACAACGCAAATGCGTCCGAGACCGAACCTGCAAAGCCGACCACCACTTTATCGTTGTAAATACGTTTTACTTTGACGGCGTTGCCTTTCATGATGACGCTTTCGCCCATCGTGACCTGACCGTCGCCCGCAACTGCGGTTTCGCCGTTTCTTCTCACGGCGCAAATTGTAGTTCCGCGAAATTCTATCATTGTGTTCTCCTTATCTTTGTGAAGTGCCTTTCACTTCCGTTTTCCGATAATCTATCGATATATTCTGCGAGCAATAATGCCCATATTGTAACCTTATCGTTGATTTTTTATAGCGTCTATCGACCTGTCGTGATACGCCTGTTTGCGTTTTTGCTTGTCTCTGAATCCCGTAATCGACGGCAATATGCCGAAATTTGCGTTCATAGGCTTGAAATCAAGCGCGCAAGTGGATACGTATCTGCAAAGCGAGCCGATTATCGTCACGTCGGACGGCACTTGCAATCTGTCGCCGTCGAGTTCTTTTGCAAGCGCGATTCCTGCAATCATACCGCTCATTATGCTCTCAACGTAGCCTTCCACACCCGACAATTGCCCTGCTATATAAAGCGGTCTGTCGCCTTTGACTCTGAACGTCTCGTCAATAACGCCCGGAGCGTTTATATAGGTGTTGCGGTGCATTATGCCGTATCTTACGAATTCGGCGTCGTGAAGAGCGGGAATCATGCGGAAAACTCTTTTTTGCTCACCATAGGTGAGATTCGTTTGAAACCCAACGAGATTGTAACAATCTCCTGCAACGTTTTCTTTTCTCAACTGCACGACAGCGTACGCTTTTTCGCCCGTGTGGGGATTGCGAAGTCCGACGGGTTTGAGCGGACCGAAACGAATGGTGTCGCTTCCGCGCTTCGCCATCTCTTCTATGGGCATACAACCGTCGAAAAGTTCGCTCTTTTCAAAATCGTGCAATAAGACGGTTTGTGCGTTGACGAGTTCGTTGTAAAACGCTTCGTATTCGTCTTTTTGCATGGGCAAATTGAGATAATCTTCTCCGCCTTTGCCGTATCTTCCGCCGAAATACGCTTTCGACATATCTATGCTGTCAAACTCCACGATAGGAGCGATTGCATCGTAGAAAAACAGTCTGTCTTTTCCCGTGAGTTCTCCGACGACTTTTGCAAGCGAGTCGGATGTGAGCGGTCCCGTCGCAATCACAGTGGGAACGTCTTCGTCAAGACTTGTGACTTCTTCTCTCACGAGAGTGAAATCGGGATATGCGTTCAACGCATTTTCAACCGACTTTGAAAAACTTTCTCTTTCCACCGACAATGCGCTGCCCGACGGCACGGCGTTCTCTCTTGCAAGTGGCAAAAGTCTGCATCCCAAAAGGTCGAGTTCTTCTTTGAGAAGCCCCGAAGCCGTGCAAGGCTCGGACGATTTGAGCGAGTTGGAACACACGAGTTCGGCAAGGTTTTCCGTTTTGTGCGCTCCGGTGGTGCGAGCAGGACGCATCTCGTACATCTTCACCGCGTATCCGCGCTCGAGAAGTTGCAATGCACATTCGCATCCGGCAAGCCCGCCGCCTATGATTTTTACAAGTCGTTTCTCGCTCATCGTTCGTTCTTATTGATTTTGTTCGCTTTCGTCTTTGACGAGTTCTCTGTGTTTGCAGTTGTGATTCGTGCAGACGTAATATGTCTTGTCGTCGCGTTTGACCACTTTCATAGTAGACGCACATTCGGGGCAGAAATACGGCGCGGGCACGTCCCAACTGATAAAGTCGCACTTGGGATAGTTTGTGCATCCGTAGAATGTTTTGCCTGCTTTGGACACACGTTTGCTGACGTCTCCGCCGCACTTGGGACATTTGCCGACCACTTCGACGATTTTCTTGATATTCTTGCACTTGGGATAATTCGGGCAAGCAAGGAACGGACCGTATTTGCCGTGGCGAACGACCATTTTCGCTCCGCATTTGTCGCAAATCACGTCGCTTTCTTCGTCGGGCATATAACTTCCGCCGCCGCTCTTTGCCGCGCGCTCCACGAATTTCATAAGTCGCGGATAGAACGCTCCGATAAGTTCCTGCCACGCTTGCTCTCCGTCCGCCACTTTGTCGAGTGCGCCTTCCAAACGAGCCGTGAAATTCAGGTTCATTATGTCGGGGAAATTCTTCTCCATATACTCGCACACCGCTTCGCCTAGTTGCGTGGGTGCAATCGCTTTCTGCACCTTTTCTGTGTAATCGCGTTTTGCAAGCACGGATATGATGCTGGCGTACGTGCTAGGACGTCCGATGCCGTTTTCTTCGAGTGCTTTGACAAGCGTTGCGTCGTTGTATCTCGCCGGCGGTTTCGTGAATTTTTGCTCGCAACTCACGTCGTCGAGATTGAGATGTTCGTCCTGATTGAGATCGGGCATCGTGTCGAGTTCTTTGTTGTCGTCGTCGCTTTCTTCCACCGTAGCGGAATACACGGCGGTAAAGCCCTTGAATTTAACGCTCTTGCCCCTTACGACGAAACCGAGTTTTTCATTGCCGCATTCGCCGAGAATGTGGACTCTCATCGTGTTGTACTGTGCAGGAGTCATTTGAGACGCCATAAAACGCTCGTATATGAGTTTGTAGAGTCTGAACGCGTCTCTGTCCATTTTTCCTTCAAGAGACTTAGGCGTGCGGTTCAAATCGATAGGTCTGATTGCTTCGTGCGCGTCCTGTGCGTTCTCGCTGGTTTTGTAGATATTTTGCGTCTTGGGCGCGAATTCTTCACCGTAATTCTTTGCGATGAACGAAAGTGCGATTTTTGCAAAATCGGGAGAGATACGCACGCTGTCGGTACGGATATACGTGATAAGCGCGTGCTGCCCTTCTCCTTCGATGTCAACGCCTTCGTAGAGTTGTTGCGCGACTCTAGACGTGCGTTCGGCAGTCATGTTGAGTTTGTGGCTCGCTTCCTGCTGCATAGTGCTCGTTGTAAACGGCGGAGCGGGTTTTGACGTAGACACGCTCTTTTTCACTTCATCCACACGATAATCGCACTTGCGCATAAGATCCGCTATCGCGTATGCGTCGTCGGCATTGTCGGGTTTCACTTTCTCGCCGTTTCTGTCGTTGAGTGCGGCGTTGAAAAGGTTTGCTTTAGTCTTCTTTGCGCCGTCTTTGAGCAAAAGCGCGCTTATCGACCAATACTCTTCGGGCTTGAAGTCGCGGATTTCCTTTTCTCTGTCCACAATCATTTTAAGAGCCGCCGACTGAACGCGTCCGGCAGAAAGACTGGGTTTGAGTTTTCTTGAAAGTATGGGGGAAATCTTGTAACCCACAAGTCTGTCAAGCACTCTTCTTGCTTGCTGGCTGTTGACGAGATCCATGTTGATTTCTCTCGGATTTTCCATAGCCGCACGCACTGCTTTGGGCGATATTTCGTTGAACTCGATACGCACTTTGTCGCCCGTCACTCCGAGCGTGTTTTTAAGGTGCCACGATATTGCTTCTCCTTCGCGGTCCGGGTCGGTTGCGAGATACACTTTGTCGTATTTCTTCACCGCTTGAGAGAGTTGTTTTATGGTTGATTCCTTGTCCGGCGTGACGATGTATTGAGGCTTGAAACCGTTGTCGACGTCGATACCCAAAGAACGCGCAGGCAAATCGCAAACGTGTCCTTTGGATGCAAGCACCGCCGCGTCGTTGCCGAGATACTTCTGTATCGTTTTGGCCTTGTGCGGTGACTCAACAATGATGAGTTGTTTCATTATATCTCCTTGGGGCAAAGCCCCGCTTTATTATCTATTTCCGTTTTCGGCGCGTTTCAACGCCGCTTTTGCGAGCGTTTTATACCGCTTTGTTCAGTTTTTTCACTTACGCAAGCGAATAGAAATTGCCTGCGCCTTTGAAAACCAAACCTTCTATCTCAAGGTCGAAAAGCACGCTCGTAAGTTCGCTCACGCTAAGTCCCGTGACTTCGATTAGTTCTTCAAAATGCCTTTCGCCGTCGTGCAACGCGTCGAGTATCTCTGCTTGCACTATGGACAGTTCGATTGTTTTCTCGACTTGTTCTTCTCTTCTCACGCCCATCTGATCAAGCACGTCTTCGGGCGATATGACGAGTGCGTGCGGCATTTCTCTCAGCAATTCGTTTCCGCCCGCGCTTTCTTCGTCGTACACGTTGCCGGGCACCGCAAAAATGTCTCTTCCTTGCTCGATTGCAAGTCTCATCGTGATGAGCGAGCCGCTCTTTTTTGCCGCTTGCGGAAGAAACACCGCGTCTGCAAGTCCGCTGACTATGCGATTGCGCTCGGGAAAGTGATATTGAAGCGGTTTCGTGCCGAGCGGATATTCCGTGACAACCAAGCCATCGTTTGCAAGCACGCTCTCAAGAAGCGAACGATGCTCGGCAGGATATATCACGTCAAGTCCCGAAGCAAACACCGCAACCGTCGGCCTAGACTGGTTTACGCAAGCAAGGTGCGCTATACTGTCTACACCCCTTGCAAATCCCGATATGACCGTAAGCCCTGCTTTTGCGAATTCTCTTGAAAACTCGTCCGCGACCTTTGCGCCGTATCTCGTGGGACGTCTCGTTCCGACAACCGCAATACTCTTTGCTCTCAGTGCTTCGAGATTGCCTTTTGCAAACAATCCCGTCGGCGCGTCGTATATATCGAGCAACTTTTCGGGATACTCGTCGTCGTATCTCGTGATGAATTTCAAATCTCGTTTTTCAAGTTCTGCCGCAAGTTCGTCGGCTCTATCAAGAAGTTTGAAAAACTCCGTTGCGTGTTCGTCCCCGAGCGTTTTGAAAACCGCGCGTCTGCCGCTTTCGCTTGCAAGTTCCGTTGCGTCTTCAAACTCGTCGAGAAGTGCCGTTCGTTTTTTATTTGACAATTCGCTCATGCTTTGCAACGCAAGCAAAATTTTCTTTCTTTCGTCCATATCTCTCCCCGTCAATGATACTTCCTGTCAAGTCCCCTGTATTGTATCGCTTCGCCGATATGCGCAGGCAAAATGTTTTCACTGCCTTCTATGTCGGCAATTGTTCTTGCCACTTTGAGTATGCGCGTCGTGCCGCGTGCGCTCAGATTGAGTTTTTCAAACGCCTTTTGCAAAAGTCTCTCGCAATCTTTGTCAATCACGCAATATTTATTGAGTTCTTTCGCACCCATTTCGGCGTTTGTGAGTATGCCGTCTTTTTCAAATCTCTTGCGTTGAATAGCACGCACGCGATTGATACGCTCTTTTATCTGCGCGCTCGTCTCGCCGCTCTTTTGAAAGCGCAATTCGTCGTACGAGATATTGTCCACTTCGATTTGCAAATCTATTCTGTCCATCAAAGGACCGCTGAGTTTTGACACGTAATTGTGTATCTGCGACGGCGTGCAACGGCATATCTGATTTTTCGAGCCGTAGTTGCCGCAAGGACACGGGTTCATGCTTGCAATCAGCATGAAATTTGCAGGATATTCGGTGGTTTGTTGCACTCTTGCAACCGTCACTTTTCTGTCTTCGAGCGGTTGGCGCAAAGTTTCAAGCGCGTGGCGGGAATATTCGGGCATCTCGTCAAGGAACAAAACGCCGTGATTTGCAAGACTCACCTCACCCGGTCTCGCTTTTGCTCCGCCGCCTATCAGCGCAGGCACGGTTGTCGTGTGATGCGGCGTTCTGAACGGTCTCGTCGTCACTATGCCGACGTCCGAATCGAGTATGCCTGCGACGGAATGTATTTTTGTCACTTCCACCGCTTCTTCAAACGTCATCTCGGGCATAATCGTCGGGACGCATTTGGCAAGCATCGTTTTTCCCGCTCCGGGCGGGCCTATCATAAGTGCGTTGTGTCCGCCTGCAACGGCAATTTCAAGCGCGCGCTTTGCAACGCTCTGCCCTTTTACGTCTGCAAAATCCACTCCGTAGCCGTGAGATACGCATGCGCTCTCGTACGTGGAAGTCGGCACTTTCTCAAACACTACGCCCGAAAGCATTTCAACAACTTCGCGAAGGTTATTCAGCGCATACACGTCTATGCCTTCTATGAAACTTGCTTCTCTTGCGTTCGCGGCAGGAATTATAAACTTTCTGTGCCCCGACTGCATTGCGGATATAAGAAGCGGCATTATGCCGTTTACGTGACGAAGTTCGCCGTCAAGCGACAACTCGCCGATAATCACGTATTGCTTGTACGCCTTGCTCTCTATCTGTCCCGTCGCCGCCATTATTCCGAGCGCAACCGGCAAATCGAACGTCGGGCCTTCTTTTTTCGTATCGGCAGGCGCAAGATTGACGATGATGCGTTTTGCGGGATATTGAAATCCGCTGTTTTTGATTGCAGAACGCACTCTTTCCTTGCTTTCTTTCGTTGCCGTGGAAGCAAGCCCCACCATATCGTAGCCGGGCAAACCGCTGTTGATGTCAATCTCGACGTCCACCGCGTATCCGGTCAATCCGTCCAAAGCGTAACTTAAAATTTTTGCGAGCATAACGTTCTCCCCATATATATTTATATAAGTCTGTTTATTTTATCATATGCGAGCGAAAAACGCAATAAGAAATGTGTTCGTCCCTTGCGTCATCAAGAGCAAAAAACGATATGTAAAACGAACAAAGCCGTTTAGATACCGCGAAAAATTTATTTTTTTATCACGCTTCCTTTTTTGCGATTAAATTGTAAAATATTATTGTTAAACAAATATGAAATCTCAATTAAAACAAGTGAAAACCGCACTTTTCAGCGCGGTTTTTCATTTTTAGTTATTTTTATCGCCGTCGGTTTCGTCGTTTTTATCGACAAGTTCCAATAGTTTTTTCTTTTCTTCGTCGCTCAAATCGTCAAGCGTTGTTTGTGGCGTTTTTTCTTTTTCAAGCGCAAGTCTGTCTCTCACGAACCCCGCTATCACAAGCGCGAACACGAGACACATCGGCACAACCACTATCACGACGTACCCGTACCAGTGCGACAAAAAGGATTTCAGCCCGCCGATAAACGCCGACTTTCTGACGAATATCGCCTTGACGTTTTCGGGCGGAAGTTGCCAGTCGTCAACCTTAACGGAGCCGTTGTAGAGTTTGTCTCCTGCCGTTTTGTAATACTGAACGTTGCCGTCTTCGTCTAAGATAATCTCGACGATTCTATGAGTTTCGTTGTAGCCTTTAAGCACCCCGCTCGGTGCGGTGAACGTGATGATATCCCCCACTTTCAAGGCGTATTTGTTTTCGACTTTCTTTGAAACGATCACTTCGCCTTTTTCTATCGTGCCGCTCATACTGTCGGTGAGCACGTCGAACACATAATAGCCGAAAATCTCCGTTTCGCCGCCGTTTTTCTTTTGAACGAGCATAAGTGCAACGAGAGCGACCAAAAAAACGAATATCAAAGCCACAACGACCGTGGATACGACGTTGTATATCTTTTTTGCCTTGCTTATATTCTTTTTAGTCTCGTTTTTGCTCGTTTTCATTGCCAAATTTGCCCACGCAATGTTTTTTTTGAAACATCGGCTCGATTTTCTTTTATATAGCGTTCGTGCGCACCGTCGGTGCGCACGCTAAATTACTCTTCGTCGTCGTGATTTTCAGGCTTTGCGCTTATATCGAGAGTGTCGCCGAACGGGTCTACGATTCCGCTTCCGTCCGCAAACGTGATTCCGCCGACAGAAACTTTGTTTTCGTCAACGGTGTCTATTTTGCGTTTTTTGCCGCTCGGAGTCGTGTATTTCTGATTGAGCGTCGTTGCGCTCAAATCCCACGGATTCTTCTTTTCTCGCGGTGCTTTACGGATTGTCGGTTTGTTTTCGTTCTCTCCGTTTTGTTCGGATTTTTCAGCACTTTCTTGCGCTTTTGAAGCGATTTCTTCCGCCTTCTCCGCTTTGCCGTCCGATTGAACAATATCTTCGCTCTTCACGTCTTTGGTGTCTGTGACGTTTTCCTTTTCGCTTTCGATGACTTTTTCGACAGTTTCGGCTTCGTTTTCCGCTTTCTTTCTGCGAGTATATTTTCTCTTCGGTTTGTTCTCGTCCTTATGCTCGAGATTGCCGAGTTTCGCACCGTCGCCCCAAGGCGTAATCGAATTTTCGTTCTTGAAACTTATGCCCATGCCTTGAGTGTCTTCCACCTTTCCGCCGAGATTGATATGCATCTCGCTCACAGGCTTGATTTCTTCGATTTGATCCGTTTCTTGCTCCGTTTCGGGCGCTTCTTGCACGGTTTTCGATGCTTTTGCAGCCGTCTCTTCAACGGATTGTGCGGGCTTTGCCTTGCGAGTATACTTTCTCTTGGGCTTGTTTTCGTCCTTGTGTTCGAGATTGCCGAGATTTGCGCCGTCACCCCAAGGCGTTACGCTTCCGTCGTTTTTGAGATGCAACTCGCCGACCGCGACTTTGTTTTCGTCAACCGGTGTCAAATCGACGTGACGTTTCTTGTGTTCATCGTCTTTTTCACTCTTCTTCGTCTCGGAATTGTCTTCTTTGGCGATTTCGGGTGATTCTTCGTCTTTCGGTAATTCGATTTTGCCTTTTGTCTTTGCTCGCGCAACGAGCGGCACGTCGCCTTCAAGCGGAGACACCGCGTCGATTGCGTCGAGAGCGTTGTCGATTTTGTCGTTGCGTTCGGCTCTCTTCAAGCGATCTTTTTCCATCTCTTCGATTGACTTGTTGATGCTTTCCGTATCCTTGTTGTCAAGTTCGAGATTTTCGTTTTTATCGAATTCAATGCCTTTTTCTTGCGCTTTTTTAGCGTTTTCGGCTTCTTGTTGCGCTTTGAGTTCGGCAAGACGCTTCTCGTCTTCGGCCTTTTTGCGCTCCATAGCGATTTTCGCTTTCTGGAAGCTGAACGGATCCATTCCTAGCGTTTCGCCGTCAAGAGTTACGTTGAGATTCTTTTCAATCTCTTCACGCTGCTTTTTGAACGCTTCCGCGCGCTTCTGTATGTCTTCTTTGCGGCGGCGTATGCGTTCTTGTCTGTCTCTCTCTTCGAGTTCTTCCTGCTTTATGCGGCGGTAAGAATTGAGACAACGATCGATTGCGTCCTTGACTTTGATGATCTCTTCCTGCTTGATCTTGTCGTCGTCGGGACGCTTGAATATCTTGCGCACTTCAAACAAGTGCTGATCGAATTTTTCCGCGTCGGGCTCGAGATCCACTTCTTCTTGGTCGGCTTTGGGCGGCATTTCTTTGAAACGTTCCACTTCAACGGGACGTTCCACAACCACTTCCGTCTCGATTTCCTGCGGTTTTTCGATTTCTTTTTCTACTTCTTTTTCAGGCTCTTTTTCAGGCTGTTTTTCTTCTTCGGGTTCAGGCGGAGTTTCGGGCGGAATTTCCTTGTCCGCTTCTTCGTTTTCTTCGGGTTTGACTTCCTGAATATTGTCCTTTTCTTCTTCGTTTTCTTTCTGTTCTTCGAGTTTTTGCGCGTACTCGTCGCGGTCTATCTGGTCTTTCTCGAAGTCCATATTTCCGACACGCAAGAAATCGGCAAATTCCTTGTCTTCCATGTCGAAATTGGTCTCGCATTGGTCGTACAAGCTCTCAAACACCATAGTGTTGAGCGTCACCATACTGCGCAATCTTTGCTCGCTTTCGGTGTCGATCGGATAGTCTTCCACTTCGTCCGACGTGGAAAAACCGCCCGATTGCTGATAGGTCTCGATAAACTGCCAGAGCGTGAGTGCTTTCTTGAAGTTCGGCTCTTTCAAAATGACGTTCGTACGCATGATAGGCGGACGAACAGGCGCGGAATTGCGCATGGATTTCGCAAACGACGACGACAAAAAGTCGGTGATAATGCGGTCTATTTTCGCAACGCGCTCTATTTTTGTGAGCGTGTCGGGGTCAAGTCGCATAACTTCGTCAAAACTAAGTTGCGCATAATACTCCGTGCGATACGTCACCTTTTTGCTCGGCAAATTGAACCGTGACTCAACGTCGAGTTCGAGCACATCCTGCGTTGCGGACGCTTTTTTTATCTTGTCGTAACGCATGGTGACGAAATCTTTGAGTTTGAGAAGAAGCGTGTAAATAAAACGATTTTCGTAAATCTCGAAAGACTCTTCTTTTGTGATATTGAGAATTTTAGAAGGCGTGACGTCTCCCGTCTTTTCGTCCACTTTGGATATCATATTCGTGTGCTGGGCAAGAAACTTGACGGACTCCGTCGAAATGCTTCTTGCAAGCGAAACGTCCACGATATCTTCTTCCTGAACGATGAATTTTCTCGGGTTACGCACGATTGTGTCAAGGTTTGGCAAAATGCCTTCGATTGTGTCAATCCAGTCAATCGAAATGTCTTGAATAAGGCGTTTTTTTGCCAACTTGAAGACAGACGAGCCTTTGTCAACCCTATTTTTGAATTGCTCATAAAAGCTCTCGTTGCCGAGAACGGAAACAATCTTATTCGCGTACTGTTTGTACACTTCTCTTGTGATTTTGTTGTCTTCCATACTTTTATGATTTTGTGTTTATTGTCGGCTCGCGATTGCAATTAATTATTAATGAAATAATTAATAGTTTCGGAGCCACAACGGCGGCGACCGCACCGAACAAAGGGAAAATTTAACATTCCCGATACAGCTCGCAAAAAAGCGGAGTATTTTGATGCTAGGCAAGAAAGTTGTGTTCTTTTGCAAGCCCAGCGTACTTGTTGTACGTGACTTGCAAAAAGAATACGACTGACGTAGCATAGCGCAAACCAATACGCTTTTCCCTAAAATGCGATAAACGGATGAAGAACAAGAAAGGGGCGTTGACATAGACAGGAGCGTACTTGCTGTACGTGACTGTTTAGGGAAAAGCCGCTGACGCAGTTGTTCGCCGTTTAGCACATTTTAGAAGAGTTTCTTCAAGCGGTTGATATACTCCTTGCTCTCTTGCATGTTCTCTTCACCGAAGAGTTCGCTGAGATAAAGGATAAGACCGTCGATTTCGTCGCGGATGTATGACAAGTTGAGCGATTCGAACTTGCGGAATATCTTGTTGCAAAGCACGTAGTCGAGACCGTCGATTTCCGTTCCGCCGCAGCCCACGTATGACGGAACAAACTCTTTGAGCTGCTTCACGATACGGTTACCAAACGCGAGACGAAAGTGTTCGATGACGTAGTCGTCAAGCATATTGACCTTGTCGAGAATGTCTTGAGAGACCTTGTGTATCTCCTGCGACTCTTTGAACATCGCTTCAAGGTGTTTGTAGCTGATGAAGATGTTGTCCGCCCACGGCGCGTCGAAAGGCACGCCCTTGCTGTTGATGTTGATAGGCATAGCACGGTCGTAAACCTTATCCGATATAGCAAACGTCGAGTCGTCGTTGTTTGCCGTGCCGATAAACCACATGTTTTGCGGAAGTCTGAAACGGCCTTTGTCGATATGCTTCGGGTCGTTCGGCCAACCGGACGGAACAAGGTCGACAATCCACTCGTCACGTGACGGCATTTCGAGAATTGACAACATTTCTGCGAAATAGTACTCGACACGCGCGATGTTCATTTCGTCGAGAACGGTGAGATAGATCTGATCGTTCCAGGTGGCTTCGTACATCTTTTTGAGCACTTCGGTTTCGTTGAAGCGTTTCGTAAATTCGTTGAAGTATCCGAAAAGTTCGGTACGGTCACGCCAAGACGGCTGAACGGACGCAATCGTCGCCGGGTTGTTAAGGAATATGCCCATAGCGTGCGGAAGCGACGTTTTACCTGTACCGGAAATACCTTGCAAAATCATCAAACGCGACGTTGACATGCCGGCAATAAACAAGCGGATTATGCGCGGATTGTAGTATAGGTGCATGCGCGAGCAAGCAAAGTTGCGGAAGCGATCGCAAAGTTCGGGAAGCGTGATCTCATCGTCGTAAACGGGCGGAACGTAGTTCTCGTAAATCTTATCGATTTCGGTAAGTTTGTAGAAACGTGACTCGCCGGTCGGAGACTGCTCTTCCTTCTTTTGTTCGCCTTCTTCCCCTTCTTCGCCTTCGTAATTGCCTATATCGCTGACTCTCATGCCGAGAATACGGTCTTTTTCAGCGGACATTTTGATGATTTGCTTTTTGAGATTGGCGCATTCTTCCACGAGATCCTGCGGCAAAACCTTGGCTTTGGAGAGCCTTGCGAGTTTGCGCAAGCCCAGCGCGATAAGCACAATAATCGCAATTATAACTGCAAAAATAAGTATTATGAAAATGATAGCGACAGCCCATTCTCCCGCGCCGAAGTATTGCGTGTAGTTCTTGAATGCGTCCGAATAACCTTCGTTGTAGAAGATATGCAGAAAGCCCCAAAAGATACTGCCGATACCCTTGTCGTAGAATGCGCCCAAAAACGCTTTGAGAAATTCAAATACGAGATTGATATTCATTGTTTGTAACTCATCGAAACTCGGTCTGCCGCCCCAAACGGCAACCGACGCCCTTTCGGAAAGGACGATTTTGCGAGCAGTATATCTGACTTAATGTTCGAGCAAGGCAAAGAAGTCAGCGGCGGCGAAAAGTATGTGGTTATGCTGAGCATTCTCAAAGCCCGGATAGGCTCGAAGAGAGAACGGAGCAAACCTTGACAACACCGTAGCGCGCGCCATTTTTTATATCAAAGATATAATGCCGCAAAAGTATAGTCGAACGGCGCATGAAAATTCATGCGCCAAAAACGTCACGATTATTCTTGTTGATGATCGTCGCTTGCAGGAGCGTCGCTTTCTTGGGACTTGTCGTCAAGCACAACGTCATCGCCGCTTTGAGCAGAATCTCCGCCCTGTTGCAAGGATGCAAGATATTCTTGCGCAAGACGACGCTTTTCTTCGTCCGAAAGGCTGTCAACCGTCACCACTTGTTGAGCTTGCACCTTGCGTTGATTTTCAAGTTTCGCAATGACAATGGTGCGGATAAGCACAAATGCGTAGACCACAAACAAAAGGATGAGCGGAAGCACGACCACGCAGAAGAAACGCACTTTTTGGCTTGCGCCGAAGTGTTCGGTGTCCTGAATCCAGTTGGAGAAACCGCCCACGCCTTTGAGCATTTTGCCGCTTGTGAAAGTGCCGTCTTCATTCACACTGCCCCACGTTGCGACAATTGCGCTCGCTTGCACGTTTTCGGTGCTGCCAACGATGTCTTTATTTTGATCGTCTTTGTCTTTGAGCAGTTCCGCCGCGGCGTCTTGCCATGTGGAAGATTGATTGTCACCGCGCGTTGTGTAGCTGCTCACTTCGCCTGCATCGGTTCTGTTGATAGCAACGATTCTGTGGGTGTTGAAGATTTGATAACGTCCCGAAGATGTGGAAACAGTCGTGCGGAAAGTCACAACTTGACCGACTTTGAGCGACTTTGCGTTTGCCGAATCGAGTGCGGTCGCAATTATGACGTCGTCGGGCGAGAAAGTCGGATCCATTGAATCGGATGCGACGTTGAGATAATACGTGTCGCCGAAACGAGTGAGATGATCGTCGTTCGTTGCGCTTGCGATTGTGAAAATCGCGACCACCAAAGCAAACACTATGACGACGATGCAAACGCCCGTCGCAACCCAGTTGAGAATGGATCTGACCTTCTGTTGCTTTGGAGAGAGTTCTTTTTTCTCTTTCGCTTTTTGAGCGAACTTTTCTTTGAGATTCATGATAAACCTGCCTGATTGATGCTTCTCCGCTTCCGCCCGAGACTTATTGCCACACACCGCGCCAAAAGCGCAGCCGAGAGATCAGCGAATGACTATTGACGTCGTGCGAGCCATGCTTGTTGCCCTTAAACGGATAATATCCGCTCCGCTCGCCCGATTTTGCTGAAACGCATAGTTATACAACTATACATATTGTATTGTAACTTATCGCGCGCACGATGTCAACAGCAAAAATCGCAAAACCGCTCAAAATCGGCTGAAAATCTTTCCACACCGCCCGTTCTCGTCAATATTGCGCGTTTTTTTTTAGTTTTACGCGAAAAAGTCTACGACATTGTCATAGCGAGCAAAGTGAGCCAACCTTTGCGAAAAAACGCGAGCGGAGCGAGCCACCAAGCCGATAATTTGGTGAAACTGCGGCATGAGCATTTGTCCGTGCTTGAACTGATAACGCAAATTCTCGGCGCGGTCAGCAGCGAAACAAGTCTAATGTGGCTCTCGGCTGTGCGCGGAACGCGGATTGACGTTGCCACACAGCGAGCGGAGCGAGCCAACACCAAGCAGACAATCTGCGGAATTGTGGCATGAGCATTTATCCGTGTATGGACTGATAGCAAAGATTTTCTGCGCGGTTAGCAACGCAATAAGTCAAGTGTGGCTTACGTTGTTGCGCCAAACGCGCAATATCGTCGCCACAACGATGACTTTTGCGTAAAACCGCCCTTTTGCCACAAGCAAAATGCATGTGTTTTTCATCCGCTTGTCATCCTGAGCGTAGTCGAAGGATCTAGCGGAGCGAAAAGAAAAAAGCAACGTGCAGTGTGCGCCTGACGGCTGGATGTTTCGACAGGCTCAACATGACAGAAATGACGCCCAACCACACTCTCGCTTGAACAGAACAAAACAAAAAAAATAAATTTTAGGGATAAGGTTTTTTGAAAGGGGCTTTATCTCGATAAGGAGAAAAAACGATGAAAAAGAAAGGTTTGATTATATCAACAGTCGTCATGGTTGTTGTGCTGATCGCATCTCTCACCACCGCTACTTACGCTTGGTTTACTCAAGACAGTAAAACCACAATTAGCGGTTTTGAACTTCAAGTCGTAGCAGGCAATGCTGTTAACATCGGTTTGAAAGCTGACTTAACGAAAGAATACAGTGCTGCTGATACATCAACCGCATTTGTTACCGGAACGTGTACATATACCGGAACGAAGGGTTCTGTCACAGGCGTTGGCACGTGGGAAGGCGATCCAGGTCTTTCACCGACACTTGACCACCAAATTCTTTTTGGTGATATGAGCAAGGCTGTTGGCTTCACCGCTGGTGCAATTGCAGATGCTACAACCGCAACAGCAGGATATTTTACCGCAGGTCAAAATGCACTTGTTGCAAACAAAGGTAAGGCGGACGGCACTTTGCAAGGCACAACCGAAGCTGTTGTTAATGGCAACATCGCAACTGGTACAAAGGGTGATTTGGCATACTTGTGGCTTGGTGTTTCCCCTGCGCAAACATTGAAAGCAGGTGCAAAACTTCACGTTTACATTCAATCAATTGGCGGCGGTGACAACCTTGGTATAGCTGCTGCAGTACACGTGGCATACAATGTGAATAATACTGGTTGGAAAGATGTTGATGCATTCAATAATGTAACTCCTGAAAACACAACCAACACCATCAATTACGCAACAACAAAAGCTGCATATACAACGACAATGGCAGTTGATGCATCCGATACATTTACGGGCGCAATTAAAGGAAGTGTGCAAACCGGTATGGCTGATGTTGTGATTGACCTTACAAAAGTCAAAGTTGGTGACCTTGATCAAGTGCAACTCGTTATTTATCTTGCAGGCAAAGATGATGACTGTATTGATGCTGCAAAAGGTGTTAATGCAAGAATCGGTATGTATTTTGAAGCAGAAGAAGTGGAAGGTGCAAAATCCAATGCCCCTACCGAAGCAAAAGTTGACAGCAAAGGCAAACTCACTTTGACCGGTGTTAGAGGATCTTCTATCGAATACAAAGTGGCAGATGGCGCATGGACAAAGATTGAAGGCAAATGGGATGGAACATCATTCACAGCAAATGCTGCTCTTCCTGCTGATGCAAAAGGCAAGACTATAAAAGTAAGACAAATCGAAGACGGCAAAGCTGCAAGTGATGAAGCTACAGTAAACGCAGCTGCTTGGGCATAAAATATAGCAGTTCTTCAAAAAAAATACGGCTCGGATGAGCCGTATTTTTTATGCTTTTATCTAAATCGATGTTTGTAGATCTCCTACTTTTTTGCTAATATTTCCAACTTATCTTCACGATCTTTGAGAACATCAAACGAATTAACATTTTTTATAAACAAAGAAGACTTCCTGTCCGATCTGTCAATTAGTTTAGCAATTTTTCTCACATTTTCTTTTGCTCGCTTGCTTATATGCATACTTTTAATGTATATATCACACAGCGAATTGGCGTCAAAATATGAAAACATTTTTCCTAATAGCCCTACTATGACATCAGATATTTGTATATAACGATTTGTGTGTGATTTTACAAATTTGAAATGATCTAATTTTCTTCCATTAAACACAAACTGAATATTTTGCATTCTTTCAGCTATTTGCATTTCTTCATCAAATGTATGTTGAGAGTATGGAAAAAGCCAACATCGCTCAGTGTATGCTTGAGTGTAATCATCAATCAACACGCCGGGCGTATTATGTTCAAGCAGTGGCATATTTCTGTCTTCTCCAGCTTTTTTCAGCATGTCTTTTAATGTACGCATATAAAACGCCATTTCTTTATCTTGACACATGTTTTCGTCAATAAGCGATACGAACTCATTACAAAATAATTCCATTTGATCTAATTGAAGATCGGGGTAACCATATTTGCTTAATAAGGCAACTAAACTATCGAAATTGTCTAAAGCGAATTTGTTTAGTTTTGCCTTTAATTTGTGATGATAGAAAGGTACAATTTCAGGAAATTCGTCACACAAAGTGTCGACAATATCAACAAGTGCATAGTACATGTTGTTCAGTGCTGAATAATGTATATACAGATCACTACTAATCAGCCAGTCCAAGAAAATCGTCATTTTTTCATTGTCTATTATGCTTAAAAAGTCATTCCCTTTGTTTTGAAAATGCTTTAGTTTTAATTCTTTTTGATTTGATTGTAGATGAAGATCATTAAATAATTTATTTACATCAATTTTAGATTCATCTTCAAAAACAATACCACCGATGATAAAATCATTTTTTACAGCATCCAAAGAGTTGACCGTTCCGTTCCTTAACCAAAATTTTCTGCAATTTCCAGTTTCATCATAATAAAAATACATAGCACTATTCATGAAGCTAATTTGATGATACTCTTTTACAAGTTTTCGAAATTCGTTAATATTAAAAATACTTTTATTCATCTACTAATTCCCCTGCAAATATATTTACAAGGCAAGTATACCACAAAACTTTGATATGTCAAATTTTGTTGCAAATACTTGAAATTTGACAATCCGCCAAATTGTGCTATAATTCTCTTATCATCTTCATAAATGGGGGAAATTTTATGGCATATAGTTATGTAAACCAACAAATCGTTACAAATCAACACAATTGGTGCATGAAAATTCTCAATGAAGTCCAAGACTTGTTGCGAGAGTACTTCACTTTTGATATACGTTTGATTGGTAGTGGGGATAAAAGATTGGTTACTCAAAATGGCGATGAGCCTTTTGATCTTGACTACAATCTTTTTATAAAACGCGATAAACAAGATTTGATTGACGATCCAAAAAAAATAAAACAATTATTTCGTAATGCTTTCAAAAAAGTTTTGACTGAAAACTTAAAAACATACAATCATGTTGAAGATTCAACATCTGTTGTGACAGTAATTGTTTTTGATAAAAGTTGCAATGTAAGATTCAAATTCGATGTTGCCATTCTGGTTGACGGTGATGACGGGTATGCATACAAACTTGTAAAAAACGAACAATACTATATTTGGAATCGTATGCCATATTCAAAAGACTATGCGGAAAAATATTTGGCAATAAAAAGAAACAATTTGTATTCCGACTTCAAGAAACGCTATTTAGCATTGAAAAATAAGCATTTAAGCAGACAAGACAAAGTGAAATCGTTTTCGATTTTTTTGGAGACTCTCAATGAATATAGGTGGTGAAAAAATGAATCCAACAGAGTATTTTTACACCAATCTACAAATCAAGGACGAAGACAAAGAACGAGCAGAACGAGCCCTATATTCAAAAGGTGTGCAAAAACACATCTTAATAAAGCAAAAACTATCCTTGTGGTGTGATACAACTGTTGGAGAGTGTGTAAAATACACTCAAATTGCAACTGCGTATAGATACGACAAACGTATTCGCCTTGTACTTTTCAAATATATATCATATCTTGAAGAATTCTATCGGGCAAAAATTTGTGACGCATACTTTAATAAAACAAAACAGAAGTTTTGGACTATCGAAATGCAAGAGAAGTTAAAACGCAATAAAAACGATATGGACGGGGCTTTGGAGCATCTAGATTTTGCAGCATTACTTGAACAATGCAAGATGTGCCCGCCAAAAATCAAAAAACAGTTTGCATTTCCGCATAATCATTTTGAAGAAAATGTAGAAGCACTAATACGTTTAAGAAATGCAGTTATGCACAACAAGTTCTTGTTGCTGTATCGTGGGCTTGGAGAGTGCTATATTGACGGCATTGAAAACGTACAAACATCTTTGTCCGCACATATAATAAATCTAATTTCTTTTTTGCCTACCGAAGTCGGTGAAAAATGCAAAACCGAAATCAACGCATGCAAAATTGACAGAAATGAACCAAATGAAACAGAATGGGATCTCCCAGACACGCTTGTATTAAATCTTGACATCAAACAAGCGCAAAAGCCATTATTGCCATAAAAAAACTGTGATGCAAAGATCTGTAAATAAATAAAAAATCACGGCTCGTGTGAGCCGTGATTTTTTACTATTGTGTTAAGTTTGTTGATTATGCCTGAGGAGTTGCTGCTTTTACTGTTTGGAAGAACATTTTGATGCTACCGCCAGAAGTTTTACCTTGGTCATTGCAATCAGGATCTTCACCAGCAAGATAAATCACAATCTCAATTTGTGTGATGTGGTCTTTTTCCATGTCAAGTCCGTCAATAACAAGAGCATAGGATCCGTTTTTCGGCTGAGCATTATCATAGGTTGCCTGATATGCTGTCAAAAGTTCTCCTGTTACATTAGTAGTAACTGCTGTGATTTGAGTGTTTCCATTCATACCATTATACACATCAGCGTCTTGCCATTCTCCTGTAGTGCCTTTGTATTTGGTAATTCTGTATGCAACGTGAATAGATGCAAGAACACCAAGTGAAGTTCCGGATGTAGGCTCAACCATAACAACAAACTTGTTGGTTGTCAGTTTTGCTGTAGGAGCAGCACCGAGAATAAAGTGAACATAGTTTCCAGTCTTAGTGTCGTCTGCACCGATATTTGCATAAGCTACATTTCCTGACCATGCTTTTCCATCCGCACCGGTATTTGCGGCAACAACTGTTTTGCCATTTTCAATTGTCCATAATCCTGTATTTGCATCTGTAAAAGTCGTTGCATCGGTAGAAACACCAACTGCAGTATTTTGTGACCCCCAATTGATATTGTGATTCAAAACTGCGCTAAGACCAGGTTTATCGCTTGTCCAAGTGCCGGGTGCAGTCATGCTACCAGGTGTGCCGGTTGTAAATGCCACATCACCAGTCACGAATGCATCGGTATTAACACCAGTGTTTTCAACAAAATGCGTATAGTCTTTTTTGATACCAACGTTTACAGCGTTATCTGACACAACTGATACATTAAATTCGCCAATTTTTGTAACAGTAGAAACAGAGAACCAAGCGTAAGTAGCGGTGGTGAGAGATGCGATCAGCACAACAACCATGACGACTGTTGATATAATCAAACCTTTCTTTTTCATCGTTTTTTCTCCTTATCGAGATAAAGCCCCTTTCAAAAAACTTTATCCCTAAAATTTATTTTTTTTGTTTTGTTCTGTTCAAGCGAGAGTGTGGTTGGGCGTCATTGCGAATGCAACTTTCCCCTTTCCTCAGGTGTTTTCCCTATCACCGTTCCCCATTGCAAGGGAACCCACGGTGACCGCGTGGCGGGGGACAACACTCGGTCGTGACATAACTTACGCCATTTCTCTCATTGTGCCACTTCGCTTTGTGCGCCGGCTACGCAACAACATGGCGCAGTCGCTTGTACTTTACGTCAAGTCCGACGCTCGATACGGTCGCCGCCATTGCGGCTCCAATTCCGTCTTCGAAGTCGCACAGTCCGTTTATAAGTGCGCTCCGAATAGGCTTTCCGTTTGTGGCAAAAGGGCGGTTTTACGCGAAAAAGCCGCAGACTTTTTCGCGTTCACAATCCAAAAGCTGCTCGGACTGTTTGTGTCACTGCACTGCTCCACTCTCAATGTTCGCTGACTGCTCATGTGCGCACGCATTGCGTGCGTGAGCGTACGCTACAGTCATTTATACGAAGATTATAAATCTTTTATGCATTTCTGTCAATATACAAAATGAAAAATTTTTAACATTTTGTAGTTTTTTGTCACAAAACACCCCGTTTTCACAACGATTTGTATGATTTTGGAGCATTTTGTATGATTTTTCTTTGCAACTTTATGCAAATTTATACATTTTCTTGCATACTTTTTGATTGTTTGCAAAGATTTATACACGTTATACAACAAATATACTTGTTTTATAGATTTATCGCATACACGCTCGCGCTCGTGCGCTCACACGCAAAGATTTTTAATCTTTTGACAACAAATTTTTATATTTGTTGTCAATTTGCGCGGTTTCGGCATTATGGCGGATCAATACGCCGTGAAGTTCAAGCCGATTTTGCAATATCCGCCAAGGCGCGCGTCGATGCAGTCAAAATCGCTGCCTTCAAGCCATATACACACATAGCAATACATGATGTCGCCTTTGTCCATCGTGGTGCTGCGCTTGAAAACATAGTCCTTGTCATAGTACGGCGTGGTGGCAAAATAGCCCCCTTCTATCGCTTGCGCATAGCTGTCGCTGTCTGCGTACATGTCGTTCTCGTATTTGAGAAGGTCAAAGCTCGCATTGTCCGAGCCGAGCGGATATGCAACGTATTCCACAAAGCCGTCTTCCTTGGTGCGACGTTGACCAACCTTGTCATCGCCTTCTTTGAGCTCGACTCCGTTGCATACGTCACCCACCTTCCAATAGTTCGCGTTTGTGCCGTATAGACGCTGATTGTTGCTCAATGCGGCATACACTTTGACGTCAGTCTTGCGTGTTTCGTCAAGAGTCTCGTTCTTGAAGCTCTCGCCCCACATCACGCGAACGGCGTTTTGCAGGTCGAATTTGTCGTAGGCAAGCGTCATCTCATAGTCGATATTCGTGTTGTCAGAACCCGTGTTCTTCAGCATAAACGTGAACCTGATAAACTTCTCGCCGTTCATCTCGCCAAGCTCCACCTTGTCCGCCGACAACATCTGCTTCACTTCCGAAATCGTGTGCAACGGCTCTCTGCCGTACACCTTGTTGTAGGACACGTCCCACATATGCTCCGGACCGTTGGCGTTGAGATACTGCGTCCAATACTCGTTGTCAATGGACAGAGATATCGACTTTTCGCGATTGTTGCTGCTTGCCGTGATACGCACGTTGTTCTCTTGGATGAAAAGCAACATCACATACACAACGCTCGTAACAATAAGCGAAAACACGAGCAAGATCAACATCACGCGCTTGAGCTTGCGACGGCTTTCTTCTCGCTTCACCTTTTTGGACGCAACTATAGAGTCTTCCCACTCCTTTTTCAGTTGGGATTGCGACTTCTTGGCGTCGCGGGCGGATTTGCCCGATTCGGCAGACTTTTTCGACTTTTTGTCTTCAACGGGCTGCTCTGCGGCTTGCTCGCCGACTTGCTCGTCGTTGACCGCTTGCTCGGTCTGCAAATTTTTCTCTTCGTTTTCGCTCATTTGTTTCGTCTATGCTTATATTTGTTTGTTGGTTGTTTGTATTTTGGGATAAGGCTCCGCCTTCCGCAATTATTAATTGTTAATTATTAATTTTAATGCGCGGTTAGCGGAACAAAATCCAGCTTGGCTCTCGACAATACGCATACTTGCGTGTTGTCGTTGCCTATGCGCCGATTTTGTGATATGTTCCATCTCCCGCAAAATACCCGTACGGCACCCATTTGCCTATCTTGTCGTCGAAATAGCCGTTGTCCACAATCTCGCCGTTTTGGTCGGTGTAGGTGTAGTCTATCCATCTGCCCTGCTCGTCAAAGTAGCCGTCATAGACGTTGCCGTCTTTGTCCACCCATTGAGCGTTCTCATTGTAGTGACCTTCCGCTTCCACGTCGAATTGCTCGTATTCAACCCAGTTGCCGTCCACATCGAAGTAGCCGTTGAAAACGTTGCCGTCTTCGTCAACCCACTGACTCTTGTCGTTGTAACTGCCGACAAGTTCGGGCTCGTCTTCGTTTTTGGGCTTGACGTGCATAGTCACGCCGAAACCTTTCATGCCCGTGCCCATACCCAAGTCTCCGAACATGCTGTCCGACTTATACTCGCCGAGCAACTTCTCTTCCTTGTCGAATTCGGCTTTGATTTTTTTCTGCTTCTTCGGTTTCAGCGTGAGAGTCGGAGCATTCGGACGAACGGGTGCGGCAACGCTGTTTTCGTCCTGGCTCACCACTTCTTCAACGGGTTTTTCGACTTCCGTCTCTTTTGCGGTTTTCTTTTCTTCTATATCCGGAGTTTGTTCGATAGTACGGTCTATGCCGAGTTCGCTCTTCTTCTGAGACGCAAACGACAACGCAAGCGCGCTTTGCACGTCTCCTTCATAGCGCATACGGGACATTTCCGTGATGAGTTTCTTCTCGCGCTCGTTGTCTTCGGGCTTTTGCTCAACGAGTTTCGCCTGCGCTTCGAGTCTTTGCTCCGTGGCTTTTTTCGCGTTGAGTTTCTGCTGTTCGAGTCGCACCTGATACGGAGATTTCGCAAGTTCGGGTCTCGGGGCGGACGGCATAATCTTTTCGCCGTCGGTTGCGCGCGCACGTTCAATTGCCGCTTTACGCAAATCTTCGAGTTCGGCGTCTACGGCTTTTTTCTTGGAATCGAGCACCTTTTGAAGTTTTTTGAGATACTCTTCTTTCGCTTTGCCCGTCGGGTCTTTCAAACCAAGAAATTCGTTTGTTACCCAACGAGAGAGCTTCGACACCGCTCTGCCCGTCATGATTTTCACACCGTCACGCTTGAATCTCGCAAGTTGTCCGGGCGTGTCAACACCTTCCATGACGAAACCGACCTTGTTTGCCTTGCAATAATTAACAAGCATTGCAAGCACTCTTTTTTTCTTGTCACTTGCGTCGAAATACGCCGACTCGCATCTAAGATAATCGAAATTGAACTGCGCAAATACGTCGAGAGAATTGTATTCTTCACCGAAAGCCGACGCGCAAATCTTGTATCCCGCCTTGCGCAAACGGTTGTATCTTGCAACGCCCGATTCGTCGAGTTTCGTGAGAGTGCTGACGAAAAACGAAATTACGAGATTCGTCTTTTTATATCCGCAATCTTTGAGCGTCTGCATCAAAACGTCGAAATCCTTGTCGTTGTCCAAAAAGCGAACGGATATCGGCATGCAATAAACAATGTTGTCGGGAATAAGGAAATTCTCGCGCATAACGAGATCGTAATTGCGAAGTTCTTCGAGCGCGATGATATTGAGTTCGTTTATGCGGACTGAATTTTCCGCAATATAAAAATAATTGCATACGCTCATTCTTCCCAAGTATCTGTCGTTGAGCACTTGGAATGCGTCCACAAAGACAACCTTCTTGCTCTTCGTCGCGTAATCGACTACGCCACGGAAGAAAAAGTCGATCGGTTTGTACAACGTCCTTTTTGCGTATGCAGTAGTGTTCATTTTCCCACCCGTAATGCGCCCGCGCACATAATGCGCACGCATATAATATTCTAATACTGAATACTTTATCATACGAAAAGGGTTTTGGCAATAGGTTTGCGCTCAAAAGTCCAGATATTACAACAAAATGTATGATTTCGAGCAGTACGCATTGATATGTGACGCGTTTTTTCACTTGTTTTCTTAAAAATTGAATGATTAAAAACAAAAAAAATCCGCAATTTTAATTTGTCGAAAACAAAAAAACACTCTCCGCATGGTTGCGTGAAAGTGTTTTGGTGCCGAAAATCGGGGTCGAACCGATACGATGTTTCCATCGAGGGATTTTAAGTCCCTTGCGTCTGCCTATTCCGCCATTCCGGCAAAGTTAATTCTTGAAAGATTGTAACACGCAGAAAGAAAATTGTAAAGCGCAACAAAACTGTTTTTCTATTCATATTCACTTGCATCGCAAACTTTACTTGCCAACGGCAAACTTCACTCACGCAGTGAACTTCACAAATTCGCGAAGCGGATTTATTTAGTAAAAAAATGCCTAGCGATTTGCTAGACATTTTTTTGGAGGCATCACCCAGACTTGAACTGGGGGTGAGGATTTTGCAGACCCTTGCCTTACCTCTTGGCTATGATGCCATATCTTGTATCGGTGATGCCGATACTTTGTGTGGAGCGGGAGACGGTGTGGCCATCTTTGATGGCGACCTTGCGGAACGAACCCGCGCGGGTCTGCGCATACTGCGCTCTTCACTCCGTGAAGCCGAATCCCGTCCCCACGATATAATGAAAAACAGCACTTCTTGCGAAATGCTGTTTTCTGGAGGCATCACCCAGACTTGAACTGGGGGTGAGGATTTTGCAGACCCTTGCCTTACCTCTTGGCTATGATGCCATATCTTGTATCGGTGATGCCGATACTTTGTGTGGAGCGGGAGACGGGATTCGGACCCGCGACTTTCACCTTGGCAAGGTGACACTCTACCACTGAGTCACTCCCGCACACGATTGCTTTAACAATATATCAAATTGTAACCGTTTTGGCAACAACTTTTTCAAATTTTGCAAATGGATTTTATTTTTCTCTCACGGCAAGTGCTTTTGCAAACGCCGAAAGTTCTTCTCCGACGAAATATTCTCTTGCAATAGCACACGCTTTCTCGGTCTTCTGCAAGAGCAAATCCTTTGCCTCTTCTTCCCCGATAAGCGACACTATAGAGTTTTCGTTGCCTTCGTCGAGAAGGTCGTCTGCAAGTTGAAACGCTATGCCGATATTCTCGGCGTATTCGTCTATTTTTTCGACTTGCTCGTAATCCGCTTCCGCACAAATCGCACCTGCTGCAAACGCACCTGCAATCAACGCGGCGGTTTTTTGAGAATACATATCGAGGTAATCTTCTTCGCTTTGGCAGCCGCAAAGATCTATCGCCTGCCCCTGAACCATGCGTTTTGCCGCAACGGTTATCTCTTGTGCCGCTCTTGCAAAGTGGGAACCGTACGCTCTTGCTCCGTCAAGCAATACGCAACTTGCGAGCGTGAGAAGTTGGTCTCCTATGAGTATTCCGTTTGCGTGACCGAATTTTTTGTGCACGGAAAGTTTGCCCCTTCGATAATCGTCGTTGTCCATTGCGGGCAAATCGTCGTGAACGAGCGAATAATTGTGAATAAGTTCAATCGCCACCGCAATACATACGATTTCGTCGACTTCTGCGTCTCTGCCCGTCGCTCTTGCGCCGTAATACACGCAAAGCGGACGCACGCGTTTTCCGCCGTCGAGAGTTGCGTAGCGCATACCTTCGTCAATTATGAAATTGCCGTATCCGATTGCGTTTTTGAGCGACTGCTCCACCATTGCTAGAAATTCGGTTTTATTTACGGAAGATATTTTCATATTCGTCCTTTCAAAAATCAGTCGAGTTTGAGTTCTTCTGTGAGATTGTTGATGTCGTCCACAAGTAGAGCAAGTTTGCCCTTTTCGGCTTTGAGATCGCTTATGCAGATTTTGCTGAGTTCTATGCCTTTTTCAAAAGCCTTCACTGCCTGATCGAGCGGCATATCGCCTTCGAGTTGTCTGACGATTTCTTCTAGTTCTTGAAGTGCTTCTTCAAATTTCTTTATTTCTGCCATATCAGTTCTCCTTGTTGAGTTCGATTTCTTTTACGGTGGCTCTCACCGTTCCATCTCCGCCCGTAGCGGTTATTTCGTCTCCGGCTTTCAGTGTTGACACTTTGCTTATCGTTTCGTTTCCCGACTGCAAGCGGAAGTATCCGCGTTTCAGAATTTTAAGCGGACTCAGATTGTCCAATGCGCCCGTGGCTTTCTCCGCTCTTGCCGCCGCCAAATCGAATTTGCGCTGAACAAGATTTTTGCTTTTTTCAAGGCACTGCTCGACTTTGCGCGTACGCTGCATATAAAACTCCGACGCAAGCCTTTGAAGTTTCGACATATCGAGTTGCGCTTTTGCGGTCTTCCTTTCGTAACTTCTCTTCGCCCCTGTCAAAAGACGTTGCATATCCTTTTTGAGTTCGTCCGCCATTGCGTAATAGTCATACGCCACCAGTTCGCCTGCCGCCGTCGGCGTTGCAGCTCTTGCGTCCGCAACGAAATCGCAGAGAGAAAAGTCCGTCTCGTGTCCGACTGCCGAAACGACGGGAGTCTTCATCTTGTACACCGTGCGAACGAGTTGTTCGTCATAAAAAGGCGCAAGGTCTTCGAGCGAACCGCCGCCGCGCGCAATGATTATAACGTCGTATCCGAGATTGTCCACTCTTTCAAGCACTTTGGCAATCTCCTTGCCTGCGCCTTCACCCTGCACTCTCACGTCTTTGACCACTATGTCGATGATAGGATTTTTTCTGCGCACGGTGGTGACTATATCTCTTATAACCGCTCCCGTTTTTGACGTCACGACGAGAACGCGCTTTGCAAACTTCGGTATCGGTTTCTTGTGTGCCGCGTCGAAAAGACCTTCTTCGAGCAACTTTGCTTTGAGTCTTTCAAACTCGAGAAACAGCAATCCTTTTCCGACCGGCTGAATGGAACTCACCTGCAAGGACAATCGCCCGCCCTTGACGTAATAATCGACAGAGCCTTTGCAAATGACGCTTTCGCCGTCTTTCGGATTGTACGTCTTTGCGGCATAGAAGCAAACGCAGGAGAGTTGCGACTCTTTGTCCTTGAGCGTGAAATATGCGTGCGGGCCGCTGAATTTGAAACCCGAAATTTCTCCGAAAACTTCCAAACCTTTGAAAATAGGAGAGTCAACGCACGCTTTTATCGTGGCGTTTACTTCGCTTACGGATATGGTATTTGCAGAAAATGGGGTTTTATCTGACACAATCGACACTTTATTCACCTTTTTTGCAGTAAATCACCGAATTTTCGGCGTTTTTGAGTTAAAAAATCCCGAAAATCGCGTTGTTTTGAGACCAAACGGGTCAAAATCCGCAAATTTCGGGAACTTCTTCTTATTTTATATCTTTGACAATCTTTGCGAGCACACCGTTGACAAACGAGCCTGATTTGTCCGTGCCGTATTTCTTGCTCAAATCAACCGCTTCGTTGATTATCACGGCGTTGGGCGCAGTGTGTTCGAGAAGTTCGTACGTCGCAAGAAGAAGAACCGCATAGTCCGGACGATACACTCTTTCGATTCTGTATCCTTCGAGATGCTCTTCGATCATCTTCTTTAGTTCGTCTTCTCTCGTGACGATGCCGAAGTAACAACCGTTAATGAAATTCCTATCGTCTTCCGTAAGATCGCTGCCTTGCAACATCAATTCCAACGTCTGGTCGTTGGCTGTGCCGTAAAAGGTGTATTCAAACACCAACTTGAACAAATTTTCTCTTGCTACTCTTCTCATAATTATTGCTGAATGTTGACGTTCATAACCTGAACGTTTACAGATTGTACTTTGAACTTGGTTGCGCTTTCGATGCTGTTTTTCACTTTCTCCTGAAGCGCGGCGACGGTTGCCGGCACAGTATAGCCCTGCTCGATGTTGACGCTCAGATCCACTGCGACTTTCTCGTTTGGCAAAACGTATGCCGACACTGCCCCGCGATTGCGCTTGGACGTAAGAATGCAAATGCCTTCCGCATCGCTTGCCGCCTCGGTTGCCAAAGATACGAGCACTTCTGCAAGTACGCTTGAATTTTTCATGGAATCCTTTGCCATAACCGTCTCCTTTTTCAGTATTATAGCACAGCGAAAAAATTATATCAATCGTTCGCAAAAATTATTTTATCCCCTACGACGCGAAACCGCCGCGATTGCGACGGTTGCATCCTTTATTCTCTCCCTATGCTTTTGAAAATCAGTTGTAAGGAATGACGTTGACTTCGGTTGCCTTGAACGTCGTCTCGCTCACCACGACGGAAAGAATCTGGTTTGCCTGCTCTACGGTCAACTCTTCACTGCCGACCACGATACTCACGCCCTTGTCTCCTATCGTCACGATGACGTCGTCAAAGCCTTTGCCTTTAATGAGCGTTTCGAGTGCGAGTTCCTTTTCCATTCTTTCAACGAGCGCGAGTTTTTGTTCCTGCGCGGTCTTCTTTGCACTTTCGGTGCTGGAATCGGAATTCATAATCGCGTCGAGATACAGAAACTCTGATTCGCGAGTGGCGTCTCTGTCGCTTCTTGCCGCCGCAAAAAACGTTTGCGTGACGTCGTCAGTGTTGCCGCTTCCGGAAATCTGACTCGTCGAGTTGAGTTTGTCGTTGAGAACGAAATTCAACACGCCCGTCGCAATAAGCAATGCTACCATAACCGACAATACGATTATCTTTTTTGTCTTTGATTTTATTTTCATATACTCCTCCTATAAGTTCAATTTGATTTTCTCGACAACACGCTCACTACGTCTTCGCCAACGCCCAGCGCGCTCGAGCCTGCCTTTAGCAGTCTTATTCTCACAAGCGGGTTTTTCGCTCCGTCCGCTATAATAAGCACTCCGACGATTTTGCCGTCCGCACAGGTTATCATCGTTTCCACTTCACCCGCGCCGTCCACGCTCGAAAGAATTGCCGAGAGCCTTTTTTCGTCGTCCGTCATCGTTGAGACGTTCTTTTCGCTCGCCTTTGACGAAGCCACGGTAGAGTATATGATGAGAGCAATCGCGATTATGAATATCGCAGCGATAATCTTTACGTTTTTCACGCCTTTGACGCGCTTTATAAAATCGCTCTCCTTTATTTTCTCGGCAATTCCCTTTTTCCTTTCGTCAAGAACTTCCATACCCTGCTCCAAGATAACTATACGCGAGGTTTTCCTTATAAATTCCCTATCGCATAAATTTTTATATTTCGACGGTTTTCGTCTTATTTCGCGCGCGCGTGCGCGCGCATAAATTCATTTGTACGCACGCACACGCTCACGCGTAATGCGCGCGCACGCGCGCGAGAAATTTAAAGCGAATTACAAAATTAGTTTTGTCCGTACAACACCTTTATTTTATATGCGGCAATGCCAAGACTTTCCGATACTATACTAACGACTTTTTCACCCGACACGGACACGTCGTCGACATACACCCTAGCCGAGCGCACCACCGCCGACGAATACTCTATTTCGACGCTTGCGGTTATCCCCAGCTTTTTCAATTCTTCTTCGCATTTTTCCGCTCTACAAGAAAACATATCGGAAACTTCGATTTCTTCGGCAATGTCGCTTGACGAAAACGCCGAATCGTCAAAAGAGAAATTCCACTCTTTTTTAAGAAGAGACGGAAGCGGCGAAACGATGACGAGAATCACGATAAGAGAAAACGCGCCGCGTATATACTTGGTGGTTTTACCGTCCGGAAGAACTATATCGAGCAATATACCTAGGCAAATCACTCCCGTTATCGAAATTATCCACGCGCCCATCACACCCCCATATTGCACGAACTCATCAACATCATAAGTATCAGAAAGAACATAAATCCCACACCCGCAAGCGCGCTTACGAGCAAATTCGCATTCTTTGCCACGGACGTCAGAAGCGTTGCGACGCGCGTATCCCCTATCGGCTCGGCAATCGCTCCGCAAAGTTTGAGCGAGAGCGAAAACACAACGACCTTGACAAGCGGAAACACGACGATGCAACACAATATTATCGCGCCGACGTATCCGAGCGCATTTTTGACTATGACGACGGACGCAGTGAGCAAATCAAAGCCGTCGGACAAGTATCCGCCGAGTATCGGGACGTAACTCGACACGGCAAACTTTGCGACGTTGAAACCGAATTTGTCCACAACTCCGCCCGATATACCCTGCACCGTCAAAAAAGTGCCGAACAATCCGAAAGATATGCCGATGAGCCACCCCGACGCCGAACGCACGAAGTTTGCGAGTTTGTCGAGTTTTACGCTCTTAGACACGTTGCCGACAACGGAAAAAACTATGCACGCCACGAATGCGGGAAGAACGACCGCCGTCGTCATTTTCATAATCGTAGAACAAAACACAGCCATAAGCGGCGAATATCCGCCTACGCTCCCCGCTCCGCCCAAAGCGGAAAGCAGTGCAAGCAATACGGGAAAGATCGCGTTTGCAAAATTCGTGAGCAATTCAATCGTGTCGGCAACCGCGGAAACTATCGTAAAAACGCCGCTTACAAGCACTATGACGATTGAACAATAGCACACCGTATGCACCACTTCGCTCGTGGAGTTGTTGAGAAAATCACCCGTCACGCCGCACAATATGTTTTTTAGAAGGCATATTGCAAGAATGGTTATAAGTCCTGGCAAAAACGACAAAAAATATCGCCCTGCGGTCTTGGAAAGGAAATTAAAAAAGTTCTCGTAAAAATCAACCGATTCTCCGTTTGCGAGCGATTTGAGCATTTGTTTCACGTCGTTTGCGTTCAGCGCGGTTTTTCCGTCGCCCGAAAGATTGTCGAGAAACTTCTGCAAATCTTTCAAATCGAGAGAATCGATTGCCCCGTTCACAGCGTCGGACAATTCTTTGCGTATCTCTTCTTCCGTTTTTCCGTCGTCGGCGTATGCCACGCTCGAGTCAAAAATCAGCGGCAACAAAAGAAAAACGACGAACAGTATCGCAAGATACGGCAACCGCTTTTTCAACGATTTCCGCCCAGTCGTTGTCTTTGTCAAATCACAAAACGCTTTCCTTTTCATATTGCGGAAACAAGAGCCGACACCACGTCGATAAGCGACATAACGATTGATATACTCATAAGAAAAATCACTATTTTGCCGCCAAACTGCAACTTTTGCGCAATAGACGGACACCCGGCGTCGCTTGCCAGCGACGAAGAATACTCGGTGAGATAGCCTATGCCTATGATTTTAAGCACCGCTGAGAAAACGGCGTCGTCTATTCCGCTCTTTTCGACTATACCGTCAAAAGCGATGACGACGTCGCGAAGCGCGGACAACATGGTGATGACCATAACAACTCCCGTCGCTATGGTTGCAAACACCGCAAATTCAGGCTTTGCGGATTTAAGAAGCGTGATGACAATCACGCCTATCACTGCTATCCCTATGAGTTTGAATATCATGACTAATACAGCGACAAAATCGAGCGCAACGTGTCAAACAAGCCGCCGAGCATATCTATCACGAGCACCGCAACGATGATAAGCCCCGCAAGCGTGGCAAACGTGGCAATTTCGTCTCGGTCGGTCTTTTTGAGTATCACGCACACGATTGCCGTCAACAACCCCACTCCTGCAATTTTCAAAATTATATTTACGTCCATATCTCACCTTATGCCAGTATCAAAAGCACCGCAAGTCCAAGCAATACGCACAACTTGAAGTACGTTCCGCCAAGTCTTTTGTTCTCGTCTTCGCATTTTGTTTTTGCTTGCTCGAACCGCTTCGCATAATACGCAGCATGAGCAAGTTGCTCGTCAAGCATGGTCTTTCCCATTCCGTCAAAAAAATCGAATAACTCTTTTTTTTCTTCGGTTTTGAGAAGCGGAATTGCGTTTTTCTCAAATACGGCAATTCTCGTCTCTCCCTTTTTCGCGCTCGTCTGCCACGCACTAAGCGCAGTCTCGAACTCTCCTTTTCTTCCCTGCAAAAACTTTTGTATTATCTCGGGCACGGGCGTTTTTCGCATGGAAAGCTCGGTCGTAAGCACGCCTACGAAATCGCTTGCAGATTTGAAAAACTCGACTCTTTTTGCATACTTTCTTTTTATCAACACGCCTATATACGACAAACAAAGTGCAATAAGTCCGCCTGCAATGAGCTGCAATACGTCGCTCATAGTCGCACCTTTTCAACGATTTTGCCAATAGGACTTTTTGACAGCGACACCGCAAAATCGAACGCTTCCGCAAGCGGAGAAAAGCGGGTATCTGACAAAACTTTTTCAACGCTTTCACCGTGCACGGACGCAAACACCCTGACGCCGCAACGCACCACGTCGCATATCGCCGCAACTTCGTTTGAAGAAAACAACTCGTCGGTTACTATAACGTCCGGATTCATCGCCCTTATGCAGTTTTCATACGCAACGACCTTCGGCACTCCGCTCACAATTTCGCAATCCCCGACGTCAAGATTAGCCGCGCCGTGAGATACGGCGCAAAGTTCGTATCTCTCGTCGATAATCACGACGTTTTTGTCTTTTGACGCAAGCCTTGCAAGCTCTCTGAGCATCGTGGTCTTGCCCGCTCCCGTAGGTGAAATCACAAGCGTTGACAATACGCCTTCGCTCATCACTTCACCGACAATTTCGTCTGCAACGTGCTTTATTTGATGCGGTATACGCACGACAAGATAAGACACGTTTTTCATTGCAAGCAATTTTCCGCCGTCGGATACGCCTTCACCGCCGATGCCTATACGATACGAGCCGAACGGAATATATCCCTTTTTCATCTCGTCTGATGCGGAATAAACCGACATATTCGTTGCTCTCATAAGCACGTCGTCAATGTCCTTTTGCGACACGACATACGGCGAGCCGTACGCTTTTGCGACCTTTCTCTCCCCTTTAACAGTGCAATATGTCAAAGGCCGAGAAATACGCATACGAATTTCGGTGAGATTGTTCTCGTCTCCAACCGCACGCGCAATATTCGCCCCAACCAAATTTTCAAGCATACAAAAATATATGACTTAAAAAAGCCTTACTTGCACCACCGCAAAATAAGACATTTTTCGCATAAAAAAAGAGCGTCTCCGCTCTTGATTTCGATAAATCGATTAGTTTATTGATATACAAGCAAGTATTTACTCGTTCTTCAAAATTTCGTTGATTCTTTTTACGTATTTTTTATAATTTAAGCCAAGCGCAAAAATCCAGGAATCATCCATATAATTTCTATCTTTTTCTTCATCAATCAAATAAAACACGACAAAAGTATTTACTCCGTTAAAATAAGACAACTCTTTCTTTTTGAAAACATCGGTGGTTTTTCCGACAACTATTAAAGTTTTCCATTCCGAAAAAACAGAATTGTCAGTCATATTTCCCAAATCCATTAAAATCTGACCCAATGAATTTTTGGATACTAAACCATTCCAAAATATTAGGTATCTTTTCTTTGCGAGCATATAACAATCCAACGCACAATCAATCTTTTTATCCAAAGGATAATTTTTTATTATTTTTTCACGAATGTCCATTTAATTCTCCTGCTATTTTGTTAAATTAGGATGCTAATCGCTTCAAACTTTTAAGATGTTCGCTGTTTCATAGTATTTGAGCGCGAAGTTTAGATGAAGAACAAGAAAGAACCGCTCACACAGATAGGAGCGTACTGTGCGTACGTGACTATTTGTGTGGGCGGCTCTGACGAAGTTGTTCGCTAAAATGCGCGCTCAAACGCGAGACATGTATTCGCCGGTGCGTGTATCAATACGTATAGTATCACCCTCGTTGACAAACATAGGAACTTGAAGTTCATAGCCTGTTTCGACGGTTGCGGGTTTGGTTGCGTTGGTGGCGGTGTTGCCTGCAACTGCGGGTTCGCAAACGGTGATGAGAAGTTCGACAAAGTTTGGCGGTTCAACGGAGAACGGTGCGCCTTGGAAGAACTTCATGGTGACGTTCATGTTCTCTTTGACAAAGTTGAGTGCGTCTTCCACTTGGCTGTGGTTGAGCGGAATTTGTTCGTAAGTGTCTGCGTCCATGAAATAATAGAATTCTCCGTCGTTGTAGAGATATTCCATCGTCTTGGTCTCGATGTGAGCAAGTTCAAATTTTTCGGTGGGGTTGAACGTTTGTTCAAGCACTGCGCCGGTGACGACGTTTTTCATCTTCATACGGACGAACGCTGCGCCCTTGCCCGGTTTGACGTGCAAGAAATCGACGACGGTCATAATCTTGTTGTCATAAAGGAAAGTTACGCCCTTTCTCAAATCGCCTGCCATAATTTGTGCCATAGTTGTATTCTCCTAAATATGTTTTCTTGATTTAAGATGCTTTTTAATCATTTTAGCACCTTATATCGCATATTGCAAGTTTTCGCTTTTATTTTGCCTTGCAATATGCGGATTTGTCATTGGTTTTAGCTTATTTGGCGTATTCTACGCTGCGCACTTCCCTGATGACGTTGACTTTGATTTGTCCTGGGTACTCGAGTTCGTTTTCGAGTTTCTGTGCAATCTCTTTTGCAAGGAAAACCGTGCTTGCGTCGTTGACTTGTTCGGGCTTGACCATAACTCTGATTTCTCTGCCCGCTTGCACTGCAAACGTTTGTTCGACGCCGTCAAAGGATTTTGCGATATCTTCGAGTTTTTCGATACGTTTGACGTAAGTTTCGACGGATTCGCGTCTTGCGCCGGGTCTTGCACTTGAAATTGCGTCCGCCGCCTGAACGAGCACCGCCGAGATCGTTTGCGGTTCGATGTCGTTGTGGTGCGCCGCGATTGCGTGAATGACTTCGGGGCTTTCCTTATACTTCTTTGCGATGTCTACGCCGAGTTGGATGTGCGTGCCTTCGAGTTCGTGGTCGACGGCTTTGCCGATGTCGTGCAACAAACCTGCTCTTCTTGCAACTCTTGGGTCTACGCCGAGTTCTGCCGCCATGACAGACGCAAGAGACGCGACTTCGATTGAGTGTTTAAGCACGTTTTGTCCGTAACTTGTGCGGTATTTGAGTCTGCCGAGAATCTTGATGATTTCGGGGTGCAAGCCATGAACGCCCACTTCAAACGCCGCTTCTTCGCCTGCTTCTTTGATGCCTGCTTCGACTTCTTTTCTCACCTTGTCGACCATCTCTTCGATGCGTGCGGGGTGAATACGTCCGTCGGTGATAAGTTTTTCAAGCGTAAGTCTTGCGACTTCTCTTCTTACGGGATCGAAACTTGAGAGAGTGATGACGTCGGGCGTGTCGTCGATGATAAGGTCGACGCCGGTTGCAGATTCCAGCGCACGGATGTTTCTGCCCATGCGGCCGATGATTCTGCCCTTCATCTCGTCGTTGGGAAGAGCGACGACGGAGACGGTGTTTTCGGTTGCGTGATCAGCCGCACAACGTTGAATCGCTTGAGATATGATGTTTTGCGCTTCCTTCACCGCATTGTCTTTTGCTTCTGCGATGAGATTCTTTGCGTCTTGTGCGGCACTCTTTTTCACACCGTCAAGCAATGCTTCTTTGAGTTCCTGCGACGCTTCTTCCTTGGTCATGCCCGCAACTCTTTCGAGTTCCTTTTGCATCTTTTCTTGCGAATTGTTGAGTTCCGCTTCGATGCCTTTGAGACGTTCCTTGGTTTCTTCGATTTGTTTTTGAGATTTCTCGACGTCGTCGAGTTTCTTGTCAAGAGTTGCGTCCTTTTTGTCGAGAACGTCTTCTTTCTTGTCAAGTGCCGCTTCCTTTTGTGCCAAGCGGTTTTCGGTGCGTTGCCAATCCTGTTTGCGCTCTTTGGTCTCGTTTTCAAACTCGACGCGCATTTTGTTCATAGTTTCTTTTGCTTCGAGCAAGCCGTCTTTGCGAATGGTCTTCGCTTCGAGATTGGCTTCTTCGACTATTCTTGCCGCTTCGCGCTTCGCGTTGCCGATTTTGTTTTGAGAATAGAGTCTGTAAACAAGCCAGCCGACGAGTGCGCCCACGATGAGAGCGACTGCCGCAGCGATACCTGCCGCACCACCCATCGAAATGGCAAGCAATGAATTGAAATTGCCGGTCATAGTGGACCTCCATATATATAATCAAAACCACAAATGAAAGCAAAAATACGGCGTATCAAAATATCCGTCGGGCAAAATCGCGCCCATGCGAAATCTTATTGAACTTTATCTATACCAAACATTGTTTCCAATATATAGTTTTGTCGATATAAAGTATATACTATTTATAGCGTTTCGTCAACGGGGGCGGTAAAAAAAATCGCCTTTCGCAATGCGAAAAAGCGATATTTTTTAATTTTTCAACCGTTTTGACACTTAATCTCGAAAATACGTCAGTTCATCTCGTATTTTTCGCGGATTTTCGCGTCGATTTCTTCAAATACTTCGGGGTGAGCCTTCAAGAAATCCATTGCCTTGTCTCTGCCCTGTCCGATCTTTTCATCGTTGTAACTGAACCAACTTCCGCTCTTTTGAATGAAGCCGTTTTCAACCGCAAGATCGAGCACACATCCCATGTTGGAAATGCCCGTGCCGTACATAATGTCGAATTCCGCAACTTTGAACGGCGGTGCAACTTTGTTCTTTACTATTTTTGCTTTGACGTGGTTGCCCACGATGTCGCTGCCGTCTTTGATTGTGTCTGCCTTGCGCACTTCGATACGCACGGAAGAATAGAATTTAAGTGCTTTGCCGCCCGTCGTGGTCTCGGGATTGCCGTACATAACGCCGATCTTTTCACGCAATTGGTTGATGAAAATGAGCGTACATTTGCTCTTGGAAGTCGCCGCCGTGATCTTGCGAAGTGCCTGCGACATAAGACGAGCTTGCATACCAACGTGACTGTCTCCCATATCGCCGTCGAGTTCCGCTTGCGGAGTGAGCGCGGCAACGGAGTCGATGACAATGATGTCGATTGCGCCGCTTCTGACGAGCGTTTCGACGATTTCAAGTGCTTGTTCACCGCTGTCGGGCTGTGAAATGTAAAGGTCGTCGAGATTTACGCCGAGTTTTGACGCGTAAATGGGGTCGAGTGCGTGTTCTGCGTCAACGTACGCCGCAGTGCCGCCCTTCTTTTGCACTTCCGCCACGCAGTGAAGCGCGACCGTCGTTTTGCCCGAAGATTCGGGACCGTATATTTCGATGATTCTTCCTTGCGGAATTCCGCCGATGCCGAGTGCCACGTCAAGCGTCAAACAGCCTGTCGAAATCGCTTCGACTTTGGGAATTTCGGTCTCGCCGAGACGCATAACCGCACCTTTGCCGAAATCTTTCTCGATTTTGGCAAGAGCGAGTTGCAAATTGTGCGCTCTATCGGTGGATTTGTCTTGAACTTTGTCTGCCATAGTGTTTCTCCTTTATATCCGTTCGCCCGTCGGGCGATCCCTTTTTTCAAGTTTATTATATAACGTTATATGTCCCGAAATCGGTACATTAACGCGTTTTTCTTTACAGTCTCAGAATGTCGCCTTTCAGATACCTTATCAGATAAAACAACGCAACGTTTGAAGTAGCTTTTCTTATCTCGTTGCGACTGCCCGAAAACTTCCTTTCAAACACGGTTATGAAGTCTCCGCCGCCGACTGCTATATACACAAGTCCGACGGGTTTTCCTTCGTCTCCTGCAGGGCCTGCAAGCCCTGTGGTCGCAAGCGCAATGTCAACGGGTCTTCTGCAAAGACCTTTCACCATTGCGTACGCAGTTTCTCTCGACACCGCGCCGTATTCTCCGAGCACCGCTTTCGGCACTCCGAGTCTGTCCATTTTAGAGCCACGATTGTAGCATACGATACCTTCGTAAAAGTTTGCGCTTATGCCGGGTATCGCCGTAAGTCTTGAACAAATTTCGCCGCCCGTGAGACTTTCGGCAACCGCCAGCGTGCGATTGTTCATTTTGAGAAGTTTAGCCGCAATATCTTCGAGAACGCCGTCGACTGCCGAGTATACTTCTTCTTCAAAGGCATTGTAAACTCTGCTCTTCACCATTTCGAACGTGGTTCTGTCCCCCGTCGATTTCATGGTTATAGCGGCATCGAGACAATCTTCTTTCACGGAAAAATCAACGCTGAAACCGTCGAACTTTTTAAGTCTTTCCGCAATCTCTTCGCCGCTTAATCCGCATATTTTAATAGTCTCGCAACAGTTTGCCATATTACGCCTTAATTTCGTTTTTCGATATTCTAACGCACTCAACCGTCAAATCAACGTCAAGCGCATATCGTAAAATCACACTCAAAACAGTCTTACGCTTTTTCTTGCTCGGCTTCGTCTTGCTTTTTGTCTTCTTCGTCGTCCTGTTTGAGAACCTGCTTGTTTTTGAAAACGTAGTTGAAGCCGCTGTAAACCGCCAAAATCGCACCGATATAGAACACTATCGTGCCTATCCAGCCGATTATGTAATGCACGCCTGCAAGCATAAGAAGCGTCACGCCTATATCGAGCATAACCGTCTTCACCTTGCCGTAGATGTCCGCCGCAAGCACGAGACCGCGACTTGCCGCAATGGAGCGGAAAACGCCTATCATAAGTTCTCTCGATAAAATGATGCCCGAAAGTATCGCTATGACAAGCGCATTGTACGGATACACACCGCCCATCGAGAGTCCGTCTTTGAAAAGAACGACGAGAAAGAGCATAACCACGATGACGACTTTGTCTGCGAGCGGGTCTAAAAACTTGCCGAGCATTGACACCGTGTTGGTCTTTCTTGCGATATGACCGTCTATAAAGTCGGTTGCGCAACACACCGCAAACAAGAACGCCGCCACCGCAAGAAGCGCGATATGCGTTGCAGTGCTCACACCCGTGAGAAGTTCCGCCACGATGAACATTGCCACCGTCGGCACTATTAGAATTATTCTTGCAATCGTGATTTTCGTTGCCAAAGTGATTTTCATTGTTTCACTCTCCCTACCAAATCCACGCCTGTCGAGCCTACAATCTCGACATCGTAAAAATTGCCTATCTTCACTTCGTCTTCCGACGTGAAATATACGACGTTGTCTATGTCCGGTGCTTGCGATTGAGTTCTGCCCACAAAAGACTGTCTGTCATAATCGATGTCGTCGTATATCACTTTCACCGTCTTGCCGACAAGCGAAGCGTTGTGTTTTTCTATGATTTTTTCTTGCAACTTTTTGAGTTCTTCAGCACGTTTTTCCCTTGTTCTTTCGGGCAAATGTCCGTCGAGTTTGTCGGCAGGCGTCCCCTCTTCTCTCGAATAGGCAAAAAATCCCGCATAATCGAATTCGGTGTCTTTGACGAATTGTCTGAGTTTCTCGAATTGTTCTTTCGTTTCTCCCGGGAAACCGCAAATGAACGTGGTGCGCACCGTCATACCTGCGAATTTGAGTTTTGCAATCAACTCTCTCACGCTCTTTTCGTTCGTACGACGATTCATACGTTTAAGCACCGTATCGTCAATATGTTGCAAAGGCACGTCTACGTACTTCACCACTTTCGGACTGTTTTTTATGTACTCGATGAGTGCGTCGTCCACCATTTCGGGATAGAGATACAAAAGGCGTATCCACTCGAAATCGAGTTTCGAGAGTTCGTCAAGCAATTCTATAAGGTGCGGCTTTCCGTCAAAATCCGTGCCGTATCTCGTCACGTCCTGCGCAACGAGAATGAGTTCTTTCACTCCGTCGTCCGAAAGTTTCTGCGCTTCGGAGAGCAAATCCTGCATTTTTTCCGAACGATATTTGCCGCGTATTGACGGAATCGCGCAATAAGTGCAATGGTTGTTGCATCCGTCCGCGATTTTGAGATATGCGTAGTGATATGGAGTTGTCAGCACTCTGCCCGAATAAAATCCGTCTTTGCAATCGTGAGAAAAAACTCTCTCTCCGTTTTCGACTTCCTGCACCGTTTCGAGCATTTTGTCGTAGTCCGCTATTCCGAGAACGGCGTCGACTTCGGGAAATTCTTCCTTTATCGTATCGGCATAACGTTGAGCAAGACAACCTGTGACGATGACTTTTTTCTTTTTATCCGCCTTTTTTGCGGAAATTGCGTTCAAAATCTCGTCTATCGATTCTTCTTTTGCCTTGTCGATAAACGCGCAGGTATTGACGATTATGACGTCCGCTTCTTCTTCGCTGCCAACGAGCGTATGTCCGCCGCCGACGAGCCTTGAAAGCATCTTCTCGGTGTCTACTCTGTTTTTATCGCAACCGAGCGATATTGCTCCGATTTTCATTCTTCGTCTTCCTTTTCGGCTTCTGCACGCAGATTTGCCAGTTCTTCGTGAGTGATGTTGACTTTCTTCTTCTTCGGATCGTGTTCGTCGGGAGAGAGATATCCCATTCTGTCCATAAGGTCATAAATCTTTGCCGCCTTAGGCCAACCGAAGCCCATACGACGTTGCAGGAAAGATATGCTGATAGGCGCGTCCTGCTCTTCGCGAAGTTGTATGCCGAGTTCGAGCACGTCGTAAAGTTCGGGCGGAATCTTGTTGCGGTCATTGGCGTGGGAGTTGCCGTTTCCTTGCGGCTTCTCTTCTTCCTTCTCCTTGAAGATTGCGTCCTTGATGTTGTTGTCAAAGTACGCGTCGTTCTTTGCCTTGACAAAGTCCACGATGTCCTTGACTTCTTCGTTGGAGATGTATGCGCCTTGCATACGTTCGAGCGCGCTCGCTCCCGGCAACATAAACAACATATCGCCGTTGCCGAGCAATTTGTCCGCGCCAACGCTGTCAAGCACCGTCTTACTGTCAAAGCTAGACGTGACTTTGAATGCGATACGCGCCGGGAAATTGTTTTTTATCGTGCCGCTGATAACATCAACGGACGGTCTTTGCGTTGCAAGCACAAGGTGTATGCCCACTGCACGCGCAAGTCTTGCAATGCGGTTTACGGTGTCTTCAACCGCTTTCTTGCCGGTTGACATAAGGTCTGCAAATTCGTCGACGATGATGACGATTCTCGGCATCTTTTCATAGCCGTTCTTCACGCAATCTTCGTTGTATTCTTCGATGTTGCGATAGTTGACTTCCGCAAGATACTTGATACGACGTTCCATCTCGGTTATCGTCCAGTTGAGCGCGCGTATAGCCTTGTCCGTGTCGCAAATTATCTCGTCCATAAGAAGATGCGGAATGCCTGCATAGATACTAAGTTCCACACGTTTGGGGTCGATAAGGATAAGACGCACGTCATCGGGTGACGCTTTGTAGAGCAAGCTGACTATGATTGAGTTTATGCAGCAGCTCTTGCCTGCGCCGGTCGCGCCTGCAATAAGCACGTGCGGCAACTTTCTGACAAGCACAACCTTTGATTGACCGTACAGGTTTTTGCCCAACGCAAACGTGTTGGGATCTTTTGATCCGTTAAACTCGGGGGAGCCGATGATCTCGGACAAGTTTACGTTGCGGCGATGCTTGTTAGGAACTTCGATACCGACGGCGTTTTCGCCCGGGATAGGCGCAATTATACGCACGCTTTCCGCTTCCATCTTCATCGCTATATCGTTTTCAAGCGTGGAAATGTAGTTGATCGTCCTTCCGCGCGGCATCTCGACGCGCAATTTGTACATCGTAAACGTCGGGCCGACCATGATGTCGATCACTTCACTCGCAATATTGAAGAAAGAAAGCGTTCCGATGATCTGTTCTTTCTTTTGCTCGTAGTCTTCATTTTGATCCACTTCGGGAGCAGGCGGAACAAGCAGGCTCATGGGCGGAGCAACGTAAGGGCGTTTCGGCGTGGCTTGAGATATTGCCTGATCCACGTTGACCTGCGTGAGACGTTGTTTTTCGCTCTTTTCCGCTTTTACGGTCTTGGGTGCGTCGTCCTTTTGCAATCCGCGACTCTTTGCCGCATTCATCTTCTCTTCGCGCATGAGTGCTTCACGTTCGTATTGCCCCATTTGCGGAGTTTCTTTGATTGCTTGTTTTATATTTTGGATACGAGCGTTGACTTCGGCGTTTTCGATGTTCTTTGCCGATTGCTTTGCGATTGCGGTCGTAGACTGAATCGCACTTCTCGACATATCGCCACCCGTAACTTTCTGCTGAACAGGTGCGGGGGCACTTGGCACTTCACCGCCGACCGTCTTGTCGTCGTCAACGTATTTCGCGCGCTGACTTTCAAGCGTAGCCTTACTCATTTCGTATGGTTTTGAAATCGGCTTGGATTTGCCTATGCCGCCGAAATAGTTGGCTTCCGTGTTCTCTGACGGCTCTTCTTTCGTGACCGCAGTCTGTGCAAACGCTCTCGGGATTTTGGTCTCTCCCTGAACGGGCTTGTATCCGCTTCTGTCAGCGTCTTCGACACTCTGATTTTTCTTTGGTTGAACGACGAGCGGTTGAACTTCGACCTGCTTTTGTTCACTCTTGGTGACGTCGTTTTTCGCTTTTTGAGAAACGGCGGCAGGTGCTTTTTGAGTTTCCGCTCCGTCACGAGCGATATACACCATATCCGTCTTCGGTTTGTCGTACGCTTCGGAAGTTATCTCTTCTTTCACGACGGGCTTGGGCGGTTCTTCACCCGAAATCGCTCTGTTGAGCGCGCCGAGCATCCCCACGTTGACCTGAGATTGTCCCGTTGCGTTCTGCGCTTTTTGTATGGTTGCGTTTATTGCGTCTCCGCCGCCGACAACTTTCGTGGGCTTGACAACTTCTTTCTTGACGGGTTCTGCAATGAGACACGCTTCGTCTTGTTGTTCGAGATGCACTCCCGCTTCAAACTCGGGCTTTGCGTACATCTCGCCGAAACGCTGAGTCTGCTCTTGTTTCAACGCATTGAAATCGCGCTTAAAATCGAGTGGAGATTGAATCTTGCTCGTTGCGCTTTCTTGCTCTGCCGCCTGCAAGGCAGGTTTTGCCGCCTTGTCGTCTTGCTGATAGGACGCGCGGTATCTCGACATAAAGTCTTCTTTGATCGCACTGGACGTGGTGTCTATGCCGAGTTTGTTTTTAAGCTCGTTTCTGCGCATTGCGCTGTAAGAGGGAGAAACGTTGCCGAGCGCGTTTCTCGGGTCGCTTGCCGAGCCGAAGCGCGCAAGATTGTCTTTGCTCGGACCGGAACCGAAAAGAATGTCCTTTGCTATGCCGCGCGGTGAGAATTGCTCAGGATTGTACGGACGTTTTTGCTCGTCTTCGATGTTTCCGCTTGCATTCGGATAAAGCGGATTGAAGCCTATGGGCTTGTATCCGTCTGCGCCGAGAGCCTTTTTATCCCCCACTCTTTCTCTGTCGTCGCTGTTTACGTCAACGACGTACAAATCCTTTTGCGGATTTGAAAAATCGGTGAGAATAGGCGCGTTTTGCGCGTCGATAAGTCTTCCGTTTGCGGTCTGTTCCTGTTTTGATTTTTTCTTGAAAAGATTGCGTTTTTGTTTGGGCTTGCTTTGATTGGCAACTTGTCTTTGTCTGTCCGACTTGTCGGCAACGGTGTAAGTGACGTTGCGCTTGATTGACGGAAATATCGCAAAAAACGCAAGGATAAAAAACGCCACGCACGCAACGACCAACGCCCCCACCGATGTGATGAGTTTCATAAGCGGAAATGCGAGTATACCGAAAAGCATACCGCCTGCGGTGTTGGTGTTGTTGTAGCAGTTGAGAAGATATCCGCCCCAGTCAGCACCGATGATGTGTGCGCTTGACGTGTAAATGTGCAGTGCAAAAATGCCGATGATAAGCAAGCCGAAATACATGATTGCTTTTGAAGGGCGCATCTTCACTCTCACGTTGAAAGTCACGGCAATGCCGATGATGAGTCCCATAAGAAAATATGCGTACGCCGCAAGACCGAAAAATCCCGCTAGAAAACCGTACACCATTCTGCCGACTCCGCCCAGCGCTCCGACCAAAGATAAGAAACAGAAAAGCGACACTATGATGACCAAAATGCCCGCCGCAATCCTGTTGCCCCTATTCGCTTTTGCTTGTCTTGTATTCTCCAAGGTTTACCTTCCTAGTAATATATAATATTAGTATTGAAAATTATACCACAAACAAGACGCGTTTTCAAGAGAAAAGAAAGAGAAAAATTATCGTATATTTTTTGACAAGGTTAGATAGCCGAATTTGAATTAATAATTAATAATGAATAATTAATAATTGCGGAAGGCGCAGCACGAACAAAAGCCGTCATCGCGGCAACGGCATCGCTTGCTTGCAAGCAACGCCGAGAGTCGCATTAGGCTTTTGTTCTGCTAACCGCGCCGAAAATCTTTGCTATCGGTTCACGCACGGACAAAAAACTCCTGCCGCAATTTCGCAAGATTGTCGGCTTGGTGTTTCAAGCGGTAAAATTCAAAAATTTTTCCTTGTCATGTTGAGCCTGTCGAAACATCTAGCCGTAAGGCGCATAGGGGCTTTTTCGCTACGCTAGATCCTTCGACTTCGCTCAGGATGACAAAGTTTTCGGTTGCGCCCGAAATGAAAACTTGTTTGGGGCGTACTTATAAACGGTATGTGCCTATTCGGAGTGAGCGTTCGCAAGGCGAACGCCGAGATAAGCGCCGAGCAAGACGGTTTGTACAAGTGAGCAAGTGCGTGTTGTTCTTTGCACTTGCGAACGAGTGGCATAACAAGAGTACGATACTTTTCTATGCGAGTGCCGCCTGTCTTCCCCGCGAGCGACGGATAACATTGTATAGAAAGTACTCTATACGAGTGGTGGAAGAAATACCGGCGCGGTCCGGAAAGATGGGGCAATCTATTTAGGGTTTTACACTTAAATCTTTTGTAGAGATGAGAACAAATATGGAGAATTTGACACAGACCATAACTATGTGAGCGTGTCCATACGGATGAATGACGCGAAAGTGCCCCGAGAATGACAACCCTAATGTACGTGTAGTACATGAGTTGGCAGGCTCAGGGCACTGACAATAGTAGTTTTTTTTATAAAAACACGCTATTGAGATGAAGAGCAAGGAAACACCCATCCAAAACAAAACCCAACGTACATGTAGTACGTGATTTTGGAGCGGATGGGTGTTGACAATGCTATTCGCTCAATAGCGCGTTTTTGATGTCGATGTCGTCGAAACGAGATACAATACTACTGCACACGTTCGTGAAATCAAAGATTTCACGCGAAGCACGCAAAACGTCTTCGGCGGTGGTTTGGTCTATCATTGAGATGCGGGTATCGAAGTCGTAAAGTTGTCCGGTTTGAACGGCGTGCGCACCGAAAGTTCGCATCATTGCGGAAGTACTTTCCTGTCCGAGAACAAGCGACGTTTTGAGTTGTTGTTTGCCTTTTTCGAGTTCCTGCTCACTCACGCCTTTTTCGAGCAAAAGATCTATTTCTTCCCTGATTGCGTGCACCGCTTTCAAGGCGTTTTCGGGGCTTGTTGACGTATAGATTATAAAGGCACCGTTCTTCTCGTATGCGGACGGATAGCCGTATATCGTATAGCAAAGTCCGTGCTTTTCTCTGACGCTTTGGAAAAGTCTTGACGACATTTCCATGCTGAAAATTATACACATAAGTTGCATAGCGACTCCCTTGTCGTCGTTGTACGGATAGCACGGGAACGCAAACGCGATATGGCTTTGTTCGATGTCTTTTTTCTTCTTGCAGGACGTCGAATGTTCGGGACGCACGTTGACGGGTTGCGCGTCGTATTTCACGCCTTTTTCAAACTTGCTCTCGAAATATTTTTCCACGAGTGAAGCGGCTTGCTCGACGGTCATATTGCCGGCAATGGAAACAATCGTGTTTGGTGCGACGTAATGCTTTGCGTGATACGCTCGCAAGGTCTCGCTCGTCATGGATTTCAACGTCTTTTTCGTGCCGAGAATGGTCTTTTCAAGCGTGCAACCTTTGAAAAAGTTGCTCATAAGGCGTTCAAGACACAAATCGTCGGGGGTATCTTCACTCTCGTTGATTTCTTCGATGACAACCCTGCGCTCCTTTTCGAGCTCGATAGGGTCGAATGCGGGATTGAAATACATATCCGAAAGCACGTCTGCGCATTTTTCAACGTTCGTATCCAACGAAACAGTGTGAAAACACGTATAACTTTTTGCCGTATACGCATTGATTTGCGCACCGATAGAGTCAATTTCGTTGACGATATCGAAACTGGAACGAGTTTTCGTGCCTTTGAAAACCATGTGTTCTATGAAGTGAGATATTCCGTTGATTTCGGGAGTTTCACGCACTACGCCTGCGCCGACAAATACGCCGAGCGCAACCGACCTGACGGCTGTGTTCTGAACAAATACAAGTTTAAGCCCGCTTGGGAAATTTATCATTTTTTGCATACGGACATTATAACACATAGATTGATAAGCGCAATCATATTTTATGGTATGAATGAAATTAAGTTCCGTACTTTTTGCGCAAATTTTGTCATAATCGCAACGCTGCTTATGTCGTTTGCGGTGGCTTTCGTTGCCGCTTATCCCGAAAAAAGCGACGTGATGACAGTCAACAACGCCATATACGAAGGCAACAAGGAATCGGGAAAAGTCGCACTGACTTTCAACGTGTACGAGCGCACGGACAACGTGCTGAAAATAGCGAAAATTCTCAACGATCACGGTGCGAAAGCAACGTTTTTCGTGGGTGGATGTTGGGTCGCAAAAAACTCCGATACGCTTCTAAAACTATCATCTAACGGCTTTGAAATAGGAAATCACGGATATTCTCATCGCGACCACGCAGAACTGAACGTGAAGAGCAACGCCGACGAAATCAGAGTCACCGAAAGACTTATCGACAACGCTTTGTCGTCACTTCCCGACTACAAAAATTCAAAACTATTCGCTCCACCGAGCGGCAGTATGGGGGAAAACATGTTCATCGTCTGCAAGGACATGGGATACAAGGTGATAATGTGGACAAGCGATACGATAGACTGGCGTGACCACGACGCAAATCTAATATTCGAACGCGCAACGAATAACTTGAAAGCAGGCGATATAATTCTTATGCACCCAACAGACGACACCGTCACCGCCCTACCAAAAATTCTCGAATACATCTCGGCGCAAGGTCTGACAGCCGACATCGTAAGCAACGTGATTTGAAGGGGGGCACTTGAAACTTTAATGCAACTTTCCCCTTTCCTCATGTGTTTTCCCTATCACCGTTCCCCCTTGAAAGGGAACCCACGGTGACCGCGTGGCGGGGGACAACACTCAGCACTCGCATAGATAAGTGTCGTTCACTTATTATGCCACCACGCTTTGTGCGCCGGCTACGCAACAACACGGCGCAGTCGCTCGTACAAACCGTCAAGCTCGGCGTTCGGAACGGTCGCCGCCGTTGCGGCTCCAATTCCGTCTTTGAAGTTGCACATTCCGTTTACAAGTGCGCTCCGACCAAGTTTTCGTGAATTTTTTATCATAAAACCGGCGCGGTTAGCAGAACAACAAGCCTAATGCGGCTCTCGGCGTTGCTTGCAAGCAAGCGATGCCGTTGCCGCAATGACGGCTTTTGTTCGGATGAAGAACAAGAAAGAGCCCCTTGAATAGCAACCCTAATGCACATTTAGTACATGAGTTGATGAGCAAGGGGCTCTGCCGCAGTTATTAGCCCCACTGTCCCCGTAGCCCAAACGCAATATTTAGATGAAGAACAAGGAAACACCCCATCGGAGCAAAACCAAACGTACTAGTTGTACGTGATTTTGGAACGATGGGATGTTGACGCAGTTATTCGCCATCACATTCTACATACCCTAAACGCACAGTTTAGATGAAAAACAAGAAAGAGCCCCTTGAACAGCAACCCTAATGTACATTTAGTACATGAGTTGACGGGAGCGCGGCTCTGCCGTAGTTATTCGCCCCACTGTCCCCGTAGCCCAAACGCAATATTTAGATGAAGAACAAGGAAACACCCCATCGGAGCAAAACCAAACGTACTAGTTGTACGTGATTTTGAAACGATGGGGTGTTGACGCAGTTATTCGCTAAATATTGCGTTTAGGCTTTGGAGATGACTTCTTTAAGGCGAAGATCCACCCTATGCTTCTCGTCGATCTTGATGACTTTCACGAGAACGATGTCTCCGACGTTGACGACGTCGGTGACCTTCTCGACTCTCTGATCGGAGAGCTTGGAGATGTGGATCATTCCGTCTTTGCCGGGAGCAAAGTTGACGGATGCGCCGAATTGTCCTTTGTCGTTTTCCATAATTTTGGTGACTTTGCCTTCATACACGTCACCAACTTCAACGTCGCGAACAATGTTTTCGATGATGGTGCGCGCTTTCTTGATGGCTACGTCGTCGCTGGATGCCACGAAGATAGTGCCTTCGTCGTTGATGTCGATCTTGACGCCGGTGTCTTCGATGATCTTGTTGATGGTTTTTCCGCCCGTGCCGATGACGTCACGAATCTTATCGGGATCGATGGAGAAGGACACGATCTTGGGGGCGAACTTGCTGAGTTCTGCACGCGGTGCGGGAAGCGTTGCAAGCATCTTGCCGAGAATTTCGAGTCTGCCGAGTCTTGCTTGTTCCAGAGCGCGAGTGAGAATCTCTTCGTCGATACCCTTGATCTTGATATCCATTTGGATTGCCGTGATACCTTCCGTCGTACCTGCGACTTTGAAGTCCATATCGCCAAGGAAGTCTTCAAGTCCCTGAATGTCGGTGAGCACTGCGACTTTGTGGCTTTCTTCGTTCTTGATAAGCCCCATAGCGATACCTGCAACGGGTGCTTTGATGGGAACGCCTGCATCCATAAGTGCGAGCGTGCTGCCGCAAACGGACGCTTGTGACGTTGAACCGTTGGAGCTCAAAATATCGGATACCGTGCGGATTGCATACGGGAATTCTTCTTCACTGGGAAGAACGGGTTCGAGAGCGCGTTCTGCGAGTGCGCCGTGACCGATTTCACGTCTGCCCGGGCTCTTGAGTGCTTTCGCTTCACCCGTGGAGTAACCAGGCATATTGTATTGATGCATGTATCTCTTGTAGAAATCGTCGTCGAGACCTTCGAGTTTTTGCGCTTCGCTTATCGTGCCGAGAGTGCAAGTGGTGAGAGCCTGAGTTTGTCCGCGAGTGAACACTGCACTGCCGTGGACTCTGGGGAGCATGCCGACTTCGCACCAAATAGGACGAATCTCGGTGAGAGTTCTGCCGTCGGGACGTACGCCGTTGTCGAGAATCTTTGCACGGACCTTTTCTTTCTTGAGATAGTAAAGGCTGTCGAGAATGAATTTGATTTTCTTGGGTTCGTCGTTGAAATCGTCTGCGAAGTGAGCAAGAACGTCTTCGTTGAGAGCTTCTTCTCTGTCTTCTCTTTCATAGCGGTCGAACGCTTCGAGAACGTAGTCCATCTTTTCGTTTGCGTATGCACGAACTTTCTCGTTGATTTCGTCGGGGATATGTTCGAGATCCATATCGAGTTTGGTCTTGCCGACTTCTTTTTGGATTTCTTCGATGAACGCGACGATTTTCTTGATTTCTTCATGACCGAACATGATTGCGCCGAGCATTTCTTTTTCGGTGATGACGTCTGCGCCTGCTTCAACCATCATGATTGCGTCTTTCGTGCCGCTGAGATTGAGAGTAAGGCGGGATTTTGCGCGTTGTGCGCTGTCGGGGTTGATGACGTATTCACCGTCAACCAAGCCGACCACGACCGAGCCCGTAGGACCTGCCCAAGGAATGTCGCTTATAGAGAGTGCGACGGAAGAGCCGATCATGCCGAAAACTTCGGGCGGAATGTTGGTGTCAACAGACAAAACCGTTGCGATGACGGTGACGTCGTTGTAAAGTCCCTTCGGGAAAAGCGGGCGAATAGGACGGTCGATAAGACGTGAAGTCAAAATCGCCTTGTCGCTTGCTCTGCCTTCTCTTTTTTTGAATCCGCCGGGGATTTTGCCGATTGCGTACATTTTCTCTTCGTAGTCAACGCTCAAAGGGAAAAAGTCCATACCGTCACGGGGTGCTTTGCTCATCGTGGCGTTGACCATAACGACCGTGTCACCGCAACGAACGATACAAGAACCGTTGGATTGTCCGCAGTATGCGCCTGTTTCGACGGTCATTTCTCTGCCGCCTACCGTTGTTTTAAAAATTCTTTTTTCCATAAAATACTCCTTCTGGGAATTCCGTCATTCCCTTTATCGTCGCTTTGCGACGTTTTTATTTTTTACTTGTTTCGTAGCGAAAAAACGCTTTCCGCAAAAAAAATCGGGTGCGGAAAAACCACACCCGAAAATTTTACTTTCTCAAACCGAGAGAGTTGACGATCGCACGATATCTTTCGATGTCCATTTCCTTAAGATAGTTGAGAAGACTTCTTCTGTGACCGACCATCATCAACAAACCGCGACGGCTGTGGTGATCTTTCGGGTGATTCTTAAGGTGTTCGGTGAGTTCGGAAATACGAGCGGTCAAAAGCGCGATTTGCACTTCGGGAGAACCGGTGTCGCCTTCCTTGCGAGCGTACTTTGCGATGATTTCTTGTTTTACTGCTTTATCCATTGTTTTGCCTCCTTCGTTGGATAATTTATTCGCTTTCAACCAAGTGGAGACTCGGAGTTTTGTCTAAACCTAGTCGAAAGTACTTTTGTTATATTAACATATAAAACCATGAAAGTAAACAAAATTCGCAACATTGCTGAAATGATTTTTTTATTTCCAAAATTGCGCCTGCCTTTCAAGCATTTCGTCGATGTGTTTGACGTATTCGAGCGGCTCTTTGTAGTTTGCGCAACGAGTGATGAGATTGCGTCTTTTGTCCCACTTCTTCGATATTGCGTTCGCTCCGTTTGCGATGATAGACGTGTCTTCTTCCATGATGTCGATATTGTAAATACAAGCCTTACCGGGCTTTGCGTATCCGACGTTTTCAAGGTTGCCGCTCGTATATTTCTGCCGATACATATAATACGGCTCGTATCCCGATTCCGTCAGTTTAGAATACGCATAATCCACCATTTTCGACGCCGTGTCGTAGTCGGTGTTGTCGTATCCGCACTGTTTGAGCGCAGAGCCCTTTTTCATATAAAGCGTATGCACGGTTATATTTGCGGGGGCGAGTGCAACGGCAATATCTACGGAGCGTTTGAAATCTTCAAAGGTTTCTCCGGGAAGACATGCAATCAAGTCCATATTCACGTCGAAATCGTCTTTGACAAGCATATACGCATTGTACGTATCCGCGCATTTATGACGTCTGCCGATAATCTCCAAAGTCTTGTCGTTGAAGGTCTGCGGATTGACGGAAATTCTCGTCACGCCGTGCTTTTTCAAAACATCGGCAACGTCTTTGTTTATGGTGTCGGGACGTCCTGCTTCAACGGTGAATTCCTTTCCGCCGAAGTGGCAATGCGCAAGCACTTCGTCAAGAAGTTCCGCTCCGACAGACGTCGGAGTGCCCCCACCGACATACACCGCCCTGACCTTAATTTTCTTGCTTCTAATCAACTCTTTTGTCTGTTCGAGTTCTCTGATAAGGCAATCGACGTACGGGCGCACGAGTTTCTTTTGTTTGTCTATGGGAAGGCTTACGAACGAACAATACGCGCATCTCGTCGGGCAAAAAGGTATGAACACGAAAACGTCGTATTCCTTGCTCGTTTTGTTGCGCAAAGGACGTTGAACGTCAACTATTCTTTCAACCAGTTCCACTTTGTTTTCGCTCACGCTATAATCTTTTTCAAACACTTCGCGAGCGGTTTTCCCGTATTTTTTTTCGTCGTTTTGAATTTCGAGATAAAGTTTGGTCGGACGGATACCCGTAAGGCAACCGTAAGGCAAATTTACGCCCGTGAGAAAACTCAACGTGCGATAAATGGCGATTTTGAGATAACGTTTTTCTATTCTTTTTCTTTCGAGTTCGTCTTTTGCGACGACGTTGAAAGCATAATTTTTGACAAATCCGCAGAGCGCGTCCGACGATATGCGGATTTTCATGCCTCCTTTCTCGTCCGAATACTCGACGTCAATTGACAAATCGTCGCTCGTCCTTGTTTCAAAAGGACGAACGAGTTCCATAAGATCGTTGAGATATTCGTCGTTTGATATGGTTAGATTTATCATTTTCAGTCAACCGCGCGCGGAGTTTCTTCTGCCGTAAGTATGGGATTGTTTCTTCTTTCGAATTCGAGCGTCGTGGGTTCGCCGTGCCCCGACAAAAGCGTATAGTTGCCTTTGAGTCTGAACAGTTTGTTGATAATGGAGTTTTTAAGTTCCTGAAAATCGCCATCGTAGAAATCGTATCTTCCGTATGACATGAAAAACAGAGTGTCGCCTACGAATATTTTGTCTTTTACGATATAGCAAACTCCGCCTTTCGAGTGACCCGGGGTGTGCAACACTTTGACTTCCAAACCTGCGATATCCAAAGTTTCTCCGCCCTGCAAAAGCACGTCGGGTGTGAATTTTTCGACTTTTACGCCCATAGAAAAGCCCATATTCTTATACGAGCCGATTTTGTCAAGGTCTAACCTGTGCATAAACACCGTCGGCGCAAGCGACGCGTCTTCCTTGCCGTTTTCGTCAAGGCTTGCAAGTCTCACGAGATTTGCGACTCCGCCTATATGGTCGAAATGCGCATGCGTGAGCAATATCGCTTCTATTCTTGCTTTCGCGCCCTTGAAAATGTCGATTATAGCCTGCTCTTCACCGCCCGGATCAACGACGAAACCCTTGTCGCCATTGATGACGATATAAGCGTTTTCGTCGAGTTTTCCCGTGTATAAGTGAAAATATCTTACGTCGCTCATTTTATCTCTTTACGTCAAGCACTCCCGGGACTGTTTTGATTTTCTTGACCAAATCTTCCAGTTCGCTTGCCTTTTTTATCTGCACGGTGACGGAAATTTCCGCAAGACCGAGTTTTTCGTCGACTCTGGCGTTTACGCCGACGATACCGAGATGCGCGTTTGCAATCTGAGCCGTAACGGACGCGAGAAGACCGCTTCGGTTGTCGGACACGATGATGAGCGTTGCGTTGAAACTTTCGTCTCCGTCGCTGTCCCAACTCGCTTGAATGAGTCTTTCTTCTTCCATTCCTTTGACGTTCGGGCAATCTTTGCGGTGGACGGAAACGCCTCTGCCGCGAGAAATGTATCCCACGATTTCGTCACCCGGAACAGGTGAACAACACTGCGCCATACGCACCGTAAAGTTTGCGTTGCCGTTGATGAGAACGCCGCTCTTTGAGTGTTTATGCGGCTTTTGCTCGACGGTTGACACCATATCGGGCGTGATTTCTTTCTTTGTGTTGTCTTCTTTTTTGAAGCCTTCGATTATTTTGGTCAAAACCTGCGCCGTCGTAAGTCCGCCGTAGCCGACTGCAGCATACAAGTCTTCTTCGCTGCTCATTGCATGGCGTTGAAGTATGCTTTCGAGAATGTCGGGCGTGAAGATTTCTCCGAGTGCGTATCCGCGGCGTTTTGCTTCCTTTTCAAGCATATCCTTGCCGCGTTCGATGTTCTCTTCCTTCTTTTCTTTCTTGAAATAGGCTCTGATTTTCGAGCGTGCGGAAGCGGTATGGACGTATTTGAGCCAGTCAAGGCTCGGACCTTTCGACGAATTTGAAGTTATGATTTCAACTATGTCGCCGTTTGAAAGTTTCGTGGACAACGGCACCATACGCTTGTTTATCTTTGCACCGATGCACTTGTTGCCGATTGCGGAGTGAATCTTATACGCCAAATCGAGCGGCGTAGAGCCGACAGGCAAATCGAAAACGTCTCCTTTTGGCGTGAACACGAACACTTCGTCATCGAAAACGTTGATTTTGACGGCGTCCATAAACTCTTTTGCGCCGTCTATATCCTTTTGAGCGTCCATGACTTCGCGAAGCCAGCGGACTTTGCTGTCAAGTTCGCTATCCTTGCCCGTCGTGCCTTCCTTATATTTCCAGTGCGCCGCGATACCGTATTCAGCGATACGGTGCATTTCGTAGGTGCGAATCTGAATCTCGAAGGTTTCGTTGTACGGAGTGACGACAGTCGTGTGCAAAGACTGATAATTGTTGGCTTTGGGCATTGCGATATAGTCTTTGAATCTGCCCGGCATAGGCTTCCACATCGTGTGGATTTCACCAAGCATCGTGTAGCAGTCCTTGACGGAATCGACGATGATTCTCACCGCAAGCAAATCGTAAATTTGGTCGATGTCGATATGCAGATTGTGCATTTTCTTGAAAATCGAATAGAAATGCTTGGGCCTGCCGTTGACTTCGCCGTGTATGCCCATTTCTTTGAGTTTTTCTTCTATTTGCTTGCAAATTACGTTCAAAAAGCCTTGTCTTTCGCTCTTTTTGCGGTCGACGGACTCCTTGATATACTTGTATTCGCTCGGATAAAGATACTTCATCGCAAGGTCTTCGAGTTCGCACTTGAAAAACGAAATACCGAGTCTGCCTGCAAGCGGGGCGTATATATCCAAAGTTTCCCTTGCTATGCGCTGTTGTTTTTCGGGCGGAAGATATTGCAAAGAACGCATATTGTGCAATCTGTCCGCAAGTTTTATGATGATAACGCGCAAATCCTTTGCCATTGCAAAGAAAATCTTGCGGAAGTTTTCCGCCTGCGCTTCTTCTCTGTTGACGAATTGCAGTTTGTCGAGTTTGGTGACGCCGTCGACGAGTTCACATATCTCGTCGCCGAATTCTTCGCGAAGTTGCTCGTAAGTCACCGACGTATCTTCAAGAACGTCATGCAAAAACGCGGCTATAACCGTTGAACTGTCAAAGCCGAAGTCCGCAAGGATTTCAACGACGGCGCAAGGATGTATGAAGTAGTCTTCACCCGAACTTCTCTTCTGTCCGCGGTGCGCTTCTTCGGCAAAGTCGTGCGCCTTCTTGATTTCCGCATAATTCGCAGGATAAATCTTGCGAAGTTTTACAAGCAAATCGTCCATATTTTCCTTCCGTGTATACGCGTATATACGGTTTTTGTTTATATATTACATATAATTATACTTTATAAATCGCAACATTGCAATACCGCTCAGACGCAAAGGAGCGATTTTTCTTTCTTATTCGTGTTGTACGTTTCGATATACAACGCTATCGGCAAGTTTAACGCTCTTCTTCGATATGCTGATAAATCCCTTATCGCTTATCGTAACAAGTCCGACTTGTTCGAATATCATAAGTGCGAGATTGAAAACCGTTTCGCTCACCTTATATCTCTGACAAAGTGCGACGTACATCTTGTGCGGACTGCCCATCTTCGTCGTGCGGGAAGCAAGATTGACTATCTCCTTGTAAACGTGACGAAGCGTATCGTCGCTCACCGAAACACGTTGAGCTGTGCACTCACCAAGCGCGTAACACTCGTTTGAAACTTCGTCAAGATAAGCAAGATAACCGTCCGTGAGCGGATGTCCCGACACGATGACTCTCGAAAAGAACGAGAAATCGAAACACTCGGCAGGACATACGACAACGCAGTTTTCGGGATTGAGACAACGCGGTGTCGCAATCAACACGGGCAACTTCTTTATCACGTCGCAAGCGTCGCAAAGTCTTTCGTAATCGGACTGCGAAAAACACGCTATAACCGTCCCGAACGGATGTTTAAGCCACTCTTTCACACTGTTTAAGTCCGTTTTTTGCAAATTCGCTTCACCTTCTTTGAGAAGATGATGCATGTTCATGAGATTGCTCTCTTCCTTTGTCACGCACACGTTTTCAAACTGCAAAGTCTGTATGATGCCCTGTGCGGTTTCTCTGTTTTGGAACACGTTGACGCCGAGAGAAACTTCAAGGTCCACCCTTCCCGTCTTTGCCGTAAGACACGGGGCAAACTTTGAAAAGCCCATAAGGTCGATGTTCTGCCCCACGTATTTGACGTGTTGTGAAAAGCCTATACGTTCAAAACGCAGTCCGTCCGCTTTGAGAAGGAAAGTCGGCTTCGGATTCTGGTATCCGGTCGGTTCGAGTAGTTCGAGTTCCTTGGCAAATCGCAGGAAATCGGTGTCCATAGGAAGTTCCATTTCGCAAACAATCTCGTGCGTAAAATCGTCGTAGGTATGCTCTGCCATGAGCGTTTCGTTCGCGCTCTTGACAAACTCATCGAATTGGTCGACCTGCATGCTTACGCCTGCCGCCTGTGCGTGTCCGCCGAAGCCCGTGAAATATCTTGACAGGCTAGAAAACAATTCAAATATGTTGACGGACGGAACCGAACGTGCCGAACCGCGCAATTCGTCGCCGTTTTTTGCAAACAAAACGGTGGGGCGTTTGAATTCTTCAACGAGACGGGCGCATGCGATACCGAGTATACCGGGCTCCCAACTGTCGCTGTAAAGCGCGATTATGCCCATATTTTCAAAATCCGCGCCTTTTAGCATCGCTTTTGCTTCGACAACCGCTTTCTCGCACAAATCCTGTCGTTGCGAATTGTCTCTTGCAAGTTCTTCCGTGAGCGTGCGAAGAAGAAAATAATCGTTTTCAAGGAAAAGCCCGACGACTTTCATTGCCGAGTTGAGCCTGCCTGCCGCATTCATTCTCGGTGCGAGACGGAACATAACGTCCTGTGCGGAGACTTTCTCCTGGTCGAGCAACATTTTCACGCCCTTTCTTGCGGAAGTCGTGATTTGTTTCAAGCCGTAATACGCAATGATTCTGTTGTCTTCTTTGAGCGGCACTACGTCGGCAATCGTAGCAATGGCAACGACGTCTAAATACTTGCACGCTTCTTCTCTGCCGGCAAGAGCTTCCACGAGTTTTAGCGCAACGCCCGCGCCGCAAAGGTCGTAAAAACCTTTTCTTGCGACTTTGGGGTCGACGACTATACAATCGGGGATTTTCTCTTGCGGCTCGTGGTGGTCGGTGACTATGGTGTCTATGCCGCGGCTTTTGAGATATTCTATCTCCTCTACGGCGGTTATACCGGTATCGACCGTGATAACGAGACTCGGCGAGCGTTTGGACAATATTTTTTCGAGCGCTTCTATGCTTATTCCGTATCCGTCTTTGTTGCGGTCGGGTATGAAATAGAAAACATCGAGTTTGTCCCGTAAATACAACATAAGCGTTGAAATCGCGCAAATGCCGTCGCAGTCGTAGTCTCCGTATATCAACACTTTTTCCTTGCGTGAAATCGCAAGTTTTATACGCTCCGCCGCTTCTTTCATTCCGTCGTACACTAACGGCGAAGACATCTTGTCGAGCGACGGATGTAAAAAGTCGTAAAGTTCGTCTTCTTTCATTCCGCGCCCGAGAAGCAAACGCAAAAAGTCTCGGGATATGCCGAGATTTTTGCACAATGCGTTCTGTTCGCTCGTGAGCGGAAATCTGTCTGTTTTTACGACGTACTTCATTACCTTTTATAAAACGACGCCCTCACACGTTTTGGTGAGGGCGCAAACGTTGTTTTTGTTTTTCGTTTATTTCTTCTTTTTGAATGTCGTATTCTTCTTTGAATACTTATAAACGGTGTTGTTTGCTTTCTTCTTTTGTTGTTGCTGACCTGCCGTCTTCACTTGCGTGGGTCTTGCTTCGTCTTCGGTTGCAACCGTGCCGACGATTTCTTCTTCGTCGTCTTTCTTGTCGTAAGTGACTGCGTGGCGTTTTGCGTATTTCTCTTTGGTCTTGTCAAAGGAGATACTCATAGTTGCCCAAAGCGGAGTTGCGAGGAAGAGTGCCGAGTAGAGACCTGCGAGCAAACCGAGAATGATCGGGACGCAGAACTCGCGGATGGTGTCGCTTCCTAGAATTGCAAGGAAGATGATGGTAACCATCGTCGTGCCGGTCGAATAAACCGTACGAGTGACGGACGCGCGAACCGCTTGATCGCCTATGCCCTTATAGTCGATGTTCTTTTGACCTTTGAGCGGTTTTATCATTTCACGGCAACGGTCGAAGATGATGATCGTGTTGTTGATAGAGTACGCGACGATCGTGATCATTGCGGCAACGTAAGAACTGTTGATTTGAACTCTGCAGATAACCGTGAGAGCAAACATGATGACGACGTCGTGAATGAGCGCGATGATTGCCGCGCATGCACTCGTGAACGTAAATCTAATCATGATGTACACGAGAATGAGAGCGAGAGAAACCGCAAGTGCGATGCCTGCCTTGGAAAGCAAGTCGCTTGCCGCCGTTGCACCGATGGATTCAAACGAAATGTTGTTTGCGAGCGCGATTTCGGGATACGCTTCGTCAACGGCTTTTCTTATCGCTTCGTTCATTGCGTTGATGCTTGCATCGTCGCCGTGAACGTTTTTGTATCTGAAGATGATTGCGGTTTTGTTTGCGTCGTTTGCTTCTTGCAACTGCGAGTAACTGACGACGACTTTTTGACCTTTGTATTCGACGTTTTCGATGACTTGCGTGATTTTCGCACGGTTCGTATCGTAGTTGTCTATTGCGTCTTGTCCGAGAGTAACCGTCAAAATCGTGCCGCCTTCGAAGTCGATACCGATGCCGACTGCGTCGGAATAACTTCCCGATTGTGCGCCGAGTGCGACGATTAGCACGATTGCCACGATAAGAATGATTGTCGGCAAAATCGCGACGAATTTTGCATTCTTACAAACGCTGAAGTTGTTGCAAAGATTGCGGAATTTAGTCTGTTTCATGATTACGCCTCCTTTGCAAGTTGCGCGTCAACGCCCTTGACTTCTTCTTTGTTTTCTTCAGACTCGCGTTTGAGACCGTAGAATTTCTCGTTGGTGCTGTTGAGCGGCATGAACGCTTTCAAGATAAGTCTCGTGATGACAAGAGACGTAAACATAGAAAGCACGATACCGATGAAGAGCGTCACTGCAAATCCGACGATGGACGCAGAACCGAGAACCCAAAGCACGATTGCGCCGATGAGCGTCGTGACGTTGCCGTCGATGATTGCACCGGTCGAACGCTTGAAGCCCGTCTTGATTGCCGTCGGAATGGGCTTGGAAGAATGTTTGAATTCGTCCTTCACTCTCTCGAAGATGACGACGTTTGCGTCGACTGCCATACCGATTGAGAGCAAAATACCCGCGATGCCCGGCAAGGTGAGTTGCACCCACGGAAGCACTGCGCAGAACCAAATGAGAAGCACGATGTAAACGCAAAGTGCAAGGTCTGCCGCGATGCCGAGTCCGCGATACACGACTGCCATAAACACGAATATGAGCGCGATGCCGATGACGCCTGCGATAAGCGCGATGCGAATGGAGTTTTCACCGAGCGTTGCCGAGATGCTTCTCACTTCGGAGATCTGAAGCGTCACGCCAAACGTGCCCGATTGCAACTTGGTCGCGTATTCGTACGCTTGTGCATAGGTGTAACTTCCCGTGATAACTGCAGAACCGTTGGTTATTGCCGAATTGATTTTCGGAGCCATAATCTTGGTGCCGCCCACGTAGATGTAAGTGCTCTTGCCGACGTTTGCGGAAGTAATTTCAGAGAATTTGGTTGCGCCTGCGGAGTTGAATTTCAATCCGATTGCGTAATTGCCGCTGTCGTCGGTGGTGACGTATGCCGTTTCAAGATGTTCGCGTCCGTTAAGGAATGCTTTTTCTTCAAGTTTCGATGTGGTGGCTTCGTTGCCGAGATCTTCGAGTGTGAAGTAGAGCGATGCCGGACGACCGACGAGTTCGAGAACGCGTTCGGGTTCGTCAACGTCGGGGATTTCGACACGGATTGTGGTGAGACCGTCGCTGGTCGTGCCTTTCGTCACGGTCGCTTCGGTGTATCCCTTTGACACGAGCAAACTCTGCAAAGAACTGATCGTTCCGCTGATACGATTGTCGAGATTGTCGTATTCGTCGGGAACGACTTTGAACACGGCGGATACGCCGCCTGACATATCCAAACCTAGTTTGATTGTCTTAGCATAGCCGGTATAATCATAGACGGTACCCGCGATCGGGAAAGACACGACCGCAAACACTGCCATAAGGATTATGAAGATACTCACTATGCACAAGACGACTATTGACTTCTTTTTGTTCACAGGATTATTCCTCCATATAGTAAAACATAAATATTATAACTACAATGATTATATTAGTCAAGAAAATAGAGAGTTATAAAATCAAATTTAACCCTAAATATCACGATTTTTTTTGCGTATCGGGCATATACGACGTTTCAAAGTCATAATTTGTGGTATGGAAAAAACGAAAAACATCAAAGCAGACGTCGTAGACGTGCTAAAAACCGTGCTGTTTTCAACCTTAATATCTCTCGGTCTCGTGCTGATATTCGCAATAATTGTGCGCTTTGCGTCCGTGCCGAACAAGATCATTCTACCCGTAAACATCGCAATCAAAATTCTGTCCGTGTTCGTCGGCGTTCTGATAAGTTTCAAAAACGCGCAAAACGGACTTCTCAAAGGCGCGATTTCGGGGCTGTTGTACATGCTGTTCACGTTTCTTATCTTCTCCGCTCTTACGGGCTTCAAAGACGTGAAATTCAGTTGGATAGACCTTGTCACCTTGCCGATTGCAGGGACGATTTCGGGAATACTGGCTGTAAACGTCAAAGCACGCAAAAACTGAGTATAAGAATAATCGCGCCATTTTGCGCGCAATTTTCTTTCCTAACAACTGGTACTTGTCGAGTATTTTAATGCAACATTACCCCTTCCCTTCGGACTTTCCCCTACTGCTCGAACGGATTGCTTTCTCTATTTAACAAAACATCGCTCGCAGAAGGGGAACTCGGCACTCACATAGATAGGTATCGTTCACTCGTTATGCCACTGCGCTTTGTGCGCCTGGCAGTAGCCAACAATACGGCGCAGTCGCTTGTACTTCACACACAAGGGTTCCCGCGCGTCAAAAACAAGCGAACTTGTGTTTGAGTTATAAGATGAAAGAGCAGTTTTTTTGCGCGTGGGATAAAGGAACACCAAGACCAAAATGCAAACGGTTGTATCTTGTTGCAATCGTTGCAATAGGGCTTGTGTGTGACGTAAGTTCGGCGCTCAAAGGCTCGCCGCCTTGCAGCTCGAAATTCCGTCTCTATAACAAAACGTTCGGTTTGAAAACTCAAACCGAACGTTTTTTTCTTGATTTGAAAAGACTTATTTGTCTTCTTCCACTTCACCGCTCACGGCTTTGTCGCAAGCGTCTTTGTCTTTGCACTCGTCGCAGTTGCTGTCGCAAGCGGGTGCTTCAACACTTTCTTCGGCTGCGGGAGCTTCTTCTTGAGCAGGTTCTACTGCCGGTGCCGCTTCAACGGGTGCTGCGACTTTTTCGAGAACATAACCGACTGCTTTCTTGTCGATGACAATGAGAGTGGGGTTTGCGTCCGTGCCGACGTTGATGATGAGAGTGTTGTCGGAGTTGACTTGCGTAATCTTGCCGACCATGCCGCCGACGGTCATAAGTTTCGTGCCGACGCAAAGGCTGTTCATCATGTTTTGTTGTTCTTTTTGACGTTTCTTTTGGGGAATGATCGTCAAGACAATCATGAGAACGAGCACAACGCCGATGACAACGTACATAACCCAGCTCGGAATTTTGGATTGAGTGGTTGTGCTTGCACCTGCGCCGCTTTCTGCCAATATTTGAAGAATGTTGAACATAGTATCTCCTTGTTTCGCTATTTTGCGATTTTAGATTTATCTTATTAAATCATACACGATGTCTAGAAGTTTTGCAACACATTTTAAGATTTTTGTCCGATTATTAAAGTGTTTTAATATAATAATCGGTGGCAAAAGAGCAAAACTTTTCCGTCTCCGCGCGATTTTTGTCTATATCAAATACCATCAGCCGATATATTGAGCCATAAATTCTTTGCGGAATTCGTCGTAGCGGTCTTCCATAATCGCTTGCCTGATGTCTGCCGCAAGTCTTTCAAGGAAGCGGATATTGTGGATTGACAAAAGACGTCCGCCCATAATTTCGTCGCTCTTGATAAGGTGACGGATATACGCTCTGGTGTAGTTTTTGCACGCATAGCAGTCGCAATCGGGGTCGATTGGCGTAAAATCTTCCGCATACGGTGCGTTGCGAATGGTCATAAAACCTTCCTTGACCATTGCCGTGCCGTTGCGCGCAATACGTGTGGGCAACACGCAGTCAAACATATCTATTCCGCGAGCCACGCCTTCGACGATATAATCCGCCGTGCCGACGCCCATGAGATAGTGCGGTTGATCTTTTGGCAAATACGGATAAAGCACGTCAAGCATTTCGTACATCTTCTCTGCCGTTTCGCCAACGCTAAGACCGCCTATCGCAACGCCGCATTTTGCATACGGAACGGTGCGTTGCGCACTCTCTTTTCTCAAATCGGCATACATATTGCCTTGAATTATCGGAAACAGCGTTTGATGCGGTTTGAGTTCGACTTTCGAGCATCTATCCAACCATTTCAGCGTGCGCTCCATAGCGTCGCGAGCCTTGTCGTGAGTAATATCGGGCGGCGTGCATTCGTCAAAAGCCATAACGATGTCGCTGCCGAGTGCTTTCTGCACTTCCATAGACTTTTCGGGCGAGAAAAAGTGCTTGCTTCCGTCGATAAAACTGTTGAATTCCGCTCCGTCGTCAGTTATTTTTCTAAGCGAAGAAAGCGAGAACACCTGAAATCCGCCGCTGTCCGTCAGGATTGCGCCGTCCCAGTTCATAAACTTGTGCAAGCCACCCGCCTTTTCGATAAGCTCATGTCCCGGGCGCAAATACAAGTGATAGGTGTTGGACAGCAAAATCTGCGCTCCCGTGCCGTGCACTTCTTCGGGAGCAAGCCCCTTCACCGTCGCTTTCGTTCCGACGGGCATAAAACACGGGGTGTCGATAACGCCGTGCTCAGTGTAGAGCTTTCCAACTCTCGCACCGGTCTTTTTGTCTTCGTGAATAACTTCAAATCTCATTTTTGTTCCTTAATATCGGTTGTTTTTTTATGTTTGTAGCCTTAGATTCTACTTGTATTTTAATGCAACTTTCCCCTTTCCACAGGTGTTTGGACTGCGGCGTTTGCGTGGCAATCCGCCTTGTTCGCTTTGGCTACAATCCGTCCACTGGACGAATTGCTTTACGCGTCGCGCCCATATCACCGTTCCACCTTTCAAGGGAACCCACGGTGACCGCGTGGCGGGGGACAACTCGACGCGATTGACGCAAAGCGTAACAATCGCTATTCCGTCACTGCGTTCCTTACGGTCGAGACATAACTAACGCCAGTTCTCTCATTGTGCCACTTCGCTTTGTGCGCCGGCTACGCAACAACATGGCGCAGTCGCTTGTACTTTACGTCAAGTCCGACGCTCGATACGGTCGCCGCCTTGCGGCTCCAATTCCGTCTTCGAAGTCGCACAGTCCATATCTAGTGTTTTATTCAAAAAAACAGGCGTCGCCGAACGAGAAGAATCTGTATCTTTCCTTCACCGCTTCGTTGTATATTTCAAGCGTCTTTTCTCTGCCCACAAGCGCGGATACAAGCATAATCAACGTGCTTTCGGGCAAGTGGAAGTTGGTGATGAGTGCTTTGACGCACTTGAACTTGTAGCCGGGATATATGAAGATGCTCGTGTCGCCTTTCTGCGCACGGACGTATCCGTTTTCGTCCGCCACCGTTTCCAACGTACGCACGCTTGTCGTACCGACGCAAATCACTCTGCGCCCTTCCCTTGTGGCTTTGTTTATCTTTTCGGCGTTTTCTTCGTCGATTTCGTAATACTCGGTGTGCATTTCGTGGTCGAGAATGTTCTCTTCCTTGACGGGACGGAACGTTCCGAGCCCTATATGCAAAAGCACCGTTGCAAACTCAACTCCCATGTCTTTGAGTTTCTGAATGAGTTCGGGCGTGAAATGCAATCCCGCTGTCGGAGCGGCGGCAGAACCTTCGATTTTGCTATACACCGTCTGATATCGTTCTTTATCCGCGAGTTTTTCCTTGATGTACGGCGGAAGCGGCATATTGCCGACTCTATCGAGAATGTCTTCGAATACGCCGTCGAATTTGAACTCAATCGTTCTTGCGCCGTAGTCGCCTAACTCGGTGACAACCGCAGAAAGTTCGTCACAGAAATGAATGATAGAACCGAGACGAGCCTTGCGCGCAGGCTTCATTATGGTCTCCCAATGCGTGTAGTCTTTGCGTTTCAAAAGCAAGACTTCGAGCACGCTTTCGTGATTTTCGATATGACCGAAAATACGCGCGGGAATAACTCTCGTGTTGTTGACAACGAGCAAGTCGCCCTTCTTCAAAAAGGACGGCAAATCGTAAAAATGTTTGTGTTGCACCGTATCGGTGGCACGATCGTAGACGAGAAGTCTCGAATGGTCGCGCGGATCGATAGGCGTTTGAGCAATCAACTCTTCGGGCAAATCGTAATAGAAATCGTGCGTCGTAAGAGTGGTTGCGTTTTTGTCGTTTTCTTGCATAATCAGTGTTTTATCCGTTGATTTTCACCGTATGAACGGCGTTTTACGTTATTGTTTCGTTTTCTTTATTCTTGTGTGTACGCACGTCCGAGATGGTCGTAAGCGTTCTTCGTGCAGACTCTTCCGCGCGGTGTGCGAGAAATAAATCCGAGTTGAATAAGGAAAGGCTCGACGACGTCTTCGATTGTTGACGCTTCTTCGCCCGTTGCCGCCGCAAGCGTATCGAGTCCGACAGGTCCGCCGCCGAATTTGTCTATTATCGCTTCTATGACCGTGCGATCGGTGACGTCGAGTCCCAGTTCGTCAACGTCCATAAGCGTGAGTGCCTTTTGAGTTATTGCGAGATTTATGCCGTCAAGTTTTTCATATTCGGCAAAGTCTCTGACGCGTCTGAGCAGTCTGTTGGCGATACGCGGAGTGCCGCGCGAACGTTTTGCGAGTTCGAGAGCCGCCTGCTCGTCGATGCCTATTCCAAGTATCTTTGCAGAACGTGCGATTATACGTTTCAACTGTTCGTCGGTGTACATTTCAAGTCTCAAAGACATGCCGAAACGGTCGCGCAACGGGCTTGACAACATACCTGCTCTCGTGGTTGCGCCTATAAGCGTAAAGTGTTTGAGCGGTATGCGAATGCTTCTTGCCATAGGTCCCGTGCCGTTGACAAGGTCGAGCGAAAAGTCTTCCATTGCAGGATACAGCACTTCTTCGATGTTGCGATTGAGTCTGTGAATTTCGTCAATGAAAAGCACATCGCCTTTTTCAAGGTTAGTAAGAATCGAAGCAAGATCTGCCGCTTTTTCGATTGCAGGGCCGCTCGTCACTCTGATTTGCGCGCCGAGTTCGCTTGCAATGACGTGTGCAAGCGTGGTTTTGCCAAGACCGGGCGGGCCGTAGAGCAACACGTGATCGAGCGCATCGTTTCTCGCCTTTGCGGCGGATATGAAGACTTCGAGATTTTTCTTTATCTTCTCCTGACCGACGTATTCGTCCATACTGTGCGGACGAAGACTGTTTTCTTGCTCGTCTTCATCGATGGTGAGCGCGCTCACCACCCTGTTTGCGACGTCAAAGTCCTGATTTTCTTTTGTGAATTGAGATTTGATCATATATCACCTTTTGGTGTTGATATTTTTGCCGAGCGTTTGTTGGATGAGTACGCTCTAATGGGCTATCATTTCGGGCGCACCCCAAAAACTCTGTCATTGCGAGCTTGCGTAGCAATCTCGTGGAAACGAAACGGCAAACTTTTGCGCCCGATAAGTTTGTTTGTTCACGGCTCTACAAGGGTTGAGCGTTTTAGACTTTAATGCAACTTTCCCCTTTCCTCAGGTGTTTTCCCTATCACCGTTCCCCCTTGCAAGGGAACCCACGGTGACCGCGTAGCGGGGGACAACACTCGGTCGAGACATAACTTACGCTAGTTCTCTTATTGTGCCACTTCGCTTTGTGCGCCTGCTACGCAACAACATGGCGCAGTCGCTTGTACTTTACGTCAAGTCCGACGCTCGATTTGCTCGCCGCCGATGCGGCTCGTGTTCCGTCTTCGAAATTGCACATTCCGTTTATAAGTGCGCTCTGAATAGGCTTTTGGATGAGTCTCCACCTTCCACAAGTATTAATTATTAATTAATTTTTGCAGCTATTCGCCAAATAGCGTCTTACACTTCTCGCTCATTGCGTAGCAAATGACGATATTTGGATGAAGAGCAAGGAAGGTGAGATTTGAACCAAAACCCAACGTACTCAAACGTACGTGATTTTGGGGCAAAACGTGCCTGACGACGCTATTCGCCAAATAGCGTCATTTGCTCAGGTTTTGCAAGCAATGGCGAATAATCTCTTCAGTGCCGTGGCACACTTTGCTTGCTTCCGTTGCCATACGCACCGCGTCCGTCTTGGACAAGCCGAGACTTTCGAGTGCGAACACGGCGTCGGCAATGTCTTCGCCCGTGATTGCGTCTTGGTGGTCATTGAAAAGAGTGATGTCGTCCGCAACCTGTTCGCGAAGGCTGAGTATTATAAGTTCCGCCGTCTTTTTGCCGAGCCCTTTTATCTTGCAAAGCGTCTTTGAATCTCCGCTTGCAATGGCGACGGTGAGCGTTTTAAGGTCGTATCCGCCGAGAATCTGCATTGCGAGTTTCGGGCCGATGCCGCTTATGTCAATTAGGCGCATGAAAAGTTTTTTCTCTTCAAGACGTGAAAAGCCGTAAAGGGACATTTCGTCTTCTCTCACGTAAAGATAGGTGTAAATCTTGACGATTTCTCCCATATCGACGTCCATAAGCGTGTTGCCGCTCACGCCGATTTCATAACCTATGCCGTTGTTGTCAACGACAATTGCGGTGAGTGTCTTGTCTACGATTTTGCCTTGAATGTAGTTGTACATGTCTGCTCCTGAATTGGTTTTATCTTGCTATTTTTGTCTTTACAGAACGCGGAAATTGTTGAGCATACGGCTGGTGCATGCGTGGCATATCGCAACCGCAAGCGCGTCTGCGGCATCGTCGGGGCGCGGAACGCTCTTTAAGCGCAGCAAAGTCTGAACCATGTGTTGCATTTGGATTTTGTCCGCTCCGCCGTAGCCCGTCACCGCCTGTTTTATCTGATTGGGCGTGTACTCGTACACTTCCGAGCCTAGTTTCTTCACTGCAGTGAGCAATATGACTCCCCTTGCCTCGGCAACTGGTATGCCGGTGGTGACGTTCTTTGAAAAGAACAACTCTTCGATTGAGATATTGTCGGGCTTATACGTGTCGATAAGTTCCACAACGCCGTCTTCGAGTTGCATCAATCTTTCGGGCAAAGTGCATTCTTTGGGCGTGGTGACAACCCCGTAGTCAATCACGGAGTAGTTCCCTTTCACGGAGTTTATAACGCCGTAACCCATAGTCGCAAGACCGGGGTCAATGCCGAGAATTATCATAAATTGCCCTTCACTATGCTGTTTTCGTTTGTATCGTCAAAAAGCCTTGTCGCGTTTGCCAAAGGCAAAGTGCCGACTTCGTTTGATTTTTCTTTGCTCTTCACTCGCGAATCGCCGCATACGAGAATGTATCCGTCTTGGCGTTTCAGTGCGTAATCGACTGCGATTTTTCTCTCGCCGTCAACGTCGTAGCAATCGCTTCTCCACCCTGCAAGAACGGTTTTGCCGATATACTCGGGTGCGACTTTGCCGCAAAGATGCGAAACGTCTATCTTGTAGCCGTCGCACGTTTTGCAAACGAGCGCACCGTTTTTTACGTCAAGCGTCGCTTTTTCAAAGTGATAATCTTCGTCAAAAGCCTGCGCCGCCCATACGTTTGACGGATTTTGCATTACGTCTTCGTAAGTGCCTATTTGCTTGACTTCGCGGTAGTGCAAAACGACTATTCTGTCTGCAATCGACAACGCCTCGTCTTTATCTCTCGTGGCAAAAATCACGCTCTTGCCTTCTCTTGCTTTTTCAACGAGAACGGGTGCGACTTCGCTCCAAAGCGTTGCGGCTTCTTCCTTGTCGAGACCGCGCGTTATATCGTCGACGAGTACGGCTTTGCAATCTCGCAAAAACAGTCTCGCAAGCGCAAGACGTTTTCTGTCTATAAGCGACGCTTTGCCTGCTCGTTCGTACAAAATTGCGGTTATTCCCGCTCTTTTTGCACATTCCTTGACTTTTACGTCTATTGCGGCTTTGTCAAGTCCGCGTATTTTCAAAGGATACGCAAGGTTGTAATAACACGAACGGTTATCGAAAATAGCAAGGTCGTCAAAGACCATAATCACGTCGTCTGGCTTTTTTGCAATCGGCGAGCCGTTGATAAGCACCTGCCCTTCGCAATCGGTCACGCCGGCAACGACTTTGAGCAAAGTGGTTTTGCCGCTCTGCTCATCGCCCAACACCGACACTATCTCGCCGTCTTTTACTTCGAGATCAACGCCGAAAAGCACTCTTGCGCCGTATAGATATTGTTTCGATACGCCGTCGAGTTTTATCATAATCAGCCTATGATATATTTTGCGGATTTCTTGGGAGCGGCTTCGAGTTCCGCTTTCTTTTGCTCATAACCCGCTCTGTCAAACATTGCGTAAGTTGCGTTCTTTCCTTCTTCTACACCCGGTTGATTGAACGTGTCAATGTTGAGCATCTTTCCGCAATATGCGGTTTCAAGTTGGAAGAACATGAGAAGTTGTCCGACGGTGTTTGCGTTGACTTCGTCAAGCACTATCGTGCGATTCATGTGTTTCGAGCGTGTAAGCGCGTATTCGGTCGCTTCTCTTTCGGTATTGATAAGTTCGCCCATAGTGTGTCCGCAAAGGAAGTTCACGTCGGGGAATTCTTCCGCACCGTTTGCAATCACGACGTCTCCGCGATACTTCTTCACCGCAATGAACGTCACGACTTTGTCGAACGGACCTTCGGTGTAAAGTTGCACCTGGGAGTGTTGGTCGGTCACGCCGAGAGACTTGACGGGGGTTTGTCCTTTGTGAACGACGTTGCCGTCAAAATCGACCGCTTTGCCAAGACTCTCGCCCCAAAGTTGGCAATACCAGTCCGCCATAAGTTTGAGACTGTCGGCATACGGCATCATAACGGATACGTTTATGCCTTTTTGCTCCATTGCGATATATTGCAAGGTTGCCGCCATAAGCGCGGGGTTCTTGTACGGGTCGGAAGAGTTGCACGCTTTGTCCATCTCTGCCGCGCCGCGCAAAAGTCCGATGATGTCGATTCCGAGCACTGCCGCCGGCAAAAGTCCGACAGGGCAAAGTTCGCTGAAACGACCGCCCACTCCGTCCGGAATATAATAGGTCTTGAAGCCTTCTTTCTTTGCAAGTTTGATAAGGTTGCCCTTGCTTTCGGACGTGGTTGCGATGATGTGTTTCGCCCAGTCTTTTCCGCATCTCTTTTTGAGAATGTCGGTTATGATGAGATATTGGCTCATAGTCTCGGACGTCGCACCGCTCTTGGTGATGACGTTGAACATGGTCTTTTCCACGTCGATGACGTCAAGAAGCGCAAGCATACGCTCGGGGTCGACGTTGTCTTCCACGAAAAATTTGACTCCGCGTTTCTTTTGATCGAGATCGTTGTATCTGAAATGGCAAAGTGCGTTGAAAACAGCCATCGGACCGAGTGCGCTGCCGCCGATGCCGAGCACCACGAAATTGTCGTAATGCGCTCTCACATCCGCCGCCGTGTAGATTATATCGCGCACGATTTCTTCTTGATTGTACGGAAGTTCCGCCCAACCCATCCAGCCTGTGCCGCGATTTTTCTCGAAATACGCATAACTGTCCGCCGCCTTTTCGCTGACCGCCTGTATGTCCTTTTCGCTTATGCCTTTGTCGCCGATAGACGATTCCATCATATTGTTAAAGTCAAATTTGATTTGCATTTTATTTATGCCTCCAAAATGTTTTTCAAGTATTCAACCGACTCTTTCACTTCGTCGTACGAGTCGTAATTTTTTGCGTATTGCTCAATCATCAGCGGACCGTCGTAGCCGACGTCTTTGAGCCTTGCCACAAGTTCTTTGAACGGGAAATCGCCTTTCCCGACCATCTTTATTTCGCCGTCCTTGACGTCGGACAAATGCACGTTTGAAAGGTGAGACCCCATCACGTTGATATATTCTCGCCAATCAAAGCCCGATTGCCACGCCTGTTTGATGTCAAGCACCGTGCCGACGTTCGGCGCGTAATCTCTTGCCTTGACGTAAAAATCGGGAGTGTTGAACACCGCCCAATGCACGTTTTCAAGGCACAGTTTCACACCGTACTCGCTCGCGATTTCTTCGAGCATTTCAAGACGCTTCCCGACGAACACGGGGTCGAAATATGCGTTGCGTTTGAGCCTGCCCTGTCCGTGAAAAGTGTACGCTTTCGCGCCTATCGTGTTTGCGACGGTCAGGACTTTGCGATACATATTTTCCGCGTCGTTATAAGTGCGCGGCGCAAGATTGAAAAGTTGCGGTTCGAACTCGGTGTTGAGCGCGTGAACGGAATATACGTCAAGGTCGCCTTTGCGCTCTTTGAGAAGGTCTCCGAACTCCTTTTCGTACTCGCAAAAAGTGGTGAGAAAAACTTCGCAAGTTTCTCCCCCACAACGTTGAATGACCGAGAACGCATTCTCGGTCAATTCTTTCAAAAAAAACGTGGCGGTTGATATCCCGACTTTCATTTATTCTTCGTCGTCGGGCGTTTCGACAACTCCGCCCTTCTTATCCTTTTCCCAAATGTCTTTTTGTTTTCTCACCTGTCCCAAAAGTCTCGGAATGACTTCGTCGATATTGTCGAAGGGAGACTCGCTTTGCGCGCTTGCGCGATAGGTGATGCCTTTTGCGGTGACGACCATGTCCGTCGTGTAATCGCCGTTTTCGTAGGTTACGGTGAATTTGACTTCCGCGTCGTCGTCAAAACGTCTGTCGAGTTTTGCGCATTTCTTTTCGGTGATCGCTTTGAGTGAATCACTTGGATTGTAGTTCTTGCCAAAAATTTCGATTCTCATAAAGTAACCTCCTAAGTTTCTTTATTAGTTGTATTATAACAAGTTTTATTAAAATATTCAATAGCAAACGAGCATTTTTTCGCACCTTAAAATTCTATTTTCGACAAAATTTTCGAAATTTATCGTTCCGTGCGTTTAGATATTGATTTTTAAAGTTAAAAATAAAATCGACTTTTTGCCGATTTTAACATTTCTGTCAGAATTTCTTTGCAAAAAGCCGATTGTTTCTTCAAATTTCAGACGATTTCATCCGTTCTCCGCAAAAAGCAGTTACGGAAACAAAAACTATCGCACGCGTCAACGAAACAAAAACGGATTGCGATTTTTATCGTCTGTCGCTTGCGTTACGCTTTCTCGAACGTAAGTTTTTCGCCGTCAAACCCTATCTTCACTTTGTCGGACGAGCCTATTTCTCCGCGTATGATTTTTTCGCTCAGGACGTCTTCGACAAGGCGTTGAATCGTTCTTCTCAACGGTCTTGCGCCGTATTCGGGATCGTATCCGACGGTGACGATATAATCTTTCGCTTCTCCTGAAAACTCCGTCGTAACTCCGCGCTCCGCAAGGCGTTTGACAAGGGACGCAAGCATAAGGTTCGCAATCTTCACGAGACTTTCTTTGTCCAGTTTTTTGAAAACCACGATTTCGTCTATGCGGTTGACTATCTCGGGTTTCATCACCTGTTTCAACGCCTGAACGTGGCTCTCTTTTGCCCGCTCGAAGTCGTTTTCTTTTTGAGCCGCAGACGTAAAACCGAGCGTGTGATGCGGAGTCGCCGCTTCTTTTGCGCCGATGTTGGAAGTGAGAATGACGACTGTGTTTTTGAAACTTACCGTGCGTCCGTGACTGTCGGTGAGTATGCCGTCTTCAAGGATTTGCAAAAGGAGATTGAATATGTCGGGATGTCCTTTTTCGATTTCATCGAAAAGCACGACGGAATAAGGCTTTCTGCGCACTTTTTCGGTGAGTTGTCCGCCTTCTTCGAAGCCGACAAGCCCCGGCGCAGAACCGATAAGTCTCGACACGCTGTCTTTTTCCATATACTCGCTCATGTCTATGCGCACAAGAAGGTCTTCGTCGCCGAACAATGCGCCTGCAAGAGCCTTTGCAAGTTCCGTCTTTCCGACACCCGTCGGACCAAGGAATATAAACGATCCTATCGGGCGTTTGGGGTCTTTCAACCCCGCTCTTGCACGCTTCACCGCTCTTGCCACCGCACTGCAAGCATCGTCCTGTCCGATAACTCTGGATTTGAGAATATCTTCGAGTCCCGCAAGTTTTTCGCTTTCGCCCTGCGTGATTTTTTTGACGGGAATACCCGTCCAGTTGCCGACGACTTCCGCAATCTCGTCTTCGCCTATCGAAAGAGATACGTTTGCGCATTTTTCCTTCCATTCGATTTCCGCTTTTTCGCGTTTTTCGATGTAGTCGTCGCGAAGTGCCTTATACTTTGCGCACAGTTCGAAATTGTCTCTTCTTTTCGCTTCGAAAAGGTCGAGGTCGGCTTGCTTTATCTTCTCGTCAAGGTCCCTTATTTCGCCGGGCGTGGTGAAATTGAAAATCTTCTTTCTCGACGCCGCCTCGTCAATAAGGTCGATTGCCTTGTCGGGCAAAAATCTGTCCGCAACGTATCTGTCAGATAGTATCGCCGCCGACGAAATTGCTTCGTCGGTGATGATTACGCCGTGATGTTTTTCGTATTTCTCTTTCAGCCCTTGCAAGATTTCTATCGTGTCGCTGACGCTCGGCTCTTCAACCAAAACGGGTTGAAAACGGCGTTCTAACGCACTGTCTTGCTCAAATTGCTTGCGGTATTCTTCAAGCGTGGTCGCGCCTATCGTCTGCAACTCGCCCCTTGCGAGCATAGGCTTCAACACGTTGGCGATGTCAAGTCCGCCTTCCGACGAACCAGCTTTGAGAATGGTGTGTATCTCGTCGATAAAAAGAAGCACGTTGCCCCTTTGTTTTATGCCCGAAAGAGTCGCTTTGAGTCTTTCTTCGAAGTCTCCGCGGTATCTCGTGCCTGCAACGAGAGACGTAAGGTCAAGCGAAAAAACCGTTTTTCCGCGCAAAGCGTCGGGAACGTCGCCTTTTACGATTGCTTGCGCAAGTCCGTCCACAACCGCACTTTTGCCAACGCCCGGTTCGCCTATGAGAACGGGATTGTTCTTCGTACGTCTGCAAAGCACCTGTATCACGCGCTCCGTCTCTTTTCCCCTGCCGATGACGGGATCGAGTTTTCCCTCGCGTGCTTTCTGCGTCAAATCAGTGCCGTATTTCGACAAATCGAAATCCGCGCTCTTTTCTTCGGGATTGCGACTAAAATTTTGAGAAAAAGCGGTGTCTAATTCACTGTTTTTGCTTTTTCCGACTTGTCCGCCGTCTCCGTAAAAATCACTGACGTAACCTGCAAGCGCGTCGTTTACGCTTTCTTTTGCGCCTGCTCCGCACATGCTCGGTTGCGCGCCGCCGCCCGACACTATCGCACCGTACGCAAGCCTTTGAAGGCTTTCGGGGTCTATACCGAACGAGCGTATGAGTTGCACCGCAACCGAACTCGTTTCGTCAAGAAGCGTGTACAAAATATGCTCCGTGCCAACAGCAGGCGAGCCGAGTCGAAGCGCAATTTCTTTTGCTCCCGCAAAAGCGTTGTTTGCTCTTGAGGACATCTGAACGTTGTTGCGCATAGGCATAGGTTGAAATACGGAAATCACGTCTCCTTCGTATATTCCGCATTGATTGAGCAATCTTTGCGCGCTCGAGCCGTCGGACGCAAGCAATCCGTAAAGTAAATGCTCCGTGCAAACGAGACCGCCCGTGCGAGCGGCAAGTTCCTGCGCGATTTCAATAACCTGTTGTGCGTTGTGCGAGTAAGTTATCATTTTGTCTCCGAAAGTATGTCTCTGACGATACGGGCACGCAATTTGTCGCGCTCTTCGCTCGATTCGCCCGCAATTATTTTCAGCGCGGACGACGTGCAAGACCATATCGTCTCGTCAAGTTTTTGAGTTGATTTTATGGGTAAAACGCCAAGTATGACGCCCATTTTGACGTCGACGAGCAACTTCATCAAATCCTGTGCGGACAGCGCGTACGCGCCCTTCAACACCGCATAACTCTTGGATATGCCGTCCAAAAGCGACGTTTGTTGCTCTTTTGCAAGTTTTTCGAGCGCGACTCTCTCGAGATAGCACATTCTCACTGCCGCCTGCTCAACCTGCTCTATTATCTCTTCTTCCGTCACGCCGAGCGTTCTTGAATTCGATATTTGATACATATCGTACATTGCGTCGCTACCTTCGCCGAAAACGCCGCGCACGGTCAAACCGAATTCGTTCTTGAACGTTTTGAGTGCGTCTTCGATCGCACCCGTTCTTTTGAGCGCAGGCAAAAACAACATAACCGAAGCTCGCATCCCCGTGCCGAGATTTGTCGGGCACGCCGTGAGAAAGCCGAGTTCGTCGTCGTATGCGATAGGCAACGTGTCGAGCAGTCTGTCGTCGTACTCTTTCAACTTTTCGTACGCACCGTGAAGGTCGAAGCCGTCAACTACGCATTGCTCTCTTATATGGTCTTCTTCGTTGACCATAACGGACACGCCGCCGTACTTTTTGTCTCCTTCGACGATGACCGCGCCGACGTCGTTGTTTGCGAGCGCAAGCGAGATAAAGTGGCGTTCTATCAATGCTTTTTTCCGGTCTTTCCCGAGTTTGCGCATAGGCAGAAGCCTTGCGTTGAACAGTCCTTGCGCCGCCGCATACGCACCGTTGATGAGATTTACGTCTCTTTCGTCAACCGATTTGCGATTGCGCGGAAATTCGAGTCCGCGCACGTTCCTGGCAAGTCGTATGCGAGAGGAAACGACGTTGTTTTCTACAAGTTCGAGCAAAGTGCATTCGTTTGCGCTTTTGAGAATTCGTTTTTCTTCGCAATCGCGATTATATTCTCGTCTTTGCGCAAAAAGCGTGCTTTGCATATCCATTCCGCGCCCGAAACAATCCCGTCTCGGATTTTTCAAATCCGCATACGTCATTCCCTGCGCTTTCAACGCGCTTTCAACGGCTATATTCCGCATTTGCGTATAACACTCGGGACAGCCGAAAAGAAACGTTTTTTTGAATTCTTCCTGCGTGTATCCGCATACGTCGCATTCTTTGCCTATTCTCGCAATGCGTTTTTTCGCTTCTTCGCTCGGCGTTTTGCCGTCTTTGAGCAACGACGTGTAGCACGCCCGACAATAAGCGTACTCGACGGTTCTTCCGTTTTCTGTCACGCGGTCGAACATTTCCGCCGCCCTGCGCCTGCATATATCACACGTCTTTTGCATTTTTCGTTGCTAGTTTATAGTCGCATATCTGCGTTTTCAATCACCGAAAACGCAGATACGACAAACAATGTTTCGTTCTGAAAACAATTGCGTTTTACGCCTTTATGCTTTCGATGTATTTTTTGAAATTCTTTTTGAGATTTTCGTCTCTTAGTGCGTATTCGATCGTGGCTTCGAGATAACCTTCTTTGTTGCCTATGTCGTATCTTCTCGCTTCGAACTCGCAAGCGTATACGCCCTTCGTCTCCGCAAGCAAATTTATGGCTTCGGTGAGATACACTTCGCCTTTCGTTTCGGGCGTTTTTTCTATTGCGTCGAATATGTCGGGAGAAAGAATAAATCTTCCGAGAGATACGAGTTTGCTCGGAATTTCACCCTGCGGTTTTTCGATTATGCCCTTGATTTTGGTTATCTTGTCCGAAACGGGCTTGTCGACAATCATCACTCCGCAACGTCTTGCCACGTCTTCGGGCGTTTGCTGACATCCGACTATCGTTCCGCCCGTCTTTTCATAAGCGTCGATGAGTTGTTTCGTGACCGGCGTCGCGCTTCCCGAATACATGACGTCGTCGCCGAAAAGCACCGCGACAGGCTCGCCGTTTGCAAATTTTTTGCAAAGCAAAATGGCGTTGGCGTTGCCGTTCATCGTCTCTTGGGTGACAAACGATATTTTTGCATTTATAGACTTATTGGCAAGCAAATACGACTCTTTGTCACCGACTTCTTCCAGTCTTGCGTTGAGCGCAACGTTGGGCTCGAACAAACGCCTTATATCTTCCTTTTGCGGAGATATGACGATGACGATTTCTTCTATGCCGCTTGCCACCGCTTCGTCAACGATATACGACAAAGCGGGCGTGTCCACGATAGGCAAAAGTTCCTTTGGCAAAACTTTCGTCACGGGCAAAAATCTCGTGCCGAAGCCGGCGCAAGGAATGATCGCTTTCTTCACTGACATACGCGTGTCCCCCTACGGTCGTTTTTTTATACCTTATGCGACGAAAACGTCGCTTATACTGTGAGATAATGCGTTTAAAGCAAATTATTTCTCAAATCCGTGCGGATGAGTGGAATGCCACTTCCATGCGGACGAAATGATGCTTTCAAGGCTGTCGTATTGCGGCTTCCAACCGAGTTCGCGCTTGATTTTTTCACTTGAAGCGACAAGCGTTGCCGGGTCGCCGGGACGACGTCCTTCTATCGTGCGTTTGATGGGAAGTCCCGTGACTTTTTCCGTCATATCGATGACTTGTTTGACGGAAAAGCCGTTGCCGTTGCCGAGATTGTAGTGCGTGGATTTTCCGCCCGCTTTAAGATATGCGAGCGCGCGAATGTGTGCGTCGGCAAGGTCCGTGATGTGAATGTAGTCTCTAACGCAAGTGCCGTCGGGCGTGGGATAATCTTCTCCGAAGATTCCGATGTGGTCTCTCGTGCCGTTTGCAACCTGCAAAATTATCGGAATAAGGTGCGATTCGGGATTGTGCGCTTCACCGATTTCACCGCTCTTGTGCGCGCCTGCCGCATTGAAATAACGAAGTGCGACGTATTTGAGACCGTACGCCTTGTCGTAGTCCTGCATGAACTGCTCCATCATAAGTTTGGTCTGTCCGTAAACGCTGGTGGGATGTTGGGGGCTGTCTTCTGTGATGAGACCGTCTCCGCAGTCTCCGTATGTTGCCGCCGACGACGAGAAAACGAGATATTTCACGTCTCTTGCAATCATTGCGTCAAGAAGGGCGAGCGTGCCTGCAACGTTGTTGTGATAATACTTCGCAGGGTTGGACATACTCTCTCCGACGAGCGAGAACGCCGCAAAGTGAATGACTGAATCCACACCGTATTTCTCAAAAGTGTTTTTGAGAAGTTCGACATCAAAGATGTCGCCCTTGACAAACGGAACGTCCGACGGAACGGATTCGATATGACCTGTGGAAAGATTGTCGTACACCACAACGTCCATATTACGCTCTTTGAGTTCTCTTACGCAATGCGAGCCGATATAGCCGGCTCCGCCCGTGACCAAAATCATATTGCACTCCTTGTGCGCAAGCGCATAACGATACGCATTTGCGCCGATATTAAAATTCTATGACATATTATAAACTAGAACCGCTTGTTTTGCAAGACAAAATCGTATATAATCAAATCGTGGGAAAAACAATTTTGCATTGCGACCTTAATAATTTCTACGCATCGGTGGAACAAAAACTGCATCCCGAATACGACGGGATGCCACTTGCCGTTTGCGGAGATCCGAAGGCAAGACACGGCATAATCCTTGCCAAAAATCAACTTGCAAAACAAGCCGGCGTAAAGACCGCCGAAACCATTTGGGAAGCCAAGCAAAAATGCCCCGATCTCGTGCTTGTCAAGCCGCATTTCGACGAATACGTCAAATATTCCAAACAAGTTTTTGAAATCTACACGTCCTTTACCGACAGAGTGGAAAGTTTCGGCATAGACGAGTGCTGGTTGGACGTCACGGGCAGCGAAAAACTGTTCGGAGACGGAAAAACAATAGCAGACACCATTAGACAGACCGTAAAGGAAAAGACGGGACTCACCATATCCGTCGGCGTATCTTTCACAAAAACTCTCGCGAAACTCGGCAGTGACCTTAAAAAGCCCGACGCAACGACAGTTCTTGACGAAGAGAATTATATGCAAATCATCGGCGATATGTCTCCGAGCGAGATGATAATGATAGGTCGCCACACTGCAGAAAAACTAGAAAAGCTCAACATTCGCACGATTCGCGACCTTGCAAATGCGGACAGAACCGCTCTACGCTATCAATTCGGAGTCATCGGAGACGCTCTCGTCAACGCCGCGCAGGGTGTGGAAACCGAAGAAGTTAAACGCTACTACGACGTGCGTATCCCCAAGAGCATTTCAAAGGGAACTACCACTCCGAGAAACATACAAACGGCAGACGAAGCAAAAATCGTCATCTACGCACTATCCGAAATGGTGGCGGTGCAACTGCGCGGATACGGTCTCGTGGCAAACGGCGTGTACCTGTCAATCAAAAATCCTGCGCTCAACTGGACTTCAAAGCAAATTCCGCTGTCACCCGCAAGCGCGAACTCGGGTGATATCGCAAAAGCGGCGTTCAATCTGCTTTGCAAAATTCACAATTTCAGCGAACCGCTTCGCGCAATAACCGTAGGGGCGATAAGACTGTCCGACAAAAACGAAGTGCAGATAAGTCTTTTTGACGAACCCGACGGAAAAAAAGAAAAACTCGAAGGTACGATTGATGAGATACGCAAAAAGTACGGCTACAAATCCGTGCAACGCGGACTGCTTCTGAAAAACGACCTTACGGGCAACCTGCACGAAGAAGACGATTTCAGACCTTTCCATCAATCGAAATCAACCTGACAACGATTTATTTTAAGTCCGCGCTATTCGGTGCGGACTTTTTATTTATTCGATTTTTCGACAGATTTTCAACCATGTAACAAAATCACATTATTACACTTATCGTGTTTCATAATTTGATTTTTTGTTCGATTTCATTTATAAAACGTTAAAAACGGCTTGATTTTACATTCATCATAATACTTATCGTGTTCTATACAAACATTAATCGACACTTTTCGTATTTCAAAATATCGGTACACATATCGTGTTTTATCTCTAAAATTCAATAAAAAAGACGAGAGAACGAATTATAAGCGTCCGAAAATTTATATTTGATTTTCAAATAAAATTCCTTTAGTTAATATTTTGAAACGGCTCGTCAAATCGTTTTACAAGGTTGTTTTTTTTCTTTATAATAAACTTGTAAGTATAGACATAGAGAGACAAAGTCTCAAACGGCGCGCTCGGCGCGCAAACGCTTATAATATGACATCTGTTCAAATCGCAACTGCAGTCCTGACGCTGATTGCGGGCATCGGCATTTTTCTCATCGCGTGCACGATGATGAGTTCAAATCTCGAATCGGTCAGTTCAAACAAGCTCAAAAAACTCTTCGCTCGCACGTCCAAGAGCAAACTCGTCGGCGTCGGCATAGGAACGGTTGCAACCGCGGCAATTCAAAGTTCGGGCGCAACCAGCGTCATGGTCATAGGTTTCGTCAACGCAGGCATTATGTCACTCATGCAGGCGGCAACCGTGATTTACGGCGCAAACATAGGAACAACCATAACGGGACAAATCACCACGCTCGGCATGTTTGAAAACACAATCTCGACGGGCGTCGTGTTTGCAACGTTTGCGGGAATCGGTGCGTTCGTCATGGCTTTTGCAAAGAAAGACGTCGTCAAAAAAGTCGGCGGCATACTAGCAGGCTTCGGAATGCTTTTCGTCGGTCTCGATATGATGAGCGGCTCTATGGGCGACTTTGCAAAACTCGAATCCGTCAAAAACTTTCTCGCTCTTATAAAAAATCCTATCCTGCTCGTTCTCATTGGCGCAGTGTTCACCGCAATCATTCAAAGCTCGTCGGTCATGACTTCGGTCGCGATAACCATGGTCTTTACGGGGCTTATATCTCTCGATCAAGGCATTTATCTCACTATGGGATCGAACATCGGCTCGTGCGTCGTGGCGATAATCGCAGGTATCACGTCAAGTACAAACGCAAAGCGCACCGCTCTTATTCACCTTTTGTTCAATATATCGGGCGTCATCGTATTCATGCTCGTTGCGATGATGATGAGAGAGATTTCAAAAGCGGTAACACCCGAAAGAGTGATAACGTTCGGTTTGCTGTTTGAAAAGATGTTCCCCGGCGCGCCGCAGACACAACTTGCAATGTTTCACACGATATTCAACGTGATTACGGTCATACTCATGCTTCCGCTTACGAATTTGCTCGTGAAACTCGTCACGAAGATTATCCCCGAAAAGAAAAAAGCGGAAGAACCGCAGGAAAAACTCCACTATATCGACGAACACATGCTTTCAACGCCGCCTATTGCGGTTGCGCAGGTCAAAAACGAAATCGTCAACATGGCGGAAATCGCATTGCACAATTTCGACCTTGCATGTGACATCGTTTGCACACTCGATTATACGAACGTCGAAACTTTCCGCAAAAACGAAAACGAATTGAATTTTCTAAACAAAGAAATCGCGCGTTTCGTCGTAAGATTGTCGAATCTCGAACTCAACGACAAGGACCATATCTATCTTGCCACGACGTTCCATACGATTTCAGATCTTGAACGAGTCGGAGACTACGCAGAAAACATCGTGGAATACGCAGACAAACTCAAAGACTCCGAACAATCGTTCTCCGAGACCGCTGTCGGCGAAATAAGAAACATGCAACAGCGAATCGAAGATTTGTTCCAGAAAGTCATGAAAGCGTACGTAAACGTCGACGCACATTCTCTCGACGAAGCAAACGAGATAGAAGAAAGTATAGACGCGCTCGCCGAAGAAATGGAACAAAACCACATAAAACGCATGCGAGAAGACCTTTGCACACCTGACGTAGGGGCTCAATATTTGTCGCTTACGTCTGACTCCGAACGTGTCGCAGACCACTTCATCAACGTCGCAAAATCAATAAAAGAACTCTCGCACAAAGCGGAATAAATCATAAACAAAATCTGCATATTCGAATAAAAGACACAATAAACGGTAAAAAATGAAACTTGCAATCGCAACCAACAATCAACACAAACTTCAGGAAATCAGAGCCATTCTCGGCGATTCGTTTGAAGAATTGCTTTCGCTCAAAGATTTGGGCATAGACGTCGACGTCGAAGAAACCGGCACGACGCTCGAAGAAAACGCACTCATCAAGGCTCGCGCTATTCTCGCTTTGTCGGGAATTGCCACGCTTGCCGACGATACGGGACTTATGGTCGACGCACTGAACGGCGCTCCCGGAGTATATTCGGCTCGCTATGCGGGAGAAGAACACAACGACGCAAAAAACCGCGCTCTGCTTCTAAAAAATCTTGACGGCGTAAAAGACCGCTCCGCGCATTTTGCAACGGTTATAGCATTGTGTTATCCCGACGGAAAAACGCTGACGGCATCGGGATGCGTCAACGGCGAAATTTTGCTGTCGGAACGCGGAACGGAAGGTTTCGGATACGATTCCTTGTTTTTCTCGACCGAACTCGGCAAAACGTTTGCCGAAGCGACGCAAGCGGAGAAAAATTCCGTCAGTCATCGCGGACGCGCACTGAGAGCGATGCTCGAACTTGTAAAATCTCAAGAAAAATGACGACGATAGCCGTTTTTTCAGACAGTCACGGAACGCCGCTTCCAACAAAACTCACAAGCGTTGCGTTTGAAAGCAATCTCGTGTTTTTTCTCGGCGACGGAATACTTTCGCTCGGAGATATGCTTTTGCACAATGGGTTTCATGCAGTCAAAGGCAATTGCGACCCGTCGTGCGGTTTTTGCGACGAAGAAGTCGCGGAAGTCGAAAACGTGCGCATTTTGCTCACTCACGGCGACAAATATCGCGTAAAAAGCGATTTGACATCACTTTATATGCGTGCGCGCGAACTCGAATGCAATCTCGTATTGTACGGTCACACGCACTTTGCCGACGTTCAGGAATATGCGGGAGTTACGCTCGTAAACCCGGGCGCAATACACTCCGCACGCACAGGCGCGCCGTCATACGCCTATGTCGTGGTTACCAACGGAAAATTTGTCGTCAAAATAGTAAATCTTACTTGAATTTCTTGACATAAAACCGCCGATGTGATAATATTGTCAAGCATTGAATAGATTATGCGACTTTTCGTTGCGTCTTCATTCGATATGCGGGTGTAGTTCAATGGTAGAATGTCAGCCTTCCAAGCTGATTGCGTGGGTCCGATTCCCATCACCCGCTCCATATATCTTCAGATCTTTGAAGATATGAGCCTGTAGCTCAGCAGGATAGAGCAACGGCCTTCTAAGCCGTGTGTCGGGAGTTCGAATCTCTTCAGGCTCGCCATTATGGTGGATATAGCGCAGTTGGTTAGCGTGCCAGGTTGTGGCCCTGGAGGTCGTGGGTTCGAATCCCACTATTCACCCCATAATGAACGATACTCCCAAAGGAGTTTCATATACAAAATTCGCTCAATTGCGGATTTTGGCACAAATTTGACAAATATATCAAATTTGAACAAAAAATGCAGTCGATTTTGTTGCAAAATCTTTGATGAAGTGATATTATAGACTGCGCTGGATAGGGGTATCGCCAAGCGGTAAGGCACCAGATTTTGATTCTGGCATTCGTTGGTTCAAATCCAGCTACCCCTGCCAAATGACTCACTAGCTCAGCCGGTAGAGCACCGCACTTTTAATGCGATGGTCCGGAGTTCGAATCTCCGGTGGGTCACCAAATGACAATAATACGAACTCAGATAATGGGTTCGTATTATTTTTTCTTAGAGAATTTTTTGCTATAAAACTACGCCTATAAATTCAAAGAATTTATAAAAATCTCGTATTGTTGGTTTTATGCTATTAAAACTCCACCCTATTTATCTATACATCTGCTTACGCACAAATCTTGTGCGCAACCTATTACATACTCCTTAGAATTACCTTGCTCTCCACCGCCGTTGCCGTTTGTCGCGTCGTTGCATGCCGTCACAAGCGTCAAGATTGCAACAATCACCGGTGCAATGATAAATATTTTTTGCCTTTTCATATATAGCACCAATTATGAAGCACCGTTTATAACGAGCGCCCGAAAAATTTTTCGGGCGCTCGAAATAAAACCGCGCTGGTTTTGTTTTGAATTACTTCACCAATTCAAGAACGAGATAATCGGGAACGTACCAAAGACCTGCTTGTTGGAAGTCAATAGTATAAGTTTGTCCTTCCACGAGATCGATGGTGATGCCGGAATTGTCGAGTTTGACGTCATCCCAACCCGTCGTGCCATTGGAAAGCGGAGCGTCTTCGTTGACAAGCTCGCCGTTGATAAACACGTTGACTTGAACGTCACCGGATTGACCGTATGCAAGACGCACTTTGTACGTGCCCGTGCTCTTTGCAACGAAAGTGAACTTGACTCCGTCGCCTGTAGCATTCATTTCACCGAGGCCGTAACCGAGAGAGAAATTGTTGCCGAATCCCGACGGTCTTTGAGCTGCGTTTGCCCAATGCCATTCCGCAATTTCACACTCGAATTTGTAGCTGTTTACAGTGCGGTCGAAGGTTTGACCGGTATAATCTTTGCCTGTGCCTTTGACGTTGATATAATCGATTTGAGCGAAGCCGCCCCAATTGTCCTCGTTAGTTCCGTTTTTGATTAGGTAGATTTCGTTCCAACCTTGTTCGACGTTGATAGTAACGGTTGCGATTGACATAATCTTCGCATCGCCGTACCAGCCGTTGACTTCGGTGAAATCCACTCTGACGCCGTTTTGTCCGTTGACGAACATCGTCATGTATGAGTAATCCATATTGGTTGCGTACGCAACGTCAACCTTGCGTTCGCCCGCTTCGTATGCGTAATAGCGGAAGTACATACCTTGTCCGCAATCGTTGAAATTCAAAGCGTATTTGCCGCCGTGTGCCGACTCGTCGATTGAGATGTGGTTGGGATTGAGTACTGCGTCCTCTGCTTCGAGCAAAACGTCTACGTCAACGATGCAGTCTTCTTTGTATCCGCATTCGCAGCTCTTACTCAAACCGTCTGCCGCGAGCACGAGTTTGTGCGCTGCCTTGCCGGCTTTTTCGTCGGTATGTCCGCAAGTTGCGGCATGCCAATGCTCCGTTTCGTCATGCGACCATGCGGCTGCGAAAGTGTGTCCAAGAGCGTTGCCGTCGACAAACGTTTCCGTTCCCTTTTCGCCGCATTTGCAAGAATAGTAGTATTTTGCAGGTTCGGTGCAATTTGCTTCGCTTGCAAGATACTCGCTCGTTGCAACTCTTTGATCGAATGCGTGAGTATGTTCGGGCTCACCCGTAGGCGTTTCGTTGCACGCCGCAAGTGCGAGCACGCACACGATCAAACACATTGCCATCAAAACGATTGAAAGTTTCTTTCTCATAGTTTTTCTCCTTGTTGATTTTATTTTTTATAAAATCGATTTCTTGTTTGCCTCATCGAAAACGTGCATTTTGTTGAGATCGAACACAAACGTAAATTCCGAATCCTCTTGCACCTTTTTGATCGCTCTGCACTTTGCAATCAAATCCACGTCGTCCATGTCGAGATGTACGTGGTATTCGCCGCCCAAAAGTTCCGCCAAAGATACTTTGAGCGTCATAGAATTTGATTGCACGCACGACGTCGGCACTTCTTCAAGCTCGTGGATATCTTCTGGACGAATGCCGAAAATTACGTCGTGCGCACCGGCAAGGCACTCTTCATAACCTGCTTTTTCCGCTTCGAGCTCGGCAAGTTTTTCTTCGGGCGTCTTGATAACGGGTTCGTCTTTTTTCTTCTTGAACAAGTCTATTACGATATCTTTGAGCGTCTTTTTCTTATTGTTCAAGCTGAGCAAAACGCCGATGTCGGGCTTTTCGTATTCCTTGTTTTCGATACGCTTGTCCACAAGTTCCATTTGTTTTTTGTAGAACTCATCGTGCAAAGTCTTTTGTTCATCGGTGAGCGCGATTTCAAAACCGCCCGGCAACACCACTTTGCCGTTCTCGTATCTTGCGGATATAAGATTCATAGCCGGCGCACCGATAAAGGTTGCAACGAAAGTGTCCGCAGGATGATTGTATACGTCCTCGGGCGCACCGATTTGCTTGACGACGCCCTTTTCCATAACGACTATTCTCGTTGCCATAGTCATTGCTTCCGTCTGGTCGTGCGTAACGTAAATCGTGGTTGCGTTGATGCTCTTGTGCAGTTTGATGATTTCGCTTCTCATGGAAACGCGCAACTTCGCGTCGAGGTTTGAAAGCGGCTCGTCCATAAGGAACACTTTTGCCTCTCTGACGATTGCTCTTCCGAGAGCAACACGTTGCATTTGACCGCCCGACAACTGTTTAGGTCTACGGTCGAGATACTCCGTGATTTGCAAAATCTCCGCCGCCTTTTTCACTCGTCTGTCGATTTCTTTCTTGTCGAAACCGCGCGTTTCAAGCCCGAATGCAAGGTTTTCGTACACCGTCATATGCGGATAAAGCGCATAGTTTTGGAAAACCATTGCCACGTCTCTTTCTCTGGGCGTCTTTTCGTTGCACCACACGCCGTCGATATAGAGATCACCCGTCGTGATGCTTTCAAGGCCTGCAATCATACGCAACGTCGTGCTCTTTCCGCAACCGGACGGGCCGACGAACACGATAAGTTCATGCTCCTGAATATCGAGATTGAAGTCGTACACCGCTTGTACGAAGTTGTCGTAAACTTTGTTTACGTTTTGCAAGGACACATAAACGCCTTCGGGCGCAACTTTGGGAAGTTTGCGCCTTTCTTCTTCGGCGATTATCATTTGATTGTATTGCTCTTTGAGCAACTTCATCTGTCTTTTGCGTTCGTTTTTAATTTCTTTGGATTGCATTGTTTACTCCGTTATCTAAACATGTAATTCGTTTTTTCCAATATCGAGAATTCCGCAAAGTACATCTTGCCCTCGTATTGAAGTTTGATTACGTCGGAATCTTTCTCGAACACGTACGGGATATCGAGATATGCATATCCGCTTGTCGAATTTGCGCTCGTATTGCTTGCGATAACTCCACCGAACGTTACACCGTTTCTGACGACGCTTACCGGCACGACACCCGAATAATTTCTATATTTGATGCGCAACACGACTTCCTGACCGATTGCAACTCCTTCGGGACGTTTTACGGTTTTCACGTACGAGCCGTTCGTAAGTTTGAGATCGTCAGAGCCTTCTACGATAACCTTTTGCGATATGCGTTCGAGCATGAAGTCGTCAAACGCGATTTGCGCTCCGCTTGCCGCGTTGCCTGCAAATTTGATACCCACCTGCATCGTGGAGCTGTCTGCGGTAAACACAAAGGTTTTGTTTATCAAATCGTCCGTTTTGAAGGTGATTTCCTGATAATTTCCGCCTTTTGAGTTTCTTGCAAACAACGACGCTTGCGCGTTTGAAGACACCGATCTCACATACACCGACAAACGATAAGTCTTGCCTGCAACGAGATTCGTAAAGGTGTGATACACTTCACCGTTCGACGAATTGGTGAGCATAAATCCTGCGTATCCGCTGTGCGAATTGACGTTTTCGCTTTCGGTGAACACTTCGAGGCTTGCTCCGCTTGTGGAGAAACCGTCGGTTGTGCGCTTCTCTGCATCGTAGTTGTCAAAGAGCAACGATTTGTCGGACGGAACTTGCGTCGTGGGGATAAGATAGGTGTTTTCTCTCACTTCACCGCCGTTTGCGACGAGTATCTTTTCAAAATTCTTGCGGTACATATCCACTATATCGTCGATTTTTTGACGCGTGGGATAATTTTTGCCGTTTATTCTCGCTTGATAAATATCGCCGTCGTAATAAGATCCGTCGTCGTTGTAGTACGTACCTTCGCCGTCGTAATAAATCATAGAGTTAAGTTTTGCGTATTCTTCGTTGCCTTGCTTGAAGCCTTTGAGAATACCCATAACGCCCGTGCAAATTGCCGCCGTGCAGTCGCCGTCGTAACCCATAATCGAAGAGTACTTGCAAGTGTCGAGATAACTGTTCTTGCCGTAAAGCCAACTCAAAATCGCATACGCACCGTTGACGTTGGGATCGGTTTGAAGGTTGTCGATTCTATAAAGCGGTATTCTTGCGTCGCTTATATCTTGCGCAGCGTTGACGTAATTGTTCGGATAGGTGTTGTACGCCTCGATTGCAAGGTCGTAAAACTTCTTGGGATGCGAGCCTTCGGGCAAAACCGCAGACGCCTTTTCCATAACCGTTACGATGTCCGTTTCAAAATACGCAAGGCTGTACATCGTCGCGTAGAACTTTGCCCACACAACAGAATCGTAATAACCTACGTTCGACGCAAACGTATCCACGAGGTCGAGCGTTTGAAGTGGCATACCGGGTGCGTTCATACCGAGAGTTTCGTTTTCGATATACGCCTCGGTGCACCAACCGTACTTGTTGCCGGCTTCGATAGAACCGGAATAAGGCGAAAGCATTTCGTATTGGTTGATGAGGCGCATTGCTTCACCGCCGCCGCCCCAGTCGCTGACGTTGTACTTTTTCCAAGCCTCTTTTACGGCGTAACTAGACGTTCCGAACTCGTTCATCACGTACTGATTGAAGATGTCAAGGTGATAATCGTCGTCGGAAAACACTTCGTTCATCCCCGTTTCGGGATTGACGCGCAGTCTGTCGTAGCGATAAGCGTCCCCCGGCTCGTAATGCTCGTAGTTGCCTGCATACGGTCCATTGATAAAATCGAACCAGCTTTCAGGCATACCGACGTAAGGATCTGCACCTCTGAACACAAATTCGTATCCGCTCAAAAATCCGGCAAACTGTCCCAAAAGTCCGCCGAGTGTTTTGTTGACGTACTCGTCCTTGGAAATTTCGAGATAGGTTACTTCGAGCTGTTCGTCGTCGGGAGTGTCGTTGCCACCGGGGGTTTCGTCCTTATTGCACGAAAAAAGCGTGAATACGGACGTAAACAGCACGGCGACAATCGCGATTATAGATATAAACTTGATCTTTTTCATTAAAGTTCTCCCCTCATGCCTTTGAGCATCGTGGAGTAAATGAAATCCACGTAGTCTTTGCTAGAAAGGTCGCCGTTTATCCACGTTGCCATCTTTTGATTGACTTGTTGGTCGACGATGTTGTAATAGGTCGAATAAGGCACGCTGACCATACGGCTGCGTCCTTCGGTGATGATATCAACGGAAGATGCGAGCTTGGTGCTTCTTATAGAGGACACGTAGTTTTCAACACAATCGTTTCTGATGGGGAAACCACCCACTTGTTGACTGCCGAGAGCAAGGATTGCTTTCTTTGACATCAATGCTTTGAGAGCGATTTTGTCCGCTTCGGGATGCGTTGAGTTTCTTGCCGCCCAAAAACGATCCGCAAACGTCGTTGTATACGCGCTGTTACCTTTTTGAGAAACTGGAATTGCCGCAACGCCGATTTCGTAATCGCCGGTGTATTTGCAAATGTCGTGGATTTGCCAAACGCCGTCCACTATCATTGCAACATTGCCCGACAAAAAGCGGTTCATCGCGTCGGAAGTTGCGGTATCTGTGGTGCTGGGCATAGATTTGTCTTCTATGAGCATTTTGCCAAACCAGTCGTACACGTCGTAGTAAGGTTGAGTGTTGATGATGCAGTTGCCGTTCGCGTCGAAGATGTTGTCGCCGCCGCTGTTCTTTGCGTACATACCTGCATACGCAAGGAAGGGACCTGCCGACAAACCGAAGTATTTGTCAACGCCGCTTCCGCCCGACAATTTCTTTGCAGCCGTTCTAATCTCATCAAACGTGGACGGGTTGTCCCAATCTCCACTGGGATACGCGATTTGATCGGTTGGATGATCAGCATTGTAGTTGTCGATCAAAGTTTTGTTGTAGTACAAAACCATGTGTTGAGTTCCGCAAGGAAGTCCGTAATATTTGCCGTCTTTTTCGGCAACGCCGTCAAAAGCCGCTTCTTCGTATTCCCCTGTTGCAACCAACTCGTCGCGGATGGAAGTCAAATCGGCAAGTCTGTTTTTATCAACCATTTGAGCAACGTGCGATTCCGCGATACGGCCGATAGTTCCGCCGATCTTGCCCATCATATTTGACGTGATCTTGGTGTAGTACTCGTCCCAGCTGTCCGTCATGATGATTTCGGCTTGAATTCTGACCTTTTCGCCGCTTTCTTTGAGAACTTCGTTTGCCGCATCTATCATCGCAAGCCATCCGGGATTCTCGTTTGTGCTGTTCATAAGGGACATCCTGACTATGACATTGCCCTCTTCGTCGGTTTCTTCGGCTTTTGCGCATGCGGTCAAAGACGCGCAAAGCATAACCATAACGAGAGCCAACGCTATTATCACGATAATTTTCTTTCTCATATAAACCTCCGTATTCGTTTATATAATCGTTGCCAACCTATCGGTTTATTTGATACCGGTCGTGGCAATTCCTTGCACAAAGTACTTTTGACAGCACAAATACACGATTGCAAGCGGTATAACGCTCAACGTGGACGCCGCCATGATTTGTCCCCACACCGCACCCGTCATATGCGTTTCTTTAAGTCCTGCAATAAACAACGGTATGGTGGTCAAGGACGGATCACTCAAATAAATCAAGTGTCCCATATAGTTGTTCCAGCTTCCTATAAACGTGAACAATCCGAGCGTAACAAGTGCGGGTTTTATGAGCGGAAGAATAACCTTTCTGTATTTTCTGAACCAGCTGCATCCGTCCACGTCCGCCGCTTCGAGCAACTCGTCGGGAATGGATACGATGAACGATCTCAACATAAACACGCCGTAAGTATTTATCAAAACGCCGGGCAAAATGAGCGGAATAAACGAGTTCGTCCACCCCACTTTTGCAAACAGCATAAAAAGCGGAAGCATTGTAACCTGTCCCGGTATCATCAGCGTTGCGATAAACATACCGAATATAGGCTTTGAGCCTTTGAAACGGATTTTTGCAAACGCAAACGCCGCCATAGATGATGTAAACAACGTGCCTATCGTCGAAAGCGCGGCAATCAAAAACGAGTTGAAATACGCACGCCAAAGCAAGCCGTCGCCGTATGCAAAAACCGCCTTGTAGCTTTCCCACGTCAAATCCGTCGTAAAAATACTGGCAGAACCGCTATTTATCAAGTCGGGATTTTTGAGAGAGTTGAGTATCATCCAGTAAAACGGAAAAACGCAGATTATAGCCGCAATGAATACGACTATTCCGATAATCCACGTTATCACGATTTTACGTTTGTTTTTCGCGTGCAACTTTTTCATTCTATCACCAACTTTTTCTTGACTTTAAATTGGATTGCCGTAACTATTGCCACAAGTCCGAACAGCACCCAGCTTGCAACCGCGGCGCGTCCCATATCGTCTTGCTTGAACGCATAGAAGTAGATGTACATCGACATCGTATACGTCGAATAGTCGGGGCCGCCGGCAGTCATGATGTACACCTCGTTGAACATGTTGAATATGTCAATAAACAACATGACCGTAACGAAGAACATAACCGACGAGAGCATTGGCAAGGTGATTTTCCATATTTTGCGCAACGGGGATGCACCGTCAATATCCGCCGCCTCGTACATTTCTTTGGGTATATTTTTCAGTCCTGCGTCGAATATGATGTAATAATACCCGACTTTTAGCCAGATACTGACGATTGAAACCGCGATTCTTGCAAATTTCTCATCGTTGAGCCAGTTGGGCAAATTCTGTATTCCTATCGACGAAAGCAACGAATTGATAATTCCGCCTTCGGGTTGGTATATGAACGTCCACACCATAGCAATCGCAACTGTTGACGTGACCATCGGCAAGAAGAACGCCGCTCTATAAAACTTCATGAGCTTGAGTTTTCTGTTTGTGAGCAAGGCGAGAGTCAAGGACGTGATAAGCGTAAGCGGCACGACGATTGCGATATAAATAAACGTGTTGCCCGTCGCCTTCCAGAAAATTCTATCTCTGAAAACCGCCTCGAAGTTTCTGAATCCGACAAACGTCGGAGCGTCTATCATATTCCATTCCGCAAAGCACAGGTACAACGAGAAGACAAGCGGAAATACGACGAACGCGAAAAAGCCTATCAACTGCGGTAAGATAAACAAGTACCCTGCGATATTCCTTTTCTTTTCAAGTTTAGTCAGGCGTCTTCTCACAATATAGCCTCCTGTATTCGTTTGCTTGTTGCAATATATCACACACGTTATCCCATGCGTTTTCTATGCTTCCGTCAACGAGGGACAGCGTCGGAATTATTGCCTTGCAAAGCGGTGCTTTTCTATCTTCATTCACGCCTTGCTCGTGCACACCCGTCGAGCCGTACCACGGATCACCTAGGCACAAGTGAGCAAATTCTCTTGAATACCTCTCAAACAAACGTGCGCTCAATCTGTCGTGATAATGCATCTTGCCTTCGGTGTGTCCCGATTGGAACAACGGCATCGCTTTCGACAATCCGTCATAATAACCTTCACCCGAAACCATGAAATCAGGCTTAATTTCACGCAATCTGTCGCAAAATTTTACAACTCCGTCAAACATTCTCGCTCTTCTGTCGTTCACGTAGCATGCAGCAATGTCCAAAAACGCGCCGTCAGAGTCAAATTCTTTTGCGTTGCTTGCGATTTGCTCGTAAAGGTTGTCCGCCCATTGTTTGTTGCCTACGTTGAGTTGCGCAAGCTCGTCGAAATCGTAATGGTGCGAGCCTTCCCAGTTTACCGAGCCGCAATGGAATTTTCCGCCGCCTATCGTTATAAATTCACACTCGGGCACTATATCTTTGAGCGCAGGAATGTTTTTGTTGACCATATTTATGCCATACATCAACATGACCTTGCATCCGAGCGCATGCATACCGTCTATGCACTTTTTAAGCCCGTCCGCACCGCCCAGTCGCTCGTCGGGAGTATAGTTGCCGTATTTGTAATAATATCGACCTTCCCAGCCTGCCATATACACGAGAATATGTTTTCCGTCAATGCGTTCGGTGAGTTTCTTTACGTCGTTGAGCGCGCTTTGGTAAGTGTGGAAAATCTTGCCGGTGAACGCTTCCATGTGCATAATCACCACAAGCGATATATCCTTAAACCACGACGGAACGATTTTGCTGTTTTCAAAATCTTCCAAGCCGTAAATCTCTTTGGTATAATCGGACACTTGCTTATAAAAAGCATCGATATCGTCCACTATTCCACAATAAATCGCAGAAATAGCAAAGTCGTTTTTCAACAGCGTACCGTCTTGCTCTTGCACGACGTCTATGCGCATTTTGCCGTCGACTTTTTTTATGAAGAAGATTTTTTTATTGACCGTCGTGTCCTTGCACCAAATGTACATGTATTTTCCGTTTTCGAGGCGGAACGTGACGAAAGGCCAACTCAAAGTTCTCCATCCTTCCGGATAATTGATGCAAATGCCGTGGTCGGTGACCTCTTTATCTTCGTCTATGGAACTTACAAGCGTTCCGAGCGGCAATTCGTCAAAACGGATTTTTATCGACCTGATTTGTCTGTCAAGGCGTGCAGCGCAGCTTATTTTCACAAACTCGTCGCACTCCTCGATTTTCAACTCGGCATTGCCGTCCGTTTTTACATCGTTGCCCCACACCACGTTCTCGGAAACGTAAGCGCCGTTTTCCGCACGGTATTCGGGCACGGTGTAAACGTTTTCAAGACTTACGATTTCCGCAGATACGAGGTAATCGATTTTGCCGTGTTTGTCGCAGACTTTTATTTTTCGATTGTTAAGCGCATAGCTTAAATCTTGCAATTGCATATAAAATTTCTCCGTTGCTTCCCGTTGAAGTCGCGTTGCTTTCTTTTGATTTGTTATATTTATTTATATTAAGCTACTTCTTCTACAAAAGTAATATCGATATAGTCGAGTTGGAATATTCCCGAATTTACGCTGTCGAGTTTAAGGCAGTAAATGAAGTTTTTGCCTGCTTCCAGCACAATCTCGATCGTTTGCTCCGCAACGGCAACGTTGCCCCATCCGGTGTACGGCAACGCATCGAAAGTGACCGTCGTCATATCGTTGAAGTCAACGCCTCTTGCCAAACCGACCTCTTTTTGCGTTACGATAAACGAGGGGCGAGCAGGCGTAGAGCCTTCAAACGCGCCGGCGGCATATGCCAAACGCACTCTGTATTTCGCTTTCACGGGCGAGTTGAATTGCCATTCGACGCCGTCGTAATTGCTCTCGATGTTGCCCATGATAAAGCCGTTTGAATACACAAGTCCGTCTTGTTGCACGATTGGCGGATTTTTGCACATATACATGTTGCTGTTTTTGTTTTTAAGTCTGGGAGAACCCATTTCGGCTTCGAGGCGATAGTATGCAGGTGTTTCGCCGTATTCGAGCAAATCGTCCGCGTTATATTCGGAGCCGTCGCCGTGGATTACGAAATAGTCGAGTTCGGCATAATCGCCCCAGTTGTCGGAAGAATCACCGTTTTTCATGATTGAAATGGTGTTCCACCCCTTTTTAAGAGTGATTTGCACCGTTACGTTCGCAGCGTCGAAACTTGCGCCGCCCCAACCGGTGTTTTCGGTATAATCGATTCTGGTTTGGTATTCGCCGTTCACCCACATATCCTGATGTGCGCCAGTGCCTTCGTGGCAGTAATAAACGGTAAAGTCAAAAGTTCCTGCAACGGGGCAAAGATAATTGATATAAACGCCTTGTCCCGCATCGTCGATTCCGCCGACGTACGCACCTTTGTGCGCAAGGGGATTGTTTCTGAAATTCGAGCCGGCTTTGCCCGTACCATAATTGTACAAATAGTCTTCCGCTTCGATTTCAACGTCGCCGAAAACCGACAACACCGTGAAAGAGTATTCCACCGCGTCGCTCTTCGACTTGCCGTTGCTTGCGACGATACTGACAACGAGATTTCCCTCAACGCCGATACTCTCGATATCGATAGACGTGTCGGACACGGAGTCTTCGTAAACCACTTCGCTTCCGCGCTTTATTGCAACTTCGTATTCCGTTGCTTCGGACGCTCCGTCAAACGACAAAATGCCGTTTTCATACACCACGTTTGAAACCGGATTAAGTTTTGCCACCGCCACGTCGTTGCATGCCGCAAACGCAAACACCACGAGCAAAACTATAAGTATTGTGGATATAGCTTTTTTCATAATTAACCTCCGAATCGTTTGACAGTATCTGTCTTATACAAAAATATTACAACACGCAAAAAAACATTTCAATATGAAAAATCATTTTTGATATTGCAAAAATCACAATTATATGCTAAACTGCGTTTATGAAATCGTTGAGCTTTTCAAAACTACCCCATTACGACTTTTCCGCCAACCGTCAATTCGAGCCGGGCGAGTACCACATCAACCGTATCTACGAGTTGAGCGTTCTCTTGCTTGTCAGAAAAGGCACGCTTCGTTTCAGCGAGAACGGCGTCCCTGTGGAAGTCAAGGCCGGAGAATACTATATTCAACAACCCAATCTATACCAACAAGGGCTTGTTCCAAGCGACGAACCCAACTATTTTTTCGTCCATTTTAAAGGAAATTACAGCAAAGCAGGCGCACTGCCACTGCGCGGTCATTTCGATATAAACAAAATCCAACCCATCATCGAAGATTTGGAGTTGCTCGGCATCTCGGCAGAAAAAATCGAGTATGAAAATATCTTTTACAAATTGCTCATCGCGCTTAAAACAGGCACTGCAAAAGTGTCCGATGCCGAAATGATACGAAAATATATCCTCGACAACTACAAAGAAGATATTGACCTTGACAAGATTGCCAAAACGTCCGCATTGTCAAAAAATCAGGTTATAAACACCTTCAAAAACAAATACAACGTCACGCCATATCAGTTTTTGCTTGATTTCAGATTGCAAAAAGCATGCGAAATGATCCTCGCAACCGACACCCCGATAAGAGAGGTCTGTTTCTCATCGGGCTTCACCGACTACACCGCTTTTTACAAATCTTTCAAGCACAAATACAACGTCTCCCCCGCTGAGTACCGCACCGTCCACTCCGCCGAATCCGTCCCCGACAGCATCTACTTCAACAAAGAAAACAACCGCGAGGACATGTATATCTAAAGCTTTTATATCCAACAGTCTGCACATGCTAAAAATCAATAAACATGAGCTTTTCAACAAAACTCGCTCATCTTTAGGTAAAAGCTGAATAAAAGTGGCTCATTTTCTAGACATAAAATCTTGATTTAACTCTCGAATATGCTACGCGCGTGATCAAATTCTTTTCAATGTTTTCAAAAGCAAAACGCTCTTATTTCTCTAAAACCGACAATATCGATTGTTTTCTTTCAAAAAACGTTGACATCAAAATTTGACTTTTTATATTCATTATGTTGCACTTAATCCGAAAAATACCAGCAAGCTGGATTTTTCCGAAGTAGTATTAAGGTGTGATTATGAACGACAAGGTTATAAGACGTGACAAATATCTCAATCAATTGATTAACAAACAAGGTAACGGAATGATAAAAATCATTACCGGTCTTCGCCGTTGCGGAAAAAGTTATCTACTGTTTAACTTGTTTTATGATTATTTGATTGAACACGGCACAAATCAAAACAACATTATTAAACTTGCATTGGATGATGACAGAAATATCCAATACCGCAATCCGGATAAGTTGTCCGAATACTTGTATTCTCATATCAAAAACGAAACAGATACATTTTATGTATTATGGGGCAAAAACATCATAGCATGAATAGCCTTGAACAAGAAATAACAGGCGACTCGATAACCGCAGTAGAGGATGAACAATTAAACGCAAATAGCATTTATTCTAGTCTTGAAGGCGAAAGAGCGCGCCTTTCGTTTAATATACCTTTCCCTGAAATACAAGAATACGATACAGGCATATTATTGCAATTCAAATGGTAATAAAAAAATATCGAGCCGTCAAAAAAGACGGCTCGTTTGCTTGTTGCTCGTGTACAAACTTACAGTGTTATCCAGAGTGCGGGGACTACACCGCCTTCCGCAACAAGGTCAGGGGAATTTATAACGCCTTCATTATCCCTGTACAGGACGAAGGTCGTGTATCCCTGATTGCCGACGGCAAGAGATGGCGAACGAGTGTACCAGGTAACGTATTTCTTTTCGGTGATATCCATCGACACCCCGTGGAATTTGGCAAAATCGGATGCTTGCAGGTTTCTTGCGGGATCTTCCGCTAATACGTCCTTATTAAATCCGTACGCCGTGGTGGTAACGTCTCGCAAAGACAACAATAATATCTTATCGTCCGTATCTTTGCATTGGTCTGCATACTTGTTTTTCCCTGCGTTTTCCCCGTAGCCGTAATACTTCGGGTTGTCGTTCGGATTGGAACTTCTCGCGCTGTTGTCGAGACGCGTGGTCTTTATGATTTCTTTTTGCAACTCGTTGAAAACCTCGTTGTAGAAGGTCTCGTTCAGCCAACTGCGTATGAAACTATATTCCCAGTTGTTGGCGTAAATTCCGTCCGGGACACCCGGCGAATTGTTGTACGCAGCAAGTAAGTCGTCGCGAATCTCGCTCTTTCTGTCGGGCTGCATCGAAAAGAAATCCAAAGCAATATCGCTCATAATAAAGGCGGAATTGCTACTTGTGGTCAAAATTCTCCACTTTATCGGTTCATACTTAAACCAGTACACATTTAACCTATAATATCCGTTGTCCGTAATTTCATCGCCCAAACCATAAATCCCATTCCCGCGATATTCGTTCATTTGAACGCCAAGGTATTTCGTGCCGTTATATATAACGATTTTTTGCCACATATAAGTAGCACCCTCGTGACTTTCCCAATTGTAGGGATTTGTCTTATCACGCGGAAGGGGCGGCGTCCCTGCAATTGCGTTGAGTTTCGCAACGACGTTTTCGTCGATCTCACGGGTTTGTGGCCAGTGGCCGAAATAGATGTAGTTGCCGTCGCGCGTGTAACGAACGGGGTTAAGTTCGCCGCACGTGGTGCATACGTCGCAAACGTAACTGTGCTTGCCGTTGGCGGGAATTTCCACCTTTGTATTATAGTCGCAACCCTCGCGCTGACATTCGTCATACTCGTCCCAACCGGGCAAGCAGTCCGCTTGTTTTGCCTCGTGGTGTTTGAGGTTGTGTCCGAGAGCTTTTTCGACGTATCTATCCAACTTGGTCGAATAATCGCACCCATCGCGATTGCAGGTGTAATAACTTCCCCAATAGCCGTCCTCGGTGCAGGTTGCGTCGCAGGGATCGTGCTTTTGCAAATCGTGCTCGAGAGCGGGCAAACCATTGTAGTCGGTGTGGTAATCGCAACCTTGGTTGGAACACTTTTTGTACTCCTCGTGACCCCACTTTTCGCAAGTAGGATCAACGCGCGGAACTTGTATGGTCATACTATGTCCCGTAGCGGGAATTTCCTCGTACCCTTCGGTTTTTCCGCAGTAATGGGCGCACCTTTTGTATGCTTTCCAACCGATTTCGGTGCAAGTCGGCTCTTTGGCGGCAACGACCTGCATATCGTGTCCGATAGCGGGTATCGGCTCCTGCTCGGTATAAGTACATCCCGGATTTATGCAACGTTTGCCGTGTTCTAGTCCGTCTCTTTCACACTGAGGATCATAACCTTTTTCTTCGCGCAGGTTGTGCGGTGCAAGCTCGCCGTATTCAAACGTTTCTCTGCCCAAACTGCCGCAAATACTGCAAACAAGGCGATACACAGCCTTTCTTTGGCATGTTGCGTTGTCCACGAGGTTTCTGTCGGTGACTTTTTCAACGTAACTGTGTATATGTTGTTGATCGGCATTTACCAAGCCCGCAACGACAAAATACGAAAAACTTGTCGTTTCAAAAGTCAAATTGTTGCCGTCAACTGTCGTTGCGAGTTCTTCTACCGTATTATCGTCCTTGATGTGATATGTGACATATCCGTGTTCCGACTCAAACGGCTTGGGCAAAGTAACCTTCACTTTACCGCTCGGCTGCACTTTTTCGCCACCCTTTGTGACAGCGATGTCAAAAACGGCAATTTTAGCACTGTCGTACGGCTTGTCGATTGCCAAAATAGCAGTCTTGCCTTGTTCGCTATCGGCAGCATGGTGGGTGGCTGACAGCGTTGAGTCCTTGTCAAACACACCCACAACGCTCACACCACTGTCGCTTCCGAGCTCGATTGCAGTTTTCCCCTTATCACCGCAAGCGACCAGCGCAAGACACAGCGACAACGCCAGCGCAAGCGCAAGGAAAAGTAATGATTTTGTTTTCATAAAAATCTCCTATCTTTGAGATTGATTTCGGCATTTATGCTTGCCGAATTTTTGCGAATAAGCGGGTTTTTACGCCCGCTTATCCGTTATTTTGATCAGATAATAACTTTTAAGTTATTTTGCTACGAGTTTGCCATACGTCATACCACTAAATACCTTATCCAAAGTTATGGTAACTAGACCGTCGGAAGGAATGGCACAACCACTTGCACTTGTTGTGCTTCCGACTTTGATTTCTGTAATTTTGGCTTCGCCCAATATTGTGCCGGCGCTGTTGTAAACTATAACCGTTTGTCCGACTTTGAAGTATCCCTTTTCAACGGTCGTGCTTATCCATTTTCCTGCCTCGTTGAAGGCTTGGATTTTACCGGTGGTGGACTTTGTTGCGCCGGTTAACGACTCAACAACCGTAATCTCTACTGTCGTTACGCCGGAGGATTTGGTAACGATTTTGTAGTTTTCCATATTAGCGGATACAAAATTCGATATTTTAAGGAAGAAACAGTCCGTCTTTACTTTCTTTTTCTGGTCAGGGACGAAATGAGAACCGCTGGTATTAAACCCTGCTTTTTCGTTGTTAAGCCAAAGTTCGATTACCTGACCTTCGATAAGTTCATTTCCGTTTTTCGCGCTGAACGTCCTGAGTTTGAACGTCTTGCCTCCATCACTCGACGAATTGTGTTGATTTTCAACGTAGCCAAGGTCAAGCACGAACTCATACGGTTTAATTGTGAACGTATTTACTTCGGAAACCACGGCTTCCCATTCGTCCGTTGCCGTGACGCCGATGCGGTATTCATATTCGGCTGCGTTCTTGGGAATGGCGACGTCTGTTACCTTTGTCCACAAAGTGTCGCCTTTCTTGCGGTACTCGACATATTTCTCGCCGGAGTCCGTAGCCGACGTGATATTTTCTACGTCGTCAAGTGTAGTTGCGCCAAATTTTTTAACAAGGTTATTAAAGGTAAAGTTCGCAAAAGGTTTACCGTCGTACGTTTTGCCCGAAAAGCTCTTAACGGTAAGCCTTCTTGGTTTCGCCTTCATAGTGAATTCGACGAACGCGTCTCCAAATTTGTAGTTGTCGCCTTCCGCATATTTAATGTGCGCTCGGAACGTTCCCGTTTTAAGTTGTATAACTTCTTCTTTTGTAAGGTCACGACTCCAAACGCCACCTTCAAGTTTTTGTTCCCAGACGATAGTCTTTGCGCCGTAACCGGTGCCGATCTCAACGTAATTTGTTGTGGGATCGGGGATATTCGTTGCGCCGACAAAGATATTATTGAATGCGTCTGCATTGCTGATTGTAAAGTCGACGATGTCTGCTTTGATGATTTCAAAGTCGAAAGTTTGCGTCGCGGCTTTCCACTCCGCCGTGGCTGCTACGCTGACTTTCACGGTATATTCGCCGGCATTCTTCGGGGCGGTTGCAGTGTACGTATTGTCGTCCGCGCCTTTTGCCTTGAACATAAATGCAAGTTCGCGATTGCCTTCAATTACGAAATCGTCTTTCGTAATCGAAACAACTTCTCCGTCGTATTCCTTGCCAAACGTTTTGCCTTCTTTAAGTACGATTTCATTGTCCTTCGCGTCAAGTGCGTCGATGGGCTCTATTTTGGTTGCTTTACATACCGTGCAAGTGAAGGTTTTTTCGCCCTCAACGCCGTAGTCTGAGGGTTTGGTGATAACGCCGTCGTTCCAGTTGTGTGCCGCGAGGTCTTTCTTTTCGTCCGTGTGGGCGCAGGTTGCAGGATGCCAGTGGTTGGCGGCGTCATAATCCCATCTTCCCATGTCGAAAGTATGCACGTGGTCAAGCATGCCGATTGTTGCGGTCTTGGTGTTGCCACAAACAGTGCAAGTATAGGTCTTTACACCCTCGGTCGTTTCGGTGGGTTGAGTGGTGATAACGCCCTCGTTCCAGTTGTGTGCCGCGAGGTCTTTCTTTTCAGAGGTATGACCGCAGGTTGCCGGATGCCAGTGGTTGGCGGCGTCATAAACCCATCTTTCCGTGTCGAAAGTATGCTTGTGCTCGAGCGTTCCGATTTCTTCGGTCTTGGTGTTGCCGCAAACGGTGCAAGTGTAGGTCTTTACACCCTCGGTCGTTTCGGTGGGTTGAGTGGTGACAACGCCCTCGTTCCATGTATGCTGTGCTTCGTCTTTTTTCAAGTCGGTATGCGCGCATGTTGCGGGATGCCAGTGCGTTTGTGCGTCATACTTCCAGCTATCCATATCAAACGTGTGTCCGAGTTGGGGAACGGATTCCGTTTTTTGATAACCACACACCGTACAAGTGAGAGTTTTCACACCTGCAGCATCTTCCGTGGGTGGAGTGGTAATGATGCCTGCATCGAAAGTATGGTCGGCTTTGTCCGCCACATCCGAGTGCTTTTTCGTCATACATTCGTGCCAGTGGCTTGTTTCGTCATACTCCCACTTGCTTGAAAAATCGTGCTTTTTGTTGTTGCAAGCAGTGAGAACCGCAAGTGACAAGACAAGCACCATTGCGATTGCCAGAATCGCGATGAATGTTTTTCTTTTCATAGTTTTCTCCTTTTTATTAGATGTTTTTTTGATTCATATATTTCAAATCGCGCTTGGGATTTGCGATGTGAAATCAATTATGTGTTTTTGCAAAACTCGTACTTTTCAAGGCAAAATGCGGCACATAAAGTGCCGATTTTGTCAGTCTTTATTCTTTTTGCACTTGTTCTTTATCGCCTCGCCCATGCGCTTGAACGCTTCACCGAGGTCTTTGAAATTCTTTTTCTTGACCGCAAACCAGAAGATTGCAAATCCGCCGATTCCCGCAAACAGCAACGTGCCGATTACGATACCCGCAATCGCTCCGCCGGACAATCCTTCCTTTTCTACGGGAGCATCCTCATACACGGCAGTAAGAGTTGTTTCTTCCGCCACCGTAAAGGTATAACTCTTGTCGGTGCTTACGATTTCGCCGCTTTCGTCTTTCCAACCTGCGAATACTTTGCCTTCTTTATCTTCTGCCGTTACGGTTGCGCTTTCACCGACAGTAAGCCTGCCGCCACCCGTGCCGCCGACAACCGTGACTTCCACCTTTACGAGTTTTGCTATCGTAAGATCGGCGATCTCCGTTCCGTTTTCGTCAAAATGTTTTCCGCAGAAATCGCAGTCTTTGTGTCCTTTCACGCCTTCCGTTTCTTCGGTTGCCGACACTTCGTCTATCCACGCTCCGAACTTGTGTGCTTTGGCAATCACAAGCGTGCTTTCGTCAGTGATAGGCTTGGTTGCCTCCTTGTCTTCGAACTTCACTTCACAACCGCTACATGCATAATAAGGTTTTTTACCTTCTTTCATGCAAGTTGCTGTTTCTCCACTTACAAGTATGGTGTGATGTGTGGTGTGTGCAAGTGCAGGTACAATGATATATCCGCAATCGAGGCACTTGACGGGTTCATCCTCGGTTGCCGCCGTTTTGTCGGGACGATGGTTGGCTTCGTCCTTGATTACGGTGCAGTTTTTGCACTCGTGATAGTGCTTATCCTTGTTTGACGACCATTCGGTCTTAAAATCGTGGATAATCGTTTGTTCAAACGTAATTTCAGTGTTGCAATAGGAGTCCGAAAAGAGTTTTCCGCACTCCTCGCGCTGACACTCGAAATACACGATATTGCCGTCCTTGCCCTCGGAGCAAGGCGTTGCGTCGTGACGTACACCCAAATGTCCTTTGGGTATTGTCGCAATTGCGTCATACCACACCTGAGTGCGAGCGGCGTCGAAAAACGCTGCTCCGCACCCTGCGCAAACATACTTATCCTTTATTCCGTCCTGGGTGCAGGTTGCGGGTCTTCCCGCCTCTAAAACAACCGTTTCGTGCGGGCAGTCGATTGGTCTCGAAGTTTGAATGATGAGATTAAATTCCTTCAAATCCGCACTTAGAGTTTGTTTCAGAATTCTGCTTCCCGACGGGATTCTGACGTCACAAAGCCAATTATCAACGGTTATGCTATCGTCTCGGCTCTGGAACAATTTTCCTGTCGGTGCTTTTATGGTTATGTCGATTTCTATCGGTGTGTTTTCAATAATCTTGCCGCCATCCAACGGTCCGATGCTGTTGATTATAAATTCAAGTCCGTTTTTTTCGGTGACGTTCAGCACTTCTGCAGGATTGCCTGTGAGAGGTTGTGAAAAGTCGATGTCAACAGACTGTACCACGCTGTCTATAGGGAGCAACACAACCAAAACCAGTCTTCCGTCGCTTACTCTGATCTCTTTTTTCAACAATTCTCCGTGCGTCAACGAAACTTTCATATCGTCAAGATTTTCGGGGAATTCGCAGTTTGTTTGCGGTTCGAATATGTAATAAATTACGCTGTTTTCTTCAATCGTCACCTCTTCAAAATTGTAGTAACCGCTCAAGGGAATTCTTCCGTCAAGACTTAGCGACGCTTTGTGATAATAGATTCCCATATCCACAATGTTGCCTTTAACGATCCCCGGATAAAACAACGGCTTGTAAATCATGCCCTTGTAATACTCCGGCACATCGATGATAATGTCTTTTATGTACTTGTCGGAGCCACATTCCGTGCAAATTCCGTCCACAAAATTATGTGCCTTCAAATCTCCGTGTACACAACCGCACACATCACCGTTGGAATCTTTATAGGTACATGTTGCGCGAGTTTGACAAGTTGCCGTGCCGCCGACAGGAGAATGTCTTAAACTCGTGTTTTCTTCTTTACAATATTTACAGAATCCGAGGTGCGTGTAAGTGCCGTCGTTATTGCCGAACGATTTGAATTCGTATTTATGCCCTGTCGCTGCAAGGTATTCTTTGCCGCAAACGTCGCACTGCGCACCGCTCAAACAAGTCTGCTCTCCGCCACTGTGCACTTCTTTTTTGACGTTGCCGCTTGCGTCCTTTTCAAATTCACCGCAAACACACTTAAACACGTGGCAATTTGCGTCGTCATCGCTCGCTACGGCAGTGAAATTGTGCTTTGCGTTGGGATTGCCGAGATCGCCGCACGTTGTGCATGATGCGGTACACCCGCCGCTAAACTCATGGCTTGCATAATGCGAGCCTTTGTCAAAAGCAGGGGCAACGCCCGGGCAATCGGGGTCGGTACATTTTGTGTAGCCGTGATGCTCGAAATCTATCTGCTCGATTTTTTCAACCCATGTATGCTCGTGTCCGCCGGATACTGCCGCAATCGTGACTGGAATATCGCAAGTCTGTCCGTCCTTTGCCGTTGCGGTGATATACATCGTTCCGCCGTCCATTGAGTTTTTTGCGGTTATCTGATAGTAGCAATTCGATTCTTCAAAAACGTTGCTCGTTTGAATTTCCATTCCTATGGGCGCAAGCTTTATCTCATAGGTATACGGCGCAGGCGCACCGCTTATCCACATACCCGTATCGGTATATTCTGTGGCGATTTTGCCCGACACCTTTTCGTTGATTCGGGGAGATATGTATCGCGGATAACCGATATACGTCATTCCTCTGGAAATGAGAAAATCCATATCTATTGCCGTTGTAGTGTGGTTTCGTCCTGCACTGTCCCAAAGTTCTATATCCTTGCCTTTGCCGAGTTCCGCACCCGACACTTTCATATGACTTTTAAGCACGTCTGTTTGTTTGGACAACTTATAGTTTTCTTTCGGTGCAAAACGGACGCGGATGCAATACGCGACTTTCTGTTCGATCAGTTGGTTTTCAACTCTGCTCCACGAAAACGACGCACTGTCTTTTTCCCACAACGTTGTTGCTTGTCCGTTTTTGGATATGAACGTGAGCGTTGCGGTATAGTTTGCGCCGGCGGGCACTTTTAGCGTTCTTTCCGTTTCGTTCTCGAATACAAATGCAGCGGCAAGACTGTCGCCGATTCCCACTCTATTGAACGAAACTTCAAGCGTATCGATTTCTCCGCTTTCTGCATAAGCCGTGCTTGCGTTGCAAAACAGCACTATGCCAAGCACAAGCGCAAAACAAACAACAAGCAGCGTCATCGATAGTCTCGTTTTTGTCGATGTTTGTTTCATATTTGGTTCCTTCCTTTAATGTCGTTTTCGGGCGAGACTCGCCCTAGTTGTTGCCGAGAAATTTTTATTATCAATTCTTGAAAATTTCTCGTTGTTATGGTATAGTGATTTATGCAATAAAGTATATGGATATATACTGTCTTGTAAATCAACACTATATCATCATCAAAAGTATATGGATTAAAGTGTCGCTTGTCCCCTACCCAAACCCCCAAAAGGTAGGGAAACTTCAAAAAAAGTTTGAATTTTTTTCAAGTTTTTTTGGAGAACTCTCTCTGCGGCATTGTCCGCAACACAAGGAATATCTTTATGAAAAAGATTTTGCCGATCATAGTTTTTATTTGTATGCTTGCACTTTTGCTTTTCGGATGCGATAAGCAAGAAACGTTGCTTACCCCCCAAAAGCCCGTCACGCTCACGATGTGGCACGTCTATGGTGAGCAGGCGGATTCGCCCATGAACAGATACGTCGATGATTTCAACCGCACCGTCGGCAAGGAAAAAGGCATCATCGTCAACGTTACGCTCATGTCAAACGCCTCGCAAATCGGGCAAAAGCTCGTCAATGCGCAAAAGGGAGTCGCAGGCGTACCGGCCATGCCCGACCTGTTCTTCTGCCACAACTCAAACGCGCAAGAACTTGGTGCAAACAACCTGCTCAACTGGCAAGACGTTTTTTCGGCAAGCGAACTTTCGGAATTTGTCGGAGAATTCGTTTCTGACGGCATGGTTGACAACTCGCTCTCGGTGCTTCCCGTTTCAAAGTCCACCCACCTGCTCTTTTTGGCAGGCAGCGCATTCGACAGATTCGCAAACGCTCAAAACGTGACCTACGACGATCTTGCAACATGGGACGGTTTCTTCTCCGTTGCCGAAAAATATTACAACTATTCGGGCGGAAAGCCATTCTGCGCTCTCGACTATCTTATGCGATCCGTCGAGCTTGACGCAATAAGCCAAGGCGCAGTCGATTTCTACCAAGACGATTGGTACAAGCAAAACGACACACTGATTGCCTCTTACAAAAAGTTTGCCTCGGCAATCGCCAAAGGGCATATCGTCGTGTCCGACCTATATTCCAACACGCAGGTTATGACGGGACAAACCATAGCCGGCATATCCTCCTCCGCCGCCGTACTCTACTACAACGACACAATCACCTACCCCGACAACACTCAAGAGCCGACCAATCTCAAAGTCCTGCCCGTGCCGGCTTCAAGCGGCACAAAGTTTGCAACGCAAGCAGGCGTAGGGCTTTGCGCCTACAAGACCACGCCTCAAAAAGCCGAGGCTGCCGCTGTCTTTGCAAAATGGTTCACCGATGAAAAACGCAACCTTGACTTCGTCGCTCAAACAGGTTATATGCCTGTCAAAATCGGCGCATTTGACAAGTTGGACTCTTACACTTTCAAGACGGAAGCTTTCAGAAGCACCTACTCTGCATTGAAGTCCACCGTGGAATCCTGCACCTTCCTATCCGAGCCGTCGACGGCAGGCTACTTTCCAAACACATACACGCTCTATTCCAAAATTCGCGAACTGCAAAAGGGACTGACATCACTGTACGAAAACGGAAAAACCTATGAGAACATCACCGACCAACTCGTTGATATGTTTCTCACTCTCCCCGCCGCTTAATCGCCGCACAAAAACAACATAGAGAATACAAAACACGCAAAAAACCGCGTTTTTGTCGTGAAAACGACGCTTTTCGTCATAAAACGACAGCAATATATGAACACTCCGAAAATTATAAAACCAAAAAAATCATCCATGAAGCACAAACTGTTTTGGTACATGCTTGCCCTTGCGCTTATCGTTTTGTCGTTTTTGGGGTGCGGTCTGTTCTTCTTCGGGCACTTCTCCACCGCAAAGGAAAGCGTTGAAAACAATCTTGCATTCCAGATGCGCACTTACGAGCGGCAAGTGTCCAAGTATTTTGAAGATATGACAAGAATGGGCAACTCGCTCTCCTACTCGGTTGCCCAGAAAACAAACGCATATCTCGCATCCGAGGGCATAGCATTCGATGACTTGAACGACGATGCGACGCGCATTGCCGAACTTCAAAATATATTGTTTGATAAACTTGGTATAGAGTTGATGAAAACCGACTGTTCAGGCGCGTTTTTGATGCTCGATGCCACTGTAAACACACATATCGACGGTGCGGAATACTCCAAAACGGGTCTGTACTTCCAACGTGCTTCCCTCGACGAAACCGACGAAACATTGCTTCTCTACCGCGGTATTTCGGACATAGGACGCAATCGCGACGTCATGCCCCACCGTCAGTGGCGGCTTGAATTCAATCTTGCCAACCTGCCCGACGGCGACAAGGTGCTTGCTTTGTTCGAATCCGCCGAAAAAACTCCGCGTCTAACGCAAATTTCAAGACTTTACGGCACCAGCGAGCGCACGATGAACTTCGTTGTGCCAATCGTCGGAAACAACAATAAAGTCTATGGCGTGTGCGGCTTTGAAATCTCCGAAAACTACTTCAAAAAGTATTTTGCACAATCAACGCAGCTCGAACATCTAACCTGCATGTTCTTCCCCAAAAACGGCGGAACATACAATACCGTCAACGGATTTTCGGCAGGCGTGTACGGCGGCTACTATCTACCCCCGCAAGGCGAACTTACCGTTGAAGACATGGGCGGCGGACTGACCGCATTGCATTCGCACGACGGCAATTCATCTTTCGTTTCCAAGACGCAATCTGCCATTATATGCGGCGACGAATATGTGCTTATCGTATCCTATCCAAAGGAAGAATACGACAAAACCGTTGCAAACAACGTCATTTCGGTGGTACTGCTCGTGTTGCTGCTTGTCGGCATGACCGTTGCAGTATGCGTGTTTTTCAGCAAACGTTTCTTGCGTCCGCTTCTCAAGGGCATAGAGCAAATCCAGAAACAAGAACACAAGAACGCCGAGTCGGAATTTGTCGAAATAGACGACCTTTTTGCATTTCTTGCCGAACAGGATAGAATCAAAGATGAGGAAACCGAAAAACTCCGCACGCAATGCAACCAACAAGGTTTTTCTCTCGAACAAAAACAAGCGGACATCAACCGCCTTGCCTACTCTCGTAAAAACGAGGTATCTCCCGACGACTACGAAATGTTCAAAACGGGGCTGAAAACCCTCACCAAAACCGAAAAACAAATCTTCGGCTTGTATCTCGAAGGCAAATCCGCAAACGAAATTATGGAAATTTGCCACATACAACAAGGCACGCTCAAATATCACAACCACAACATTTTGGGCAAACTCGGCGTGTCATCGCGCAAGCAAATGCTCCGCTATGCAACCCTTCTCAAACAAGAAACTCAAAGTGAATAACATACTTTTTCGTTATAATTATCAATTCGATTCAAATGATGCGTCATTTTGTACGCCAAGAAAAAATAATAGTGTCATACAAAGAGTGTCCATAAAAATATGTCACAGTGCGAACAATATATAATATTTGCAATTCCAAGTCGTGTGTGATAAACTGCTTGTGTCATTCATTTGCCCCCCCTCTTGCAGTATGTGTGTGAGTTTTGCGGACTACATACACATTCTGGCAAAAGGGAAATTTTTTGTTCACCGCTAAAACCCCACCGAACCACCTGACTATCCGGTGGTTTTATAATACAGATAAACTCCGTCGCAAAACGGAGTTTATTTGACTGTTGTCATTATTGATTCTAAAAACAATTATAAGTCAATGTTTTTCAGCATACGTCGATGCCGAGCATTATCCTGAACGGAACATCGTTGTCGCAAAAAATACGGTTCTTAGTTCACTAAGACAAAAAAAACGAACGGTAAAAAATCAAAAGAAGAATCGTAGAGGCGACAGAAATTCTTTTTGAGAATTTTCCCCTAGCACTTATACTCTGCTCGGCAAGGCGTTTGCTTGTTAGCGAATTGTGAATTTACACTCATCACCTTATCGACAGGATACAACAAATTCGACAAAAACTCTACCAACCTATGTTTACATTTTGTCAACAAAACTTTACATTCGTATTATGCGTGACAAAATTGCGTTATGCGACGCTCACGAAATTGCCGTTTGCATCGTAAATGCAGACGCCTGTCTTCATTTCTTTCCATGCGCCGTTGTCCACTTTGTATCGAGTTCTTCCGAGCCAGTATTTTTGCACGCCGCCGGTTGACGCTTCTGCCGTTATCGTCTTTCCGAGATTGAGATCGCCCGTCTGAACCTTTTGTTCGAGCGTCATATTCTGATAGGATTCCTGATACGTTTCGGAAGAATACAACTCAACGATAACTATAACCGTTGACGGGAATATCGTGACGTCGTTCTTCACCGTCGTCCAAACTTTTCCGTTGCCGCCGTTGATTGAGATCGAAAGCGACGTGTAAATACCCCTTGTGGTTGCATTTCTCGCGCTTTCGTTTTCATGTGCAGAATCTAACGCTTCGGCATACGATCTTGAAGTCGTGAACGTTGCGACGAGAATAATCGCAAAAAGTATAACCGCAATCACGGAAACCAAAATCGGAAACAATCTTTTTTGTGTGTTCATTTTTTGCCCCCTTTTCTTTTAGGATAACATTCCCGCGAGCGTCCAAACAAGCAACATATGTTTACATTTGTGTAAACAATAGTTAACATTCGGTGTTCTTTTGGCATTTAGATGCTCTGACGCTCAAAACGATTGCAAAAGAGAAAAACAACGCGAAAGCGACAATACAAATCACAAAAGCTCCGGTATCGAACTTGTAATTGCTCACGGTTACGTCACCGCTGTTTGAAGAAAACGCAACGAATCCGACGACAACGCTGAGCACGAGCATAATTGCCGACAACACGGAAAGTATCACGGCACTTGTTATATAAATCGCTCTCGTTTTTATATCATTCTTTTCGGGAGTTTTTGGTTTTTCATCGGAAGCCGTCGCAATATTGTCTGCGTTTTCGTCGTCAACGGAACTTATGTCGTCGTCAACGTCTGCCGCCGCTTCGTTCGCACAATCCGCAACTTCTTCAAAATAACTCAAGGAAACTTGAAAAACGTCACACAAACTTTTCAAATTTTCAAAACTCGGCTGAACAAAACCTGCTTCCCACTTCGAGACGGTTTGTCTCGATACGCCCAACTTAAATCCCAAATCTTCCTGTGACAATCCGCTCTTTTTTCGCAAATTGTAAATCTTGTCTTTTATATCCATTATTCCCTTCGGCGTTCCGCAAATTTGAACGGATTACGCATTCATTTTACAATTATGGATTATATCCGAAATATAATGTTTTGTAAATATAAAACGATATATGCGCCGATATTTTTTCACTATTTACACAATTTTTCAAAAAGCATATCGTTTATTTCTTAACTTTGAAAATATATTTTTGAAAACGTACTCAATTTTCGTTTCATACGACAAATTCTCGGCCTTTTTTCAAAAACTCAATCATCTTCGCAATCTCCGCCGCAATCATCGCACTCGCAATCTTCGACGGGATCGCCGCAATCGTCACACTCATCGTCGTATAGCCACGGATCGCGCGATTTTTCGGTTGTGTTCTTTTTTGTTGAATTATCGTTTGAAGTGCCGAACAGCCAGTCCAAAAGCCCCATAAGCATCTCCTTTTTATTTATTATATCATATTCAAAATTCATCTGCAATAGCAACGAAAAAGCATTCTTTTTACAGATTTTCAAATTCAGTTTATTTCACACAAAACAACGTTTACTTATTATTTTCATAGCAATAAACCGCGTTTTTGCAAAAAGAATAACGGCATAAAGCCGTTATTCTTTTCGTGTTGTTTCTTATCGTTTAAGCCTTTTTCGCGAGTACGATTGTCATATTCACCGACACGCCGTTTGCACTTTGTCTGTTCGAGTAGGTGATGACGCCGTTATCCCATTTCATTTCTTCGACAACAGTCAAACCGCCCTGCGAGCTTTTGAGTTTAATCACGCCGTCTTCTTCCGTCCACGTGCCTTTGTTTTCGATATATTGACCTGCTCCACTGCCCTTTGCTTTTACGATTGCCGTACCGTCTTTTTTGAATTCAATCGTGTAGTATTCGTAAAGGTCGCGAGTAAGTCGAGTTGTAGTGCCGTTGTACGTCATCGAACCGGAAATATCCGTCATTTCATATACGCCGACGATTTTGGAATTGTTGCAAGCCACAAGCGAAAACATACAAGCAAACAGAAGAACTGCAACGATAGACAATGCGAGTGTTTTTTTCATATTTTTTTCTCCTTCTTCCCTATGGTTTTCAAACCATTATATGGAAATTATACAACGCGCGTGACGCTATGTCAATACAACATAATGCATGCTTTTGCATATTCTCGAATTTGCGTTTTAACAATGCCAAATTCAACTAGATTTTATAATATATTGAACGTTGTTATACAAAAAATGGCCACCGGACTATCCGGTGCTTTTGTAATACAAAAAAGCGATACGCACAAGGCGTATCGCTTTTGAATTTCGATTGAAAGAATCAGTCGTTGCTCGCAAGAATCTTGTTGAATTGTTCGAGCAAGAGAGCCATTTGAGCCGCTTCTTCGCTTTGTTGTTGAGTTTGCGCGGGAGCAGCGGGAGCCGGTTGCGGTGCGGGTTGCGGAGCAGGAGCAGGAGCGGGAGCTGCGTATTGAACGGGCTCTGCCTTGGGTGCTGCAGCCTTCTTTGCAACGGGTGCGGGCGCAACTTTCTTGTAGCCTGCGTTGAGCACGGTTTGCGTGGTTGCGGTGGCATCGAGCATGATGACCTTGTTGCAGAGCACGGAGTTCTTGTCGGGTTCTACAACGCCTGCGACGACGTCTTTGCCGTATGCCTTAAGGTATGCAATGAGCGGAGTGATGTCGCCGTTGCCGTAGATAAGGAAGAACCCGTCGATGTTGGGGAACTGTGCAAGTCTTGCCGCGTCGATGACTTGACGAAGGTCGAGTTTACCCTTTCTTTTCTTGGGAAGTGCGGAAAGTGCGTCGTAACTGTTTTCCTGGATGAATTCGCCGTAATCTTTGGTACGTTTTGCGGAATAGCCGTAGAATTTGCACGCTGCAATTTCGCCGATGCGTGAAAGTTCTTCAAGTGCGGATGCGAATACGCTGAAAGGAACTCTGACGCTTTCGATGTCTGCAAGAACAACGTATTTTTTTGTTGCTGCCATAATCTTTCTCTCCTCTTCCAAGTCGCAAAAAGCGGACTTGAACTATACATTTTATATTGATAAACCTATTTTAATACATATTTGGCGATTTGTCTATACTTTTTTCACTCTTTTGTAATAAAACGCCCATTGCTGTGCAAAACCTGCGTAATTCTGGTATCTTTTCACCAAAATTTCGGACATTTTTTCGGCGTCTTGCACGTTATACTCGTCTTCGTATATCTTTTTTATCCACGTATCGACGGGAAAGACGTCAAATTTTCCGAATCCGAACAACAAAGCGCAATCCGCAACTTTACGTCCTACGCCGTGCAATGACAAAAGGTTTTTGCGCAATTCGACCGTAGAAAGCGCGCTCCACTCGTTCACGTCAGTGCCGACGAGAGTCTTTGCAACTCTGTCGAGATACTCTGCCCTATACCCCGCACCGACGTTCTTATAAAAGTCAACGCCTGCGCTTGCGAGTTTTTCAACGCTTGGAAAAGCGTGATAATCGCCCATATCGTCGCCGAGCGAATTGCAAATGCGCTCGATAATTCCTTTTATGCGCGGAATATGGTTGTTTTGCGAGATGATGAAAGAAAAAATCGCTTCGACAGGGTCTTGCCTGAGAATATGTATGCCTTTGCCGAACTCGATTGCTTCGTGCATAAACTCGCAATCATCGACCTTGGCTTGTATCGCCGCGTAATCGGTGTCGAAATCGAAGTACCTTTCAAAAAACTCCTTATCGTCACATCGCACGACGTATTCGTCCCCGTTTTCACGGATGTATGCCACGTGGTTTTTTGCATGCACTTTGTACTCTTCGCCGTCGAAAACGTAGCGAAAAACCTGTCCGCAATCAAGCGTTTGCCCTACATCGAAAGTATCCGTTTTCTTAATCGTAAAATCGTTGAGTGCCATATATTAAATATTATTATATAACAATTCGATTTATCAATAAAATCGTACGCCCGTACGCCCGCGCGTGCGAACGCATTTGTCTTTTGCGTTGCGACAAAACTCGCCAAAAGCGAAAATTGCCACATAATAGAAAAACCGCCCGATTTGTTATCGGGCGGGATTGATTATTGCTCTTGTGCGTAAACAGAAACTTGTTTTTTGTCTTTTCCAACACGCTCAAATTTCACGACGCCGTCGATGAGTGCAAACAACGTATCGTCTTTGCCGATGGAAACGTTGTTGCCCGGATGATATTTCGTGCCGCGTTGGCGAACGAGAATGTTGCCTGCGAGAACGAATTGACCGTCAGCGCGCTTCGGTCCAAGTCTTTTTGACTCACTGTCACGACCGTTGTGAGAAGAACCCGTACCTTTTTTATGAGCGAACAATTGTATATTCATAAACATATTATTCTACCTCCAATGATATATAGTCCGAAAAGTTTTCATAGAGATCGGACGCCCCTAGATAAGCCGTTCTCAAAATGATATCTGCGTCGTGTTCTTGCGACTTTGACATAGATTTGGGAAGCATTGCGTACAAATATCCGTCTTTTGCATCGGTTTCAAACGCTATGTTCACTCCGACTATGTGCATAATCCCAAGCACCGCAGTCTGTATCACGGACGATAATGACGCACAAACGATATCTTCGCCTTCGTCACCGTATTCGCAATGCCCCGAGCATTCAACGCCCACGAACTTGCCGTCCTGTGTTGAGAACTTAACCTTGACCATCGTTTAACCCTCGATTGAAACAATCTTCAACTCGGTATACGGTTGACGATGACCTTGACGCTTTCTGATGTTCTTCTTGGCTTTGTAATGGAAAACGTAGACTTTGGGGAATTTGTCTTGTGCGTTGACTTTTGCACTGACCTTCGCGCCGTTTGCGTCTGCGCCCGCTTTTACGTTGCCGTTGTCGTCAACAAGCATGAGCGTTTTGAGTTCGACCACGTCACCGATTTCGGCATCGATTTTCTCGACCTTGACGAGCATGTCTTTCTCGACTTTGTATTGCTTGCCGCCACATTCAACTATTGCGTACATTGTTTTACCTCCTCTAACCAGTCTCGCCGACATAGGTGCAATCTTTTGATTGACTTAAAAACCACTTTCGAGCGGCTCGACATCTAATTTACCAAACCGCGCGTCTTTTGTCAAACGATTTTGAAATATTGGGTGATAAATAGCTATATTTATATATAATATAGCGCAAAAAGCACCGACACTCGTTTGTAGCGCACTTATAAACAGACTGTGTGATTTCGAAGACGGAATTGGAGCCGCAACGGCATAAAAATTAATAATTAATAATTAATAATTGCGGAAGGCGAAGCCTTATCCGAAAGCCTATTCGGAGCGCACTTATAAACGGTATGTGCATATTCGGAGTGAGCGTTCGCAAAGCGAACGCCAAGATAAGCGCCGAGCTTGACGAAATGTACGAGCGACTGCGCCGTGTTGTTGCGTAGCCGGCGCACAAAGCGTGGTGGCATAATGAGTGCACGATACCTATCTATGCGAGTGCCGACTTCCCCTCTTCGAGCGATGTGTGGCTAAAAAGAGAAAGTACTGTGTTCGAGAAGTAGGGGAAAGCCCGAAGGGAAGGGGTAACATTGCATTGTCTTCGTTTTGCGCGGCGGCAAGTTTGCGTTCTTCGATGACTGCCATCATTTCCGCCATCTTCGCCTCGTTGAGAACGCATTTTTTCTTGTAGATGATAAGCGCGATTGCAAGGAACACCATCGGGATAACGCAGGTGAAAACGAGCAGTTTGATTTTGCTGTCATTCGGCACTTGCGCGATGACGGTTTCATAGGTTGCGCCTCCGCCAAGTCCTCTGTCGATATCCGTGAGTTTGTTTGTGTAAGTCAAAACACCCGCAATGACGTACACGAGCGACACAAGACCTTGCATGAGCGCAGAGCCCATTTTGGCGGTGAAAGGACGAAGCGAGAATATGAGACCTTCGTCTCGTTTGCCCGTTCTATATTCGTTGTACTCGACGGTGTTTGCCATGTTTATGACCATAATCATATAGAAGCCGCTGCCCCAACCTGCCACAGTGTACGCAAGGAACATGAGAATAAAACGAAGCGTGAATTTCATGCCGAGCAGCTCAAACAAGACAATGTTCGGAACGGTGAGCCCCAATATCATCATAAGCGCGTAGCCTACGATGATTGAGATTCCGCACGAATACAAAATTTTGTCTCTGCCGTATTTCTTGGCAATCCACGGATATATGAGCGTAAACACCACCGAAACCACGGCAAAGCCTACGCCGAACACCGTCCAGAGCATTCCGCTGTAACCGAACTCGAAATACACGTACATCATTCCCAGGCCGCCGCCGACTACGTTTGTGCCGACGTTGAAGAGCAACATGACGAGCGCGCACCACATAAGTTGGTCGTTTTTGAACAGCACGCGGAACATGTCTTTTAGTTTCATGGGCGGAGTTTTGATGAGATTTTTGGGCAACGGTTTTTCTTTTACACCTAATATGGTGAACAGTTGAAAACCGCACATAAGCACCGCCGCAACGATTGCAAGCACACCGTAACCGGTTTGCGCATTGCCGCCTATCGCCATATCGCCTGCGGTGAGCGTCGGGACGATAAGTCCTGCCGAGCCGCCGCCTATAGCGACGATGATTTGTGTGAAAGACATGAGTTTATCTCTGTCGTGCGGATCGCTTGTGAGCGTGGGCATCATTCCCCAATATGAGATGTCGTTCATCGTAAACGTGATCGAGAACAAGAAATACATCACCGCAATCAACGCGATAAAGCCCCATCCGTCCGCGGGGATATTGAAAAGAGCGATAATAACGCCTGCCGTAAGCACGCAACCGATGAGTTGCCACGGTTTATATTTGCCCCACTTCGTACGGGTGTTTTCAACGATGCCGCCCATGATCGGATCGTTGAACGCATCGAAAATTCTTGCTGCCACGATGATGAACGTGATTGCCGTAAACTGCGCAACGTTAAGGTGCTTTGTCAGCACGCAGAACGAAAGCAGGTATCCGTTGAAAAAGTTGTACAGAAAATCTCTGCCCAACGTTCCGAGCGGAAACATAAAGAAATTGCGTTTCGAGAGTTTTGTGTCGTCGGATGGCAAAGCCGTGACTTCGTTTTTCGTCTCTTCCATAATTTTCCCCTTTGTTTTTGTATAAAAATATTGTATCAACCTTACAAAGATTTTTCAATAGGCAACTTAAAATCGGCATACATTTTTTGAAACATCACCGTAAACCGATTGCAAAACGCCGTGAAAAAGTCTTGCAAAAAACGGCATGAAAAAACGCCCGACGTTGAAAAACTCAATTCACGCTTTTCTTTTGCAATCGGACGTTTATATCGTTCTTTTCAATACTTAAACCGCGTTTAGTGCGAATTGACAAAATTCTCCAAATCGCTGAACCAGTCAAAAGTCATACTCTTCCCGTCCACCGTTATAGTGAGCGGAAAATGGCAAAAAGCAAACTCGCAAAGAGCCTGCCTTTTATCTTCGTAAACTTTGTCTTGATACTCTATCTTCATCTTAGCAGTTGATGAGACGAAGGATGGATTTTTTGACGATCATGCAGATGATGTCCGCAATCCAGATGATGTTCCAACCGAGAACGAGACGAAGAATACCTGCGACGATTTTGCCTTCCATGAATCTGGTGACAAAGCCGCAAACCCAAGACGTTACAGGAATTATCGCCAAAATAACACTAACAAAATAACTGAGTCCGAAGTAATCGCTTTTACGTTTTGTTGCCATGATATACCTCACAATACGTATATTTTTAGGTTTTATCCTACAAACAGTATATTATCATAAATCCATAAAAATGTAAATAGCAATATGGATTTTTACTTATAAAAATCCGTTTTTTTCGGAGTTGAATTTCGCGTATATTCAAGCCGTCGTTTTAAACGGCGATTATAACATAAATGAAGAACAAGAAAGATCCCAATTGAACAGCAACCCTAATGTACAAACCGTACATGAGTTGATGGGCAAGGGGCTTTAACAAAGTCAGTCGCTATTTAGTACGTTGTGGAAAAAACAACGCGATAAATAGATGAAGAACAAGAAAACACCCATCCGAAACAAAACCCAACGTACATGTAGTACGTGATTTTGGAGCGGATGGGTGTTAACGCAGTTATTCGCTATTTAGCGCACTTTTTTTGGAAAGCGGGTGCGATTGGAGTTGTACGTCGTATGCAACAACTCGTGCGCAAGATGACTGTTTGGCGAGCCAAGGAATTCGTCGTAAAGTCTGATGACTTGCTCGTTCTTGTGGGAAACGCGGATTTGCTTGCCTTCGTCTTCCTGATAGAGAGCGGCAGCGCGTTTGTCACGGAAAGTGTCGAGAATGTCGTCGGCTTCGTTGGGAAGGAAGCACGGTTTGACATACGGTTGTCCACCACCTGCGACGCATCCGCCGGGGCAGCCCATGATTTCGATGAAATGATAGGGGCTTGTGCCTGCTTTGATTTGTTCAAGGAGCACTTTTGCGTTCTTCATGCCGGATGCAACGGCAACTTTGACGTCCATTCCGCCGAGCGTGTAAGTTGCTTCTTTGATGCCTGCCATGCCGCGAACGTCTTCTAGTTCGACATGTTCGAGTTCTTCACCGTTGAGAACGTATGCGGCCGTGCGAAGTGCCGCTTCCATAACGCCGCCGGTTGCGCCAAAGATGACGCCTGCGCCCGTGTATTCACCGACGATGTCATTGTCAAATTCTTCGTCGGGAAGACGATTGAAGAGTATGCCTGCACGTTTGATCATCTTGCCGAGTTCGCGAGTGGTGAGCACTGCGTCCACGTCTTTGAGACCGTTGACCTGAAGTTCTTCCCTGTTCTTTTCGAATTTCTTTGCGGTGCAAGGCATTACGGAAACAACGAAAATATCTTCGGGTTTGATGCCGTTTTGCTCCGCATAATAGGTTTTGAGAATTGCGCCGAACATTTCGTGCGGTGATTTACAGGAAGAAAGATGATCGAGCAGTTCGGGATAATAATATTCTGCATAGTTGATCCAACCGGGAGAGCATGACGTGATCATCGGGAGCGTGCCGCCTTCTCTCACTCTCGTGAGCAATTCGGTTGCTTCTTCCATGATAGTAAGGTCCGCGCCGAAGTTGGTATCGAACACTTTCTTAAAGCCGAGACGGCGAAGTGCCGCGACCATTTTGCCGGTGACGAGCGTGCCGATAGGCATATCGAATTCTTCACCGAGTGCCGCTCTGACTGCCGGTGCGGTCTGAACGACGACGTATTTGCCTGCCTTGAACGCGGCGTCCACCTTGTCGATTTCGCTAACTTCCATAAGTGCGCCCGTCGGGCAAACGCTGACGCATTGTCCGCAAAGAATGCACGGAGAATCCGCAAAACTTCTGTTTTCGGCAGGAGCGACGATAGTCTTGAATCCGCGTTTTTCAAAGCCGAGAACGGACAGACCGTGCGCGTTCTTGCAACGTTCGATACATCTGCCGCAAAGCACGCATTTTGACGTGTCGCGTTTTATAGACGGAGTGATTGCGTCCACGGTTACGGGTGTTTGTTCACCGCCGTAGATGCCTTCTCTTGCGCCTGTGAGAACTGCCACGTGCAAAAGTTCGCATTTGCCGTTCTTGTCGCACTCTTGGCAGTTGCGGTTGTGGTTGGAAAGAAGAAGTTCGACAGAAGATCTTCTTGCCGCAGTCGCTTTGGGAGAAGAAATGGTGATTTCCATGCCTTCTGCGACGGGATATACGCAGGACGCCACGAGACCGCGTGCGCCGGTTGCTTCGACGAGACATACACGGCAAGAACCGCGAGAGCATTCGCCGTGATTGTACGCGCAAAGGGACGGAATTTCGTATCCGCAAGCCTTTGCCGCTTCAAGTATGGTCAAGCCTTGTTCGACCTGATAAGGCACGCCTTCGATTTTTATATTTATTTTAGCCATAGTTCTCTCTCCTTATTTTTTCTCGATTGCTTTCAGGCGGCAAGCAGACATACATGCGCCGCACTTGATGCATTTTGCGGGATCGATTTGTCTTGCGGGGAGTTTGTGTCCCGGGGACGGAACGCCCGTTGACGTGATTGCGCCGACCGGGCAGTTTCTTTCGCAAAGTCCGCAACCGATGCACTTATCCGCAACGATTTCGTAGTTCATAAGGCTCTTGCACACGTGTGCCGGGCACTTTTTGTCCACGATGTGCGCCACGTATTCGTCTCTGAAATGGGCGAGCGTGGAAAGAATCGGGTTCGGAGCAGTCTGTCCCAAAGCGCAGAGAGAGTCGCTCTTTATGTAGTTGGCAAGGTCCATGAGTTTGTCAAGGTCTTCCATGGTTGCAGTGCCTTTGGTTATCTTTGTGAGCAGTTCGAGCATTCTCTTCGTGCCGATACGGCAGGGAGAGCATTTGCCGCAAGATTCGTCGCAGATAAATTCCATATAGAACTTTGCAACGTCAACCATGCAGTTGTCTTCGTCCATGACGATTGCGCCGCCCGAGCCCATCATCGAGCCTTTTGCAACGAGATTGTCAAAGTCGATGAGCGCGTCAAGATCGTCTGCCGTAAGGCAACCGCCGGACGGACCGCCCGTCTGAATGGCTTTGAATTGCTTGCCGTTGGGAATTCCGCCGCCGATGTCGTAAATGAGTTCGCGAAGAGTCGTGCCCATAGGAACTTCGACAAGACCGACGTTGTTGACCTTTCCGCCGAGAGCGAACACTTTCGTGCCTTTGGACTTTTCGGTGCCGTAGCAGGTGAATTTTTCATAACCTTCTCTCATGATGTAAGGCACGCAAGCGAGAGTCTCGACGTTGTTGACGATCGTCGGAGATTCCCAAAGTCCCTTCACTGCCGGGAACGGCGGACGGGGGCGCGGCATACCGCGTTTGCCTTCGATCGAGTTGAGAAGAGCCGTCTCTTCACCGCAAACGAATGCACCTGCACCGAGACGAATATGCACTCTGAACGAGAAGTTCGTGCCAAGAATATTGTCGCCGAGAAGTCCCATTTCTTCGGCCTGACGAATCGCTATGCGGAGACGATTGACTGCGATAGGATATTCCGCACGAACGTAGAAATAACCGTTTTGTGCGCCGATTGCGTAACCTGCGATCATCATACCTTCGATGACGGCAAGCGGATTGCCTTCGAGAATGGAACGATCCATAAACGCGCCCGGGTCGCCTTCGTCGCCGTTGCAAACGACGTATTTGTCGCCGTCGGGTTGAGCGTATGCAAACTGCCATTTTCTGCCCGTCGGGAAACCGCCGCCGCCACGTCCGCGAAGTCCTGACGCAAGGATTTCGTTTATGACGTCTTGTCTGTCCATTTTAAGAGCGCGTGCAAGACCGCGGAATGCACCTGCACCGAGTGCTTCTTCAATCTTTTCGGGATTTATGCTGCCGCAACCGTGCAAAGCGATACGCACTTGCTTTTTATAGAACGTAATGTCGTCTTGTTTGGAGATTTTTTGTTGAGTGGTGGGATCTACATAAAGAAGTCTGTCAACCACTTCGCCGCCGATAAGGTCTTTTTCGACGATTTCTTCAACGTCGCTGATTTTGACCATTCTGTAAAGCGTATCTTCGGGATAAATCTTGACAAACGGACCTTGAGAGCAGAAGCCGAAGCAACCGACCTGATTGACGGTGACTTTGTCTTGCAAACCGTTTGCGTTGATGAGTTTCACAAATTCTTCTCTGATTTCCGCAGAGTGGGACGAAAGGCAGCCCGTACCGCCGCAAAGCACGACGTGTCTTCTTCCGTCGCTGCCCGTAAATTTAGCGTCAAGACAAGACGCGCAATCTTTGCAACTTCTTTCGAGTTCTTCAAAAGTCTTTATCATAGATCAGTTCTCCTTCGCACGATATTCCGCAACGATGCCCGGCACTGCGCTCACGGCAACCTTGGGATAAACTTGTCCGTTGATGGAAACGGCGGGAGCAATGCCGCACGCACCGATACAACGCAACGCGTCTATGGTAAACAACCCGTCGGGAGTTGTCTCACCCGGCTTGATACCGAGAACTTCACTGAATTTGTCGATAACCTGTTGCGCACCCTTGACGTAGCAAGCCGTGCCAAGGCAACAACCGATAACGTATTTTCCCTTTGGAGTGAGAGAGAAAAACGAATAGAAAGTTACGACACCGTAAATTTCCGCAACTGAAATCCCCGTCCTATCAGAAACGATTTCTTGCACTTCAAGCGGAATATAACCGTATTCCTTTTGAATGTCGCTCAAAATCATCATAAGCGGAGTGTTTTCTTCGACGTATCTGTCGCAAATAGCATTGATTTGCGCAACCGCCGCCTCGCTTAAATGAGCCATGGTAAGCCCTCCTTTGTTGAATAATGATAACCTTTAATATGTTAACATATAAGTAAGCGCGTGACAAGTACATTTTTTAAATATGATAAAATTTTATCGTATATAGATATTAAAATATGGAAAAATGAAAGTGCGCTCTTCAACCTATTCGTAGCGTACTTATTAACGGAATGTGCAACTTCAAAGACGGAACACGAGCCGCAACGGCGGCGAGCAAATAAGCGCCGAGCAAGACGGTTGTACAAGTGAGCAAGTGCGTGTTGTTCTTTGCGCTTGCGAACGAGTGGCATAATAAGGGCACGATACTTATCTATGCGAGTGCCGCCTGTCTTCCCCGTTGGAGCCGCAAGGCGGCGACCGTATCGAGCGTCGGACTTGACGTAAAGTACAAGCGACTGCGCCATGTTGTTGCGTAGCCGGCGCACAAAGCGAAGTGGCATAATAAGAGAAATGGCGTTGGTTATGTCTCGACCGAGTGTTGTCCCCCGCCACGCGGTCACCGTGGGTTCCCTGCAAGGGGGAACGGTGATAGGGAAAACACCTGAGGAAAGGGGAAAGTTGCATTTAGAGTTTCAAACGCAAAACTTTTGTAAAGTGGTGGAAGAAATACCGGCACGGACCGGAAAGATGGGGCAATTCTATTTAGAGTTTTACACGCCCACCCTTGTAGAGCCGTTAACAAAAAAGTGCGATATTGAAATGAGTGACAAGAAAACGCCCCTTGAACAGCAACCCTAATGTACAATAGTACATGAGTTGATGAGCAAGGAGCGTTGTAAGGAACGAAGTGACGGAATAGCGATTGTTACGCTTTGCGTCAATCGCGTCCGATGTTATTCGCCGTACTTCATTGGCATACGGAGTTTGTGTGCGGATCTGCGTTTTGCGCTTTCGATTTTTGCACGAACGTCGTCGGGGATTTCTCCGCCACGGAGATATTTGTCAACGTCGGAATACTTGATGCCAAGTTCGGATTCGTCGGTTTGTCCTTGATAAAGTCCGGCGGACGGAGCTTTCTCGATTATGGTAATCGGAGCGTTTAGATAACGCAAATGTTCGTATATTTCTCCGACGGTAAGATCTGAGATGGGGTTAAAATCGTGCGCGCCGTCGCCCCATTTCGTGAAGTACCCGAGAGTGGCTTCGTCAAGGTTGCCCGTGCCTGCGACGAGATAGCCGCGAGCCTGTCCGAGTGCGTAAAGCGTGGTCATGCGAAGACGCGGATTGATGTTGACGCTTGCCATTTTGAGACTGTTCTCGCCGGCGTTGTTTTCTGTGAGTCGGTCGCCGAGCGCATCGAGAAGAGCCTGCTTCGTTTGAGACAAATCTATCTCGATTTGTTCGATGCCGAAATGCTTGCCGGCGCGAAGCGCGTCATCTCTGTCGCTGCCGTAGTTTTGCGAAGATTGGCAAGGCATAATGACGCCGAGAACGTTGGGTGTTGCGAGTTTGCAAAGCGCACCGACGAGCGTGCAGTCCTTGCCGCCGCTGTTGCCGTAAATGATACCTTTTGCGCCGCTGTCGGACAAGATTTTTCGTATCCATTCGACGCGTTTTTCGATAGATTGTGAAACGTCCATAAGGCACTCCTTTATATGTTGTTTTTTATTGTTGATTTTTATTGTTTTTATTATAATACGATTTTGCCAATATTCAACTTTTTTGATATAAATCATTAAAATTTTATGAAAAATCGGGTATCGACAGGTCAAAAACGTCGTTTTTTTGCATTATTTTTAAAAAAAACCACAAAAAATCGTAAAATGGGTATTGAATTATCTTGCGATAGGTTATATAATGTTGATACAAAAAAAATTAAACTCATACAAGGAGAATTTTTATGAGAAAAGCATTTATTTGTCCCACAAAGTACGTTCAAGGCGAAAACGAATTGCTCAACCTTGGTTATTTTGTCAAAACCTTCGGTAAGAAAGCCCTTCTTATCGCAGACCCGTTCGCGCTCAATCTCGTGAAAGAGAAACTCGAAGCGACGCAAGCAAAATACGGCGTAGAGTTCGTCACGAGCGACATCTTCAAAGGCGAATGCTCTCGTACGGTCGTCAAAGCATTGCAAGAATTTGCAAAAGCAAACAAATGCGCATGCACGATCGGTCTCGGCGGCGGCAAAGCAATCGACACTTCCAAGTGCGTTGCGGCAGGCAATCCGCTCATCATCTGCCCGACTATCGCGGCAACCGACGCACCGACGTCCCACTCTGCTGTTCTTTACACCGACGATCACGAATTTGACGATTACGCATACTTCCGTCAAAGCCCGTCCGTCGTCCTTATCGATCTCAACGTCATCGCAAACGCTCCGTCAAGATTCCTTGTCAGCGGCATGGGCGACGCACTCTCCACTTATTTCGAAGCAAGAGCAAACGTCAACAGCGTATCCAACGTCAACGCAGGTCTCCCCTGCGGCGCAGACAGAAAGAAAGGCACGCTTCTGGGCTACGGCACGTACACCGCTGCAGCACTTGCAGAACTCTGCTACAAGAACCTTCTCAGCGACGGCGCAAAGGCAAAAACCGCTTGCGACTGCAACGTTGTGACTCCGGCTCTCGAAAAGATTGTTGAAACCAACATCCTTCTTTCCGGTCTCGGCTTCGAATCGGGCGGACTTGCAGCGGCACACGCAATTCACGACGGTCTCACCGCAGTTCACGACATTCACGCATGCTGCATGCACGGCGAAATCGTCGCATTCGGCACGATCTGTCAACTCGTCCTTGAAAACAGCCCCGAAGAAGAACTCTACGAAGTTCTCAACTTCTGTGACGAAGTGGGACTCCCCGTTTGCTTGCACGACCTTATGACAAATCCGCGCACGGGCGAAGTTATCAGAGAAGAACTCACCGAAGAAGAATACAAGATCGTCGCAGCAAAGACCTGCATCCCCGACGAATCCATTCACAATATGCCCTTCCCCGTAACCGAAGACATGGTTATCGCTGCAATCAAAGCGGCAGATAAGATCGGTCACGATTTCAGATACGGCTGCGATTGCGAATGCTGCCACTAATCCGTATTGAATAAAACGCACACTCCCTTGCGCACACGCTCAAGGGAGTGTCTTATTAAAAAAACCGCGTAAATTCTCGGATTTGCGGTTGTAAGGAGAAATATTATGAAAAAAATAATGAACACCCCCGAAACTTTCGTCTACGATATGTGTCACGGTCTTGCCGCGGCTCATCCGGAACTCGAATTCGTTGAAAAATACAAAGTCGTCAAAAAGAAAGACATCAACGACAACAAAGTCAGCCTTATCTCCGGCGGCGGCAGCGGTCACGAACCCGCACACGCAGGTTTTGTGGGCAAAGGTATGCTTGACGCGGCTGTTTGCGGCGACGTCTTCGCATCCCCGTCCCAAGTGCAAGTCTACAACGCAATCAAGGCTTGCGCAACCGACAAAGGCGTGCTTCTCATCGTCAAGAACTATTCCGGCGACTGCATGAACTTCAACAACGCAATGAGCGACGCTCAAGACGACGGCATCAAGGTCGACGCAGTTTACGTCAATGACGACATCGCTGTCAAAGACTCTCTCTACACTGTCGGTCGTCGCGGCGTGGCAGGCACTGTGCTCGTACACAAATGCGCAGGCGCGGCGGCAGAACAAGGCAAATCCCTTGAAGAAGTCAAAGCGGTTGCAAACAAAGTCATCGACAACGTTCGTTCTTTCGGCTTTGCTTTCACAAGTTGCACCGTCCCGGCGGCAGGTCATCCCACCTTTGACATCGGCGACGACGAGATGGAATTCGGCGTCGGCATCCACGGCGAACCCGGTCGTTTCCGTGAAAAGATCGACTACTCCACCGGCACTTTCTGCGATGATTTGTCAAGAAGAATCGTCACCGACCTTGAAGAAGACCTTACTCTCAAGAGCGGCGAAGAAGTGGTGCTTCTCATCAACGGTTTCGGCGGCACTCCCCTTCAAGAACTCTATATTCTCAACAACTCCGTCACCAAGGCACTCGCAAAAGACGGCGTGAAGATCCACAAGACCATCGTCGGCAACTTTATGACTTCCATCGATATGGCAGGCGCGTCCATCTCCGTGTTGAGAGTGGACAGCGAGCTCAAAGCTCTTGTTGACTACCCCGTCAACACTCCTGCTCTCACTTGGGGCGCGGCTATGAGCGAACAAGCACAAGCGGCTCTCGAAGCAGTGCAAGCAATCGGCAGAGCACTCGGATACGCTCCCGTTGCAGAAGAACATCACGCAGCGGCAAAGAAGGCGGCGGCAAAAGAGACCGAAGAAGTTGCGGTTTACGAAGTCGAAGGCAAGCCCGAAGTGACCGAAACCATCAACACTGCGGCTTTCGTGCAAATCGTTGACAAGATGGCAGACGTCATCATCGAAAACGAAGTTCCTTTCTGCGAAGCGGACAAAATGGGCGATGGTGACTTTGGTATGTCCATCGCAAAAGGTTTCAAACAACTCAAAGCAGACTGGGCAACCAGAAAGAAAGGCGACATCGGTCAATTCCTTGTGAGCTGCAGCGAAATCATCAAAGAGTACTGCGGCGGCGCAAGCGGTCCGATTTGGGGCTCTGCATTCAAGTATGCAGGCAAATCCATGCTCGGCAAGAAAGAAGTCTCTCTTGCAGACGTCGCACTTCTCTTCACCGAGGCAAACCGCGGCGTTTACGAGACCGGCAAGAAATCCTTCGGCAAGGGCGCGGAAATCGGCGACAAGACGCTCGTTGACGCTCTCAAACCCTGCGCAATGGCTCTCACCAAAGCGGCTGAAGAAGGCAAATCTCTCCGCGAAGGTCTTGCTCTCGGCGCAAAGGCTGCTCACGAAGGCGCAGAAGCCACCAAGACTCACGTTGCAACTCTCGGCAGAGCGGGCACTGTTGGCGAGCGTTCAATCGGTTATCCCGATGCGGGCGCACACGGACTCGACGTCATCTTCAACGAGCTTGCGGCATACATCGCAAAGATGTAATCAAATCACATCATCAAAAAAGGCACTCGCAAGAGTGCCTTTTTTCAAACCGATAATATTGATTTTTTGATGTTCTAAACGCTTGTTTTGCTCATTTCATTTGACGTTTACGTTGAGCGTATAACTCGTGTTGCTCGTGCCGCCGTCCTTGGGCGCGGTGAACACCATATAGTTTACGTCGTCCATAAGAGACATGCTGTCGCAACCGATTTTTGCAATCAACGCGTTGTTGAGATTTGCCGCGCTCGAAATGTTTTCAAGTGCCTTGCCATTGTTCTCGGTGGCGGATTGCAGTTTCGCAATGCTCTCGTTCGTGCGTTCGATGTTCCTGTTGATGTTGCCAAGAGCCGTCATTTGCTCGGCGTGTTGAATTGCAAGTTGTTCGGAAAGTCTGTTGAAAGACTTGTTCAAATCGCTGCGCAACTCTCTCATCGTGACGTTGATTGTCGCCGCTATACTGCTTCCCGCCGATTCGATTGCTTCAATGATTTCGTCCGTTTGCACTCTGCGGTCCACTTGTTGCAACGCTTCTTTCAAAGTGTCCGCTCTTCCCGTTTCAAAATTGAAAATGATAAGGTCGATATGTTCCCAATCTCTTATATCCAACACGGATTTGAATTGAGCAGCAAGCGCGTCGTACATCTCTTGCGACAATTTCGTGGAAACGGATTTCACTTTTTCGTAATCTTCGGAAACGACCGCAAGTGCCTTTTGCGCACTGTCGCAATCCCAGGCGGCTTGCGTCAATCGCGCTTTTGCGTCTTTGAGATCTTGTTTCGATTTTCCGGATCCTTCTTTAATTCTTTTTTGCAAATCTTTCCCGTTGCTGACTTTCACGATAAGAGCAATCGCCAGTCCGACAACAAAGATTATGCCCAATATGCACGCAGACACTAACAGATATTCTTTCCAATTGGAATAGCCGTACTTGCTATCTTGTATATTGTCGCCATGTAAGAAATAGATAACCCACGGAATAAGTGCGCCGAAAATACCTGCGACAATGCTGCCGATGACGGTCTTCTTAAATGTGCGGTCGAGTTTTACCTTCTCTTCGGTTTTCTGCAACGAGTCTTTCTTGTCGTACTCATCGCAACGCGATACGGAATTCTCTGCATTTTCATACTCGTAACAAGCGCAATCAACCTTGCGCTTGGCATCTGAATACGCCTTTTCTTTTACGCCGAATTTGTCTCTTTCAATAGAAATTGCGGACATGCCCGCGCGCAGCGCGTACAAATCGGCAAGCATCTGATTTTTTTGTTCTCGTTCCATATCCAAATCTCCTATTTTTTTCAAAAAAATTCTACCCCCCCCCCGCGTTTTTGTCAAGCGTTTTTGGCTCGTTTGACCGTCTGTATGCGCATTCTATGCCCTTTGTTTTGTTTTTTTCTCGTTTTTGTCAAAAAAACTTATCCTTTCTTAATTTTTCGTATAGATTGAAAAATTATGTTTTGAAATATTGATTTTGCGTGCGAGTTATATTACAATTTGTCAATAAAAAGTGCGCGTGTATCGCGCAAGGAGTATACTATGAAAACCAAAAAATCAATAATTGCGCTTTGCCTTGTTGCCGTGCTTGCTTTCAGCGTTTTCGCGCTCTGCGCCTGCGGCGACAATGACGAGCCGGAGCAAGGTTTTGCAAAACATAAAATCACCGTTCAGTCCACCGAGGAGTGCGCCGTGTCGGTTGACAAAACCCAAGCGGAATTTGCCGAAACCGTCACCGTCACGCTCGATCTGAAAGTCACCGACAAATACGTTGAAAAAGTCACATACAACGGAAAGGATGCGTCCAAACGCTCGGACAACACCTATGATTTTCTCATGGGCAACGATGACGTGACCGTGGCTGTGACGCTCAAAGCGTACGAGCCCCTTTTGGCATCCGCCAACAAGTTTGCCACATTCGACGATTCAAACCCCACCACCCTTGCAAAAGGCAACGGAATCGTGGATCTAACCGTGTCTTTGAACGGCAGTTATATGTCCATTCTCAACTGGTCGATCAAATCCACCAACCAAGCGGCAATCCCCGGATCTAGCGTAAGCTCACAAAACAATCCTGCCACCGAAAGCGGCGCGATTTCTGCCCAAACGCAACATAAAAGCGGCGGCAATCTCATCAGCAAACTTACAATATCCATCGACACCGACAAAATCGACCTCGGCAAAACTTTCCTGCTCATCGACCTTTCAAACGGTAACACGTCATCGCAAAAGGCAAATCTCGTCGTGCCTATCACCGTTGCGGAAACCATAAGCACGACCAAATGGAACGAAACTCTCATCTTCGACATCTCCGCGCTCCCAAACAACGTCAGACAAGGCAAATTCAACGTCTCGCTGTTGGACTACAACTTTGTTCAAGGCAGCGACAGTCAAGAGTATCAGTCCTTTGACGGCATATCCGCCAACGAAAGCGGCAATATCCAAATCAACATCGAGTACATCCCAACGCACAAATACTACGTTGCCATTTGGGCAGTCGGCGATGACGGCGCAACCACCCTATACAAACTTCTTGACACAGTCGGTCAAGGCTCAAGCACAACAGGCTTTAGCAACCTGACCAACGGCGTCCTAAACCTTCTTAGCAACAATCAAGTCTTCACCATCACCGTCTCCGACGAAATCTCCCACTAATCATTATCTCCCATTTTGCATCAACACTCAAAAAGCGTCACCCCTTCGGTGACGCTTTTTCAATCCCGTATTTACAGTTGACTTTTAATCCAAAATAATCTCGCGTATAAAATAAAACGAACTCAAGATTGTCTCTTGGGTTCGTTTTATTCTTGTTTGGTGCGGTCTACGCTAAACAATCCGTGCTACGCACTTTGCCTTCGGCTCAACGCTATCGCGTTTTGATTGTTTGCTATGTCCGCTATGCTCGATGTCCGCAAATGCTATGCGCTTGCGTCTCTCTTCGCTTGCGGTCTACCGAGTTGAACGAGTTCAAGTCTCGGTGAAATCAAAAAAAAGCAGCCCTTGTGGACTGCTCATTGTTGTGGTGCGGTCTACGCTAAACAATCAGTGCTACGCACTTTGCCTTCGGCTCAACGCTATCGCGTTTTGATTGTTTGCTATGTCCGCTACGCTCGATGTCCGCAAATGCTATGCGCTTGCGTCTCTCTTCGCTTGCGGTCTACCGAGTTGAACGAGTTCAAGTCTCGGTGAAATCAAAAAAAGCAGCCCTTGTGGACTGCTCATTGTTGTGGTGCGGTCACCGAGACTTGAACTCGGACGGTGTAACCATACGCCCCTCAAACGTACGCGTCTGCCTATTCCGCCATGACCGCTTAACATTTGCTATTATATGATTAAACCGTTTTGTTGTCAAGGAGTTTTGCAAGCAAAAATGCAAAAAGTCAACATTTTTTTCGTATGCATATATTTGAGTATGCGCAATTTTGAAAACGATAACGATTTGTATATCGATAACATGCGCCCACGCGAAGAAAACAGCTCTGCGTGCAGGCGAAATATGCTTGCCGTGTCCGTGGCAAACGTCTTGTACGATGACAAAAGCAAGGAGGAAATCAAGCAAATCACCGCCTTTTTGCACGTGCTTATTGCGCTTGCCAAAAACTATGAAACATAAATCACATTTTTTAAAAAACTTCTACGCGCGCGTTTGACATTTACGCCGCATAGGCATAGAATACTCGCAGAATAAAAGTTTTGCGCTACGCGCACAAGGAAATATATGCAAAAGGATCTGACTGTCGGCAAGCCTTCGTCGGTTATCGTGAAGTTTTGTCTTCCGCTTTTCGGCAGCATTATTTTTCAACAGTTGTACAATCTCGCGGACAGTTTCGTCGCGGGAAAGTTTATCGGCGACAACGCTTTGGCGGCAGTCGGAAACAGTTATGAAATCACGCTGATATTCATAGCGTTCGCTTTCGGTTGCAACATAGGTTGCTCGGTCATCGTGTCGAGACTTTTCGGTGCAAAGAAATACACGGATTTGAAGACGGCTGTCTTCACCACCTGGATTGCAAGCGCGGTGCTTTGCGTAATACTTATGGTGATAGGTCTCACGTGCTCCACTCCGCTTCTTAAACTCATCAACACTCCCGACACCATACTTGCCGACAGCAAACTTTATCTCGACATATACGTCTGGGGCTTGCCGTTTGTCTTCTTCTACAACGTTTCGACGGGTATATTTGCCGCTCTCGGAGACAGCAAAACACCGTTCATCTTCCTTGCGATTTCGTCTCTTGCAAACATCGGCGTCGATATTCTCTTCGTCGCTACGTTCAAAATGGGCGTTGCGGGCGTTGCGTGGGCAACGTTTATCTGTCAGTGCGTGAGTTGCGTATTGTCCGTCATATTCGTGCTTCTGCAACTCAAAAAAATCAAATCCACCGAAAAGCCGAAAATCTTCTCCTGGAAAATACTCAAAGACATTTCCGTCATTGCAATCCCCAGTATTCTCCAACAAAGTTTTATCTCTGTCGGCAACATTGTCATTCAAAGCGTGGTCAACTCGTTCGGCGAAGTGGTTATGGCAGGCTACTCTGCAAGCGTAAAACTCAACAATCTCGTCACGACGTCGTTTCTTACGTTTGCAAACGGCATTTCAAACTACACAAGTCAAAATCTCGGCGCAGGCAAAACCGAACGTATCAAACCGGGCTTCCGCGCAGGTCTCGGCTTTGTATGGATACTGTGCATTCCTATCGTTCTCGTGTATATCTTTGCGGGCAAATATCTGCTTATGCTCTTCATGAAAGACGCAGGTAGCGGCGCGCTTGACGTAGGCATGCAATTCTTGCGCATAGTCTCACCGTTCTACTTCGTGGTTGCGGTGAAAATCGTGTGCGACGGCGTGTTGCGCGGCGGCGGAAGAATGATCAAGTTTATGATTACGACGTTCACTGACCTTATTCTGCGTGTGGTGCTTGCGCTCGTATTGAGCGGACCGCTCGGCACGCAAGGCATATGGTGGTCGTGGCCTATCGGCTGGGGCATCGGCATGATCGTATCGCTCGTGTTCTATCTCACTTTGAAATGGAAAAAGCCGCTCCCCGAAGACGAATACGTAAGGTTGAAAGACGAAGAAACTCCCGTCGAAGAAATGCTCGAAGACGTCGTCGAATCCAACGAATAAATTTAAATCTACAATCGACTGTAAACACGCATATTTTCTTATCAAAATAAAAACACAAAATAAAGCGCGCGTATTGCAAATGACAATACGCGCGCTTTATTCTTTACAAACGGTGACTTAAAGTCCTGTTTTTCATGTTTAGTGTCGCATTTTATCCTGCGACGGCTTATTCATAGCAAGATACAAATCACTCCGCCCTTACCTTCGTTGACTATACGTCCGAGCGTCTTTTTGAGTTTCAATTCCGCTTCTGCAGGGACGGTTTGCAACTTGTTGTTTATGCCGTCTGCGACGAGCGAACTGAGCGACCTGCCGAATATGTTCGTGTTCCAGATTGCCTGCTTGTCGTTTTCAAAATCGCTCATCATACCGTCTACAAGGTCTTTGCTTTGCTCTTCGCTTCCGACGATGGGACTGACCTCCGTCTCGACGTCCACTTTCATAATGTGAAGGGACGGAGCGTTTGCTTTAAGACGTACGCCGTATTGTCCGCCCTGTCTCAACAATTCGGGTTCTTTGAGTTCGATTTCGTCCATAGTGGGCGCGACGACGCCGTAGCCGAGCGTTTCGACCTGTTCGAGCGCGGACTGCAATCTCTCGATTTTATCCTTGCTCCTGCAAAGCGCTTTCATGTTTACGAGCATGTCGTATTCGTCGCTGACATCGACTCCGCATTCCTTGCTTGCAACGTCGAAGAACACTCCGCGTTTGACGTCCATATCGACGGTGACTTTGCCCTTGCCCGCGTCGAGATTGATTGACGACGGAGTCTGCCACAGATTTGCATTTTCAAAGTACGTGTCGATTTTGTCATAGTCTTTCATTCTCTCGACGTCTCCTGCCATATCTTTGACTCCCGATATGAGTTCTTGCACCACGTCGCTGTCGATAGGCAACGCCTGCACCCATCGCGGAAGATTGAAATCTATGGTTTTCACTCCGAATTCAAGGAGCACCGTTTCGAGAATTTCGCTCACATCGTCTTCGTTCATTTCTAGCGCGTTTTTGACCACCACGGGCGCGTCGTATTTCTTTTGGAGTTCGTCTTTGAGTCGTTGTGTGCTCTCGGAGTTTTCGTCCGCCACGTTGAGAACGATTGCAAAAGGCTTTCCGCATTCTTTGAGTTCGCTTATCACTCGCTCTTCCGCCTTGACGTAGTCCTGTCTCGGAATATTGCCGAAACTTCCGTCCGTAGTCACCGCAAGCGCAATCGTGCTATGCTCTTTTATGACCTTTTGAGTGCCTATTTCGGCTGCTTGCGAGAACGGCATATCTTCTTCTGCCCACGGCGTTGAAACCATACGTTCTTTTCCGTCTTCTTCTGCGCCGAGCGCGCCGTCGACGAGATATCCCACGCAATCGATAAGTCTCATATTCAGCGTGATGTTGTCCCCGACCGACACTTTCACCGCTTCGTTCGGAACGAAACGCGGCTGCGTCGTCATAATGGTTTTGCCGTCCGCCGATTGCGGAATTTCGTCTATCGCGCGATTACGCTCGTCCTGATTGACTATTCCGTCCACCACGAATTTCTGCATCACCTGCTTGATTAGCGTCGATTTTCCCGTGCGGACGGGTCCCACGACGCCGACGTAAACGTCACCGCCCGTGCGTGACGCTATATCTCGATAAAGGTCAAATTTGTCCATATACTCCTCCGATTTGGTTTGCTAAAATCTATGACGAGCCTTTTTGATATATTCTAAAATCCCAAAAATTCTTGCAATCGAGAAGAAAAATCGGCGAAACGAAATTACACGCAATGCGTATATGCTCACGCTGTTTTCGTCGGTCCATTTAACGATGGCAACATGACGAATCCTATTTTATCGATATCCCGTTTTTAACGAACGACGAATTCCTTTATCGTAAAAACTATAAAAAATGCACCGTCTCAAAAGAAACAGTGCAAAGTCGTTTATATAATTCGTAAACGGATTTTATTTTGCGTAATACTCGCAGAGTGCGATTTTTATGCTTTTGACGAGCACGTCAACCGCAAAACTCATTTCTTCCATTGACGGAACGGACGGCGCGATACGAATGTTGGAGTCGTTGTCGTCTATGCCGTACGGAAAAGTCGAGCCGGCCGCAGTAAACTTCACTCCTACGCCGCTTGCCAGTTCCACTATGCGTTTTGCACAGTGCGGCACGTCAACCGAAATGAAGTATCCGCCAAGCGGTTTCGTCCACTTCACATTTTCGACGTCGCTGAACGCTTCCGTCATTTTTTCGTCGAAGAGTTCAAACTTCGGACGAAGAATATCGGCGTGTTTCTTCATTATTTCCTTGACATTGTTTATATCTTTCAAAAACTCGACATGAAGTGCCTGATTGACTTTGTTCGGATTGATTTTTTTGAAGAACAGACGCTTGACAAGGTCGGTTACGTTGTTTTGAGAAGACGCAAACGCCGCGACGCCGCTGCCTGCAAAAGTGATTTTTGCCGTCGAGCAGAACTCGTAAATCATATCCTGATTGCCCGCTTTCTTTGCCGCATCCATGATGTTTTTGAGTTTTACGTCTTCGTCGTAGAGCGAATGCAAACAATACGCATTGTCCCAGAACACGCGAAAATCTTTTGCCGCAGGCTTGAGATTTGCCATGCGTTCAACCACTTTGTCCGAGAACGTGATACCCGTCGGATTGGAATATTTCGGAACGCACCAAATGCCCTTCACGCTTTCGTCGTCCTTGCAAATTCTCTCGACAAGGTCCATATCCGGTCCGTCGGCAAGCATGGGCACGGTTATCATATCTATGCCGAAGTTCTGGCATATCGCAAAATGGCGGTCGTAACCCGGCGCAGGGCAAATAAATTTGACCTTGTCGAGTTTGTTCCATGGCGTCGAACCGAGAATTCCGAATTGAAGCGCAAACTGCACCACGTTGTACATAATGTCGAGAGACGAGCCGTCGCACACGATGACTTCGTCCGCCTTTACGCCGAAAAACTGAGCAAAAAGTTCTCTCGCCTGTTTGAGACCTGCGGGTTCGCCGTAATTGCGTGCGTCTATACCGCTCATCATAAAGTTGCATTTGCCGGCATTTTCGAGCATAGGCATTGCGATTTGCAACTGCTCTTTGCAGGGACGGCCGCGCGTCATATCCACGCTCACGCCTTTTTTGACGAGTTTCTTGTACGCTTTCTGCTCTTGAGAAAGCATTTGTTCGAGTTGGCTTCTTTCAATATTCTTATAGTTCATACAAACTCCACGATACATCATATTGCGCGCGTAGACTTTTGCGTGCAATGCAACGTGATTTATCTTGCGTGATTATTTCTCGTTTTCGCCCCTGTATCGCACCGTTTCGACGTTTTGCCTTGTCGAAAATCAGTTTTCTTCGTTGTTTGCTCTCACGAGCAATCTTATCGGCGTTCCCGTAAAGTCAAAACTCTTTCTCAATGCATTTTCGAGATATCTCTTGTAACTGAAATGCATAATCGTCGGATCGTTGACTTTGAGAACGAAAGTCGGCGGAGCAACTCCCACTTGCGTGACGTAGAAAATCTTGAGTTTCTTGCCGAGATAAGACGGCGGCTCGCTTATGCGAATTGCGTCTCCGACCACTTCGTTGAGAAGTCCCGTCGGGATACGTTTTCTCGAATTTGCCACGACTTCTTTGCAAAGCGGAAGCAAATTGTCAAGTCTCTTGCCGCTCAATGCCGAGATATACACCGATTTGAAATAGTCCATATATTTCAAATCTTCTTTGAGTTTCTTTTCAAACTCGTAAATGGTGTGAGTGTTTTTGTCAACCAAATCCCATTTGTTCATCACCACGATTGACGGCTTGCCTTCTTCGTGAACGAAACCTGCGATTTTAACGTCTTGCTCGGTGAGCCCTTCGGATGCGTCGCACACGATGAGCACGACGTCCGCTCTGCGCACGGCAAGAAGCGAACGCATGACCGAATATCTTTCAAGGTCTTCGTTGACGACTTTTTTCTTGCGCATACCTGCGGTGTCTATGATGAGATATTTGTCGTCGCCCACGTTGAGTTCGGTGTCGATTGCGTCGCGCGTCGTGCCCGCGATGTCGCTGACTATGCAACGGTCATACCCCAGAAGTCTGTTGGTTATCGAACTCTTGCCCGCATTCGGTTTTCCAACTATTGCAATCTTTATGCGATCGGAATCTTCTTCGACGGGATGTTCGGGAATGACTTCCGTGATTGCGTCCAAAAGGTCTCCGAGTCCCTTGCCCTGCTCTGCGCTGACCGCGTGGGGTTCACCGAAACCGAGCGCGTAAAAATCGTAAACGTTGCTCATATCGTTGTTGTCGATTTTGTTGACCGCCAAAATGACGGGAAGTTTCGATTTTCTCAAAAACGAACACACTAGATTGTCGTCCGTGGTAAGTCCCGTTTTGCCGTCCACGACATACAATATCGCGTTTGCGGTGTCCACTGCGATTTCCACTTGCGTGCGGATATGATTCCACATCTGGTCGTCGCTTTTAAGTTCCAAACCGCCGGTATCGATGAGCGTGAACGCTCTTCCGCACCACTCGCAATCGGCGTAAACTCTGTCTCTCGTCACGCCGGGAGTATTTTCGACTATGGATATGCGGCTGCCCGCTATTCTGTTGAACAGCGTGCTTTTGCCGACGTTAGGTCTTCCTACTATTGCTACCAAAGGTTTCATATTTATCACCAAATCAATGTTTTATCTTTCGATTTCGTTGCAAAACCGCCAATTCTGTGGTTTTGCACATCTACGTTTGTTGTCAATATCCGAAATGCTCGGCGATTTTGCTCGCCATGTCGCTGCCGCTGTGAGATATTACGACGATAGGCGCGCCGAGTGTTTCTTCCACTTCTTTGACGGTCTTGTTGTCAAGGAAAGTGTCCGTAAACTCTCTGAGCATATTGTCGGGAATGACGAATGCGTCCGTCTTCGTTCCCTTAACCTGCTCTATTATGTCGCCTGCCGTGACAAGCCCTGCAACCGTTACGGACGGACCGAAAAAGTTGTTGATTATCGCATGCACTTCGCACTCGATGCCGAGTTTCTTTTCAAGCGTCTTTACGTACTCTTTAAGAAGCGGCGCAAACGATACACCCGTGATGAAGTCCACCTTTTTGCCGATGTTCATATCTTCGAGTTCGTCAAGTCCGAACTCGAAGTTGCCCTTGAAATCGGCAAGCAATCCCACGCCGTTTTCAATCTGGTCGAACGCACCGTAATATGAACTGTCTTTGACGGGTAGATTTGCCTTGACGTAATACTCGTCGCTGCACCAACAAAAACCGCCGTATTCCTTATTTAGTCCCTCAACGAGCGCAATCGTTTCTCTTGCGTTATGCTCGTCAACGGCTTTAAGTTGTTGCAACTTTTCTCTGTGTCCCGTCATGCCTACGGGAACGACAGCCACCGTCTCCACGCCTTCGACGCCGTGCAATCCGCGTATGCTGTCTTCAAGCACCTTTCCGTCGTTGACGTCGGGAACCACGACGAGTTGCGTATGCATTTTTATGCCTGCCGCCCCGAGTCTTCTCATCTGGTCGGGCAGTTTTCTCGTGTTAGGATTTTTGAGAATGTAGGTTCTTATATCGTCGTCCCACGCATGCACCGAAATGTACAACGGGCTGAGTTTCAAGCGAATGACGCGCTCTATTTCTTCTTCGGTGACGTTGGTCATCGTCACGTACGAGCCGCACATGAAACTGTATCTGTAATCGTCGTCCTTTACGTAAAGGCTGGGACGCATGTTTTTTGGCAACTGGTCAACGAAACAGAAAATGCAGTGATTTTTGCACACCACGGGTTTCATGTCTATGTTGAATTCCAATCCGAGCGATTGTCCGTCTTTTTTGTGAACGTGAATCGTCTTCTCTTTTCCGTCGCGCAAAATATCCACCGAGAATTTCTTCTCGTTGTCGTAGAAAAGATAGTCCAACTCGTCAATCATGTCGTATCCGCCTATGCGCAACACGTCGTCTCCGAGTTTGAACCCCTGTTTTTTTGCGATTTCGTTCAGTTTTACAATCTTTGGCATATTTTTCCGGTTTTCTTTCGTACTTTTCACACCGCAATATACGCCGACAAAAACGCCGCGATATTGTCGATGCTGCTCATTTCAACCCATTTCTTACCGTTTTCGGACACGTAATCTCCGACGTCCGATTGCAAAATCCTATACAGCAATCCGACGATTTCTATATCTTCTTTCGCAGTCAGACACAAGCCGTGAGACACAAGAAAAGATATGTTCGCCTGCTCGTGTTCGTTTGTGGACAACACGATTGACGGCACTCCGAGTTTCATACACTTGTAAATAGTTGCGACGTCGTATTCGGTGACGGAAACGTCGCATATCTGCAAATACTCGTCTATGCGGTCTCTCTCCTGAATGAAAACGACTTTCATATCGGGCACGGTGACCGCTCTTGCCGAGAGCGCGGAAAGCACTTTCTGATCTTCGCAATACACCGCAAGATTTGCGATTCCGCCCTGATCGAGAAGAAGCGAATACGCCTTTTCGAGTTCTTTCTTGTTCTGTATTCCCAGATACACCGTCTTGACTTTCGGCAAACCGAGTTCTTGCTTTTTCGACGTCTTTTCAGCGTCCGAAACGGGTGCGATTTCAAATGGCAAACCCATAACCATGACGTCTTTTGCTTTTATGCCGTTTTGTACCAAAGCGGACTTTATCTCCGAATTTTCGACGATATAAACGTTGGTTATGTTGTCGTGAATGCGTTTCGGCAGATAAAACGACGTCATCAAATAAATGATTTGCGTGTCGAATCTCGCTCTGCGTTTTGCTTCTGTGGCGCAATGGTGAGCGTATGGCGTCACGCAAAGGATATAGTCGGGGTGAAAACGCTTGATAAGGTTGTTTATGCGGTTGACTCTCTTTGACAGAGTCTTGAAAGCGAACTTGTCTTTGAGCACACTCTTATCCTTTTTTTCAAGCAAATATTGATATTCTCCGCCTTCGTCCATAAGTTTGTCGAGTGCGGAAAGTTTCGTTGCCGAGCCGTAGCGGTCGTCGCTCATCACGACGACGTTGTGAGTGCCGATTTTGCGGATTGCTTCCGCAAGTTTTCGGGACACTCCGTCGGGTTCGTCTCTTGACGTCAGTATCAATATAATGCGTTTTCTGAACATATTCTCACCTTACTTTTGCGTTCACTACGCTTTTCGTTTACACTGTTTGCAAAACTTTCTCGATCGTTTTTAGTCTTCGACGATAATCGGAATGATTATCGGGAATTGTCTGTCTTTGTAGAATAGTTTTCTCACCGCTTTTTTGACGAGCCTTGCAACGTCGTTGACGTTGATCTTGTCAAAGTCGGCAGCGTCTATCGTCTCCTGCGTGGCGTTGCGTATGCTTGCCTGCACGTCTTCGGTAAGATTGAATCCGCGCGCGATAATATCCACGTCTCCGACGATTTTGCCCGTCTCCAAATCCACCGCGCAAAGCACGAGAAGCATACCGTATTCGGCAAGCGAGCGACGGTCGTTTATCACGGATTTGCCGTCTTCGAGCACGACTCCGTCAACGTAGGTATTGCCAGCCGTGACATTGGAGTGCTGTCTCACACCCTTTTGATTGAAGCCGTAACTCTCTCCGATGTTTGCAATGACGATGTTCTTTGTCAGTACGCCGAGCGATTTTGCAATCTCCGCATGCTTGAACTGATGACGGTATTCGCCGTGCACGGGCATAAAGAACTGCGGCTGAACGAGAGTGAGCATAAGTTTCAACTCTTCTTCGTAAGCGTGCCCCGACACGTGAATGTCGTTCATGCTGTCGTAGATGACGTTTGCGCCCTTTCTGAACAAGTCGTTGATGACGTCGTACACCGCTTTTTCGTTGCCCGGAATGGGAGACGACGAAAGCACCACCAAATCGTCCGTGCCGAGATTTATCTTGTTGAACTCGCCTTTTGAGAGTTTGTTGAGCGCACTGAGCGGCTCGCCCTGACTGCCCGTTGCAAGCACCACGGTTTCGCTCGGGAGCAATTTTCCGACGCTGTCCACGATGATGCCTTTGGGCACTTTGAGTTCTCCGCAAGCGGAAGCGACGTCCACGATGCCTTTCATGCTTCTTCCCGCAAGCACCACTTTTCTGCGATACTTGTTTGCAAGGTTGAGCACCTGTTGCACGCGATAGTTTGACGACGCAAAGCACGCGATGACGATACGTTTGTTCGGATTGTCCGCAAATATTCTTTCAAGCGTCTGTCCCACCACTCTTTCGGACGTGGAACTGCCCTTTCTTTCGACGTTGGTTGACTCTCCGAGCATCAAAAGCACGCCTTTTGCGCCTATTTCGGCAATCCTGCCGACGTCCGTTTTCTTGTTGTCGATGGGCGTCGGATCCATCTTGAAGTCGCCTGTGACAAACACCGTGCCGACGGGACTGGTTATAGACAAAGCGCATGCGCCTGCCATAGAGTGACACACTTTGATAAACTCTACTTTGAAACAACCGAGCGTAATCGTGTCTCCTGCCGAGACCGTATTCAGATTCGCGCTCTTGCCGTTTTTGTCGAGTTTGCGTTTCAGAAGTCCGAGAGTGAGAGACGTGCCGTAAATCGGGGTTTGTTTCAAGTCGTCGACGTAATACGGAATCGCGCCGATGTGGTCTTCGTGACCGTGAGTGAGAACTATGCCGCGAAGACGGTGTATGTTCTCCTTGACGTAAGTGATGTCAGGAATTATCGCGTCGATGCCGGGACTGTCTTCGTTTGGAAAAGACGCGCCCATATCGACGATTATCATGTCGTCGCCACATTCTATGGCGGTCATGTTTTTGCCTATTTCTCCGACGCCGCCAAGAAAAGTGACTTTGACTGTTTTTGCATTTTTTGCCATATATATTCTCCGATTTTGCGCGACTTGCGCGCACGATATTATTCAATATTTTTTCAATATATTATATTACATCAATTTTCGCTTTTAAGCAAGAGTTTCAATCAAAAGACGCAAAATAGGTGCGATTTCGACCTTGTTTTCAAAAAAAAATCTTTACAAACCGCCGCTTTGCATTTACGATATTATTATCAAATGCATTCACTCCGCATATTGCGGCGTTATAAGGAGATAATTATGAGAGTTTACAATTTTTCGGCAGGTCCCGGCATGCTTCCGCTCGAAGTTTTGCAGGAAGCGGGCGCATCGATAACCGACTATCAGGGCTCGGGCATGAGCGTCATGGAAATGAGCCACCGCTCGAAATGGTACGACGCAATCAACGACGAGTGCTTGTCTCTTGTAAGAGAACTTATGCACGTCCCCGACGAGTATCGCATAATTCTCGTTCAAGGCGGCGCGTCAACGCAATTCGAAGCAGTGCCGCTCAACCTTTTGAAGACCGGCAAAGCGGATTATATCGTCACGGGCAACTTTGCCAAAAAAGCGTACAAAGAAGCGCAAAAATACGGCGATATTCGTCTTGTAGCGTCAAGCGAAGATAAGAAATTCACATATATTCCCAAAACTTGTCCGTCCGATTTCAGACCGGACGCCAGTTACGTTCACATCACCGAAAACAACACCATTTTCGGTTTGAAATACAACACTCTTCCCGACACGAACGGCGTTCCGCTCGTCTCGGATATGTCGTCGTGCATTATGAGCGAAGAAGCCGATGTAAGCAAATACTCGCTTATTTACGCAGGCGCGCAAAAAAATCTCGCTCCCGCAGGCGTCACACTCGTCATCGTCAAAGAAGATATGCTCGGCGGCGAATTGCCGATTTGCCCCACCATGCTCAAATATCGCACGCAAATCGACGCAAATAGCCTTTACAACACTCCGCCCTGCTGGTCAATCTATATGATGATGCTCAACCTGCGCTATCTCAAAGCGCACGGCGGCGTGAGCGAGATAGAAAAAATCAATCGCGAAAAGGCAAAAATGCTTTACGACTTCATCGACGAGTCCGATTTTTACAACAATTTCGTCGAAAAAGAAAGCCGCTCGCTTATGAACGTGCCTTTTGTCTCCCCAAGCGACGAGTTGAACGCAAAATTCGTCAAAGAAGCCGAACAAAACGGTCTTGTGAGTCTTAAAGGACACAAACTCGTCGGCGGAATGCGCGCGTCAATCTACAATGCAATGCCCGTCGAAGGAGTGAAAGCTCTCATCGAATTCATGAAGAAATTCGAACTTGAAAACAAATAAAACCGATTGCGCGCCTTTTTAGGCGCGCTTTATCTTGCAGGAAAGTCCGTCAAAACGAATGCTCCAGACTTAGCTCTTCACACGGCTTTCCGCACGACGTTTAAAAAGGGAAAAACTATGGAAATACTAAAACTCAACTCAATCTCACCGCTTGCAAACGAAACGCTTGCGGACTATGACGTAACCGACAATGCAAAATCTCCCGTCGGAATTTTGGTGCGCTCCTTCAAAATGGACGAATACGCGCTTCCCGAAAGCGTCGTTGCGATCGCAAGAGCAGGCGCGGGCGTAAACAACATTCCGCATGCCGAATACGCAAAGAAAGGCGTTGCCGTCTTCAACACTCCCGGCGCAAACGCAAACGCCGTGAAAGAACTCGTTATCGCTGCGTTGATAATCGGCGCAAGAAATATCGTCGAAGCGACGAGTTGGGCTGCCACGCTCAAAGGCGACGACGTGGCAAAACAAGTAGAAAAAGGCAAAAGCGCGTTTGCGGGCAACGAAATCGAAGGCAAATCCGTTTGCATCGTAGGTCTCGGCGCAATAGGAAGAAAAGTCGCACAAAGCGCGCACGCACTCGGAATGAACGTCACTGGATACGACCCGTTCATAAGCGAACAGGCAAAGTCGGAAATTCCTTTCGTCACGATATTCGACGATTTGAAACAGGCCTGGCGTTATTCCGATTTCGTAACGCTTCACGTCCCCATGACGCCCGACAATAAAGGCTTTATCGACGATGACGCGATAAACTCGATGAAAAACGGCGTTATTTTGATAAACTGCGCACGCGGCGAACTGGTAAACGTCACCGACGTCAAGTCGGCTCTCGAAAACGGAAAACTTCGCAAATACGTCGTTGACTTCCCAAGCGAAGAATGTCTGAACGTCAAGGGCATAATCGCAATACCGCATCTCGGAGCGTCAACGCAGGAAGCCGAAGACAATTGTGCGGTTATGGCTGCGGCACAGCTTAAAGATTACATCGAAAACGGCAATGCGAGAAACTCCGTGAATATGCCGAATCTCTCCGTTCCAAAGTCGACAAAACATCGCTATACCGTCATATCGACGGACAACGGAGAAAACCCGTTTGGCGGAGTCAGCGCGACAAGAAACGGCATCCGCTATACGATCGTGGACACGGACGAAGTGCCCGACCTTTCAGCAATTAGCGACGAAAACGTGATTAAGGCAAGACTGATATACTGACGTCAACTTACACGACAAAAGTTATTGCGAAATTCAATAATACAAAAAGCAAGGTTCGAGCCTTGCTTTTCTTTTGTCATCGAATTATCACACGACACTTATCGTATTTTCTATATACATTATATAACACCATTCGTGTTTTATCGACTTTTCAAAACACGCAATTTTGCGCATTTTAGCGACTTTTGCCGAATTTTCGATGATTTTGCAATACATATCGTGTTTTATGCGGTTTCCACTACTTTTGTAATTCTACTAAGAGAATCCAACATAGGACGAGAAAAACAATTCCCGGCAACCACTATTTCTCTCGGTTTTTCTTTTATGATTGAAAAAAGCATATCGAACTCTTCATCGTCAAACAGACTTATCGGCACAACGGTTTTATGTTCGGTCACATTCTTCACCGTTCTCCCGTCAATCAAGATGTCGTTTATTCCGCCGTCACTCCCTGCAATGAACGACGCCACCTCGAACACGTCTTCATCGCACACGCTGTTTTCAAGAAGTCTTGCCGCAACCTGCGCAACTTCGTCCCACGCTTCTTTCAGACTCTTCAATCTGAAATTATATATGCCGTCAACGTTCAGGTCGAGCGTGTTTGCAAGTGACTTTTGAATTATGCCGCTTTCAAAATCGTTGTCGAAACATACGATAGACGAAAGCAACACACATTTCGCATGATTGAAATTGCACAGCGGTATCCGCTCTCTGAAATACGCGGTTTTCAGAAAGGCGAGATACACGGTTTCGATTATCCCGTTGATTTTTTCTTCCACCTCGTCGCGACTCTCGCACGCGCACGCAAGATATATCCACTCTCTAAGGCGCGACTCTTCCTGCGCATACGACACGTCTTTTATCTTTCCAAGTTCTTTAAGAATGTATCTCAATTCTCTTTCATAGCATTTATCCATGCTTATAACGTTCGACCACATACTCATATTGTATGCAAGGATAATATAAAAATAAGCGGAAAAATTTGTTTGACACAAAAAGAAAAAGCGCGCGTGCGCACTTTCTCGGTTTTGGCTTATTCTGTCACGATTCACAGTAGATTTGCTATTTTCAAAATCGACCGCGGCTTAGTCAATCGTTTTTCTTCACGACCACTCTTTTCACATCTCCCGTTCTCGTGTCGACTTCTATATACACCGCCTTTTCGTCTTCGAAATACAACTTGACATAGCAGGTATAATAACTCGTCGTAATGTCATGAAAATTGTAGTTAAATTCGGCGTCGGTATCTTTCACGACGAAATCGTCCGCGCTTTGTGCGGTGGTTGCAAGTTTTCCGTTCTGTTGGTATCTGAACGCTTCGGCTTTTGCAATCTCCGAGCAAGCGACTCTGTCAAACATTATCTGTTTCTTTGCATAGGACGCCGCAGAGCCGAACACTCCGCCGAGAATTGCCGCAATCGCAATAAGAGTGCCGACAAAAGCACACAGCGGAACGACGACGTATTGCCACTTGAATTTCTTCTTTGCTTTCTTCACGGTCTCCGCGTCCGCTTCGACAAAATTTGCACCGCGTTTTTCGTCACCGTCAATCAAGGCGTTTGCGAGACCGATTTGTCCTTTTACGTACGCCTTTTCTTCTTCGGTGGCAGTCCCGTTTTTATAGTTGTTGAATGCGTCTTCAAAATTCATACTTCATTCTCCAAAAGTTCTTTCAGTTTCATGCGCGCACGGTAGAGTTGGATCTTCACATTGTCAACGCCTATGCCGATGATGTCGGCGACTTCTTTAACGCTCAATCCGTCGAAATAATAGAGCGTGACCGCTTCCTTGTAACTGTCTTTAAGCAAAGATATTGCTTTGTACAATGCGCGGTATTCTTCTTGTTGTATGACGTCGTCAACCAGCGACAATTCTTGGCTTTCGACGTCCTTGTCTAGAGTTTCGACTCTCTTCTGTTTTCTAAGGTAGTCGAAATAGCAATTTCTGCACACCTTAAACAGCCAGAATTTGAAGCCGTCCTTTTCTTCGTTTATCGACCTTAACGCTCTGACGTACGCTTCTTGCACTATGTCTTCGGAAAGCGCGCGATTGTGGCAAAACGAAAACACGTACAACAACGCTTCATTGTAATATTTTTTGAATAGCGTCTCCCACGCGCCGTTTTTCATTTGCACCTTCCTTTATATAAACGCATTGGTTTGCGTTCGGTTACGGGTTCTTTTATATTTGCAACGTTCGTATCTACTTTTTGCAAATACGGTTTTCATACAACAAAGTTTTACTTCCATTTGCGCAAAACGCTATTGTTATATTGCTTTTATACAACTAAACTTACGATTTGGCAATTTTGCGCAAAATTATTTCTCTTTGTTTTCAAATCGGCATATTGCTTTTTGCATATCTTTTCGGCGTCGTTCCGAACTCTTTTTTGAAGCACTCGATATAGTGCGTTTGCGAGCAAAATCCCAGATAATAACCTATCTCTCCGTACTCAAAGCCCTTTGCAAGAAGCGTTTTGCTCTCTTCGAGTTTTTCTTTCATAACGTACCTTGAAAGGCTTTCTCCGACGTTTTTTTTGAATGCGGACGAAAGATAATCCGCGCTGACTCCGCACGCCGCTGCAACGTCTTCGCATCTTATGCGTTCGTGAAGATGCGCACTTACGTACTTCATCGCCTTGCGAATGTAAGACGGATACTCGAGCCTTTTTTTGTTGGCGGAAACAAGCGACGTGATTTCGATCGCTTTCTCTACGAGATATTGCAGTATATCGGCGACATCGTTCATCTTGTCAATCGTCTGAATATACGAGTCGGAAAGATTGTACGCTTCCCCTTCCATAAGCCCGCCTTCCACGGCGTATCTTGTGGCAAGAGTTATGCAGCTCACGGCAAAATACTGAGCCTGACGAAGTGCGTCGTTGCTCATTCGTCCGACAACCAGCGCGTTTTCCATAAAACGACCTATAGCTCCGTGAACGCCTTCAACGTCACCGCTTTTTATGAGATTGTAAAACGCAATTTCGAGCCTGTACGGTGTGTGCACGATTCCGCTTTCACGCTGCTGAAACTGTGGATTTTCCACACCCTTCGGCAAAATCTCGATATTAAGTTTTTTGTCTCTTTCACCACTCATACGACGATTATATCACATTTTTTGTATTTTACAACGGAAAAATGATATTTTACAATAAATCGTGATATTAATTCTTTTATTTATAATATAAAATGTATTATATAATTGAATAACCATAAATTGTCTATGCAAAGAACTAAACGCAAAACAACGAATAAGGACAGATTATGAAAAACGGAAAACGCACCGACTGGAACAGAATGGTTGAAGGCAAGCTCTACAATTCCGTAAGCAAAGACATCATGCTAAAACACGCGCTCGGAATGTGGAGATGTGAGAGATACAACAAATGTTCCATAGTTTTTCAAAAAAGAAAACAGCGCATCTTCAACAAACTCGTTCCGTCTTCAAAAGGCAAATCCGTTTGTGCGTTTTCCCCGTTCTACTGTGAATACGGCGTGAACATTAACCTTGGCAACGACGTATTCTTCAACTACGGATGCACTCTTCTCGACATATCCCCGATTACGCTCGAAGACGGTGTTTGGCTTGGTGCAAACGTCACGATTGCAACGCCCTGCCATCCGCTCATAGCCGACGAACGCATAAACCAAAACTATCCCGACGGCTATCACGACCTTGAATTTTCAAAACCCGTCACGATAAAGAAAGGCACGTGGATTGCGTCAAACGTGACAATTTGCGGCGGAGTTACCATCGGCGAAAACTGCGTGATTGCCGCAGGCAGCGTCGTAACGAGAGATATCCCGGACGGCTACGTCGCGATGGGCGTTCCGGCAAAAGCAGTGCGAAAAATCGATGAAAACGACCGTATAAACGTGTGGGAAACCTATCTCAAAGAAGATATACCACTGTCCGTTCGAGACAAGGAAAAACTTGCCAAAATCACAAAATAACCGGTTTATAAAATAAAAATAAACATATAAACGCCGATTTACGTCGGCAATCCCCAAAAGGAGAAAATTATGAACGACAAAGATTATCAAGCCATTCTTCAAAAACTCACACTAGAAGAAAAAGTGTCTATGTGTTCGGGTTCGACAACCTGGCTCACTCAACCCGTCAAGCGCGACGACGTCGATATTCCCGCCGTGCGCATGAGCGACGGTCCTGTAGGTCTCAGAAGAGAAAAGATGTCGGGTGGCGTGAACATCATGCAAACGCCGGAGCCTGCAACCTGCTTCCCCGGCGCAGTCACCACCGCTTCGAGTTGGGACGAAAACCTTATCGAAGAAGTCGGATCGGCAATCGCGGTTGAAGCGCAAAGTCTCGGCGTATCCACAGTGCTCGGTCCCGGCGTAAACATCAAGCGCAGTCCCCTTTGCGGAAGAAACTTCGAGTATTTCTCCGAAGATCCCTTCCTTGCAGGTCGCATGGGCGCGGCATGGGTGCACGGCGTGCAGAAGATGAACGTCGGCACGTCCTTGAAGCACTATCTTGCAAACAACCAAGAATATATCAGAATGTGCATCGACTCCATAGTGGACGAGCGTACGTTGCGTGAAATCTATATGCCCGCATTCGAGCATATCGTCAAGACGGAACAACCGACGACCGTCATGTGCTCATACAATCGTCTCAACGGCAAATACCTTTCCGACCACAAGCGTTTTCTCACCGACGTACTCCGTGACGAATGGGGATTCAAGGGCATTGTCGTGAGCGACTGGGGCGCGGTTAACGACCGCGGCGAAGGCATAAAAGCAGGGCTTGATCTTGAAATGCCGGGAAGCAAAGGTCTCAACGACAAGAGCATTTACAAAGCACTCGAAAACGGCACTATATCCGAAGAAGAACTTGACAGAGTCGTGCTTCGTCTCATCAAATTCGCATACGAGAACACCGTGCGCGAAGTCAAAGGCGTAACGTACGACATAGAAGAACACAACGCAATCGCAAGACGCGCGGCAGAAGGCGGCGCAGTGCTTCTTAAAAACGACGGCGCACTTCCGCTTGACAAACAACAATCGATTGCAGTCATCGGCAAACTTGCAAAAAAACTCCGCTATCAAGGCGGTGGCTCGAGCCATATCCTTCCCCACAAAATCACGACTTTCCTTGACGCACTCGACAATGCGGGACAAAAATACGAATACGCAGACGGCTATACGCTCAAAGGCGAAGGCTACAAAAAGAGCCTTATAAACAAAGCGGTCAAGACGGCAAAAGGCAAAGACGCAGTCATTCTGTTCATCGGTCTCACGGACGCTTTCGAGTCGGAAGGTTACGACCGCTCGCACATCAAGATGCCGTCGTCTCACGTGACGCTGGTCAACGAACTTCTCAAAGTCAACAAAAACGTCATCGTCGTTCTCTCATGCGGTTCACCCGTCGAAATCGGAGACTGGGACAAAGACGTAAAAGCAATACTCAACGTTTATCTCGGCGGACAGGCAGGCGGCGAAGCGACCTACAATCTTCTTTACGGCAAAGTCAATCCGTCGGGCAAACTCGCCGAAACCTTCCCCGTGCACGAAAACGATTATATCGGCGCGAAATACTTCCGTATGGGGCCGAGAACCGTTGAATACCGCGAAAGCGTTTACGTAGGCTATCGTTATTACGACAGCGCGAAAAAGCGAGTCAAATATCCGTTCGGTTACGGTTTGAGTTACACAACGTTTGAATATTCGAATCTCCGTCTCGGCGCAACCGACATAAACGAAGACGAACCGCTCACCGTCACGTTCACAGTCAAAAACACGGGCAAAGTGGCAGGCGCGGAAATCGCTCAAGTTTACGTCAAAGACACCGTAAGCACACTTTATCGTCCCGAAAAAGAACTTAAAGGTTTCAAAAAGGTATTTTTGAACCCGGGCGAAGAAAAAGACGTCACCGTCACGCTTGACTCTCGCGCATTTGCATATTACAATGTTGCAATAAACGACTGGCACGTCGAAAGCGGCGACTTCGCAATTCTCGTCGGAGCGTCTTCAAGAGATATCAAACTCGAAGGACACGTCAACGTTACGTCAAAAAATCCCGACGCACCTATCCCCGACTACACAAAGTCCGCACCTGCATATTACGATATTGCAAACGCAAAGGAAATCCCGACCGAGCAATTCGAAGCGTTGTACGGCGCAAAGATGATTGAAAACAAGCCGTTTGAAAAAGGCGAATTCACGGCAAACAACACAATCGGGCAATGCAACGTAAAGGGCTTCGGCAGATTTATGTATCGCTTCGCAGTCGGTGCAGTCAATCTCGTGGCACTTTCGGCTGAAAACCCCGAAATGCTCACAAACTCCGTCAAAGATATGCCCTACCGCGCAATTGCATCCTGGTCTATGGGACTTATCAACGACCGCGCACTTGCAGGTATCGAAGATATGCTCAACGGAAAAAAAGGCGGCTTCCGCAGATTCCTTAAAGGCCTCGGCAAAGAGAAAAAAGCAAAGAAATAAAATCACGACACGCTAAAATACAACTCAAAAACGCTCGTCACTTGGCGAGCGTTTTTTTGTATAGAGAAAGCACCCCGAGAATGATAACCCTAGCGTACTGAACGTACGTGAGTTGGCAGGCTCGGGATGAATGGAAATTTGTGCGATTAGCATTGAACTTTTACACGGGTCATCAAGTCGATAAACGGATGAAGAACAAGAAAGAGCCACGCTAACGACAACCCTAATGTATAAACAATACATGAGTTGACGGGAGCGTGGCTCTGCCGCAGTTGTTTGCCGCTTAGCATAGAATTACTATGGCTCATCAAGTCGCTAAATCGATGCATAACGCGAAAGCACCCCGAGAATGACAACCCTAGCGTACTGAACACGTACGTGAGTTGGCAAGCTCGGGATGAATGGAAATTTGTGCGATTAGCATTGAACTTTTACACGGTTCATCAAGTCGATAAACGGATGAAGAACAAGAAAGAGCCACGCTGGCGGCAACCCTAATGTACAAGGCGTACATGAGTTGACGGGAGCGTGGCTCTGCCGCGGTTATTCGCCGTTTAGCGATCTTGACGAAGGGCGAAGTATGCCATGCGCGGATCATCCGTCATAATACAATCCGCTCCGTTCTTTTGGAGTTTGACAACGTCAGCGGGATCGTTGATTGTCCAGTACTGAACGGCGATTCCGAGATGATGCGCAAAGTCTATGAATGCCTTGGTGGAAAGGTCGAAAAATCCGTTGAATCCCATAGGAATTTGCAAGACTTTGAAGTTGAATTTCGCGTTCGTATTTCCGTAAAGGAATGCAAAATAGAAATCGAGAACTTCACTTATACCTGCAGAGCGGACGACTTTTTGGTCGAATTTGCCGTTTGCGTTGCACTCGTCAACGTACTTTGAAATCTCGCCCTTGAAAGTGCCGAACACGGTGCGGTTTACGATGTCGTATTCTTTCATTGCGTCGTAGAGAATGTCCATTGCTCTCTTGCCGACTTCGTCACCGTCTTTGATCTCGATGACGTATTTCATGGATTTGTCCGTACGCGCGACTTTTTCCACATAGTCGAGAATTTCGGTGAGAGTTGCGATTCGGACGTTTGAGAGATCCGCGCCCTCTGCCCTATACGGATAGTTGCCGTTTTGGTCTTTGAAGTTGTAGCCGAAGTTGAGTTGTTTGAGCTCTGCAAGAGTATAGTCGCAGATTTTGCCCGTGCCGTCCGAGGTGCGATCCACTTCGTGATCGTGCATAAGCACAAGTTGACCGTCCTTGGTGAGATGCAAGTCGAATTCGAGAATGTCAACGACATAGCCTTCCACTTTTGCGCTTTCCATGCACTGAATGAACGCCGCCATAGTTTCTTCGGGTTCAAGTACGCCGCCCGCGCGGTGAGCAGAAAGGAGCAAACCGCCCTCATCGTCAAAAGTTATGTACGGATTGTCTCCGCCGTAACTGTCCACCGACGGGACTCTTGAAAGCGAACCTGTGAGCGGAAGGATCACCACGTTGAGAACAAGCACGAACAACAGTGCGCCGACAATGGACCAAGTAACCGCTTTTTGCACGGTTTTACGCTTTTTCATTGCTTGTTTGACTTCGGGGGAATCGGTGAGCAAAACTTCAACGTCGTTTTGTGTTTGCTTGAAAAATTGATTACGTTTGATTTTCATTTTTCACCTTATCATTAAATAATGTATAGATTATAGCACACAATTTTGATTCCGTAAATGCTTATTCAAATTTTCATTGACAAATGTTCGATTGCACATATTTGAATATGCGAATACGAGAATTCTCAAATGCGCAATCGAAAAAACGAGAATACTTTGAAAAACTTGCGGCATATTTCACAAAACGCTTTTGCGACATTTTTCAATCTTTCGTAAAAAATACGAGAATTGCAAACAACACAAAACAATGCGGAAAAACGAAAAACGGAGACCGAAGTCTCCGCTTGTTCATTTTCTTATTCACTCGCACATTATGCCGTGAACGTAATCGTTATCGTTGCACTCGTCTTTGAAACGCTGTCAATGCGAATGTCGAAGTTGACTTTTTTGTTGTCGTTTCTCGCATAGTTGGGGAACACGCTCAAAAGGCTGTCGCCTGCTTGCCACAAGTCAGTGGATTCCGCATAGCCTTCCGTGCTTGCGAATTTCTTTTCGCCGTCCGCTTCAACGAGTTTGATGAGCGCGGTGTCGCTGACGGAATTATTGTTGTCAGTAAAGGAATAGTAGTCGTCGCTGTACGGATTCTTGATGCTGGACGAAACGTGATAAATCCTTACACCGTACTCTGCACCAACTTTGGTTGTTGAGTCATAATACAACAGCGAGTTCTGCTGGCTTGCGCCGAGTGAGTTAAGTCCCGTGTTTGCGTATAAGTCGATGAGCAAGTATTCGCTGAAATACGTGCCGTCATAGTCGAGCAACACCATAAGGAATTGACCGCTCGATTCAAAGGCGTTGATGGTGACGGTTTGCGTCGTCGTAATGACAGTGGGATCAACCCAGCCGAGAATGAGCTTGGAATAGGCATTGTGATCGCCGACGTTGTAGTCCATCATATCCGCACCGCCAAGACCTTCGCCCGAGCCTTTTGCATCTTCATAATCATAGTAGTCGTCAAGACCGAGCAAGTGTCCCGTCTCGTGAATGTAGGTCTCCGCCATTATTTTGAGCCCTTTATACGGAGTGTATCCTTCTTGTCCGAGATACGTATCGTTGCTGTTGCCGGTGTGCTCGTCCATAAAGTCGAAGCCCGCAAAGAGATAATATCCCACTTCCAATCCGTCGTATTTTTGCGTTTCGGTGGGATACGTGGTGACGTACGCCCAATAAATCGAGTCCGCATTTGCCTCGCTATCATAAGTGACTGGAGCGGAATAGATGAGATACACCGCATCGATGATGCCGTCATTGTCCGTGTCGTACTTTGTCAAATCAAGTGATTTTTCATAATAGGCAAGCGCAAGTTCGAGCAAGAGAATATCGCCCGTCTTGGTGATCGTTTCGCCGTCCACGGTGATGTTTCCCGAATAGTCTTCATAATATTTGTAGTTTTTATCGGTGACAAACGGCTTTTGCACGTCAAAAGTCATGTCGAGTTTGCCATAAGACGATTTTTTGTAGTAGGAATTGACGCTCTCCCAGCCCGTATCTTCGCTTGTGCCGTTGAACGCCTTGCCCAATCTGTCAAGTTGCGTGCTGCTTATCGTAGTGTCGGAGAATTGCACCGGAATGACCAAAAGGTTGTATGCGCCGGTTGACGGAATGGGCAACGGATTGCCGATTCTTTCCTTCTCAAAGTATCTCTTCATTTGCTCGCGAAGAGTGCTCTTGTCAACCTTTGCGGGATCGTATTGTTGAGACGGCATAGTTTCCGTCGGTGTGGGAGCAGGAGTGTCTCCGCCCGCACCGCCGCACTCGATCTCAACGGAAAGAATATACATAGAACTCTTTATGCCGGTCGGAGAAAGCGTAATTTTCAATACTCCGTCAACTCCGCTTGTCGTGCCAAAAACAACTGTGGTAAGCACATCAAAATTGGAGCATTTTTCAACTTTGACCTTATCCAAACCACCTGACGTAAACTTGGTTGTCCCGACAGAAACCGAAACGTTCATTCCGTTGTCTGCGTTGCTTTGAACAACAAGCGTAACTTTCGTCACGTTGGTGAGAGTTGTAGAAGTCGTGATTTCAACTTCACCATTCTTTTGCAAGAATTGCACACCGCGACCATTTGCAAAACCATTTGGTTTAGAATTTGCCGAGAATTCGATACCGCTTTCGTTTGTAAATTTATAATCGGTAAATTCAGCTTTGTACGTTCCCGTTTCGGTGCTTCCGCCACCGATGACAAGCTCGTCCAAATCTATGGAAACCGTGCCGAATCCATAAAAACTCAGAACGTATTTACATTGCATTGTTCCCAACGAATTAGTAATATGAGATTCAATAATCAGTTTACTAACATTGTCGTTTTCAACAATCAATGTGACATTGTCAAAAACTTCGTCTTCAGATGCACCTATGATGTCATTTGCAACGCTACTGGCATCAACTGCAGTATATTTGTTATACTTATTTTGTATTTCTTCTGATGTCGGAGTTCCACTCGTTGCAACGACAAACTCTTTGCCAACCACTCCGCCAATACTAATAGAATTATAGTAATAGGATGCATTGTCAAAGCCATCATCGTTTTCCGAATACTTTTTATATGTACCATCACCATTGTCTTCGTAATAGTACATGTTATACTCGGAGTCATACTCGATATAATCTTGTTGTGTATCACCTGTATATTTCGAATACTTAAATATCTCGGTCAACCCGTCTATCTCATATTGATATGTAGCATTTGGTGTCGTTAGATCTTCAAAATACTCATCATAATCAATCTTGAAATTCCAAGTAGTATCATTTTCGTATTTTGAAAAAAGTGTGTTCAAATCGTAATCGTAATACGAAGCAGGTTGTTCTCCGCCACCGCCTTGGTTGCCCCCGGTAGGATCCCCCGGTTTTTCACCGCATGCAACAAGCATGCAAAGTGTAAGCACAAGAACGAGAACGGTCAAAATAAGTCTGTTTTTTCTCATTTCCGTTACTCCATGGTAATCTAGTGTAAATATTATACAACATGCGCGTGCGATTTGCAAAGATTTTATAAAAAAACAAACTGTATCATATTAAGACACATGTGCAAATGTGCACACATGTGTCAATCAACATTTTTACAAATCCGCAGACATAGACTGCTGCTTTCGCTCAATCGCCGTGCGTCTACTCTATCAAATCTATCCGTTTGACTGCTGATGAAGACAAGCGGATGCAAAGAAAAGCACGTAGTATTTTTATTTGCAGTAGCGCAGGCGCCAGCAGCTCAATAAAATTTGTCCGCTTGAACTGCTGATGAAGACAAGCAAAGACGATGAGAGCACAAAGTATTCTCAATCGTCGTGCGATGTCGCCAGCAGCTCCGCACGGTTTTAGCAAAAACCGTGCTTTTATATTCTTGTCGCCCACGGCCAACAAGAATATAAAAAACAGTGTGCCTTCTGAACTATTTACTTGAAAATACTTTGATTCGCCGCTGCTGATGAAGACAAGCGGATGCAAAGAAAAGCACATAGTATTTTTATTTGCAGTAGCGCAGGCGCCAGCAGCTCCGCACGGTTTTTTGCAAAAAACCGTGCTTTTATATTCTTGTCGCCCACGGGCAACAAGAATATAAAAAAACAGCGTTTCTTCTGAAACACTGTTTTGGAGCTGCTGACCAGACTTGAACTGGTGACCTCATCCTTACCAAGGATGTGCTCTACCACCTGAGCCACAGCAGCAATTTGGCGGAAGCGAAGGGATTCGAACCCCTGTGGGCTTGCACCCAAACGGTTTTCAAGACCGCCTCGTTATGACCACTTCGATACGCTTCCACAACGCAATCGATCTTTCGTTCGATATCAAGCCTAATCATTATAGCAAGACAAACGAGTTGTGTCAAACATTGCGTGCGATTTTGCTGAAAATTATAATTTATTTTCTTTTATTTAATCGGATCTATGCCGCAAGATACAAATGACACACCTTTCGCGCCACTGATCGTACCTTCTGTCTTTTGCTCCACAACGGTGAGTTTCGGGCAATCTACAAAGGCGTATGGCTCGATCGTACAAGTGTTTGCAACGTAGAAAACGACTTTTTGGAGATTGGCAAGCCCCGAGAACGCGCCCGTCTCGATTTTTGTCACGCCGCTTGGGATATACACGTTGACAGGCAATTGTTTGAGCGTCACGTCCATAAAAATGCGGTTGGTGATGGTTTTTGTCGTATACACGTCATAGTCTACACCTGCGACCAAATCGGCAAGCTCGTCTCTGACATACAGCCGTTTGCCGTCCTTTTTCACCCAAAACTCTTCGGGGATATACACGTCCGCAAGGTTTAGCCCTGCCGCTTGCGCGCCGTCGGCATAGAATGTGGTGATTGCCGCATATTTGATACCATCTTCGGTTATCGTTTCAAAATTGAAATACTTTGCCCACACGTACCCTTCGTTTGCGTTGACGGATGGCGAAACCGTTGTCGTGCCTTCACCGCTGACGCTGCCTTCGGGGGACGTCCAAACCGCATAGGAAACTCCCGTGGCGGTCATAGCCACGATGAAAAGCACGATTGACGCGATTGCAAGCGCAAGTCTGTATTTTCTTTGCATTTTCTCTCCTTATGCCGTTGCAACCGGCAAGTCTCTGACAGTCTTGTCCGTCTTCATTTCCAAGACGAAATTGAAGAACACGCTCGTGTACAACAATTCCACATCCACTTCTTCGTCCACTTGATTGAAATATATCGTGGCTCGCACGTAATAGGTTTCACCGGGCATCACGAGAAGATACAAGTCATACCCCGGCTCGCCGTTTTCAAGTGACGGTTGATTGCAATAAATCTTGTCCGTGCCCGAAAGTTTTTTTGGATCTACACCCGTCATATCGATAGGCGTAATGGTGTATGCGTCGCCGTTTTTGACAACGGACACCATATCGAGCTCCACGTTGAAAGCCCCTTTGACATCCTTGTTCGTGCCGGTCACGACTTGTTTGCCGTCCTGCTCCGTCTTGACGAGATTTGCCTCGGTGGACGCAAAATTCAAGTTGACTTGCAGCGACTTTCTGCCGTCGATTTCCACACCTTCGGCATTTGAGTCGGGCGCGCCGACAAAGTTGATCGGGAAGTACACAACGGCGGTCTTTGCCTTGGTGGGCACGATTGCCGTGCTTGTTTTGAGAGCCTTGCCCGATGGCGCGACTCCGCCTTGCGCGAGATAGCCCTTCTTCACCACCGCAGGCCAAATGCTAACGTCACTCGATCCGCCCACATTGGTGTCAATGGATATCGTTGCGGACTCTTTCAAAGTCGTCGAGCCAATGATAAAACCGTCTTGCTTGGAGCTCGAGACGTTTGAAAACCATGCGGCTGTTACGCTGACCACCGTAACGATGAAAGCCAGTGCCATAACAATCGACGATATGATGAGTGTGCGCTTTGTTTTGTTCATTTTATCCGTTTAGATCCGTTGTTTCGTTGAGTTTGATGACGTTGATGATTGCCGAGAATTCAAACGTGCAGCCCGAATATCCCATGCTTGCGTAGTACATTTGATCGATGCGGCCGCCGGTTGCCTTGTTGACGTTTTCGCCGTACAAGTCGGAAACCTTGGTGGTGTCGCAATCTTTTGCGAAATACTGCATCCAGAACAGTTTTTCGGGCGCAAACACCACGTAGAAGTCAAAAAGTTGCGACGTGTCGGTGCTGCCCGTGCCGAGCGATGCGCCTTGCGTTTGGAAATCCACGATATCCGTGCCGTCAACGTTTTTTATACTGTATTCCGCCATACTTTTACCGTCAATTGTGCTTTGTCCGTTGACTTTTTCCACCTTGCCGTCCTTGAACTCGAGTTTGCCGTACGGAGTGTACCAAACGTCGCTGTCCTTGGGATCGAGATGTTCGACATGCACTTTTTTGTCGCCGTCAACTGTGTGATTGCCGCTTGTTCTGCTGCCGCGCGGAGTGAAAAACCACGTGAACGCATACGGTATCTCGGCAATCGGGCTGTTGCCTTCCGCCTCGCCATAAGTCTTTTTGGTGCTTACGACAACGGGCTTGCCGTCCACTTCGACGACGTTGCCATTCTCGTCCTTTTGCACCTGGTAGATCTTTGCGCCGTCAAACGACATGCGGAAATCCACCATTTTGCCGAGCGTGTCAAGCGACACCGCGTTGACAAAATAGTATGCCCTGTCGTTTTGCAAAAGCGTGTTTTCGCCGGCTTTTGCCTTGGACATGAGATAGCCGTCCTTGGTGAGCGCGGTCTGCCCCATGTATTCGAGATTGTTGCAAAGCTCGTTTTGTCTTGCAAACGAGATTCTGTACGCTTCCGCCGTGGACATGGTGATAGATTCGATCGTCACCTTGTCCGCATCAGTAAACCACGCAAAAGACATGCCGACCATAACCATGGTGACAATCATGATGAGAATGGGGATGGCGATGCCAAACACCAGTTTTAAAATGCTTTTGCGAGAAGCGTCCATATCCTTCCTTTGTGTTGCGCGCGCCGCGCGCCGTATTCGATTATATTATATTATAATATAAATATATACAATACAGCGAGCGGTTTTATTTGATTTTTCACGCAATTTGTTTATTTTTCTTTTTTTATTCGTTCACAATCGTTGCTTTTGTTACGTCCGCAAACGACGCATTCAGCCAATCCGTCGGGTTAGAATGTCCGTTTTGATAGATTGTTCCGTAGAACGCGCCGCCAAACGATTGCGCTTCGTAAGTTGTCAAATCAACCATCAAAACAAACGTTGCAAAGCGAAGTTGTCTCAAAAGCGCAACGTTTTGCTTGTTTGCAATCACAATTGCGTCAGTCTCGCTTGTGCCGTGTTTATTGCCCACAAGCCAGCTTGTCTTGCTGATTGCATACGTTCTTGCGCCATTGATGTCACCGCTTTCTGTTGCCGTGGTTTCGGAGAGCGAATACATGAGCAAATACACGTCAACGATATCTCTAAGTCTCATGCTTTGGCGCGGATTTGAGTTGTTTTGTACGTCAATGCTTGTGAGCGCAACGTCGTCTATCACGTCATACACATCCTTTTGGTTGGGGGTATCGCCTGTGTAATAATACTTGTCGCTGCCGTATCCGCTTGTTGAGCCACCCATCAATTCAGCATAGGACTTTGCCGTGCCGTTGCCGCCTACATAGGCTATCTTTCCGTTGCCGTCCTTGCTCCAAACCGCATTGGCAAGATATGTCGAGTCAGTCACCGCTCCGCCGTTTGCGATAGGTGCGACGGTTCCGCTTGCGTCCACTTGCATGAGCGACACAACGCTTGAAAGCGTACCAGACAAACTGCCCACAACGCCTGCCACGTTTCCGCCGTTTGCGCTGATAGAGCCGAGAACAATCGCCTTTTCGACATTTCTTGCACTCTTGCCGAAAAGTCCGCCGACGTTGCCGCTACCGCTTACGGTGATAGAGCCGTGGAAGGACACGTTGGTCACGTCGCTGCTTGCTTCGCCTGCAAGAATCTCGCCTGCGATGCCGCCCACGTTGCCGCCGTTTGCGCTGATTGTGACGTTTCTAAGATGCAAGCCGCTCACCGAGCCGTTGCCGATCTTGTCAAACATACCGACGTTTTGCGTTGCGCCGCCAAATCCGTAGATATTGAGATATTCGATGACGTAGCCGTTGCCGTTGTATGTGCCGCCAAATCCGTCAATCGTTGACACAAACACGCTTCCGAGAGCCGTCAACACGTTGCCAACGCTCGGTTTAAGGAAGTTGGTGATATACTCGCCACCATTGCCCCACGTGTGTTGCGTTGGGATTGCAGTGCCGTCTTCGCCAAACGTGTACGTTGTGAAGAAGTTGTTGAGAATCTCTATATCCGCCTGTTTCACGATGCCCGTGAAGTCCGCCGTTTGCCTATATGACGTGTATGCGGGCTTGGTGGTGGTTTGAGTTGTCTTGTAGTAGCCCCAAGAGTTGTTCTCGTATTCGTTCAAGAACACGGTCACGTTTTCTTTTTGTTCGATATACGCAAAGTATTCGTCCCAACTGTTACAATCTTTTGGAGCGTCTGCGGGTTTGTTGCTTTCGCCGAATGCGCCCGTGCCGTACACATCGTTGGCCACGATAGACACCCACTCCGAGCCTGCCGAAACGATAGGCGTAAAGTCGGGTGAATCGGCATGTTGCGACGCATACCAATAGTACGATGCGATCATAAGACTTGCAATCGAGCCGACTTCAAAATCGGTCTTGTCCACGAAATAGCCAATGGTGAGTATGGGTTGGTTGCTCATGTTGTAGTTGTGCTCCATGCCCTTCTCGCCCGACACTTGAGCGGACAATTGCTTGCTGCCCATGCGACCGCGAATGACCGTATACTTGTTGTAGGTCTTCATAGTGCCGCTTTCGCCGTTCTCGTACATCCAGCCGTTGAGCACCGTGACCGTTGTTCCCGCAGGAGTCTTTGTGGCTTCAACCGCTTTCCAATCGGTGTTGTAGGTGTTGTCGGAGTTTGCATAGCTCTGCGACGTATTGGTGTATTCCACCTTGAACGACTTGACGGTGATCTCGATGTTGATATTGCCTGCATTTGCAGGGCGTTTGTCCTTGTTCTGCTCGTCACGAGAGTCATACACAGTGACGGATTGATCTTTATTGCCCACAGTGTCGCTGTACGCCTCGGTGCCGTTTGTCACCTTAAAGGTGTAGTTTTTTGCACATTCGCCGCTTATCGAGAACACAAGCGTCTTGAACAGTTTGCTATTATAATTGCCTTTGTGGTACACGTTGTTTTCGTCCACGTATACAAAGTTGACGTACGAGTCAAATTCGCCACGCTTTGCGTCCGCTTCCTTGTACACTGCGCTTATCGTCACAGTTCCGCTCTGTTCTGCCGACGGGAAACCGTCCACGACAAAGCCTTCGCCCGAGCGATAAACCACGCTGCGTGTGCTCGTTCCGCTCGAATACATTGCTCCTTTCTCGCCGCCGTACCACGTTGCGCCGTTGTACACTCTCGTTGCCTTGCCGCTACGCAACTTGTCCAGCTTGACTTCAAGCTCTTTCGGCGTGATTGAACCGACCTTTGCAATCTCAAACGTCTCTGCTCCAAAGTATGCAAAGTCGCCGCTCGTATCGTTGCATTTCACGGTCACTTTCACGGTCTTGTCATTGCCAACGTTTTTATCAAGATACACACCTGTGATCTTGAAACTGCTTTGCGGCAATGTCGCCGCTGTGTTGCTGACAACTCTGAACGTGAGATCGGAAACGTTTGCCGACACCGTTGCGTCATATTCTTTGATTACGCCACCTGATGTATATTCCAAACGCAAACTTGCCGCAACGATATTGTACGTTCCGCCATTTTCTGCCGTATCCACAATAAGTGTATAGTTTTCTGCAACGGAATTGCTACCGTCGGAGTTTTTCCCTGTCACTCTGTCGATAGCTGCCGTCATCGCGAACGGAATATCCTTGACGTGTACTTTTCCGCCGCCAAGCGTCAAATGTATGACGTCGCCGCCTGCATAGCCTCTGATTTGCGCCGAAGACACGTTACAACTCGTGAGTTTGACTTGTCCGCCGCCTTCCGCACTTGCAAGCGTAATTCCATGAATCTGTCCGTTGTATATAAACGTTTGTGTCGGATTCCACTTTACAGTTATCGGACGCGCGGTGATTGTGTATTTTGCAGATGCCGTTCCGTCAACTTTGTAGTTTGCCGTCGTGTCGCGCGATCCGCGTTTTGCGCTGATCGCATTTGAACCGCCGATGGATACGTTGTATTCTCCCACGTTGACAAATGCATTGCCTGCCGTTGAAGTTGCCGTATATTTGACGGTGATTGTATCTGCGCCATATGTGTAAGTGCCGTTGTTTACGATTTGTCCGTCAATGTTGAGCGACGGTTTGAACGGTTCACCGTCATACACTTTCGTACCGTCTGCCAAACCGCCAAGACTCAGCGTCTTTTTAATGATCTTCCAAGTATCGCTTGCACCTGCAAACGTGTAGTTGCTTCCGCTCGACAAAGTCACACTAACCGTGTACGTGCCTGCATCAATTGTATTGGGCGATACACTAATACTGCCATTTGTACTTGGTGTTATCGAATATCCATCATATCCATACGAAACGTCCACTGTCCCGCTTACGACAACCTTTAGCGAAATCGAATCTTTATTGACAAGACCGCTGTTGTTGTTTCCGTTTACCTTGACAACGTTGACTTTGGTTAGTCCTTGCGATGTTGTATCATAAGTGTATTCTTGTTTGTTATCTTTGTAAACAAACGATACGCCAAACGGACGTTTGTTTATCGTGTAAGAATACGTTGAATAGTCGTTTGCGGTATTGCCGTTCTTGAACTTATACGAGCAGTTTATCTTGTCTTGATGCGTTTGTTTGTTTACTGCCAGTTTTGCGGTGTATGTGCCCGCATTGACCAACGTCTTGAACGTTATGGTTGCCGTCGTCGTGTTGTTGCTTGACGTAACGATGATCTCGGTCTCGCCTTTCGTTCCCACCCATTCTCTTGTGAAATAGGTTTCGACAAAAGACTTAAAGTCTTCGATTCCGTGGTCAGCAACGACGCTTGCCGTGATAATTCCTATCGTGGACTTGTCATATACGTGCGTGCCTTTGTTCGTTCTTGACCAAGTTATGTTGAGCATATTCTTGCTCACTGTATAACTCTCCGATTCGCCGTCGGTCAGTTTGATGTAGTAGTTCGACGTGTTGTTCGTGTCGTTTTGTCCGCAGTTGCTGAATCTGAGATAATAGTTTCCGACGTCTCCTGCGCCTGTAAACGTGATTTTTCCCGTGCTGAGACCGTCATATTGCAACGTCACACTACTGTATGTCAAAGAGCTGTTGTTCACTAAATCGGATGTATATGTGTTATATCCGCCGCCTTCTTTCTCTATATCCGCAACAAACAACGGGCTGAACGCTTTGAGAACGCTCTGCCACGTATCTCCGTATGTTGCGTCTGCGATGTTAGAGAATGTCCATGTCGTGCCGTGAGTGTACTTTCCGTCAAAGAACGCAGATTTATTGTTGGAATCTATCTTGACATCTATTCCTCTCTTCTTGACTTCGACGTTCTGATTTGAGTTGCTCATCACATAGTTGGTCTTTGACAAACCGTCCGCTAGTGAAGTGGATATTTCGTACTTCTTCGCATTTGTAAACTTGATGTTGAACTCAATCTTATATGTCGATTTGTCCGTAATCGTTTCGGCAATGAAGTTTGCATCCGCGCCACTGAGCGCGCCGTCTTGCGACGCCGTAACAAGCGTGATTTCAATACCCTGATAGTCCTTTGCCAAATAACTCTTGCCTGCTTTCAGGTCGCTTATCGTAATCGGAGTATCAACGCCCTTTATGCTAAGAACGAATGTAATGGCATCTCTGTCGTTTGGCGCAACGTTTTGAATGGTCACCTTGCTTTCGATATCTTTATCGCCGTAAACCTTATTGTTTACACTCGTTGCGTTGAACGTAAGTGCGCGTTGTTTAATCTTCCATGCGCCTTGGGTGATGCCGCCCACTTTGTAGGCTTTGCCCGTGTCGTCATAGTAGTATACATACACGTCGGACTTGTACGTCCCCACCGTCTTTGCCGCTTGTGCGTCGACAAGCTCGGTTGTGTAGGCGTAAGAGTTCTTCTTGGTAAGATCAACTTTCCCGTCCGTGATACCCGGCTCGGATTTGATGTCCTTTTGCAAGCTTATGGGCGCATAGCGGTTGTAACCGTTGTAGGTGAGCGCGCTGCCCATTGCAATCGAGCGATAATACACCGCAACGTTCTTTGCAATCGTGGTTTTGTCTATTGCGGTGTTGATTTGGATATAGAACTTATCGTCGTTCGTGCCGTGGATTGCGGTCGGACGTGACGTGCCGGAAGACGCGATATATAGATAGTATCCACTCTTATTCTCGTTTGCCGCAGTTGCGGTTGCATACAAGTTGTTTTCAAGAAGCAAGCCGCCGCCCGAAACCATGTTGTCCGCGTCTATACTGCTGACGATTGTCGAATAGATTTTACGCACGTCATCACCGTTTTTACGTTCTTCGTTGGTGTATGCGTTTGCAATGCGTTTCCAGAAGTCTTTATCATTGAGATTTGTCGCCGTTGCAGACTTATGCGCCGCGTCAACCGTGCCGACTATATCATCGGTTACGATGTCGTTTGCGTACACGAAATACCAGCCCGTCTGCTCCGTGCCTGTGGAATACGCTTTCCAGTCGGGCTTCTTCAGCACCCACGTGTCGTTTGCAAATTCTGCGTTTGTATAGTACTCTCCGAAATACCACGTCCAATCACGCTTGGTGATTTCGCCCGTCGTCTCATCGGTTGTATACGTTTTTTCAAGCGTAACGTTCTCACCGTTCACCACATGTGCGCCGACTGCGTCGATATAGTCGTACGGCGTGGGATAAATAGCGTTTTCGGTATCTGCAGAACCATTCTCTGCCGTTGTTCCGACGAGTTCTTTCGTGAAAATAACCGTCGTGTACGAGCCGTCCGGGTTTTGAATCTTTTCGGTGATTGCGGTGTAAAGGCCGAGCGTGTCTTTAAGTCTTGACGCGTCCGTTCCTGCGAGTTCGGCATTCTTGTAGCCCTTTACCCAATAGGAAGTGCTTGCGTCGGTGTCGCTTGCCGCCTTGCCTATGATACCGCCTGCCTGACCGTTTGCGTCGGATGCCGTGAACAAGCCTGTTCCGTCCGTAGAACTGATTGAGAACGCGTATTCGATGACCGTGCCCGTGCCTATCGTCGAGCCGATAATACCGCCGACGTTGGTTGCACCGTCAACCGTGATGTCGTATGCAAGCAAGTTGTTGATTTTTATACCGTTTGCGCGAATAAAGCCGACTATGCCGCCCACGTTGTAGATACCGGGCGCGGTTATGTTGCCTTCTGCGTAATAAGTGTTGTTTTCCCAGTCGTTGCCGCCGTTGAATCCGTTGGAAACACCGGCGATGACACCGATTGCGCCGCCGACGCCGCCCCACTCAAATTCGCCTTTTTCACTACCGTCATCGTTCTTTTTCGCTTCTGCGATTTTTGCGCTGCTGCCGATGAGTTTAACGTTTCCGTTCGACTCGAAGTGCGAGTTTACAACGATTATCTTGACGTTCGAAAGGTCGATTGCGTATTCATCGGTGCAAGTGCCCGTCAAAAGCGGAGTCGGCGCGCCGATAAAGCCCACCGAGCCGCCAACCGCCGTGATTGCGTTGATGCCTGTAAGCTCGCCGGTGCTGATAAATTGAGCATAGTCTACCTGACCTGCGATGACGCCGATTGAGCCGCCAAGATAGCCTGCAACGTCGCTTGCGTCCACTATGCCGCTTGATGTAAACACAACTTTCGCATTTGCGTTGCCGACGATCTTGCCAAGCATGATACCGATAGAGCCGCCCACGTACGCTTTGCCCTTGACCGTGCCGACGCCTTGCGCAACGGTGTCTCCGCCTGCCGTGAGTGCGTCGCCCGAAGCGGTGTATGCGTCTTCTTTGGCGCCGTTCTTAAACTCGGTGGCCACTCCGCCTGCAACGGTGATGACCGCGTCAAACGCAACGTAACCGATAGAGCCGCCCACGAACAGTTGGCCCGTGACGTCGCCGTTGTTGACAAACGTGCCCGCGATAGTACCGCGATTGAGTTTGCCGATAACGCCGCCGATATAATTGTTGCCGCTCACTGCGCCGCCGTTGACAATTGTGAGCTTCTTCACTGCATCCGAGCCGGTTCCGCCGCCGGTCACCAGACCTGCGTTGTTGTTGCCGATGATTCCGCCGACTGCGTTTGCGCCCGAAACCGTACCGTTGTTGGTTATACTGCCTTTGACGATACGGATTGCGCCGACCGTTGAGCCGCCGTTTGACGTATTGCCGCCGACGATACCGCCAACGTTGTCACCGGATGCGGAAATGGTCGCTTCTTGACTGATGACGATGGAGAGCGGTTTTTCATATCTTGTACGGCGATATTCGTTTGCGCCGATATAAAGGATTGCGCCCGTAGAAGCGTCGTTGTCGCCGATAAAACCGCCAACGTCATGTGCACCGTTCAATTTTGCGCCGATATTGATCGTTGTGTCGTCCGCAAGGATGTTGACTTCGCCGCGGTTTCTACCGATAAATCCGCCCACGTAGTACGCATTGGGGATATTTATGATTACGCTGACCGTGAAGTTGCCGCTGAAAGCAACGTCTCTTGTACGTCCTGCAACGCCGCCGATGTTGCGCACTCCCGAATTTTCGGCATCTTGCGCGTTTGATTTGATGCTATTTGCAACCTCGATTGCGCCTGACACGTTGATGACTGCGCCCGTTGCAAACGACGCGCCCGAAGCCATATCGCCAAACACGCCGCCGACGTTGCGCACTGCGTCGTCTTGGGTTGCATAGTCTATCTTGATAGTTCCTGCAAACGAGATATTGCCGCTGAGCGTGGTGGTGACGGCGTTTTCGGATGTATTGTGATAGGTGTATCCGATGATACCGCCGATTGCCGTGCCGTGATTGCCGCTGTCGCCCGAGCTCTTATCCTTGACGTTTTCGACGATACCCCAAGAGTTTCCGCGCTTAATAAGCGTAGAAGCCTTGACAGCGCAGTCTTTGATTTCATTGATAGCATTCGGCATTGCGCCCACGATACCGCCGATTGCGTTTTCACCCTTTATCGTGACGGACTTGGTTGTGCTGTCCGTGCCGACTGTGCATCCCGAGATGATAACCGCAATATACTTGTCGCTGTATCCGAGCACTCCGCCGACCTTTGTGCCTATATCGCTGTTGCCCGTGTCTTTTGCGTCAAGTGCGCAAAGTTCCGCTTTGGTCACGACGTTGTCGGTGATTTCAATCTTGTTGTTTTTTCCGTCCGCATTTTGCTTTCCGTCAAGCGACTCTGCAGAAGCGTAGCCGACCACACCGCCGATATTGTTCTTCGCACTTTTAACGGTTGCATAGACAGTGTTGCAGTTCTTTACAACACTTGTCGTGCCTGCCCTATACACATGCGTAGAGCCTGTGTAGAACGACGTATTCGCAATACCGACAATTCCGCCTGCATAGGTGTGCAGTTGGTCAACCGTGTTTGAAGAATACGCATCGTTTTTGCCATGCGCTTCAAGCGTCAGACTGCGTGAAGTCGTACCCGCATTGCAGTGATCGATAACTGTGTTTCCGCTTATATCTGCGGCAATACCGCCTACGATTGAATGTCCTTTTCCGTTGGTTGCATACGCTTTCATGCTACCGGAAACGGAGATGTACGAAATATTTGCACTTTCGGCTCTTGCAAACAATCCTGCAAATGCATAGTCACCGTTTGAAGAAACAATGCGCAAATTTGCGACTTCCGTATTCGTTCCGTCCGCCTGCTTGCCGCTTATGCTACCCTTGAATATATTGCTTCCGCCCTTTCTGCCGATTGGCAAGAAGTTGATGGTGCTGAACGTGGCATTGCTTGCCATTCTGCCATTCGCCTGATCGTAATAATGGTTGTTTGTGAGCCAATTCGTATATGCAGCGTTTGCAGAAGCGTTCAAATCGTCACGGCAAATAGCACCCAACGCAAACAGGTGATAACTCTTGCCCGATTGATTGTATGTGCTTCCGCCCGTTGAAGATTTGTATGCGTCTCCGCCGTCTGCAATCTTTGTAGAAGTACTGCTATACGTCGGCATGTTGATAACTTTTGACTCAACGAAAGACAACGACGTATCCAAAGTTATGTTGTTGTTTTTGTTTGCAAACTCGATATATTCGGTGACGAAAGTATATCCCAAATCGACGAGCGATTGCATTCCGAGCAAATCAATACCGTCTTTTATGACGTACGGGCTGAATTGATTGCCTGCGCTTTGTTGCACGTATTCTCCGTACAAATCGACACCGTAGTTGACAGAACGCATACTCAAACCGTTGTGCGTATCGACTGCAAATACTGCAAGTTGCGGCAAACATCCCGGCATGTAAATATATCCGCTTGCCGTTGCGTTGTTGAATGAAGAGTCATTTGTCAGCGTAGCGGTGCTTGCATTCCACAAATTCACAGGATTGTTGTTCGTGGCATAAGACACCGGTTTCACCGTTCCGTCACTGTTGATGACTGCCGTCAAGTCGGCAAGCGACCGCAATGTCGTGCCTGTACGCACACAATTGGAATCACCGCCACCTTGATTATTCCATCCTGAATAGTACTTTTCTTTTCCGCCGTCGTAGTTGACAATGTTGTTTGCAATGCCATAGCAATTGGTCACCTGAATTTTATTGGAATTCGCAGATTGACCAGTTTCCATGTATCCCACAATATTGGCGCTATATCTAGTGCTACTGCTTGTCATATTTTCTTTTAGATATATTCTTCCAACGTTGTAGCAATTGTTTATTCTTACATAACAATTATCCCCTGTTTTTGGATCTGTAACAACTTCTGCAACAATACCTGCGTTTCTTGTTTGCCACGTGAGACGATAACCAACGCCACCATAAGTTGTAATCTCGCCAGTGTTATAGCAATAGTTTATCTCTGCTCTAACTGCCACACCTGTTATTCCGCCGGCATTTGTTCCATTAAAGTTGAATCCACTAGTGCCCATTGCAGGGATACCCTTATTTTCTTTATATCCAATAGTAACGTTCCCTGTATTGTAGCTATATGCAATTTTAGATGTATATTTTGTCACTGCCGAGTGTGGCTTTTCGTCGTCCGGAATTGTACCGAGAATGCCAACCAATCCGCCTGCAACGTTCGCCCACCCCCTTATAAAACCGGTATTGTAAGACGCAAGGATTGTAAGCTCCGTGTTTTGATCCGCTTCACCAACCAGTCCGCCGACTCGAGACCACGAGTTACCCGCCGCTTCCTTGTCATCGTTTATTCTATAGGGGTTAAGTTCTTGCGCTTCTATGTGACCTGTGTTTGCGCAGTTTTTGATCGACGCCGTCGTTTTTGACGATCCCGTTATTCTTCCAACTATACCGCCGACTTTGGTTTGTCCGATGATCGTTCCGGTGTTCAAACAGCTCTCAATGAAAATGTCGGCGCTCGCGTAAGCGATGATTCCGCCCGTTCCGTAAGAATAATCTTTTGGATAACCAACGACTTGTATACCACTCCTATTCCACTCCGAACCTTCATAAGACGTGATGTTACCCTTGTTTACGCAACTTATCAACTGAATAGGTGCGGAGTTGGTGCTGCAACCTGCGATGCCCGCGATGATGCGCAAGCCTTGGATGTTTGCGGCGTTTGTGCAGTTTTCAAATTTGATTGCGCCAAACGGCTTGCCGACAAAACCTGCCATATCGTAACCTGCGTTCGTCGTATTCGTTCCGCCGTTGATGTTGCCGGTTATCGTAAGGTTTTTGAAGACCGTCTGGCTTGACGTCGTTGAGCCGCTTCCTGCATTCGGAAAAACTGACACTCTGTGATAACCGCCGCTCGTATAATTGATTGTAATCGTGTGTCCGGTGCCGTCAAAGTTGCCTTTGAACGACATTTTCGAGTTCGCGAGAGTATCTCCGCTGCCTTGCGAGATATTGCCTGCAAAATTGTAACCGATATTTGTCGATGCGTCCGATCCGTTTGACGGCACACTCGCAACCGCACCGAAATCAAGTTTGTTGCCGTTAGTGTCGTTGTGCGTTCCGTTTGATATAGTTATATCGGTCGTCAATCTGATATATGGATTTTTGTAGTCTTTTTGTCCCGTATATATCGAGTACGCAAATTCGTTCCATTGCGCTTGCGTGCTAATGATTATCGGGTTTTCTTTGCTGCCGATTGAATCGTTGCTGTATTCTTTGTTGTAGTCACCGATGCGATAGTTGCCCGTTTCGCCGACCTTGACAAGCGTATTTTGATATTTGAAATAGATGACGGCGGTCAACTTTTTGATTTGACCTTCGTTGTTCGCGCCCTTTTGCGGATCGCCGTCTTTATACCACCAATACTCTGCATTGGTCACTTCTGCGACGTACAATTTGGATGCAGAAGGCTCTCTGTACGCATCTTGTGCGTTCTTCTTGCCTGCGGCGGTGTTTTGGTTGTATTCCTTATCTTTGTAGTTGGGGATATTGACAAACTCGATTGCAACCGTGCATACGGAGAAACTGTTTGCGTTGTCAAACGCCCACTCTATCGTGAGAGCATTCGGGTCGGTATCGTTGAAGTTGCCGAATTTTGTGAAATTGGTTGCGGTGACATTGCCGCTTCCGTCCACGCTCATATTGTCGGTGACGTTGTCGCTGCCACTCACGTCATAGAACGCAAGTTGTTTGTTGTTGTTTGCAGAAGGCACGCTCACGTTGACAAGAAGTTTGCCGACCGTGTACGTGTTGCCCAAATACGTCATATCCGCGACGTATAGTCCCGTCATTCTCACAATTTGCAGCAAGGACGGCACGTTTTCTACGGAGCTGTCGAGCAAGAGATATTTTCCGCGATCGTTTGTCGACACGGTGGAATACGTTGCGTCTTTCGCAACGTAAATCGTCCAGCTGTTTTCAATGGTCGGGCTGATGCCGTTGCCGATAATACCGCCGTTGTTGGCGTTTACGTTGCCATACAAGAAGCCCGTGGACATACTGCCCGAAATCGTGCCGTGATCAACGTATCCGACAAGACCGCCGATATACGTCGTGCCGATGTACGTGTCGGTCGAAGTCGTTACGTCTTCGGGGGCTACGGCAATGCTCGAAGTTATCGTGCCTGCTCTCATATAGCCGACAAGACCGCCTGCATAGGTTGTGCCGTTGACGCGGGAGCGGTTGACAACAAACGTCAAATCGTGCGCCTGATTGTCGAGCCAGCCTGTGATACCACCCACGTAGCTTGCGCCTTTTATGGTGATCGCTCCATCCGTCGTCTTGCCTTTGTTGCCGTTGTAAACGTTGAGATATTGCGACGGAGAATCAAGAACATCATCCTTCAAAACTCTTGTTATCGGATCGTTTTCAAGCGTCAATCTCACTCTATCTCCGACATAGCCGAAAAGTCCGCCCACGTAGTTGCCGTTGCCTGTGACGTTTGCCACATTCACCGCTTTGCCGAACGGATTTTGAGTGTAGGGATCGCTTTCAAGCGTCGAATAGCCGAGAATTGCCGCATTTGTGTTGTGAGTTGCCGACAGCAATTTTTTAAGATTGTCGTCAGAGCCGATATAACTTGCATAGTTTTCAACTATGCCGAGACCGCCGACGATACCGCCGACGTAGTTTGCACCTTCCACTTGGGCTTCATTGTAGAATTTTATCGAGTTGCCGAGAATCGTGCCCGTCGTGCCGAAATACGAGCCTGCGCTCGACGCGATATAACCTATAAGTCCGCCGACAAAATCTTTGCCCTTTATTGCAATCTTGTTGACGACGCTATATTGTCCGCCGGATATGGTTGCCGTGCCGCCGACGACAGCAACTTCCTGTTTTACGCTTTCAATGGTCGCATTTTCGCCGAGCACACCGACAAATCCGCCAACAAACGACGTATTTCCTTTTGCGTCCACGTACACGCCGGTTTTGGCGATTGTCGAGCCGTTTTTGACCATGCTCTCGCTCGTCCAGTTGCAACCGATAAGGATTCCCACCTTTTCCGCATAGCCGATAAGACCGCCCATGACGTAGCCGACACCGCCATCGTTTGCAATGACGTTTGCACGGATATCGTCAAGGCTCTTGACGAGAATGACCGATCTCACACCCGAATTGTCCGCATCGTAATGATAGCCGTTGCCGATAAACGCACCGAACAATGCGCCGACGTAACTTGTGCCGTACACGTCCATTACGTCATCCGAGCCGGTCCCCGCCTTGCCGTTGGTGTAGAAGCCGAGATACGTCAAATCGGTGGTGCAGCCGCTCGCGTCGAGTTTGCCTGCGATGCCACCCACATAACTGCCGTTGCCGACGACCGATATGAGATTTGCTGCGTATGACAAAATATAATTGTCGCCGTTGATTTGGTTTGCGTTTGTGACTATCCACTCGCCCGCTATGCCGCCCACGTAACTTGCGCCGACAACCTTTGCCTGCATAAATTCGCCGTAGGTGTCTATGTTTGTATCTTGAACGATCGTCGTGCCGTTTGCATAGCCGACGATACCGCCGACGTAATCGCCGCCGCTGACTTTATCTTGTGAAAGCGATTTTAGACTAAACGAGCAATTTTCGATTTTTCCGCCGTTTGCGTATCCGACGATGCCGCCCACGTATTTGTTGCCGAGAATCGTGCCCTTGCCGACAACGTCTATGCCGACGATACGCGTGCCGCCAATATAGCCGAACAAGCCGACGTATTCTCTTGCCGTGTCACTGAACGAATACTCGACGCTGACACTGTCAAGCCCGTCGCCCTTTGCAAACTGCGCCGCCTTGAACTGATACGCCGAGTTGCCGATAGGCTCGAAGCCTTCAATGCCGCTCGCGCTCGATTGCAACAGCGTGACGTTTGCATTCACAACGAAATAGCACCCTTCATACGTCCTATTCGTCGCCTGCGCGCCGGTGTTTGCCACAAGTCCGTCCGTGCCGTTTATGGAGTTCCAAGCCTTGCCACGACCGTTGACGATTTGGCTCAATCTCAACAATTGCGACTCATGCTCGATGACGTACGGGTTGCTCTCGCTGCCCCAGTTTGCTTGATTGACGTTGCCGCCGAAGTCGCTGTCCGCAACAACGTAATATTTCACCGCATTGCCAACGAAGTTGCCCGTGCCGCTTGCCGTGACCGTTACGTCTGCAACGTGCTTATCGCCCGCCGTCGTCAAATCCGCAATCTCGTAATCCGTGCCATACACGAGCTTGACAAGCCTGTGCGCTTCCACGCCGTTGGTTTTTGTTGTATATTTTACATATAATACAAAGTTGTTATTTATATATTTATCGTTTTGATAGACGATGACTTTGGGCGTGTCGCCTGCCGCCGCCTGCAAATAGTAGTATTCAAATTCCGTGCCGTTCACGTTTTCGGTCTTGACAGTGTTTTGATTTGCCACCACCATATCCGTGCCTGCGCCAAACCACGCCTTTTTGTTCGCAAAAGCGTTGCCCACGTCAAATCGGTTGATTTTCCAAGCATAAGTGATTACATTGCCGTTTTGCGTCACGCCGTCGAGACCTGTCGCATTTGCGGTCACAACACCGTCAATGTATGCCGCCGTCGTGCCGATTTCGTAGTTTGCCGTATCTTTCAGCGTAAATGTACCCGAATATACTCCGACGTTCTTCACGAAACTTGCGGTTGAATAAAGAATTTGGTCAATCGTATACACGCTTGCTTGCGGAGTGTGCGTAATGCCTTTCGTGTCAGGTTGTGCGGTGACAAAAACGTCCTTAACACCCTGATTTTGTCCGTTGTAAACGAACGTATACGGGCTTCCGCCGATATTGTCGCTCGTCCAAACGTTGTCAATCGTGAGTTTGTTCTTTGCAATCGTCCACTTGTATTCGACAATTCTGTCCGCGTGGTCTTTTATAGTGTAGTTTGTGCTTTTTAGTGTATATTTGCGGAAGTACGTTCCTGCTGTTCTATACAGGAATCCTTCACCGTTTTGGTCGGGCGTTGTATAAGTTATGTCAAAAATATCCGCATACTTGACACCGTCTACAATGTTCAACACCCTAACACCGTTACGTTGCAAGCCGTTGTAATCCGTGTTGTAAACGAAATTGTTTTGCGTCGCTCTGTCGATAACGTTTTGATAGAGTGCGTCGCTCCAAGTGTTTGTAAACGTAAGTTCGCGCTTGGTTATTGTGAGTGTTCCGTAATTCTTGTCCGCCATACGTCCGACAACAGTATTGCCGATAAGCACTTTCGTTTCCGTGCAATAAGGATTGTCGTCCACATCCGTTCTGCTCGTTGTTCCTTTACCGTCGATAAAAGCGTCGGCGGTTGTAAAATACAATGTCGTGAACGTATAATCGTCGGGCAAAGTGGGAGCGGCTATCGTATGCGCTTGTTTGTCGTAGGTGACGGTTTTGCTGACAAGCACGATATCTGCAGTGTCAAGGTATATATTGCCTTGTTCCGCCGTGTATTTTGCTTCGACAACGAATGAACTCGAACCGACCGACGTGAAATTGTCGGGAGTGAGCAACACACCGCCCACGCCTTTGAGCGACTCGTAATAATCACCTTCCGCAACGTTGGTTGTCAGGCGGAAACCATTGATATTTTGCGTGACGATGTTTTCCCACGTCGTTTGCGTGCCGTCAACGAGCGGATAATCGAACGTTGTGGTTGCATCGTTGTACAACAAATAACTGCCGCTGTTGCCGGCTGTTATAGAAGTGCCTTTCTTGATGACGTAGGACGTTGCGCCGACTGTGGCAAGATTCGTGCCGTTGATATACGTGGTCATATCAATGCCATAGCGCAAAATCGAGCGTCCCGACGTCAAATCGACATAGCAATATTCGATTGCGACTTTTCCGTTTGTATCGGGGTTGTCTGCATTCGACTTGGCATTGCCGACTATACCGCCGATAAAGCCTTTGTTGCTGTCATTTTGCGCAAAAGCCTGACCGCTTGTTGATTTGACGATCTTTACGTTGCCGACATTGTAGCAATAGGAAATAACCGCCGTGCGAGCCGCCGCCGTTGTTGAAGTTGCGTTGAAATATCCGCAAATGCCGCCTGTCGTGCCACTGTTTCCTGTCGATCCTGTCGAATAATCTTGAGTGAGAATTTCGCCGCTATTGTAGCAATGCGAGATAACCATTGAATTGACATCGCTTGAATTGGTTGAAAGACGTCCGCCGATACCGCCGGTGTTTATACCACCTTCAACCAATGCGGTGTTTTTGCAATTGTTTATATAAATGAGATTTGCGCCATGCTTGACATATCCCAAAATGCCTGCAATACCGTTGAATTGCAAGCCCTGAATCTCGCCGTTGTTGACGCAATGCGAGATTGTGATGTTGCTGTCACCGTCGAGATATCCCACAAAGCCTGCGACACCGCCGTCATTGTTTGCGCTTGAACTGCCTGACGGAATGGTTGAAGTCACCTTTCCGCCGTTGACAAGCGGCGCTGTTGATGTACCTTCGATGCTCAAAGCATTGCCCGATGACTTTGCATAACCCACGAAACCGCCGAGATGCTTGTATCCGTTCACTGCGCCCGAGTTGTTGGACGTGGTGATTGCCGCTCCGCCTTCGATGTTGCCGACAAGTCCGCCGACATTGGTATATCCGTTGATAGTCGCGCTGTTGGAGACACCGCTCAAATCTATGCCTTTTGCATATCCGACAATACCGCCGACGTTGTTTGTACCCGACACAGAGCCTGTGTTGGTGCTTGCATTGATTGTGCATTTTGCATCGGCATATCCGACAAGACCACCCACAGAAACAGAGCCGACAATCTTGCCCGTGTTTTGTGCATCGCTTATATTAAGTGCAGATGAAGTGTAGCCGACAAGGCCGCCCACTTTTGTTGCACCGTATACGGTTGAGTTTTCATACATCGCATTTGTTGACGTATGCGTCATTTTGCCGGTAATTGCGCCCGAGTTGTATCCGACGATACCGCCGACATAATCATTGAATGAGACTGAAATAACGTCACCCGAAGTTTTCTTCAATGCACCTGAAAGCGTGCCTGCATTGTATCCGACAACGCCGCCAGTAAATGCTCCCGAAATCGAATTGACAGTACCCGTCGAACGAGAAATAACTCTGGCATCGACGGTCAAATCTGCAGACACTATGCCTGCATTGTAACCGATTGCACCGCCCACAAGATAATTGCCGCCGTTTTCGTTGTCAATATCGCAACCCGACACGGAAATACTGCCCGAAATGGTGATATTCTCACCCAAAAAGCCGATTGCTCCGCCCATATATGAAGTTCCGCGCACACCGTCCGCGCCCAAAAGAGTGGTCGTTGCAATATTCACCGTCGCCGTCCAGTCAATATTTATCATTGCGGTCAATTTATTTTCAAGATAACCCGCAATACCACCGACGTATTGTGCACCGCTCACGGAAGCAGTGTTGGTCAACGTTCCATAAATAAGGAGATTTGAAGCGTGGTTCGATTCTCCGTATCCAAGCAAACCACCGACGTAGTTATTTCCAGAAACAGCACCGCTATTGCTCACGTCGTTGATGTACGCCCAAGACATATTGCCAGCAATGCCGCCGACATAGTTTCCGCCATTAATCGTACCGCTGTTTTGCGCATTGCTTATTCTTCCGCCAAGCACTCTCGACGTGATACCGCCAACTTGTGCTCCCGTGGCGTTTATATTGCCACTGTTGACAACGTTCGTATAAATCGTGTCTCTATTCCAGCCAACTATTCCACCGACAAAATCGCCCGTTGCATTCACGTTTCCGTTGTTCGTGCAATTTAAAATAGTCGCACCGTGTCCTGACGTGCTTTCGTCACCGGTCCAGCCTACGAGACCACCGACATTATTGACGCCCCTAACGCTACCTTTGTTTGTGCAATCTGTAATAGTTGCGTTTTGGCAGAACCCGATCAAACCGCCGACGTAAGAACTCGACGTGGATATCGTCAATTCGTTCGTGACGTTTGAAACGGTTATATTGAGACCGTATCCTATCAGTCCGCCATAATAATTGCTTGTTCCGTCGGTCACACTCCCCTGCAAAGTCAAATCTTTGAAAGTGCCGCCACTGACATAACCGAATAAGCCGCAATTCAAACCGCTTATTGTATAATTCTGTCCGTTGAAATTGCCCTTGAAATAATGCGAATTATCTTTTGCAATTCTCGCAAAAGACGAAGAAACCGTGATGTTTGCCGTCACCACGAAATAACAATTTGTGTATCTATTATCTGTTGCAACAACGTCGTCGGCCGTAACCGCACCGCCGTCACTGCCGACTATTGTATTAAGCGCAATTTGAGTGCCGTTTACAATGCCCGAAAGATTTTCCAAATGGATTGTCGTGCTTATTACGTATGGGTTTGTTTCACTTCCCCATTTGCCCGATGTGCCTGACGGCAATTTTCCGAAATCGCCTTCGATTATAGAATATGAGATTGTTCTACTACCCCTTACCGTACTTCCATACCACACAGTTATAGTTGCTGTGTAAACACCTATAGTTGTGGGCGCGGCAGATAAGGTTACATTGCCTTGTTTATATGTAATCGTGGTATCAAATCCTGTGGGAGATGATGACAGATACTCTGTTTTATTTTGTAAAACTTGTAGGACTTCGCCACTGTATGCTGTGTATGTTGTGCCATTAAAAAGAAAAGGTATTTCTTTGAAATTTGCTGTTACAGAACTATAATAAGTATGAACCGCAAGAGAATTTGCTTTCGTTGTGTGTGTGGTATTATTTTGATCGTTATAGCTCCAATTATCAAAATAATATGGCTCATTAGCCGTTGAAAAGCTAACCGTTTTAGTATCTTCAAGTTTTGAATACCCAGACAAAGCCGTGTTTGATACTGTCCCTGCATCGCTAGGAGATACTGTAATAGGTACACTTTCGTTTCCTAAATATAAAACACACGAAATATCTCTGAAACCGCCTGCCAAATCGCCATCAGAAATAGCCGCAAAGATAAGTCTTATACCTGTCGCTGTACTTGCAATTTTATAGCGAGAATTATACTTTTTGTCCCCTAGTTCATATACAGTACCTTCGGTATCATCCCATCCGCTCTTTTCGGCAAGAACACCATCAGCCGAGCTATCCCAAGACGCATTATTTCCGTTTCTATTTGTTCCGACCAAGGCTTCGGTAGGAGATGAATGCGTCCCGATATAGTTTGCTGCAAACGATTTTTCATCGTTTGTACCGTTTGTAAAACCACCACGCGCTTTCGCATAAAAACTAACACCTACAGTTTTTATTGCACCAATTATCTTTGCATCGAACTTAAATTCAAGCCAATACACATATGCAATGTCAGATCCTTTTTTATCTTCAAAACCAAATCCATCATTGTAAGTAGTCCCCCATGACTTGTAGGTATACCATTGCATAGTCAAATTGTTGCTAGATTCGGTATCATAATAAAAATTGTTCAATAACTGTGCGTCGTTAGGGTTGGAACTCACATTGTACTTGCTTGCAATTTCAACACCTTCCGTGGTCAAATTGACCTTAGATTCGGTCGATGTATAACTATTGCTAGTGCTAGCAGAAACACTTATTTGTTGACCGTTTCTATGCGTTGCACTCGCAACGTTTCCTTCGATTTTGCCGTTTTGGACAAGGTTTTCTTCCACGCCGAAAGCACCGGAGAGTGTGCCGGCAAGGACAAGGACAAACAGCATCGCAAGCAAAGTTATGCTTGTGACGATCTTCATTGCTCTTTGTATGGGTGTTTGTTTTGTCCTTGTGTTTTTCATAGTTTTTCTCTCCGTATGCACGCGCTTTATGCGTTAGTTTATATATTTTATAATATATATACAATCCACGCAATCATTTTATTGGACAATTTGCAAAAAAAATTTTATTTTTTGTTTGACAATCGCTTTTTGTGGGATTATACTCTTGTTGAAGATACCCACTGGGGGTATATGAATTTTTTGCAAACTTGTGTCAGAAAACGGACAAATTATCCCTTGTCATTCTGTCAATGCAAAGCGAAGTGACAATTCTCTTCCCTTGTCATTCAGAGCGAAGCGAAGAATCTCGCGGAAGCGAAACGGCACTACATTGACAAATCGAGATTTTGAAAGGAGTTATTTATGAACGAAAACGAAAAAACTTGCTCTTGTTGCTCTGCTTGCGAGCATCACAAACACACTCCGCGCACCGACGAGCAACTCAAAGCGTTGACCGACAGGCTCAATCGCATCATCGGACAACTGAACGGAATAAAGAACATGATTGCCGACAACCGCTATTGCGGAGACGTGCTTATGCAGGTTTCGGCGGTGGAAAGCGCGTTGCAAAGTTTCGGCTACGTCGTGCTGACGGAGCATTTGAAGACTTGCGTGGTTGAAAACGTGCAACAAGGCAACGTTGACATTCTCGACGAAGCCGTCGATCTCATCAAAAAATTAAAATAAGATTTTTACACACAATAAAGGCGTAATATGGAAAAACTCAAATTCAACGTATCGGGCATGTCGTGCGCGGCGTGCAGTGCTCGCGTGGAAAAAGTCGTGGGCGCGCTTGACGGCGTAAAGTCGGTCAGCGTGTCCCTTCTCACCAACTCTATGGTGGTGGAATTCGATTCTCCGCTCACCCCGAAAGATATTTCGCGCGCAGTGGCGGCGGCAGGATACAAAGCCTCGCTCGCGACGGACAACAAGGCGGCAAAACGCGACAAAATCAATCCCACGCTCGTGCTACTTGCAAGACTCGTGGTGTCCGTTGTGTTGCTCATCCCCTTGATGTACGTATCAATGGGCGTGGCGATGTGGGGCTGGCCCGCACCCGCCGCGTTCAAATCAAATCCTATGGCGATTGCAGGATACGAGCTTGCCTTCGCGCTTGTGATAATGGCGGTCAACGGCAGATTTTTTGTCAGCGGCACAAAGGCACTTTTTCACGGCGCGCCCAATATGGACACGCTTGTGTCGATGGGCAGTTTCATATCCTTTGCATACAGCGTTGCGCTGATGATTCAGGCAGGCGTAGAACCTATGCACCTGAACCACCTTGCACACAATCTCTACTTTGAGTCGGCGGCGATGATACTTGCGCTCATCACACTCGGCAAAACCCTCGAGTCGTACAGCAAAGGCAAGACCACTTCCGCAATCAAAGGATTGATGAATCTCGCTCCGCAAACGGTGCACGTTCTCGTTGACGGCGTCGAGAAAGAAATCTCCATATCCGAACTCAAAGAAAACGACTTGTTTGTCGTGCGCCCCGGCGAAAACTTCGCGGCGGACGGCGTGGTCGTAAACGGCAGTGCAACCGTCAACGAAGCGTCCGTCACGGGCGAAAGCATGCCGGTTGAAAAGACGGTCGGAGACAAGGTCGTTTCGGGTACTTCCAACGTTGACGGTTTCGTCACGATAAGAGCGGAAAAAGTGGGCGAAGACACCACTCTCGCAGGCATAATAAAACTTGTCGAAGACGCGTCGTCTTCCAAAGCCCCAATTGCAAAAACGGCAGATAAAGTGTCGGGAGTGTTTGTACCAAGTGTCATTTGCGTCGCTTTGCTCGTTTTTGTCGTGTGGATCGCAGTCACAAAAAACTGGGACTCTTCACTCAAACACGCAATCAGCGTTCTCGTCATTTCCTGCCCTTGCGCGCTAGGTCTTGCAACACCTGTGGCAATCATGGTGGGCAACGGAAAAGGCGCGAAAAACGGTATACTTTTCAAGACCGCAACCGCGCTTGAACAAGCAGGAAAAGCGGACGTCGTCGTGCTTGACAAAACAGGCACGATCACAAAAGGCGAGACTGTCGTCACCGATGTTTTGTCCATTGCGGACATGACTTGCGGCGGCGAAAAAGACAGCGATAAAGACAGCGATAAAGACAGTGATAAAGACCATATTTCCAACATATCGCAAGACGATATAATCCGCGTGTGCGCACGCCTTGAAAGCGGTTCTTCCCACCCCATTGCTTCCGCAATCGTAAAGGAACATGAGCGTCTTTTCGGCACGTCTCCCACGCCGGCAACCGACTTTGAAAATTTGTCGGGACACGGTCTAGTAGGCGTAGTGGACGGCAAAAACGCATTGCTCGGCAACGCCGCTCTTATGCAAAAAAACGACGTTGAAATCTCGCTTGCGTCAAGCAGTGCGGATGCGCTTTCGCAAAGCGGAAAGACTCCCCTTTATCTTGCAATCGACGGCAAGTTGGCAGGCATCGTCGCCGTTGCAGACGAGTTGAAAGACGACAGCGTGCAAGCAATATCCGCCCTTCACCAACAGGGCTTGAAAGTGGTTATGCTCACGGGCGACAACGGCGCAAGCGCACGCTCGGTTGCCGCCGCTTGCAACGTGGACGCGGTCATATCCGACGTTCTGCCCAAAGACAAGGACAGCGTTGTGTCCGCGCTCAAAAAGTACGGCAAAGTGGTCATGGTGGGCGACGGAATCAACGACGCTCCCGCACTCACTCGCGCGGACGTGGGTATCGCAATCGGCGCAGGCACGGACGTGGCAATAGACAGCGCAGACGTGGTGCTTATGCACTCGTCACTCATGGACGTTGCGCGCGCAATAACGCTCTCTCGCCGTACACTGCTCAACATAAAAGAAAATCTATTCTGGGCATTCATCTACAACCTTGTGTGCATCCCCATTGCTGCAGGCGTGTTTTCCCCGCTCGGCGTAACGCTCGACCCGATGATAGGAGCGGCGGCAATGAGCCTATCAAGCGTCAGCGTGGTGTTAAATGCGTTGCGACTCAATCTCGCAAAACTCGACAAACACTCTGCACGCAAGAAAGCACCGATAGACCTTGACGTTGACGCAATCCGCGCCGAGATAAACAACGCAAACGACACCGATACAATCAACACCACTGCGGACAATCAACAGTCCGCTTGCCAATGCACCGATAACGTTTGTGACAACGCTTGCCAATCAATACGAAACGACTGTGGCAATGCTTGCGCAATTGAAAAATCAAAAACGATAAATAATATTTTGCCAAAACTCGCAAATGCCGATTGTGACGGCAAATGCGACCTTGCGGCTGAAAAAGGAGATAAATCTATGCAAAAAACTTTGAATATCACCGGTATGATGTGCAATCACTGCGTGGCGCACGTCAAAAAAGCACTCGAAAGCGTGGACGGCGTGTCTTCGGTCAAAGTATCGCTTGAAAACAACAACGCAACCGTCACTCTATCTCACCCCGTTGATGACGCAACACTTGCAAAAGCCGTCACTGACGAAGGTTATGAAGTGACAAGCATCAACTGACGCCACGCGCCACGCAAGGCGCAAACAATTGAAAAAAACGACCTGCAATCGCAAGTCGTTTTTTATTTTCGCTTTTTTAAATCAATCAATACACTTTCAACGCTTTTGCGGTGCGCGGATCGAGATCGTAGACAAAATTCTTGTCTTCGTCGCCGTGGAAGTCGCTGCCGCCCGTGGGCAAAAGTCTGTGCGCTTTCATGAGCGCTTCGAACTTTTGCATATCCTGCTGATTGTGGGACGGATAATTGAGCTCTATACCGTCAAGCCCAAACTGTTTCAAGCCGCCCACAAGCAAATCCAATCTCTTGTCGAGAAGGTATTTTTTCGGATGTGCAACGGATGCAAACCCCCCGTATTTTTTGATGAGTTTCACCGCCGCAACGGGCGTGAGTCGCTTTGCCTCGCAATAAGCTTTTCCGCTTGTGCCGAGATACTTTTCAAACACCTCGTTTATGTCGCGGCAATACCCCTTTTTGACCATCTCTCGCGCCATATTCATGCGCCCCAGTCCGTCCGCCGAAAAGTCGATGTCAACGTCTATGCCGAGAAAGGCGAGTTTTTTGCCTATCTCGATATTGCGCTGCCTGCGCAAATCTTTGACATAGGCGAGTTCTTGCACAAAATCGGAGTTTTTGTAGTCGATATTGTATCCTAAAACGTGGATTTCGCAAGTTGAGTAGGTTGAAAACTCAATGCCGTCCACAAATTTTATGCCGCATTTTTTCACTTCTTCTCTGCCTTCTTCAAGCCCTGCGACGCTGTCGTGATCGGTGATTGCCATCACTTCGATGCCCTTGTCTTTTGCCCATTGCACGACTTGGGCGGGCGTCTTCGAGCCATCGCTTTTTGTTGTGTGGATATGCAAATCAGCCTTCATATACATCCACTTCCTTAAACGTGATTTCGTCATCCCCGATGTCGCCGATAAGCTGATCCATATCAGGACCTTTTTCATCGGAAATGCTGTTGATTTTGTTGAGTTTTTTGCCTATAATCATCGTGCGTTTTTCGGCGTTTTCAAGCGTCTTGCGCACGCCGTCGATCTTGTCGCCGGTCTGTTGCAACAGCTTGGTGAACATCGCAAAATCGGTCATAAATCCTTGCAAAAGTTTGCCGATTTCGGTGCTGCGTTTTTCAATTGCAACGCTCTTGAAGCCCATTTGCAAACTGTTGAGAAGCGCGGCAATCGTAGTCGGTCCGCACACCACGATACGGAACTTGTTTTGAATGTCTTCAACAAGTCCTTCCCTTCTCAACACTTCGGCGTACAGGCTCTCTGTGGGCAGATACATGATTGCAAAATCGGTGGTTTTGGGCGGCGCGATATACTTGTCGCGTATGCTCATGGCTTCCGCTTTCACGCGTTGTGCGAGTGCTTTGCTTGCGCTCTCCACTCCGTCGGGGTCTCCCTTTTCGGACGCTTCGACAAGGCGCGCATAGTCTTCCACGGGGAACTTTGCGTCCACCGGCAGCCACACTTCTTCGTCCGTCTTGCCCGGCATGCGAATGACAAAGTCCACCATATCTTCACTGCCGCGTTTTATACGCACTTGCTTTGCGTATTGCTCGGGCGCAAGGATTTGAGAAAGAAGACTTTCAAGCGACACTTCGCCCCACGTTCCGCGCGTTTTTACGTTCTTGAAAATGCGGTTGAGATCGTTGACTCCCGTCTGCAAATTCTGCAATTCGCCGAACGTACGATTGATTTCTTCAAGCCTGTCGTTGACGATCTTGAAAGACTGATTGAAACGTTGTTCGAGCGTTGCACTCAGTTTTTCGTCTACGGTCTGACGCATTTTGTCAAGTTGAACGGCGTTGTCCTGCTTCATTTCCTTTATGCTTTCGGCATTTGCAAGACGCAAATCGGATATGCTTTTTGCCGTCGATTGCTTTACGTCGGCAAGTCCTTGCTGGGTGGATTGTGCCTGAGCGGCAAGAGCCTGTTGCGTGGATTGCGTGACGTTTGCAAGCCCCTGTTGAGTTGCAACCGCAAACCTATCCATACGCTCGCCGAGCGCAGAGATGCTGTTCGCTTGAGCGTTTATCGCGCCCGTAATCATAATATTGTTGACTTTTATGGAATTTTCGACGTCGTTTTTCAGCCTTTCATTCTCCGCCCGCACGTCTTCCATACGCACGCTTTGAGTGTCCGAAACACCATTTCTTTTTTTCAAATCCAGCACAAGCAGCACAATCGCAATCAATGCAAGCACCGCGCTTATTGCCCCGATAACGTACAATCCCGTCATATCGTTGCCCCCTTTATATTTATCTTTCGAGTTTTTTTATTTTGACTTTTCAATTTTCCTTGCAGCGTAAGCAAGTGCCTTCTCCCTGTCGTCAAGCGACGGTTCGAGCGCGGTGTCACGCAAAAGCGATTTGAGAATTTCACCGCATTGCGCGCCCTTTGCACCGAGCGCAAGCAAATCGTTTCCGTCGATTTTCAAGTCTTTTACGCAAAGCGGAAGAACCTTTTCTTTCACTTCGAGCCACGCTTTGCGCACGCGGTTTTCTCTTGTGATTTCGCCTGCGCTTGCAATCGCGTCCGCATCCATAAGGCAAAGCAAATCGTCGATATACGGTGCGTTTTTCACGCAGAACGCACGCAACTTGCTCTCCGACGTATTGCCGTTGATGTCGACCATGTGTAGAGACACGAGTTTGCTCATTTTGTCTATTTCGGCGTTTGAAAACTTCAGTCTCTCGGCAATCGCACGTACCATTTTTTCACCGACGACGGCGTGAAAATGCATGTTGCCGTCTTCTTTCATACACGGTGCTTTTCCGACGTCGTGCAGAAGTGCCGCCCACCTGATATTCGGCGGAGCGACTTCAAAGGCTTTCACACTGTGCGTATACGCTTCGTAAAGATGATATTTCTTCGGCTGATTGAGACCTTTCAATGCGGCAAGTTCGGGCAAAATCAAATCCACAAGTCCCAAATCGTCGAGCATTTCAAGCCCTTTGACATGCGCGCCTTTGAGATTCAGTTCGGGATGTTTCGTGTCCGCAACGAAAATTTTACAAAGTTCGTCCCTTATGCGTTCTCTGGCAAGGTCGCCCACTCTCCAAGCGTTCTTCTTTGCGACTTCGTAGGTCTCTTTTTCGACGTTGAAGCCGAGTTCGCTTGCAAATCGCACCATACGCAAAATGCGCAAACCGTCCGCTTCAAACACCGCGTTCGGTTCGTCGGCCGTGGAAATAATTTTGTTTTTTATGTCTTCTTTTCCGCCGAGCAAATCGACGATTTCACCCGTGAGAATATCTTTGTAAAGCGCGTTGCACTTGAAATCTCTTCGTCTTGCGTCAAGCGACATATCCGACGTAAACGTAACGTCGTCGGGCGAGTGTTTTCCGCTTGCCTTGTCATAACTGTCCGTGCGGAAAGTGGTATATTCGACGCAAAAATCGTCAGACGATATATGCACCGTCCCCATACGCAGATTTTTTGCCGAAACGACGAAATCTGTGTTTAACAATATCTTTTTGACGGTTTCAACATTGAGTTGTGCGCACACGTCAACGTCATAGCACTTCACGCCGAGCAATTCGTCTCTCACGCAACCGCCCACTTCGTACAGTGGTGCGGCAGGCGAAAAATAAGTTGCCAGTCTTTTGAGTTTTTGCTCGTCAACCGCCATACACTTCGGGTGCAAGGACGCAAACGTCCTTGAAATTTCTCATCTTTTCGTTGTAGTCGAGACCGTATCCGACGACGAATTCGTTTTCGATTTCAAAGCCGATATAGTCTCCTTTGAAATCGACTTTTCTTCTTGACGGCTTGTCGAGAAGAGCACATACTTTGAGCGACTTCGGCGCACGTGTGAGCAACAGTTTTTTGAGATAGCAAAGCGTGATGCCCGTGTCGATGATGTCTTCAACGACAATGACGTTTTTGTCTTTTATAGGCTCGGACAAGTCCTTTATCATCTTCACTTCTCCGCTCGAACTCGTGCCTGCGCCGTAACTCGAAACCGAGATAAAATCCATCTCAACGTCGCCTTCGAGTTCTCTGACGAGATCCGCAAAGAATATGCTTGCGCCGCGCAACGTGCAAACAAGCGTCACTGCTTCACCCTTGTAGTCGCGGTTGATTTGCTCGCCGAGTTCTTTTACGCGTTTTGCGATTTCGTCTCTTGTGATAAGCACTTTTTTTATCTCTTTGCCGTACATTTTTTATCTCCGTAAAATTATTATACTATGTTTTGTGGTGCGTTTTCGGGACTTAATCGGAAAGCGTGAGTTTCAACACGTTTTTGCCGTCTTCGATTTTCACGGTTGACGATATTTCTACGCCGAACACCGCAAGCACTTCGTTGCCGCTTGCAAGCACCGAAAGTTTCTCTCTCAATCGAAGCGGAATTTTTTTGTCTGTCAGAAAGTCTCCCAAACTTTTCTTTCCGCCACCGAATTTATTTATATAGTCTCCGTTTTGTCTGCGTCTTACGACCGCGCCGCAAGGCACTTTGTCGCCGTCTATAAACAGCACTTTTCCGTCCTTTTCCCTGTTTTCGAACTCGCTTCTGTCCGCCCTTTCTATCTTCACGCCGAACGTCGGAAATTCACCGATAGAAAAAGGCTCTTCTTTTTCGCAAACAACATCTTTTGCTTTGCTCATGACGATAAAATCACCGTCCTTGTGGCACACGATACCGTGCGCAAGCTCGATTCTCTTTCCGTTTTCGGCATCTTTGAGCGCAAAAACGAGCGGAAAATGTCTCTCTTCGACGTCTTGTCCTTCTCCTAAAAGCGTCGCGCCTTGAACGATATATTCTTTTGCAAGAACGGGCTCTTTTAAATCCGTAATCGCAATGCGCACTTCCCCTTTTTCAATAGAAAGCGGTCGCATAAGACTTTCTATATATTCTTCCGTCTCCGAAGCGTTGCGCGTGAGTCTTGCGACGGAATCGAGAAGAGACGGAAAACGCTCTTTCAGATTTTCAAGTTCGCGGCGCAGAAAATTGCGCGTATAGTCCGTGCAACAATTCGTTTCGTCGTCAACGTATGCAAGTTGGTTTTCTTTGACGTATTCGTCTATATCCGCTCTCGAGCAGGAAAGAAGCGGACGAATATATTCTCCCGAAACTTCTTTCATGCCTTGCAATCCTTTTACGCCCGTTCCGCGAAGTATGCGCATAAAAACGGTTTCCGCCTGATCGTCAAGATGATGAGCAAGCGCAACGTAATCGCACCGGCCGTCTTCGAGCAGTTTGTCGAAAATCTCATATCGCAGCATGCGCGCACCCTGCTCCGTCGTATATCCGTTTTCCTCGCAAAAAGTCGGAACGTCCACCGAATACGCAAAAAGTTCAACTCCGCAATTCTCACAGAGTTCTTTGACGAAAAGACTGTCCTTGACGCTCTCTTCACCGCGAATTCCGTGTTCGACGTTGATTGCAACGACTTTTTTTCCGTTTTTCAAAAGTGCATGAAAAAGCGCAACGGAATCTCTTCCGCCGCTAAGCGCAACGCCTATCGTCGCGTCGCTTTTTATTTTCGTCCTTTCAAAAAACGACGAAACGCTCTTTTCAACGCTTGAAGTCATACGCTGATTATACAGCAAAACCATGAGAATTTCAAGATAATACAGTTATAAAATTTATATAATAAGTCACGTGTTTTTATTATTTGCTTTTACTGCAACATAATGCAACTTTCCCCTTTCCTCATGTGTTTTCCCTATTGCCGTTCCCCCTTGCAAGGGAACCCACGGCAACCGCATAGCGGGGGACAACACTCAGCACTCGCATAGATAGGTATCGTTCACTCATTATGCCACCACGCTTTATGCGCCGGCTCCGCAACAACACGGCGCAGTCGCTCGTACAACCGTCTTGCTCGGCGTTCGATTTGCTCGCCGCCGTTGCGGCTCGTGTTCCGTCTTCGAAGTCACATATTCCGTTTATAAGTACGCTTCGAATAAGTTTTCGTTTCGGGCGCAACCGAAAAAAACTATGTCATTGCGTCAATCGCGTCCAAAGTCAGTCGCTATTTAGCGCGTTTTGTGTAAAGTGCGATAAATAGATGAAGAACAAGAAAACACCCATCCGAAACAAAACCCAACGTACATTTAGTACGTGATTTTGGAGCGGATAGGTGTTGTAAGGAACGAAGTGACGGAATAGCGATTGTTACGCTTTGCGTCAATCGCGTCCAAAGTCAGTCGCTATTTAGCGCGTTTTGTGTAAAGTGCGATAAATAGATGAAGAACAAGGAAACACCCATCCGAAACAAAACCCAACGTACATTTAGTACGTGATTTTGGAGCGGATGGGCGTTGACGCAGTTATTCGCTATTTAGCGCACTTTACACCGAGAAAAGGCGGAAGGCAACCACAGTACAATCATCAGTCGCACCGTTTTCCAAAGCCTTTTTGAGTATTTCGTCGGCAAGAGTCTGTGGGTTGGCGGTGTCGAGAGAATCGACGATTTCGGCAATGCCGCTGCCTTCGAGAACATCGAAAACGCCGTCGCTCATCATGAGAACCATGTCTCCGTCAAAAAGTTGATATTTCATGGTGACGCTGTCGATGCTGTCGAGAATGCCCATGGGAGCACTGGTGCAGGAGAGCATTTCGATGTTTTCTTTGCGGATGATAAAACTTGAAGCCGAGCCGAGTTTCACAACGTCGAGAGAACCGTTTGAAGTGTCAACGGCGGCGATGTCGAGTGACGAAAACACGTCGTCGGCGCACAAGCGAAGAAGTTTGTTGGCAAGAGCGAGAATTATGTTGCTTTCTATGCCGGCGCGATAGAAATTTTCTATCATATTCACGGCGTTTTTGCTCGTTTCGCTTGCCTGCTGTCCGTGGCCCATGCCGTCACATATCGCAAAAAGTCTGCGATTTTTCGACGGGCAAAGGATGCTGAGCGTGTCTCCGCTTTCGCTTTCTCCCGAAAATTTGCGACTCGCCACTCCGTATGCGGTTTCAAAAGTCGGCGCGCTTTGCAGATATACGACTTTTTGCGCGCCCTTATCTGTGATTTTGTCCACCTGAAGTCTCACGCGCAAATATGCGGACGCAATTTTTGCAATCACCGCTTTTTGCGCGTCGTTTGCACGCACGAGCATTGTAACGGCAGTTCCGTCGCCATCTCCGCTAATGAGAATTTCGCTTGCGACGATGTTGTGTTTGAGATATTCGCTTTTAAGCATCTCGACATCGTCGTCTGCAAAATTGACCTGCTTTGCGCAGGACGTGGCAAGAGAATCGAGAACGAGAGATACGCCTGCAAACTGCTCCGACATCATGTTTTTGCAACTCGCAACATTTTTGAGTTCGTTCATTCTTTCAAGATACGCCTTCGCCGACGAATTTATCACGGACGCAAGCGAGTGCATATTAGAGCATCTGCCTGTAATGAAAGGCGGCATATCGAGTATCGTCACTCTCCCGCGATTGAGCGCGGCTTCCGCCATAGGTTGAATGACCCCCGAAGTATCCGTCCCCAGCGCACAAAAGCACCCCTCTCTGTCTTTGCATTTTCCGCAAAAACTGCGAGCGACTTCTTTTGCGAGCGCGGCGGGAGAACATTCACCGTTTTTCTGCGCGATTTTTTCGAGATTTTTCGACATATCGTAAAATACGTCGCTTGCGCCCGATATTCTCGAAGCCAGTTCGCGCGCTCTGCGATTGACGACGGCGGTGTATGCATGCCGATTGTCGCTCGCCGTCCTGCTCTTCACTTTGGCGATAACGGACGGGGGGATCAGAAGACACACGATTATTCCCGCCGCAAGCATACAAAGAGATTGCCACCCTGCGCCCGAATAACCGTCAAACAGCCAGAATACGCCTTCGCACGCAATCATCGCAAGTGCGCTGCAAAATCTCGTGAACGGCGAAAAAGTCACGGCGCACATAGCAATTGCGGCAGCATACCCGAGCCAGGCAAGTTCGGCATTTCCGACAGCCGCGCCTACGCCGAGAAGCAATCCGCAAAACAGAGTAATCTGCGGCGAAAAACAACACGAGCAAAACAAAACCGAAAACGCAAGCGCAACGCTCACCGCATAAAAACCGTAACCGCCCACTCCCGCAAGCGCATATCCGAATACGCACAAACACGCACCGCCGCAAATAAGTTCGTCAACGGTGGCTTTGTGGATTACTCCGCGCACGAACACGGCATACGACGTGTTGCCCGTACAAAACGTGAATGTCACGGCAATAAGCGCACTCAACCCCACGTTGAGATACGCCGACTCAAACACCGACTTACACGCAATATAAGGGCTCATAGAAACGAGAGCGGCAATCGCAACGCAAAACAAAGGCACGTTCTTTTTCAATCTGAAAAACAGAGCGTACAGCAAAAACAACACGGCGACGGGTGTCACCGCATAGGCAAGCGTCATCCAGTCGAGTGCAAAAACGCAGTTTGCCACGATAAAGCACGGCGATATTGCAATCACGTTTTGGCGTGCAAACACCAAGCCGCAAAACAGCGCAAGCGACAATGCAAAGCCAAAGTCATTTACGGACGCAAGCAAAAATATCGCAAGACATTCTATCGTGAAATTGATTGCCGTCTTTTTGGATAATCTCAAATCGAAGGACGGAAAAGTTTTTCTTTGTGCACGCAAAACATTGTTTTTCATACCTGAAATATACCGCTTTCGGCTTGCAAAAAACTTCCGATTATATGCAAAATCACTCGCAAAAAGTCTTATGCTTTTTAATTATGTCGAAATTGCTATTTTGACATAATTCGACTTTTATCGCTCTGATATATATAAATCAAATGCCGTTTATGAAATATTATCGAAAATAATGAAGATTTTACATACGTTTTTCAAACGACTTTTATTTGCCGTTTATTTGTTCGCACATGCTTTCAAATCGTTCGTTTTACGTTTTTTTACACATAGGCCCTGAAGTTGACAACGTGTATATTAAAGTTTATAATTTGCCGTGATATGAAAACGAAAAGACTTCAGAAAATAAAGCGTATATGCCTTGTCGCGCTAATGCTTGCGCTCACGATAATATTCTGTTTCGTTCCGATTCAGTTCGGCACGATAACGCTTGCGCTGATGATTTTGCCGACGATTATCGTTGCGCAGGTTTGTGACTTCAAGACTTCGCTTCTTATGGCGGTGCTTATGGGCGTTGTCAACTACATTGCGTGGTTCACGACAAAAGCCGCGTCCCCCGTCGCTCCCATTTTTCAGAATCCGCTCGTTTGCATACTTCCCAGAATCATGATAGGCGTCGTGTGCTATCTCGTAAGATACGGCCTTCAACGCGCGATTTTCTTCAATCGCCCGCTTCGCAAATACAAGGACGAATACGTGCGCGAAACAAACGACGAGACCGCACAAAACGATTTTTCCGCTACCGAAAATTGTGCCGACCCAAGCGAAACGGCAGAATCGATTGCGCCCGAATATGCAATAGCCGAAACTTCACCCGCTAGCGATAGATCTATGCAAAAGAAAGGAAAACGCACTCTCAAAGACGAAGCGGTAAATCAGATTATATACGCGCTTTCAGCCGCACTCGGCGTTGTTACGAACACTCTTTTCGTTGCGATATTCACTCTCATATTTTTCAACGGAACGTATATTGCGCAAAACACCGTCGTGACGGTAGAATACGTACTTGCATGGTTCGGCGTGAACTTCCTTGTAGAAATTGCCGCATTCTCACTTATCACTCCGCCTATAGTGCTTGCGTTGAAAGCGGCTAAACTTGCTTGATTTTTCGATTTATCGATAAAAACCTTTCCCTTTTGCGAAATAATTCACACATTTTTGAGAAATTGTATTACTTTTGCGCTCCAAACGATTAAAAATTGATTAAATTGCGTATTTACACTCATTTTTGCGTGTGGTATAATATTTTTATCCAAACATTAAGGTGGAATATGGGCAAATTTGTTCTCGCCTACGACGTAGGCACAACGGGTATCAAAACTTGCCTTATCGAAATCGATAAGAGCATCAAGATAATATCGTCAGCATCCGAAGGATATCAACTCTACGTCCTTGAAAACGGCGGAGCGGAACAAGATCCGCAGGAATGGTGGGATGCGATGAAAGCGACGACTCGTCGCATATTTGCCGATTCCAGCATCAAGCCCGAACAAGTGGAAGGAATTTCTTTCTGCTCACAGGCACAAGGTCTCGTTCTCGTTGACAGAGACGGCGTACCCGTACACAGAGCGTTCAGTTATATGGACCAGCGCGCGACACAGGAAATCAAGGAAGGTTTGAAATTCGGTTTGCAAATCGAAGGCGCAAACGTCGGCAGATTGCTCACTTCCCTTGCGATCACGGGTGCAGCACCGCTCAGCGTCAAAGACCCACTTTGGAAATACAACTGGCTCAAAAAGAACGAACCCGAAAACTTCTCGCGCGTATACAAATGGCTAGACGTCAAAGAATATCTCATCGCTCGCATGACGGGAGAATTCGTACTGACGCACGACTCGGCTTTCGGAACGATGCTTTACGACCTTAAACACAAGTGCATCAGCAAAAAGATGTGCAAGATGTTCGGCATAAATCCCAAGCACCTTCCCCGCATTATCGCATCAACGGACTGCGCGGGTGAACTTACGGACGGAGCGGCGGAAGAACTCGGTCTCGTCAAGGGTATCAAAGTGTTCGGCGGCGGCATGGACGCAAATCTTATAGGTGTGGGCGCAGGCTCGACGGCAGTCGGAGATACGCATATATACAGCGGCACTTCCGGCTGGGTTGGCACGATAACGGAAAAACCGCAAGTGGACGTCTCATCAATGATTGCGGCAGTCGTTGCGGCGCAACCGGGCAAATACAATTATTTTGCGGAACTCGAAACTTCGGGCAAGTGCTTTGAATGGGTCAAGGACCACATCGCACTTGACGAATGCGGCGTTTACATACAGAAGAAACACATCACCGAAGACATTGAACACAAATATCTCTCGCTCTTCTCTTATATGACGAGCATAGTTGACGACATCCCTGCAGGAAGCGGCGGAGTTATATTCACTCCGTGGCTTCACGGCAACCGTTGCCCGTTTGAAGACCCGAACGCAAGGGGTATGTTCTTCAACATCAGTCTCGAAACGGGAAAGACCGAACTCATCCGTGCGGTACTCGAAGGCATCTGCTATCACAAGCGTTGGATGCTCGAAGCGTCCGCAAAGAAAGTCAAACCGTCCGATGTCATCAGATTCGTCGGCGGCGGCGCACTTTCGGACTTCACGTGCCAAGTGCTTGCCGACATCACGGGACACGTCATCGAAACCGTCGAAAATCCGCAAAATATCGGTGCTGTCGGCGCGGCGGCGTGCGTTGGCGTCGGAATGGGCTTGATTCCGTCTTTTGAAGAGATAAAGAAGTTTATCCCTGCAAAAAAGACGTTCAACCCCAACTTTGAGTTGAAAGAGAAAGTTTACGACAAGGGCTTCGAAGTGTTCAAATCACTCTACAAACAAAACAAAAAAGCGTTTGCGACGCTCAACGCAAACAAATAAGTTTCGCTTTTGAAAGCGAACGCAAAATGACTATAATCTTCAATCTCCCTTAAAAAACGAGAGCGACTGCAATGCGGTCGCTCTCGTTTTGCGTATCATTTAATTAAGTTCGTTTTCTCTCAACCGTTTCAAAACGCTAACGATTGAAATCGGAATGGATGCTTTACAAATCGCAAATTTTCATTAAGGGAAAATTTGCTTATATACCGAAATCTGCGATTGAACTATTTTGCCGTTGCATTACAATTCTTTGCTTGTGAACGTAAGCGGCAATATTTCTTTGAGCGTATAGACCTTGAAGTCGTCAGGAGTGCCGAGTATCACTTTGAAATCGTCGTCGCAAAACTCTGCCATAACCTGACGGCAAACTCCGCAAGGAGCACAAAACGGTGACGTTTCTCCGCTTCTTCCGCCGACGATCGCGATACATTCAAACTCTTTTTCGCCTTCGCTTACCGCTTTTGCAAACGCCGTACGTTCAGCGCAAATAGTCGGCGAAAACGCCGCGTTTTCTACGTTACAGCCGGTATATTCTTTTCCGCTCTTGCCAACGAGCACCGCTCCGACTCTGAAGTTTGAATACGGCACGTGCGAGAAAGCACGCATATCGTTTGCAAGACTCATAAGTCTTTTATAATCAGACATAACTTTCTCCTATTTCGTTGATATTATTTGCCAATGACTTCAGCAAGGAAACTCTCCCCTGCCGTGTCCTGCTTGTCTTGACCGAGATAGTCGAGCACCGTTGCGCTGATGTCTGCAAAAGTGGGGCGAGTGCCGAGATTTACACCGTGCTTGATATGTTTGCCGCAAATTATCATCGGCACGTACTCGCGCGAATGGTCGGTCGACGGTGTTGCGGGATCGCAACCGTGATCCGCCGTGATGATAAGAATATCGTCGTCACGCATATTCGGCAAAAACTGACCGAGTTGCACGTCAAATTCCGTCATAGCGTTTGCATAGCCTGCTATGTCGTTGCGATGACCGTACTTCATATCAAAATCCACGAGATTGACGAAGCAAAGCCCTTCAAAATCGCGTTTTTGGATGTCGAGCGTCACTTCCATGCCGTTGGTGTTGCTCGTGGTACGGTTGGATTCGCTCACGCTCTTGCCTGCAAATATGTCGTATATTTTGCCGACGGAAATGGTGGCAAGTCCGTGTTGTTTCAACACATCGAGCATCGTCGTGTGCGGCGGAACGAGCGAGTAGTCGTGTCTGTTCGGCGTGCGCGTATAAGGCCACTCTCCTGTGAACGGACGAGCGATAACTCTTCCCACACCGTGTTCGCCCTGCAGAATTTCGCGTGCTATTTCACAGTATCCGTACAATTCGGGCACGGGAACGTAATCTTCGTGCGCCGCAATCTGAAATACGCTGTCGGCAGACGTGTACACGATAAGCGCGCCCGTCTCTATGCTTTCTTTGCCGTAATCTTTGATGACTTCCGTGCCTGAATACGGCTTGTTGCAAAGCGTTTTGCGCCCCGTACGTCTTTCGAATTCGTCGATAACTTCTTTCGGGAAGCCGTTCGGATAAGTCGGAAGCGGCTTCGGAGAGATAATGCCTGCGATCTCCCAGTGACCTATGGTCGTATCTTTGCCCATAGACGTCTCTTTCATGCGAGCGAAACTGCCTTTCGGGTTTTCCACTCCGCCACCGACGCCTTCGATGTTGAACAATCCCAAATCCACGAGATTCGGGCAGTTGAAGTGCGAATCTTTTCTTATAACTCCCAGCGTATTGCTGCCTTCGTCGTGCCAAAGATATGCGTCGGGCATTTCGCCGCAACCGCAACTGTCAAGCACGATAATAAAAACTCTCTTGCTCATAATTCTCCTTTTTGTCGGCAAAAAGCCACGCCTATATGCCGATTGTCAAATGAAAATTGTCGTGCGTTTTGCAATATTTGCGTTTGATTGCGCCTGTTTGCGTGTTTTTATTGTCACAATTTCACGCAAGTTCGAGCGCGATTTCCATCATTTTGGTGAAAGAATTTTGTCTTTCTTCCGCCGTCGTATTTTCTTCGGGATAGATAAAACTGTCGCTCACGGTGCAGATACAAAGTGCTTTTTTGCCCGCTCTTGCCGCATTGCAATAGAGTGCGGCGGATTCCATCTCAACGCCGAGAACGCCCATCTTTGCCCATTCCATACCGCTGTTTGCGTCGTCGTAGAAAATATCCGACGAGAAGATGTTGCCCACCTTATAATTTACGCCTTTCTTTTCGCAAAGGTCTGCCGCTCTGCGCACGAGATCGAAGTCCGCAATCGGGCAGAACGTGCCGGGCAGATTGTATTGCATTGCGTAATTACCGTTGGTGCAAGCACCCATTGCGATGATGATATCTCTTGCGTGCAAGTCCTTGTCAAAAGAGCCGCACGAGCCGATACGAATGATGTTTTTCACGTCATAGAAATTGAAAAGCTCATACGAATAGATGCCGATCGAGGGTTGTCCCATGCCCGATGCCATCACGGAAACGCGCTTGCCTTTGTAAAAGCCCGTATAGCCGTTGACTCCGCGCACGTTGTTGACAAGCACTGCGTCATCGAGAAAATTCTCCGCGATAAATTTAGCGCGAAGTGGGTCGCCCGGCATAAGAACGGTGTCTGCGAAATCGCCGAGTTTTGCTGTTATGTGTGGGGTTGGAACTGCCATAGTATTTTCTCCGTTATTTTTATTTTATTCACCGAACAAACATTTGATTATGCAGTTTTGCATATATAAAACTTTGTTTCGGTGAGTTTTCGCATATTTGCATATGTCGCTTCGTTTTGTTTTCGTATGCGCATATTCGCATATTTTCAAAAGACCTTATTTGCCGATATGCGCATATATCGAACGCTTAGATTTTCACTTGCGCATATCATCTTTTTGCCGTCAATCAATAAGAGCCTTCTTCCGCTTCCTGTTTTTTGACGATTTTGACGATGCGACTCGTGCCCAGTCTTTCTGCGCCGAGTCTTATAAACTCTTCCGCGTCATCCATAGACGAGATGCCGCCTGCCGCTTTCATCTTCACTCCTTCCCCGATGTTCTCCGAGAACAACTTGATGTCTGCAAACGTTGCGCCTGCCTTTGAAAAGCCTGTCGAAGTCTTTATGAAATCCGCGCCCGCTTCGGTCACGATACGGCACATTTTGATTTTTTCTTCGTCGGTAAGAAGGCATGTCTCGATGATGACTTTGAGAATCTTGTTGCCGCACGCTTTTTTGAGCGTCTTGATTTCATTTAGCACGTATTCGTCGTCACCTGCTTTGAGCGCGCCGATGTTGATAACCATATCTATTTCGTCCGCGCCGTTTGCGAGTGCGTCTTTCGTTTCGAACTCTTTCACCGTCGTGGTGTTGTAACCGTTGGGGAAACCGATGACCGTGCAAATTGCCAGCTTGTCCCCCACGTATTCTTTCGCTTTTTTCACGTAGCACGGCGGAATGCACACCGACGCCGTCTGATATTTCATACCATCGTCGCAAATCGCTTTGATGTCGTCCCACGTTGCGGTTTGCGCAAGCAAGGTGTGGTCGCATTTGCTCAATATAGTTTTAACGTCCATAGTTCTATCCTTCCTTATTATAATTATTTGCCGAGTTTTGAGAGTTCCACTGCGATTTTCGATGCGAGAACCGCGTTGTTAAGCACAAGTTTAATATTGCTGTCAAGGCTCTCTCCGCCCGTAATTTTCTGGATTTTGTCAAGCAAAAACGGAGTTATGTCTTTGCCCTTAATGCCTTTTTCGTCCGCTTCCTTCACCGCTTCTTTTATGACGCTTTCGATATAATCCGCGTCCATGGAGTACTGCTCGGGAATGGGATTGCAAATCAGCATACCGCCACCCAAATCGAGCGCGTCTTTTGCATATATGGCACGTGCGACTTCACTCGGCGTATCCATTCTTTGCGTGAGTTTGAATCCGCTCTTCGACGTGAAAAACGCAGGCAACTCGTCCGTTCCGTATCCGACGACGGCAACGCCTTTCGTTTCGAGATATTCGAGCGTAAGTCCCAAATCGAGTATGCTCTTTGCACCTGCGCACACGACGTTGACGGGAGTGCGTGCGAGTTCTTCAAGGTCGGCGGAAATGTCCATAGTCTTCTCCGCTCCCCTGTGCACTCCGCCGATTCCGCCCGTTGCGAACACTTTTATGCCTGCCATATGGGCAAACATCATAGTCGTTGCAACCGTAGTTGCGCCGTCAAGTCCTTTCGACACGACGAACGGAACGTCTCTTCTCGAAGTCTTCGTGACGGTAAGACCTGCCTTGCCGAGATGCTCGATTTCTTCTTTAGAACAACCGACAGTTATGACGCCTTGAATGATTGCGATAGTCGCCGGCACTGCGCCGTTGTCTCTGACGGTCTTTTCGACGGTCAAAGCAGTTTCGACGTTTTTAGGATACGGCATGCCGTGCGATATAATAGTAGATTCGAGAGCGACGACGGGTTTTCCGTCCGCTATCGCTTGTTTTACTTCTTCGGAAATCTTAATTGTACAATTCATTTTCTTTTCTTCCTTGTCGTTTTCCTTCCGTTTTTGCCCTGTTATATATCATTACACCTTTCGTGTTTTAACTCGTTTACTGTTTGTTTGCGCTGTCACGCAACACACTTCGTGTTTTGCAACAAGTTCTACACGCCGTTTATTCGCGGTTTTCGGACATTTTTCTCCGATTATCGCGATTTTCAAACACGTTTCGTGTTTTACGCAGACATCAAGCAAACACCGTATTTTTATTGTTCGGTCGCTATGCGGCGCAGTATCGCGTTGACTATCATATCGTAGGCAACGTCGTTGTGTCCGCCTTCAGGAACGATTATATCGGCAAGACGTTTGCTCGGTTCGATAAAGTGCTCATGCATTGGCTTGACCGTCGTAAGATACTGTTTCACAACCGAGTCGAGACTTCTGCCCCTTTCGTTCACGTCGCGCATTATGCGTCTTATTATTCTAACGTCCGCGTCCGTGTCAACGTATATCTTTATGTCAAGCATATTTACGATTTGCGGGTTTTGAAACGCCATAATTCCTTCGATTATGACGACTTTCGCACTTTTGGTCTCAATCCATTCGTCGCAACGGGAGTGAGTGGAAAAATCGTAAGTCGGGTGATAAACGGTCTCGCCGTTTTTGAGTTTCGCTAAGTGTTCGACAAGCAACGCCATGTCCAACGAATCGGGATGATCGTAGTTGATCTTGCAACGCTCTTCGTATGGCATATCGCCGTTGTCCTTGTAGTAGCAATCCATGCTGAGCATCACGCTGTCTTTGCCGAACGCCTTGTGAATTCTTCTTGCGAGAGTGGTTTTGCCGCTTCCCGTTCCGCCTGCTATGCCTATGACGATACTGCTCATGTTTTTCTCCTTACAAATACAGGCCTTTGGCTTCCTGCTCGGCTTTTTTCTTGAGCCAGCACTTTCTGCACATAGCAACGTAGCGATCATTTCCGCCGAGACAAACCTGTTCGCCTTTGAAAACTATGTTGCCATGATCGTCCATACGCGCGTTGACGGTGGCTTTTGCACCGCATTTACACACGGACTTTATCTCGCTTATAGATTCCGCAATCTCGAACAAACGCTTGCTTCCCGGGAACATATGCGTGGTGAAATCGGTTGCAAGTCCGAAACAAAGCACCGGAATGTTGAAGTCTATCACGATTTGTCCCAGTTCGTCAACCTGTTCGGGCGTCAAAAACTGACATTCGTCAACGATGACCACGTTGCACGCCGAGTATGCGCGCTTGTATAGTGCATACAAATCTTCGTCGTCTCTGACGGCAAGGGCTTGCGCTTGCAAACCTATGCGAGATTTCGTGATTGTTTCGCCGTCCCGATTGTCGACTGCGGGCTTCAAAAGAAGCACTTTCATGCCGCGCTCTTCGTAATTGAACTTCGTGATGAGTGCCTGCGCCGTCTTTGAACAGCCCATTGCCCCGAACTTAAAATATAATTTCGCCATTTGTATTTCCGTTTTTTCGGTCGTATTTCGTATTCTTTTATATCCATGCGGTGCGCAACGCAAAACTTCGCATTGCTAATCCGCTTCGATTTCGTTTTATTCGACTCTGTCGAGAACGAGCGGTCTCTTTTTCGGTTCGTCGTTCAAAATTACGGTCGAAGCGTAAAACTTGTTGATTGCACTCTCGAATCTATTCTCGTCGGAAGTGTACATAACCGCAAGCTCTTCGCCTTCTTTGACGTAATCTCCCGTCTTCTTTTTAAGCACGATACCGGCAGAAAAGTCGATGCTCTCTTCCTTTGTGTTTCTGCCTGCGCCGAGCAAAAGACTGGATATTCCGTATCCTTCGGTGTCAACGTGATGAATATATCCGCTCTTTTGCGCCTTCACGCTTCTTTTAAACGGTGCTTTTGCAAACTTGTCGGGATTGTCGATGAAACTCGCGTCCCCGCCTTGTGCCTTGACCATTTTTTTGAACGTTTCGAGTGCGCTCTTATCCGCTATTGCGCCTTTAACCGCCTTTTCGCACTCTTCCATGCTGCCTTTTCCCGCAAGATAAAGCATATTTGTCGCAAGAATAATGCAAATCTCGGTGAAATCTTCAGGACCATGTCCGTTGAGCGTATCTATCGCTTCTTTCACTTCGAGAGTGTTGCCGATGGCATTGCCGAGCGGTCTGTCCATATCCGTGATGAGCGCAAGCATCTTTTTGCCCGCTTGCTTTCCGATGTCAACCATGACTTTTGCAAGCGTTCTGCTGTCTTCAAGCGACTTTGCAAATGCGCCGCTTCCCGTCTTGACATCAAGCACTATGCAGTCGTCGTCGGCGGCAAGTTTCTTGCCCATAATGGACGATACCACAAGCGGCAGACTGTCAACCGTTGCCGTGACGTCGCGAAGCGCGTACAGTTTTTTGTCGGCAGGCGCAAGGTCTCTGTTTTGCCCTACTATGCAAACGCCTATTTCGTTGACGTTCTTCAAAAATTCTTCTTCGGAAAGGTCGGTCTTGAAGCCGGGTATGGATTCGAGTTTGTCAATCGTTCCGCCCGTATGTCCGAGTCCGCGTCCGCTCATTTTTGCGACTTTCACGCCGAGCGACGCAACGAGCGGCGCAACGACGAGACTTGTTTTGTCGCCGACTCCGCCCGTGGAATGCTTGTCCACGCGAATTCCGTTTATTGCGGAAAAGTCAAGGCGTTGTCCCGAGTCTCGCACGGCAAACGTAAGGTCGGCGGTTTCTCTGAAATTCATTCCTTTGAAGAAAATCGCCATAAGCAAAGCCGACGCCTGATAGTCTGGAATTTCGCCCTTTACGTATCCGTCGATGAAAAACTTTATTTCCTGCGTAGTGAGTTCTCCGCCGTCGCGTTTTTTGCGGATTATGTCGTACATTCTCATAAAATAACCCCTTTATGTGCGCGCACGCATAGCACGCGTTTTTTTTGTTGCCTATATATTATACTACATATTGGCGAAGAAAAAAAGACCCAATCTTAAAAATAATTGCACGCGCTTGCGTGCAATTAAAATATACCGTTCGGTTTCGGCGTTTTATGTCAATATCTGCCGTTTTTCGATGTCGAAAAGTGGCATTTTGCTTCGTCTTCGGCACCGTTTTTCTAATCGTCGCTTTGCTCGTCACTTTCGGGCGGATATCCGAATGCAACGTCGATGGGAAAATCAGGTTTTTCACACTCGGCGTCGTCGTTTGCTATCTCTTGCGCTCCGTCTGAAACGTCTTCGGGCTTGTAATCTGCGGGCAAGCCGAGTTTCTTATTCTTTCTCGCTTGCTTTCTTTGAAGACGCTTTTCTTTCTTTTTCGCTCTGTGTGCGGCAAGTTTTGGCAATTTGCCTTTCTTTACGAGCACTTCTATCGTGACGACGATTATGATAATCGCAGCAACGATTGCGGCAATCACGATAGCGGTTTTTTCAAGTGCGCCCAACTCTTTTGCGACGAAATCGGGATCGCTGTAATAGTCGATGTAATCTTCTACGTCGTGAAGCACCAACGAGGATTTGTCGTCAACGGACTGGTCTTGTTTAAGAAGCGTCATAATGTCGCTCTTTTCCCAAATATACGTGTATTTGTCAACGGGCTTTCCGCTTGCCATGCCTGCGTCTCTGTCGGCGTGTGACTCAAAGTATTTTGCATATCCGTTGTCCCACACTTCGAGAACCGCCGTATACGAATTGTATTTGTTGATGTTTTGTCCGCCGACCTGCATATCCTTTTGTGGCATAGCGTACCACTTTTCAAGCAACGCTTGATCGGAATTTACGGTGTCAACGGCAAATGCGACTTTGTATACGCCGTTTTCGTACGTGATAATCGGATCGTCGGCGATGATTTCTTTGCAGAAATTCATATTGTTGATTTCGTGTATGGAATTCAACACATTGAGAGTTGAATTGAACTCTTGAAGCGTCATTGCGTTCGCAAAAGGTTTATCTTCGGGTTTTGCGTTTTCGTCAACGGGAATTACGAACGTTGCGTACGGGAAAGTCGGTATGGAGCAATCGCATTTGAATTGCGGACCGAGTTTGCCGAAATAATAATAATTTCCGTCGCCTGTCGAATATCCGACTTTCAAATACCCCGCAAACGCGGCAAATATCGTGTTGAGCGTGGCGTTGCCCGTTTCAACAGAAGTTGCGAGTTGATAATACCACTTGTCGCCGTTTCTCAGATTGAAAGAATGCATGAGAACGCTGCCGAGAGATATGCCTGCGTCGCTTTCCTGCACGACGAGAGAAAGCGGCGTGTTGATGCGGCTTGCGTTTGCGGTCGAATACAGAATCATGACCGCTTCTTTCTTTTGTTCCTGCGTTGCGCCGGCAGAAAGTGCGGCGTTTAGCTTGCTCGTATCTTCCGCCGAAAACAAACTCGCCTGATCGGGACGAGAACCTTCGGGCATTTCAAACGTGGACGGCAATTCGCTGCTATTGCAAGCAACGAACGCGCCCGTTGCGAGCATCAAAACGACGATGCACATAAAGACGCACAGGATTTTCTTTTGCATAACTACCTTCCGATATAACCGCAAGCGCACGGGCGCGTGCGAAAATCATATAAATTATTTTACAATTTTATACAAATGTTGTCAACTGTGCATTTTTCGTATTTTTGTAAGAAATCGCAAAATGCGACAAAAACCGCCAAAATTCTCAAAACAGCAATGGAAAGCGGTGTTCTAACCCCTTAATATCCGCATTTATTTTCTTCTTTTCTAATGCGTTTTCGGATTTTTTTACAAAAAGAAAGAGCCGCAAAAAAATCAGGAGGAGAAAAGCGGCTCTTTCAAATAAAAAATAGGGAGTTATTTAAGGACGGACACGGCGTCGAGAATTGTCTTTTCGAGTGCTTCCTGTCCGTATTTGTCAACTTCGGCTTTGTTCTTCTCGCCGTGCGTGAGACAGCCTGCACCGCCTATGCAACCGCCGACGCATGCCATACCTTCGATGAAGTTGAAATCGCCGATGTTTTTGTTCTTTTTCATAAGTGCGATCTTGCATTGTTCGATGCCGTCGCAAGCGCACGATTTGAGATCGAAATCGATGTTCTGTTCTTTCAAAGACTCTTTGAGAGAATCGCTGAGTCCGCCGCTTCTTGCGAAGATACGTCCAAAGTACGACGCGTTGTCAAGCACGCCTTCTTCAAGTGTCGTGATGTCGAAATCTCTGCTGTCGAAAAGCGCTTGCAATTCTTCAAACGTGATGACCGAGTCAACGTACGGCTTCACTTTCTCGTCGAGAATCTCCGCTTTCTTTGCGGTGCAAGGTCCTATAAACACGACTTTTGCGTCGGGCGTTGTGTCCTTGATATACTTGGAAATCATGCCCATCGGCGAAAGATTGTGCGAGATGTAGGGAACGAGCGTCGGGAAATTCTTCTTGATGTACGACACGAACGCCGGGCAGCACGAACTTGTAAGAAAACCTTTTTGAGCAAGTTCTTTGCCTTCTTCCAAAAGCACCATATCCGCACCGAGTGCCGCTTCTACGACCGTGTAGAAACCGAGTTTCTTAAGCCCCGTGATGACCTGTCCGAGTTTTGCGTAAGTAAACTGGCTGGAAATTGACGGAGCAACTACGGCATAAAGTTTGTATTTTGTGTTGTTCTCGCTCTTCTTGATAAGGTCGATGACGTTGAGAATGTACGACTTGTCGGAAATTGCGCCCCACGGGCATTGATACACGCACGCGCCGCATTCTATGCACTTGGAATTGTCGATTTTTGCCGCACAACTTTCGTCCATCGTGATTGCCTTGACTTTGCAAGCGTTTTCGCACGGACGTTTGTGATTGATGATTGCGCTGTACGGGCAGACCTTTGCGCATGCGCCGCACTCTTTGCACTTAGATTTGTCGATATGCGCGACGTGTTGAGCATCAAGCGTGATTGCACCGAATTTGCACACGTCTTCGCAACGATGAGCCAAGCAGCCGCGGCAGGCTTGCGTCACTTCATAGCCGCCCATCGGGCACTCGTCGCAAGCAATGTCGATGACTTCGATGACGTTGGGATTCTCCTTGTTTCCGCCCATTGCGAGTTTGACGCGTTCGGTCAAAATTGCGCGTTCTTTATACACGCAACAACGCATGGTGGGGATTTTGCCGGGTACGATACGCTTTGGAATGTCGATTGCGGTCTCTCCGAGTCTATCCGCCCACGCTTCCCTTGCAACTTCGCGAAGCACTTTATATTTGAGATGTTGAACTTTTGTGTCGAAAATTCTCATATCTACACCTATCTTTTTCAATTTGTATGCCGTGTTGAATTATATACTATATTTGATATAAATCAACGATATTTTGCTATTTTTGCTCATTTTTGTGCAAATTTAACAAAATTTTCTTATTTTGTTTGCAATATTTGCAGATTTTTGCATTTTATGCACTTTCAGTGAAAGCGTATTTTATCAGAAATACGCTACCTTTACGCGCTTGCCCATCTTTGTCAAGCACTCGCTCAGCTCTTTGACAAGGTTCATCTTGATGCTGAAATTGATTGGCAAATCGGGATTCTGATGCGCAGGGTTTATCGCTCTTCCAACGAAGAAATTGATATCAGTCGCTTCTTCGAAGAGCAATCTTGCCATAAGCGATGCGCCGTCGCGCTTGAAACTCCATTGCGAATAACTTTCGTTGTCGCTGAGATAGTCCTTTGCGTAAGTCAGCACTTTGTTGACCGTGATGACGCCTTCGGTGACCAAATCCACGCCTTCTATTTCGGATATGGGCGGAACGTCGGGCGCTTCGAAGTTGAGCGTCGCTCTGCACGGTTTTCCGAGATACTTTGCCGCAATGGACGAAGTCGTGCCGCCGCAAACGATATGTTTGCCTTCCTTTGAGAAGAACAAGGACATCATTCTATCGCAATCGTCGGGATTGGACGGCGGGCCGAAAAGTATGTTCATCGGCTCGCGCTTGCGGATACGAATGACGCACGCAGTCGTATCGTCGCCCGGTTTCTCGCCATAGAGTTTGTTACACTCGTCGACGAGTATGGTGGAAAGCGTTTTTGCGGTGTATCCAACCATGCTGATGCTTTCCATAAACGAGATTATGTCTTCTCTCTTCCACCCGAAGTTGTAAGAGATGCCCAGTCCTGCGTGCGGACAGCCGTCGCTCATAAGAACGAAGATGTCGTTTTCAAGCAACGTGACCGTGGATTTGTAGATTTTCTTTCCGCCGATTATCATTTCCGTGCGCGGATACTCATAGTTTTGCCCGTCACGGATGAGAATGATTTGCGGATTGTCGTATTGTATAAGTTCCGCCTCTCTGTTGTCGACAAGATGCACGATTGTGAAGGTCGAATATGCCACGCCGCGCACCGAGCATATAGGCAAAGTGGCGGCAATGGTCTCGACGCAATCTTCGAGCGTCAACCCTTCCGCCATCATAGTGGAAATGATTTTGCTCGTGAGCGTTGAGAGTATACTCGCTTTAACGCCGCTTCCCAGCCCGTCTGCAAGCACGATAACCGTGGAATCTTCACCCTGATTGACAACGTCAACATGGTCTCCGCACAACTGCTCGCCAACGTGATTTATGCTTTTGTAGCCGATGTCGGCACACAAATCATTCATCTTTGATAGACTCCTTCAATTTGGTCAACGCGATTTTGGTTTCCGCCGCAGTCTCGCCGAGCAACGACGCAATCTCTTGAACGATGCGCATTTGCTTGTCCACGACCTTGTCGGCGGTCTCTATCGTTTGTTTTGAAATACTTTCCTTCTTTTCTCTTTCGTTCTCTTCGTCGGTGATATCGCGCATTATGCCGATATACAGATGATTGTCGGTGTCGTAGATGACGGTAAGTTCGATATATCTTTTATATTCGGCGAGATAAAGTCTGCGATTGTGCACGTTAAACTTGCGTTTCTGCACTTCGTAGAAAACTTTCGGGTCCATAATACGCACCACGTTTTCGCCGAGAACGTCAGAAGACGAACGTATGTTCATAATCTTCCTTGCCGCGTTGTTTATCTGTTGCACTTCAAACGAATCGTTGAGAACGATGATGCCGTTGGGTGTGTTGTTGACGATTCTGTCCGAGAATCCTTCCGCCTTTTCTTTCAAGAATGGCAAGCACATTGACACTTCCGCCTTGCCTTGACAGATGGCGATTGCCTTTTCTCTGCAAGTGTTGTAGCCGCAACTTCCGCAGTTGAGTTCATCGCGTTTGTTCATTTTGCCCATCTGGCGCAATGCGCTTGCAATCTCTTCTTCGGTGGGCATCTTACGCTCGCGTTCGATAAACGTAAAGTGCTTTCTTATCTCTGTTTGATCTGGTTGATCCACCTTGAAATCTTTCTTGCCCGCATAGTTTGCCACGGCGAGATACTCTCTGACTGGAGACGGATGGTATTTTTCCATAACCGGTCCGCCAACACAACTGCCCACGCAAGACGACATCTCTATGAAAGCGTGATGTATATTGCCTTGCTCAATGTCTTTGAGCGCGGAAATACAGTTTTCGATGCCGTCGATCGCCATATAGTCGTAGCCGGGCGCGTCAAGGCTCATCGTCTTGAGAATGCCGCCAGTTGTGGGGAAGAATCTTGCTCTACTCTCCTCTGTGTCGTCCACTTCGTGTTTGAGCGTGATGCCTTCTTTGTTGAGCCACTCTGTCAACTCTTCGTAGGTCAACACTGCGTCAACGATGCCTTGATAGTGCGACGCCTCGTCCTTTTTGGCAACGCAAGGTCCGATAAACACGGTTTTTGCGCCGGGGTGTCTCTTTTTGATGTCCGCGCAATGCGCCTGCATTGGCGAAAGCACGTCCGCAAGATAGGGCAATTCGTTGGGGAAATACTTTTGGATGAGAAGGTTGACCGTGTGGCAGCAAGACGATATGACGATATCGCGCTTCTCTTCTCTCAAAAGTCTCTCGTATTCGTTTTTGACGACGGTTGCGCCGAGAGCGGTTTCTTCAACGTCGGCAAATCCGAGTTGTTTGAGCGCGTCTCTCATTGCGCCGATGCCCACGCCTTCATAATTGGCAATAAAAGACGGGGCGAGAGACACGTACACCGGGTCACCCGAATTGATAAGCACTCTTGCTTTTTCCGTCTCGTTGACAATCTCTTTTGCGTTTTGGGGGCAAACCACAAAGCAGTGACCGCACAAAATGCATTCGTCGCCTATGATATGGGCTTGGTTGCCCGAAAAGCGTATGGCTTTTACGGGGCAATGACGAATGCATTTGTAGCAGTTTTTGCAGTTTGATTTCTTCAAGGTAAGACAATCCATATCAACTCCTGTCGGCGTCAACAAGCGGCAAAACGTGTTCTTTGAAGAACTCCGCAAATCCTTCTTTGGTGATTCCGACGTATACGTCGTCGTTGACAGACACCGTCACACCCACCCGATTGCATTTGCCAAGGCAAAAACTGCCTGCGAGAATAATCTCGTCTTCGAGATGGCGATTTTCGATCTCCGCCTTGAACATCTCCACGATGTCCTGCGAGCCTTTAATGTGACAAGCGCTGCCAACGCATATTTGTACGATAATCATATCTCAATTATAATCTTGCAAGTATCTCTTTGTCAAAGAACTCTTGCGTTGTTTCGGGCGAAACCGAGAAAAACGCATCGTCCACGCTGACGCACACGCCTTGTTGGCATTTGCCCATGCAGAACGTGCCACCGAGCTCAACCTTGTCTTTGAGATTGTTTTCGGCGATAAGATTTTGCAATTGTTCGACCACTTGACGTGAACCTTTGATATGGCAGGAGCTGCCGATACATACTGTAACTCTCATAATAATCTATATTCCCTTTTGGTTTTATTGGAATTCTGCAACGTCAACCCACGTCATAAGGAAGTCACGCTCTTGAGCGTTGCCCTTGACGGATTGAGACGCGGCGACGATAGGCATCCATTTTTGCACGTACTTCTTTTCGGTGTGGCTCTTTTCGCAGAACAAGTCGAGATATTTCTCGGCGGTTTCCACATCGCCTGCAAGCACGAAAAGCAAGTAAGTTCTTGCCACGTCCGCGGACGCGTTGCCTTGCGTTGCGTGAGACCAGTCAAGGAAATACGCCTCGCCTTCGTCGGTGATGATGATGTTGGACGGGTTGAAGTCGCCGTGGCAGAGTTTGTTGTGCTTGGGCATGCCTTCGAGTCTTGTGTGGAGCTCGTACTTCACTGCATCGTCAAGATCGGTAAGGTTGATTTTTCTGTTCATTTTGTCGCGAAGTTTTGTGAGCAACGGGCATTTTTTGGATTGAACAAGGATTTGAAGATCAACGAATTTTTCGAGATATTCGTCTTTCTTGTCGGGGTTTTCTTGCATAAGTCTGTCAAGAGTCTTGCCCTTGATAAACTCGGACACGATAGCCCACTTGCCGTCGATCTTGGTGACTTCGATGATTTTGGGCACGTTGAGTCCCGTCTCTTCCACTCTCGCTTGGTTGAGAGCTTCGTTGAGCACGTCCACTTTCGAGAAGTCTTCGTCAAAAAGTTTCACGCAGTTGTCGCCATCGCGATAGACCGTTTTGTTGGTTCTTACGGCTATGATTCTGTCAAGATTCATAAGTTTCTCCTTATATTTTCACGCTCACACTTCGACGTGTTTGCCGTAGTAAGCGTTGAGATACATTTGTTTGATCTCGCTCATAAGCGGGTATCTCGGGTTTGCACCGGTGCACTGGTCGTCAAAGGCTTGTTCAACCATTTCATCGAGACGGTCAAGGAAGTCTTTCTCGTCGGGGACGTAATCCTTGATGGTGGGTTTGATGCCGACTCTTGCTTTGAGTTCGTCGATAGCCTTGATAAGGTTGTTGAGTTTTTCTTTGTCGTTCTTACCCTTGATGCCGAGATAATCTGCGACTTCCGCATATCTTGCAAGGGTGTGCGGATAACCGTATTGCGGGAACGTACCCATCTTTCTCGGCGTTTCGCTTGCGTTGAAGCGGAGCACTTCGTCAATCATGAGCGCGTTTGCAACACCGTGCGGGAGATGATGGAATGCACCGAGCTTGTGAGCCATTGAGTGACACACTCCAAGGAACGCGTTTGCAAATGCCATACCTGCCATCGTTGCCGCGTTTGCCATCTTCTCTCTTGCTTCGGGATCGTTGGGACCGTTGTCGTAGGCTCTGGGGAGATATTCGAATATCATCTTAAGTGAACGCATTGCAAGAGAATCGGTGTAATCGGTTGCGAGCATTGCCGCGATTGCTTCAAGGTCGTGCGTGACTGCGTCGATACCGCTTGCCGCCGTGAGTCCTTTCGGTGCGCTCATGTGGAAGTCTGCGTCGATGATTGCCATGTTCGGCAAAAGTTCGTAATCGGCGAGCGGATACTTGACGCCCGTCTTTTCGTCGGTGATAACCGCAAACGGAGTGACTTCGGAGCCTGTACCTGCGGAAGTCGGGATTGCGATGAAGTATGCCTTTTCGCCCATCTTGGGGAAGGTGTACACTCTCTTTCTGATATCCATAAAGCGCATTGCCATGTCAAGGAAGTCCACTTCGGGATGCTCGTACATAACCCACATGATCTTGCCTGCGTCCATTGCAGAGCCGCCGCCGAGTGCGATGATGCAGTCGGGCTTGAAGGCTTTCATTTGTGCCGCGCCTTCTTTTGCGCATGCGAGCGTCGGATCGGGAGCGACGTCAAAGAACGTGGTGTGTTGGATGCCCATTTCGTCGAGTTTGTCGGTGATGGGTTTTGTGTAACCGTTGTTGTACAAGAAACTATCGGTCACGATAAACGCTTTCTTTTTGCCCATGACGTTTTTCAATTCGTCGAGAGCGACGGGCAAGCAGCCCTTCTTTATATAAACCTTTTGCGGTGTTCTGAACCAAAGCATGTTTTCTCTCCTTATTGCGACGGTCTTGATGTTGATGAGATGTTTTACGCCGACGTTTTCCGAAACGGAGTTTCCGCCCCAGGAACCGCAACCGAGCGTGAGCGACGGAGCAAGTTTGAAGTTGTACAAATCGCCGATACCGCCTTGAGACGACGGAGTGTTGACGAGAATACGGCAGGTCTTCATTCTTGCCGCAAATTCGTCGAGTTTCGCTCTTTGCGTGACCGCGTCGAGATAAATGGAAGACGTGTGTCCGTAACCGCCGTCGGCTACGAGTCTTTCCGCTTTGTCAAATGCGTCGTTTATATCTTTCGCTCTGTACATTGCAAGTACGGGAGAGAGTTTTTCGTGTGCGAATTCTTCGCTGAGTTCAACGCTTTCCACTTCACCGATGAGAATCTTGGTATCTTTAGGAACGTCGAATCCTGCGAGTTTTGCGATGGTGACGGGTTTTTGACCGACAATCTTTGCGTTGAGTGCGCCGTTGATGAGAATGGTCTTGCGCACTTTTTCGGTTTCTTCGGGGTTAAGGAAGTAGCAACCGCGGTCTGCAAATTCTTTCTTTGCCTTGTCGTATACGCCGTCGAGAACGATGACGGATTGTTCGCTTGCGCAAATCATACCGTTGTCGAACGTCTTGGAGTGAATTATGGAGTTGACGGCAAGCACTACGTCTGCCGTATCGTCGATGATTGCAGGAGTGTTGCCTGCGCCGACGCCCACTGCCGGTTTGCCGCTGGAATATGCCGCTTTAACCATTCCGGGACCGCCTGTTGCGAGAATGATGTCCGCTTCTTTCATTACAAGGTTGGTCATTTCAAGGCTGGGAACGTCAATCCAATCGATGATGTTTTCGGGTGCGCCTGCAGCAACCGCCGCATCAAGAACGACTTTTGCCGCCGCAATCGTAGACTTCTTGGCTCTGGGATGCGGGCTGATGATGATGCCGTTTCTCGTTTTGAGAGCAAGAAGAGTCTTGAATATTGCCGTGGACGTTGGGTTTGTGGTGGGAATAACCGCCGCAATGAGTCCGATAGGCTCTGCGATTTTTATCGTGCCGTACGCCTTGTCTTCTTCGATGACGCCGCAAGTCTTGGTGTGTCTGTACGCGTTGTAGATATATTCGGACGCATAATGGTTCTTGATGACTTTGTCTTCGACGATACCCATGCCCGTTTCTTCAACGGCGAGTTTTGCAAGGGGGATTCTCATCTTGTTTGCGGCAGTTGCAGCGGCAAAGAAGATTTTGTCCACTTGTTCTTGCGTGAAAGTCGCATACTCTTTTTGCGCTCTGCGCACGCGAGCGATCGCTTCTTCGAGTTTTTCCACTCCGTCAACGACGATTTGGTTTCTTTCCATGTTGATTCTCCTATCAGTGTTATCAAAATTTTTTGCTATCGTAATTCTCTTATCGAACATTCGATAACTATTTATCGATATAATTATATCTACACCCGATAAGAGTGTCAAGCGAATGCAGACGGCATATCAATATTTTTTTATCAATATTTTCGACAATAGTCGCAGAGTGTATGCTTTTCTTCCGTTTGCCGAATTTTTGCGTTGTGTAATCTAAATAGATTACCCAATCTTCCCGACTTTTTGCCCATTTATCAGAACTTACTAAATGTAACCATTAATGCAACTTTCCCCCTTCCTCAGGTGTTTCCCCCATCGCCGTTCCCCCTTGAAAGGGAACCCACGGCGACTGCGTAGCAGGGGGCAACACTCAGCACTCGCATAATAAGTATCGTTCACTCATTATGCCACTGCGCTTTGTGTGCCTGCTTCGCAACAACACGGCACAGTCGCTTGTACTTTTCGTCAAGCTCGGCGTTCGATGCGGTCGCCGCCGTTGCGGCTCCGATTCCGTCTTTGAAATTGCAGATTGCATTAATCAATCTTCCACGCTCTGTTTTCGCCTCTGGCAACAGGTCCTTCGAAATCGGGGTTTGCATCGAGCGCGGCAGCCACCGAGTCGTAGTCTATATAATACTTTTCCTTGAAGTTTGAAAGCGCGTCTTTTGCGTAGACGGGCGTTATTTCAAATCCGCCGCGCACATCGAGCGTGACGAGAGTTCCGCCCCTTTGATCGCCGTAATCGTCAACTCTTTTGAAGCTAACTCCCGTCCATCCCTTATAATCATCGACGTTGTTACCGTGAGTTTTGTGTGTCGTGCGATAGTTGTGAGAATAACCCGAGTGTTGACCGAAAGTCAGGCGTATGCCCTGATAGTTGACGGAAAAATCGTTGTCGTGGTGGTGACACATAAATATCGCCGTCGTGCTGCCGAGATTTTTTGCGACAGAGAAAATTTGTTCGTCTTCGGGCATATCTCCGTATTTGTTTGTATAGTCGCCTTCAAATTTGTGGCCGTAGAAATAATCTTCCGTCACGTTGCCGTCGTTGTAGGCTTCGTCCCACGCGGTTTTGAATTCGGGTATGCCGACGTGATTGAAAATCATGGATTTGACCGTTTTACCGTTTCTATTGACCCCGTATTCTTTGTCCGAAAGCGAGTTTATCGTGTCTTTGTACCAACTCACCTGATTTGCGGTGGGAACGTACGAATACGTATAGTTTTCTTCGTCGAATTGGCAATCGAAAAGACAAAGCGAATACACAAGTTCACCCGAGCGTTTGCGCACGTTGACAAAATAATTTCCGCCGCCGTCTTCACACTTTTCGTCCGTGTTTAAAAGGCAATATTTGTAGTTTTCGTTAAAATAAGTTATGAGTTTCTCTTTGGAGCATTGAAAATGCTCCGAATCCATCGTTGCAGAGTCGTTTTCGTATCTTCCGTCAAGGTCGTGATTGCCGAAAGTGAACGCCCACGGCTTTTGCAATTTTTCAAAAATCTCCGCGTATCTCTTGAAAAACGGCGCAGACGACATAAAAAAATTGTCGTTCATCACCAAATCTCCGTTGATGATAACGAGATCGGGATCCGTCTCTTTCACGAAATCTTCTATAAACTCGTAAGTTTTGTCGTTGCCGGGGCTTCCCACGACTTTGTACTTTTCAAAGAAGTCGACTTGCGGGTCGGACAACACCATAAGCCGAAAATCTCTGTCGGACGGCGCATATACCGTCGCATACCCGTCTTCGCTTTCGCTTGCAAGCAAAAACGCAGGCTCGGGCTGACCTTTCTCTCCGCACGCTACAAGCGCGACCGAAAGCGTGAGCGCAAGCACCGCTATTGCAAGTACGATAAATAAAGATTTTTTGTTTCTCATAATTTCCCCTTTGTGTTCGTTTTTGTCGTAAAATTGCGCATATCCCGTTTCACACGGTATCGCCGCGCTCGATACGGTTTATTTCGAGTTTTTTCAAAACCGAAAGGACGTTCTTTGCGGTGCGTTGCAGCTCGGCGCGTTGAAGTCCGCCCTTCTTCAAGGATTTGAGCGTACTGCCGTCATACTTGCCTCCAAGTCGCGATCCGCCCGGCATAAGCACGTCCGCTTGCGCACGCACTCTGTACGCGTTGTCATCCACGCCTTTGAAAAGCGGATTTTTGGCTTTTTTCGTCCACCAGTCCGTCATAACCATGTTCTCAAAGCCCCACTCTTCACGCAAAATCGTGGTGCAAAGATCGTAGTTGTGATAGGAATACACTCCGTTCACCTTGTTGTAGGACGTCATCACGCAAAGCGGTTTTGCTTCCTTGACGCAAATCTCAAAGCCTTTGAGATATATCTCGCGAAGCGCACGCTCGGTGAGTCGGCTGTCGTTGACGTATCTGAACCGCTCTTGATTGTTGCACGAAAAATGCTTTATGCACGAGCCAACTCCCCTTGACTGCACGCCCTTTACGATTGCGCTTGCCGTCTTGCCCGAAAGATACGGATCTTCCGAAAAATACTCGAAATTGCGTCCGCACAACATACTGCGGTGTATGTTCATGCCCGGCGCAAGCAACACGTCCGAGCCTTTTTCTATCATCTCGTCCCCCACGCACTCGTACAGTTGCTCGGCAAGTTGCTCGTTCCAAGTGGACGCAATGCACGTTCCGCACGGCAAAAGTGACGCTTTTTCGCATAGCCTTATGCCGCTCGGTCCGTCCGTCGTCGTTGCGGTGGGCACGCCCTTTTCCGCAAGACTTTCGCTTATTCCGCCAAATACGCCTGCGTTGCCTACCGCGCCTTTGGGACTGTTCATTCGATAGTCTCCGTGGCAGAGATTTTCAAGGTCTTCGTCCGAGAGCGTGGCGACGAACTCGTCAAGACTTCTTTTTCCGTCCAAGACGTCTTTGAAATCTATCTTCTCGTCGCTGTGGGCAATCTCTTTTGGCATATTGCTCTCTATGCGCTCTTTCAGATATCCGCTCTCGCCCTTCACGATATGGTATTTCCAGCCGTACGACTGCATGCCGTTTTCAAGATTGCTCAAAAAGTTTTCAAGCTCGTCTTCGGAGAGTTTGTTCATTTTTGCCATAAACTCTTCAAAGGTTTCTCTGCCCGTTACGTCTGCTCGTTTGAGCATATCCGCGTCAAGCGTATCGTATTTGAACAGCACGCCTATATCTTTGCTCGGCGAACAAGCCGTGTGGCAAACGCTCGTGACTTTTTTGTCGAATTGCACGATGCCTATGCTTTGCGCGTCTCGGACGTTTTCGCCGACGAAAAACTCGTAATCGCCGTATTCGAGCACCCAACACGCTTTGTATCCCGTGGCACCCTCGTCATCGTAGTTCGACAACGCGTATTCACCTATATCGAAGGTGAAACTTGTCTCTTCTCCGCTTTCTAGCTCGACGGTTTTCTTGAATGCGACAAGCTCCCTTGCGGGCTTCGGCAACATTCCGTCCGCTTTTTTGACGTACACTTGCGCAACCGTCTTGCCCTTCACGTCGCCGGTGTTTTTGATTGTGACAACCACTCTTACGCCGTCTTGCGTCTTTTCAACGCTTCCGCTCGTCTCGAACGTAGTGTACGAAAGCCCGTATCCGAACGGATAGATCACTTCGTCCTTGGCAAACGTCTCGAAATAGCGATAGCCCACAAACACGTCTTCGTCATACACGTTGAAGTCTTTGTGTCCGAAATCGTGCGCGGGATATGCGTCATAGTTGACGGCAATCGTGTCCGTGAGCCTGCCCGACGGATTGACCTTGCCCGAAATCACGTCGCAAAGCGCGTGTCCGCTTTCCATTCCGCCCTGCCAGGCAATCACTATGGCGTTGATTCTGTCGCCGAATTTGTCGATTTCTTCAAAATCTATGACATTGCCGACATCGAGCACAAGCACGGTCTTTTTGAAAATCGCCGTGACCTTGTCTATGAGTTTGAGCTCGTCAAGCGTGAGATAAAAGCTGCCGTCTTTGAGCTTTTGCTCTCTGTCTTCTCCCGCCGCACGCCCTATCGTTATAATAGCAACGTCGCTTGTCTTTGCCGCGTCCCAAATCTCGTTTTCGCTTATGGGCATCTCCTTAAACGAAAACGGCCAATGTCCCCAAAATCCTTCGTCGGGAACGTTTTGTTTGCACCACTCGGAATATTTCTTGTCAAGATTTTCGTTGATTTTGATGCCGCTCTCGTTTTTCAGTCCGTCCGCAAAACTCACCTTGTAGGGAGCTTTCACGTCACCACCCGAGCCGTATCCCACGCAAAACCAGTCGTATTGCGTACGCCCGAACACCGCCACTTCTTCGCCACTCTTGACGGGCAACGTTCCGTCGTTTTTGACAAGCACTATGCCTTCTGTCGCCGCCTGCCTTGCGCGTGCTCTCATAATAGGGCTTGTCACGCACATTTTGTTTCCGTCCGACGCCGACTTTTGCGCCGTGGGTGAAAACAGATTGACTACCTTTGAAATGAAACCCATATTTTTGCCTTATATCGTCTTTTGCCTTTTGAGGCAATCGAGCGAGTATTATTTGATAACTCTTTATAGATATATTGTATTTTATATTAAAGAAAATGTCCATACCCAAATTTGCCGATTTTCGCAAATTTTGTAACGCTTTGCCAAACGCAAGCCATGCCAAAATTGGCCCCATTGTTAACAGCAACAAAAAAGCCTTTCCGTTTTACGAAAAGGCTTTTTGTTTTTATATAATTTTTAAACCGCATAAATATGCAACGTTTTGCATGTTTATGCTGTTCTTACATGTGCGTCGTCTTATCTTCTCCGATGCCGAGCATGCCGTCAACAACGTATTTTTTGCCATTGGTGTCGGTGATGTAGCCGCTTATCGTGCCGTAGGGCAACGCGTAGTAGCAAAGAAGCGGAATGGGCATATAGAAAGTGCGGTTGATTTTGAAAGTGACGTCGACGAGTCCGAGACCTTTTTCGTCGGTGACGTGCCATTCGTCCGCTTTTTTCTTGCCGTTCTTGTGCGTAAACACGACGGGTGGCATGGGGAAGGATTCGTTGTCAACCCAGATGACGTTTTCGTTGTATTTGGGTTGGTCGACGGATTGATTTCTCGTGAGATTGAACGCGAAGTATCTCTTAACGCCGTTGTCGTCGATTTGTCCCATGGTGGTGAGCCAGTCGTAGTGTGCGTTGAAGGGGTAAAATCCCTTGTGGTCGTCGATGATGCCGACGGAGCGTTCGTTTGTGACGTACGCTTTGCCGTTTATGGTTATCGTTCCCGTCGCTTTAAAGAAATCTTTTTCGCTGTAAAGAGCATTTCTGAACGAGCCGTCCTTGTTTTTGCCGAGCGGCATGACTCCGTTTGCGAGCGGAGAAATGCGGTCAAACGAAATATCGATTGAAAACTCGCCGCATTTGCCTTTTGTGAATCCTTTTGCGTGCGCTTTTCCGTTGAGAAAATCGTTTTCGATTTTATACTCGCTGTGTTTGGTCTTGAGATAGCAATAATCGTCCACGAGTTGTGCCGCGACTCTCGATTTTTTTTTGGGAACGAGATTGCGCCAAGAATAGATTTTGTTTTCTTTTTTGTCGTACCAGACGAAAATGGAGAAGCCCATAGGACCGGTTTTGTAAACCGCACTGATGAGTGCGCCTTCATCCATGTGCACTTCAAACGCTTCCCACTCGGTGAGACGGGACGCTTTCATGCAATCGGGCATTTTCGGACCGCAAGGTTTGACGGTGTCGAGAAGATTGATAGCCTTGAAAGGCATATCGAAAGTGCCAAAATGCACTGCGCCGTTTTCGACGATAGAGTCCGGAGTTTGCGCCGGAATGCGAGTTTGTTCAATGTAATCGGGCAAATTGTTCATTATCTTTCCCCCATATGGTATTTGCATGAAAATAATAGCATAGGTTGTCTCTTTTTGCAATACTATGATAAAAAATTTTGCACATTTGTAGGATATTTTTTAAAGAGAAAAAACGTGACGAAACCCAATCCCGTTTCTTCGTGCGCGCAGCAAAGACGATACCGATTGGGGACGCAAGAAAAAGAACGACCGCCGTCAGTCAAGATAGACGACAGGGCATTAGAATTATGGTTTTTAATCGCATGGATACTTTCGCGAAGTTTTCACGGGCGTATTCTTTTTGCATCGTTTGAGCATATTTTTGAAAGGTCTTGATTGTGTCGATAAAATTTGATAAAATATACGAAAGGAGAAAAGTATGGCAGAATTGAACGAAAAATATTTTGCGGGTTCGGGCGGAGAAGAAAAACGCCCCGAAAATATCGAAGAAATATTGCAAGACGGTGAGCAAATCGTTTGGCGCGGAAAGCCCAAGAAATCCGCATATATCGCAAATTCGGTTGCAAAAATGTTTCCGATTGCGTTGATATGGATAATCTTCGACGGCTTTTTCATCGGGATGCTGGCGACGAACGGCTTTGATATACCCACTCCTCTCATCGTTTTTATGAGCATCTTTTTCGTGCTTCATCTCGCGCCCGTGTGGATATGGATATACAGATCCGTCACCGCAAAGAAGCGTCACGAAAATCTCGAATACGCATTTACCGACAGACGTATAATCGTGCGTTCGGGCGTGGTTGCGCTTGACTTCAAGAGCGTAAGTTATCAAGACGTCAGCGCAGTCAACGTCAGATACGGCGCAATCGACAAAATGGCGAAAGTCGGCGACATATACGTCACGTCAAACAGCAAGGCAACCGTCATCGAAGACATCGAAAATCCGCGTGCGGTGAGCAAACAACTTGAAACTCTCGTGTCAAAGGTCAAGACCGGTGTCGCATTCACCGAAGGGGAAAAGGTGGAGTTTGTCAAATGCAAATACTGCGGCACTAAAAATCGCTCGACCGATAAAACATGTTCTTCTTGCGGCGCGCCGTTGGACTGAAACAGCGCATCTACCCCGATCAATCGCAACAAAGCCACAAAAAAGCCAAACCGCACCAAAACAAAGCGACGAAAGGCAAACCAACTCAACAAAAAAACAACTCAACATACAAAATAAAACTAACATATCCCATACACGAAAAAAGCACGCCGTTGCGTGCTTTTTCTTTGCATTGAGTTTTAAATTTTCACTTGCCGTGTTCTTGGTTTCATTTGCCGTATTCCGACTGCATACCGTTGTGTTTTCGGTTGCGTGTCGCCGTACTTTTTTGGCGGTCTAACGGCATATTTTCAACATAAGACTATTTTTCTTCAAACTTCGCTTTGAGTTTTGCAAAATATTCCGTGATATAGCGTTTGAGCGTGTCCATCGTCTTGTCGTACGACTCTTGCGACGTGGCAAGAAACGGATCGGGTATCGGTGCGTATTCTCCGGTTGCAGCTTCCGAAAGCGTGATATATTTGCCACGATACCTTCTCGGCGTCAACAATCTGTGCATTTTTGACATGCCGATTATGACGTCCGCCTTTTCAAATCTTTCCGTATCGGTCTTAAAAGACGGCTTATGCGCCAGAATCTCTTTTTCGTCAAAACCTTCACGCTTCAATATGTCAACCGCTTTGGGAAATATGCGTTTAGATTTGTTGAAAACCGCAGAAGATTTAACTTCCACTCTACCGCGAAGCACGTCGTCGTTTTCTATCATACGTCTGAGCGTAAACTCGCAATACGGGCTTCTGCACACGTTTGAAGAGCAAACGAACAATATATTGTATTTCTTATTTTCCATATTTCACCTTGTTTTCGGCTATCTGTCACTATATTTTCGTTTTGTTCAATTCTTGACTATAAAAACGGGAATTGGCGGATCTTTCTTCCAGTTGTAGAAGAAAGTCGCAAGCACCTGATACTTTTCGTCGTCGAGAGTTTTCAACCACGGCAAAAGCGCGTCTTTTTCTTCGTATCCGCTATCTCCGCCGTAGTATACCGAAACACACATAAGACCGCCCTTTTCAAGAAGTTCCAGCCCCGATTCGATAGCCTGTTTCGTCGATTCGAAATGCGTATATATACCGTGATCGCCTTTTGGCAAATATCCGAGATTGAAAACTATACATCTAACGCTCTCTTTTTGAGCATACTTTGCCATATTTGCGTGTGAGTCGAGCACAACTTCGGCGGTCAATCCCTTACTTGCAAGCAATGCGCATGTGCTGTCAACGGCGTCCTGCTGAATGTCCATTGCTATGACTTTTCCGTCTTTGCCCACAAGTTCGCACAAAAACGCCGTGTCGTATCCGCGTCCTGCCGTCGCGTCGATGCAAACGTCTCCGTCTCTCACAACTCTTTTTATAGTTTCGTGTACTATGGTCAATGCGTTCATAATTTACTTATACCACACTCGTGCGCATTAAGCAACCGAGTTTGCTATTTTGACCGTTATGCCGTCAAGAGCCAAATTGTCGATTGATGATTTTTGCGCCGCATTTTGAACGATTATTTCCGCCGGATTCGCTATTGCGGCAAAGCACGCTCCACCGAAATTCACGAAGCCGCCTGCAAGACTTATTGTTTTGAGATTTGAACATTTTGCAAACGCTTGAACGCCCACACTCTTTCCGTTGCCGCCGATGACGATCTCTTCGATGCCGATGCAATTTTTGAAAGCGAAATCTATCACGTCGCCGTCAAGAACGAACACCTTTTTAAGAGTATTAGGAATACGCGACGTCATTTCCGTTTCGTCAATTTTGTTTGTTCCGTTCGTGCCGACGATAACGGAATTGTACGTCACGCTGTACGACAATCCTTCGTCGATTGCGTTTCCGAACGAATACGCAAACCCGTATCTCATATTGCCGTCAGATACGTCACCCGAAACATACTTTTTGTTGCCGACAAACGGCAAAGTGACTTCTTCGAGCGAAATGCAGTCTTTGAAGAGTTTTGCGGGCATCTCGGTTATACTGCCCGGAAGCAAAACTATTCTCAATTTCGTCAAATTGAAGAATACTGATTGCGGAAGTGTTTCAATTTTCGCCTGAATTTCGATGATTTCCACACTATTTGCTATGTTTTGAAACAAATTTGCGTCTATTGCGGCTATTTTCTCTCCGCCGACGTTTTCGGGCATGACTACGTGCAAATCGCTTCCCGTATACTCTTTCACCATTCCGTTTTCAACAACGAACGGCGATTTTTCAAGCCACTTTGCAACAAGCGAAATATCTCCGAAACTTCCTTTCTTTATCACTTCGATTTTGTCTTCGCCATTGAACCAACCCAAGAATTCAAAACCGTTTTTGCCTGCCGCATTGAGAATTATATCTTCGCTTTCAATGGTGTAAGTTGACGGATTTTCCACGCCTTCACCGCCCGAATAATCATAGGTGATCGTGTACGTCACGGGCGCAAACTTTGCATACATCGTCACGGTTTCTCCGCTTGAGATGATGGTGTACACTCTCGTTTGCAAGCTCTCGTCCGAGTGCCAACCCTCAAAAGAATATCCCGTTTTCTCGGCGTCCTTCAAGGTGTATTCTTCATCCACCGCAAGCTCTGTCGGGTTGTCGTGATTGCCGTCGCAAACGTATTCGACCGTGTATGTCGCCATGCTCCATTTTGCCGAAATCTTCAAGTCTCCGTGACTGCCTTTTGCAATTTTCTCAATCTTCTTCTCACCTATGAACCAACCGACAAATTTGTATCCGTCTTTGTTCAAATCGGGCAGAATAATATCGTCGCTTTCAACGCTATACTTCACCGTCAGTTCTTCGTCGCAACTTCCGCCGTCAAAGTCGTATGCAATCGAATATTCGATTGCCGTCCACTTTGCAGCCAAATTGACGTTTTCGCATCTTACAACTTTAACACTCTCGACTTTCGTTCCGTTTTCAAACCAACCGTCAAAAGTATAGCACTCTCTGCTCGGAGCGGACAAAACGATATTTTGGTCTTCTATTGTATATTTTGTCGGGTTGGATATGCTGTTTACACCACCTTGCAGATCGCAAGAAATTGTGTATTCTACAACGCCGAATTTTGCATATAGGTTTATATTGCCGTAACTTCCGCTCGGAATATTGTTTAGACTTTTGTCGTCAAATGCGGCGTTGTCATACCAACCGCAAAACGCATAACCCTTCTTCGTCAAGATCGGCAAGGATATTTCCGCAGATTCGACGGTGTATTCCGTGACGAGTGCGTCATTGCACTCTCCGCCGTTAAGATTATAGGTGATCGTATATTTGTCGGCAATCCATTCAGCAACGAGTTTTATATCGCACAGTCTTAAAGCGTCTATCGTCTTCACGAGTTTTCCGTCTTCAAACCAACCGCCGAAAGTGTAATGAACTCTCGTCGGAGCGGATAAAGTCACTGTTTCGTCTTCAACAGTATACACGCTCGGATTGCATATATCGTTCACACCGCCCTGCAAATCATATTCTATGCGATATTCGTTTGCGCTGAACTTGGCGTAAAGTTTTATATCCCCGAACGAGCCTTTCTTGACAATCGACACGGTATCTCCCGAAAATTCGGAATTTTCGAACCAGGCAACGAACGTATAACCGAGACGAAACGCTTTCGGCAAAACGATATCTTCGCTTTCGACAGTATAGAATATTCTTTCAACGTCTGCATTGACAAACTCGATTTTGCATTCCGTTGCCGTCCATTTCGCATACAATTCAATTTTTCCGCCGTTTTCGGTCTTGATTTTATCAACCTTGTTTTTGAAATCGGCATCGGAATACCAACCGTCGAAATCGTAATATGTTTTCACGGGATATGCAAGAATTATATCATCGTCTTCGACTGTATAGGTGCTTGGATTAGCAACGTTTTGCATTCCGCTGAAAAGGGAATACGAAATCGCATATTCGCTTGCACTCCATTTTGCGTAGAGCGTAACGTCGCCGAAAACGTCACTTGCTATGCGGTCTATTCTCTCGTTTGCAGAATCGAACCAACCGAGAAATTCGTAATGCGCACGCACGGGCGCATTCAAAATTACGTCGGTATCCGAGCGAACGTACGAATATGGATTGTCCGCATTTTCGCCGCCGTTCAAAACGTAATTTATGCTATATACCGTCGGTGACCATTTTGCATAAATATTCAAATCGCCGTGCGTTCCTTTCGATATTTCCGTGATAGACGTTGTGAAATTTTCATCGGTAAACCAGCCAATAAAATCGAAAAATGCTTTTGCGGGATTTAATAGAGTCAACGTTTCGCTCTCCACCGTAAACTTATACGTCTCACCGTCGTTTACGTTGTCAAGCGAATTGTTTCCGCCGTCAATGTAAAAATGCGCAGTGTAAACAATCGGAGTCCACTTCGCATATACGGTTATATCTCCGAATCTTCCTTTTCCTATTTCGGCGATCTTATTTGTGAAAGTTCTGTCGGAATACCAACCGTCAAATATGTAAAAATCTCTTGTTGCGTTTGAAAGTGCTGCCCCGCGTTCTATCGTAAACGTTGTGTCGTCTCCGCTCACGCTTCCGCCGAACGTCTCGTAAATCACGCGATAAACAATCGGCGTATAAACCGCAGTCACCGTCATATCGCTCGTGACGTTTTCAAAACTTTGAACATTCCAACTTGCCGCATATCCGTCTTTTGCACTCGGCTCGGGAATATCCGTCAACGTTTTTCCGTGTCCGACGGTTTTCACGACGCTGCCGTTATAGTCAACAAACGTGACGGCATACGTCTTCTCCGAAACGGTGAGAATGGCTTTCATATCGTCAATCGGCTCGTAGTTGTTGCCCACGTCGAAATGCGCCGTCACTTCATACTCTCCGACGTCGGCTTGTTCGTTGCCGTCATAACTTACGTCAACACCGCTCGGCAATTCGGTCTCGATATACACGCCGTGCGGCTCACCGTCCCACGTCACGATTTTATCGGAAAATACGATTTCGCCCAATTTTGCCTTGTTTATCGTGAGTGTTGCGCTCAATATCTTATCGTTATAACCGTCCGCTTTCACGGTCGCAGTGACGACATATACGCCTGCATCCGTATATTCGGTTGCGACGTCGTATTCCACCGTGGCAAAATTCGGCAAATTTTTCACTTCGAGAGAATGAGAAAGTCCGTCGTACGTAGTCTCGTACGATTCAAAACTCAAATCGGCAAAATCAAGCAATTTCTGCCATTTTGCGTACAAATAAATGTTGTCTGACAAATTGACTTTTTCAAAATCGACGCTTGCAGGATTTTCACAATCTTTATCGGCACACCAACACAAAAATTTGTAGCCGTCAAACGTCGGCATCGGCACTTCATCCCCGCGATGCCACACAACGTTGTCTTCTCCGTTGTTTAAAACGAAAGTTATCGTAAAATCGGACGGCTGAAAAAGATTTTTGACGTCATCGGCGTCACACGCAACCAAAACAACGCATATACATAAAACGATAATTGCAACAATACACAGACTACACTGCTTCGACCCAATTTTTCTCATAAAAATTTCCCTTTCCCTAAGTTTAAATATCCGGAATATCAAGCGAAAAATCGCAATCAAAAGCGAAAAAAATCGCTGTCAACGTGGATATTTATACAATTTGAAATAAATTTTAATACTCGAAATGTCTAATCGCAAGGTTTTTCGACAATATTTTTCAAAATTTTTATAAATTTTTCATATTTTTAACTTTATGAAACACTTCGTCTAATATTTATACGTCCCCTTTTGTACAAACATTAAAATTTAGGACTTGAAATAGCTTGCATTATTTCTTAAAACTTGCTCCGTTTATAAAAAAACACGGACTGTTCTGTCCGTGTTTTTAGTCTGTGTGAAATAACCTATTTTAATACAATTTGCGTACACCCCTTAAAAAATGCGTACAGTTGAAAAAAGAAAAACCTCCCAACAAGTAGGAGGTCTGTCACTGTTTCCGTTACCGAATGTGCTCTGGCCTTTTAACGTGGTCCTAGGCACTACGCTGTCCACGATCCGGTCTCACGAGTGGATAATAGTCAATGACCATAAGCATTCTAGACTGCTTAAATAAATAGAAGGTTCAAAAAAGCCACCTTTTTAAGTTGTGATTTCCTTGCCATTTTGCAATAAATGCTCATCTTTGTTATATTGCATACCACCACAATTCAAAATAACTAAGCCTGATTATCATTCATTTTTAAGTAGACTCGCTTAATCGCTTCGAGTCCTGCTTTTTCGCCGTTCTCTACCGCTTTGCCGTACATTTCAATTGCTTTCTTATAGTCTTTTCTCACACCAAATCCGTTTTCATAGCAGATTCCGAGATTGTGATACGCAACGCCCGAACTGTACTTTTCAGCAGCAGTCCTAAAACACTTAACCGCTTCTTTTTTGTCTTCTTTCACGCCGTTGCCTTGAAGATAGCAAAGTCCGATATTGATAATTGCCTCGTTCTCGCCGAGATTGTATGCGTCGGTAAATAATTCAAAGGATTTTTTATAAGCCGTCTCGGTTTTGACGGTGTAGTAGTAATAAAGTCCCACTTGCAAACACGCCATAGGATTTTCGCCCTTGACGCTCTTTTTCAGCCAATAAAGTGCCGTTTCCCTGTCGGCGGTCACGCCGTAATAACCGCAAGCATACGCCATACCGAGATTATATTGCGCGGCGGCGTTCCCGAGTTTTGCGGCTTTTTTGAAAAGTTTAAGGGCGGTTTTCTCGTCCTTTTCGAGTCCTAATTCGTCGCCGAGATACGCTTCCGCCATTCTTTCGATTGCGTCCGGAAAGTCCATTTCCATTGCCATACGATAATAGAAAAGCGCGTTTTTGTAATCGGCTTTTTTGGTTTCGTAAATCGTCGCCATACACCAATAAACGCCGACATAATCCAAATCGCACTGCGCAAAACAATCGAGCGCATCGTCGTATTTGCCTTTTTTATAATAGTAATACCCTAAATCGAGCAATGCGTCATCCTGTCCGAGTCGAGCCGCTTTTTTAAGATAATAAATATATGCCTTTTTGTCGGGTTCTACCTTATACATACCCGTTTCGCGAACTCTTGCGTACATATAAAGGCTTTCGGGATCGTTGTGGTGAACGCCGTCCAAAAGATATGCCAAACCTTTCTTGTAGTCGTGCGGCACGAATCTGTCGTTCAGATACACATACGCCAAATCGAAATTAAGCGAGTATTCGCCGAGGCTCAATCCTTTTTCGTACCACTCTATGGCTTTGGGAACGTCTTTCAGTTCCTCGTTGTTTAAGTATATGAAGCCTATCTTTTTTGCAACCTCTATATCTCCAAGATAAAAAGCACGCTCGTAATATTTCAACGCATTTTTAACGTTTTCGATCTCGGAATCTTCAATCGGCGTATTGAAATAATACAAATCGCCGAGAGATCTTGCCGCTGCCACCACACCCAAATCGGAAGCTTTTGCGTAATACTCGATTGCTTTTTGAATATCGATTTTTACATAACCGTTTTCATAGCAAAATCCGAGACGGGCAAAACACTCCGCTTCGCCTTTGTTTGCACCTTCCGTATAAACGTCGAACGCTTTTTTGTATTGAGAGCGGTAGCCCCAAGTGTCGCCAAGAACAGTATACGCCAAAACGCCGTTGTCGACGGCTTTTTGATAGTAAATCGTTGCGGCCTTGAACGCGCCCTCTTCGATATAAATATCACCGATAGAAACATAATATTTCGGCTTTTTTACGGCGAGCCGTTCGTATCTTTTTATTTTATCGCTATTTGTGCTCATATTGCCTCCTACGTCTATAACGTTGCAAACGGTTTGGACGATATAAGTTTGTAATCGTCGTCGTGCGTATAGAACTGCTCCATAAGCCAATAAATACCGTTGGCTTTCTTCCTGAGTTTCTTTGTAAGTAACTCTCTTGTTATCGGCATTACCTGAAATATACTAATGTATTTATGCTTGGAAACGTAGCATTTTACGATTTTCGGCGTTTTGAATATTTCGGGCAACAACAGCACCGTACCGCAGTATTTCCCGTCGATTCCCATATCTATCGTGTCCGAAACGGTTATGTTATCTTTTTCGTTGAATGCGTATTCCGCAGTTGCCCAAAGAAGCGAGTTTAACGAAAGCCAGTCCGTCGGCGCGTCTTCGTCGTCCGAAGGATTACGAATATCGACGTCGGGCGAAATAAGCATCATATACTCGTTGCGGCGATTCGCCTTTCTTCCCCAACCAATATCGCGTTCGGGCATGAGATAGTCGCTTGCGCCAATGGTGCATAGTTTCCAAAATGGCATATCTTCTGTTGGTTCAAACACGAGAGTGGTGACCGGTTTCATTTCATCCGATAGGACATTCTTTTTAAGTCTCAAGCAAAAAAATGGTTCCTGTTTAAAATTCTCAACGTAATGGTCATATAGTTTTTGATGCTTCTTGTTGCTCGCCTTAAAGACCACTTCTTTTTCATCTAAATCTAACAAAATAATCACTCCTATATTAAAGCTTGCGTAGGCATAATAATTGGATTATCGCCCCATAGTGCATCTATCTGTCTTTTATTTGTCATTGTTTAACTACTTCCATTTGAATGTTATTTTGTTCACATATCAATCTGATTTTTTCTTTAACAAGTCTAGTTGGCTCATATTTGCCATTTTCCCATCTATTAACCGAAGTAAAAGAAACTCTTAAAAGTTCAGCCAATGCTGCTTGCGAAAGATCTAGGATTGCTCTCAATTTGATTATAGTTGCAGGATAGTCAATGTTCATATCTCATTTCTCCATGCAAATTATTAAATAATATTAAAAATTATAGCACTTTTTGAGAAAATATCAAGTAAACTGCGGAATAATGACGAGACTAAAATGAGCATTTTATAAAAAATCAATCGTTCCGTAGTAGCACCTATCGTTCCGTTGATAAGGCTTTCGTTCCGTAGCAATGGTACTCAACGCGAACACCGCTTGTCGCGGTTATCGTTCTTTTTTTATGCCAACACGCTCGTGCAAGCACGGCGGTGGGCATCTTGCTATACCGCTATAGGAATGTGCGCTTTTGCGCACTTCCTTGCCGCTCGCAATGGTACTCAACGCGAACACCGCTTGTCGCGGTTATTGTTCTTTTTTTATGTCCACACGCTCGTGCAAGCACGGCGGTGGGCATAAAAAAGAACACTCTCACAAGTGAGAGTGTTCGCGTTGGCAGGAGCTATAGGAATCGAACCTACACAGTGGGAGTCAGAGGCCCAAGTGCTACCACTACACCAAGCTCCATCGCGTTGATTATTATATATCAAAGAATGGCGATTTAGCAATCGTTTTTAGCAAATAAGGGAAATAATCAATGTTTTTTTGTTTTCTTTTCTCATTTCGGTTGCAAAAAAGTGATAAATGATGTATATTTCTAAAAGCAGTCATAAACGACTATAAACGGGGTGTAGCGCAGTTTGGTAGCGCGTACGGTTCGGGACCGTAAGGCCGCGAGTTCAAGTCTCGCCACTCCGACCAAACGAAAGACACGGACAAGTATGTCCGTGTTTTTCTGTTTACGAAGTGGCTCGACCGAAACTGACACTGACGCGATTGACAAAGTAGCAATCGCTATTCCGCCGCGTGCCTTTCCGAAGGCAAGGCTCGCGTCTTACAAGTCTCGCCACTCCGACCAAGAAACTATGCGAGTGCAAAATGCACTCGCATTTTTATATACAAGCATAGTCTTTGCAGTATGCAATAACGGCTATGCTTGTATATAAAACGGCACAAGTCTTGTGCCGAGTTTCTTGAATTGGCACGAGCCAACGGCAAGTACCAAAACCTATCCGTTTGCACGCAAAGCGTGCCGAAGTTTGTGCAGCGGCACGAACGAAGTGAGTACCAAGAACTTCGCCGTGTTTATTGAATTGGCACAAACGAAGTGAGCCCACTCAGCTCAACTTGCGCTTGCGCAAACGTTGAAACTGATAAACATTGATAACAATTGGTTTTGAAAGAAAAACACCGCAAAAGCGGTGTTTTTTTGTTTTTTCGATTGAAAAGTCAAAAATGGCAGATGTTTGGGTTTTGACAAAACGTGATGTGTCACCAAATGAAGTTGGATTTCGCCATTTCTCCGTTGTCGATGAGAATGTCTTGCGCAGTCATAGACATGTTTACAACTGTGACGAAATATGCCCAGTCTGCGATTTCTTCGACCGTTGCCCATTTGGGTATAAGAGTTTCGTTCATAACGGCATTCCAAAGCGTCGGATTGTCGATGATGTGCGCATTGAGCGGTGTGATCACTCCGCCGGGTGAAAGACTGTTGCTTGTCGCGCCGTACTTGGCGATGCGAAGAGCCACGTTTTTCATATACGCAATCATACCGCCCTTGGATGCGGAATATTCGGGAAACTCCGCTCCCGAATGTGCAGACGCCGACGCAATGAACAACACGCTTTTTATTCCGTCGTGAAACGCATACTTTTCGGTGACCCTTATTGTGCCTTTGAGATTAACGTCGATGTCGTTTGCGTTCTGCACACCGGCATTGTTGACGAGAATATCGCAATTCGCAATTTCGGGCAACTCGCCTTTGAATATATCTGCGACAAAATGCGTGTAGTTTTCGTCTTCTATGCTTTGTGGCAAAACGTCTATGCCGACGACCTGATGCCCTTGCTGCAAAAACTTTTGCGCAATGCCTTTTCCGATGCCACTAGAAGAGCCTGTGACTATAACTTTCATACCGTTTGCTCCTTTTGTGCGCGGAGTGCGAAATACGCTTCTCCGACGTTGTCTTTCTTCCACTTTTTGCAAATGAGATATCCAAGATGCGAGAACACGACTTCAAACAACAGCTCGGCAACCATACCCGTAAGCGCACAAGTGACGCATTGCAAGGGTGACCAACCGAAGAAGTTGAGAGATACGATAAACGCAAATATGAGATTGTCCACAAATTGTCCGACCGCAGTCGAAACGTAGGTGCGCAGCGCAAAAGCAAAGAAGTTGTCCTTCTTGTCTTTGAGAGCTTTTCCTATGCTCCAATTGATAAAGTTGTTGACAAAAGCCGACGCAACAAACGCAACCGTACTGCCCAAAAGCACGTACCAAGTGCCGCCGAACGTGTTGTCGAGAGCAGAATTGATGACGCCTTGGCTGCCTTCCACGTATGACTCGCCCCACGTGCCCGGGATCACGGACCCCACAAAAAGTATCAGCGCAACGGCAAGGTTGACAAGCACCGCAAACACGGAGATTTGGTTGGCGGTTTTCGGCCCGAAGTGCTTTGCGATGACGTCCATGGACAAGAACGTTGCCCACGACACGATGAAACCTGCGTCAAGCGCAAGCCAATCAACTTTGAGATCGATGCTTTTGTTGGCAAGAAGATTCATGATGACAACCGTCACCACAAATATGCTCACGACGGGTGCGGGAACGCTGCGCAAAAGCGTCTTGAACTCTTGAAATTCACTCTTGATTTTCTCTTTCATAGGTCTCCTTTTGCAAAAAAAATCGGACGCCTGTTGAGAAACAAAAGACGTCCGATTGAAGACCGAGTGTTTGTTCCTAGTTTTGTTTTGAGACAGGATGGTAACGGCGAACTGTCTTTCGCATTCGATTTTTGCAAGCGTATTGTAGCACTAAAAAATAGGCGTGTCAACGCTTTACGCACGCACGAACAATATAATATATTTTTGCATTTCGGCTGTGAAAGCATTGATAGTTTTTCTCGGCGGTGCTATAATTTTGTCAACACACAAACAAGGAGTTTTCCTATGGATATTGAAAAATATTTGCCGCAAATGGTGGAAACCATTCAAAACGCGGTGAGAATAAAGACCGTTCTCGATGCGCCCGTTGACGGCGGTCCTTTCGGAAAAGGCAACAAAGAATGCCTTGAATACGTGCTTTCGGTTGCCGACAAACTCGGTTTCAAAACGAAAAATCTCGACGGATATTGCGGATATGCCGAAGTCGGCGAAGGCGACGAAATCGTGGGCATAATCGGGCATCTCGACGTAGTTCCGGAAGGCGACGGCTGGATTCACCCTGCATATTCCGGTGAACTCGTTGACGGCGAAATCTGGGGACGCGGCACGATTGACGATAAAGGCCCCGCTATAATCTCGCTTTTTGCAGTGAAAGCACTCATGGACGACGGCATGAAATTTTCAAAGCGCGTGCGTGTTATTTTCGGTTGCAACGAAGAAACCGGCTCGAAGTGTGTGGAACACTATCTCGAAGTAGACGAACCCATTTCGTACGGCGTTTCTCCCGATTCCGAATTTCCCGTGATTTTTGCCGAAAAAACAATCAACAACATCGAACTAAGCGGCAAATCATCTCTAGGAAAAGACGTGAAACTCCTACGTCTTGACGGCGGCATCGTGATAAACGCAGTGCCCGACATCTGCACTTTCACGCTTGAAACAAGCAAGGAAAACGCGCTGAAAATCGCCGATGAAATCGAAGGCAAACTGCTCAAAAACAGCGTTGCAAGCAGCCACACCGTTCGTGGCGGAGAGATAGACTTCAAGGTATTCGGCAAGGCGGCGCACGGTTCTATTCCCCAATGCGGCGTCAACGCAATCTCATATTCTCTCGACGCACTCAAAGACGTCGTCGATTGCGATTTCGTCAGAATTTACAACACCTATATCTCAACTTGCGTACACGGCGAAAAACTCGGTTGCTACGCTCATGACGAGTACGGCGACATTGCCGTAAACGTGGGACTTTGCACGTTTGAAAACGGCGAGTATTCAATCAAAATCAACTCTCGTCTTCCCTTCTCAACCGACACAAACACTATGTTTAACAGCATAAAAGAGACGTTAAAGTGCGAAAACGGTGTTAAACTCTTGCTTCTGTCAGATTCCAAAGGCTTCAAAATCGATCCGAATTCCAAGATGATTCAAGTGCTTACGAACGCATATCGCAAAGTCACGGGAGACGTGAAGAGCGAGCCTATTTGCACCCCCGGCGGCACGTATGCGAGAGAATTTTCAAACTGCGTCGCGTTCGGGCCTGAAATGAACGGCTACGGCGAAATGATAATTCATCAACCCAACGAGCGCATTTCTCTTGATGCGATAAAAGCAATATTCGAAATATATCACACCGCGTACAGAGACCTTATAAACGAAGTATCGTTTAAAAAATAATCGCTGCCGTTTAATGCGACTTCCCCGACATAAAAACAAAAGACACACAAAAACAAAACAAAAAAAAGTCCGCTGAACTTGCGGACTTTTTTTTCAGACAATATTCGTTGCCGTTTCATAAAAGACGACGTTGCCTTGTCGGATGTTTTGGAACTTATTGAGTTTTCTCCTTATGCGGTTAAAATCTTCTGCTTGCGAAAGCCTTTTTCACCGCTTTCAAAAATAGCGTTTGCTCGTGCTTTCCTTGCTTTTTAGAGACGAAAGAAGTTTGTCGTAATAAATGCCGAGATAATACTTCATATTCGGAGACGCTTTGAGCGCATCGACGGCAACGTCGGGAGAAAGCGCGCTGTAAAAATCGTATGCGATTTGGTATCGTTTGGAATAGTTGTCTAGTTTATCTCCGAAGTAACCGTTTTCCTTTTCGTATGCTTGTTGAGTCTTCTCTTTTTCGGCTTTTTCTTTCTCCTTTTGAGCAAGGTAGTCCGAGATTTTGTTTTCTCTTTCAAGTGCGTACTTGTCGTTTTTTTCTCTCACGTCGTTGTTGTATTTCTCGTATTCCTTGACTGTCTTGTCTCTCTCGTCTTTGAGTTTTTGAATGCGTTCCTGAAGGTCGCTCGCGCTCTTTATATCGAGTTCGGAAAGCGCAGTGTCCATTTCCTTTTCCAGTGCGGATATATCCGATTCGATTTTCGCAACCGTTTCACCGTATCCCCTTTCGATTTCGCCTGCCGCACCTACGTGCGCCGTGTCGAGCGCGGACATTTTATCGCTTGCGACGCTCGAACGAGCCATACCGCGCTTTATCGAATCGTTGAACGAATTTTCACGGAGTTGAGAATAGAGTTTTTCAAGATTTGCATAACTTTCGGCAAGATTTTCTTTTGCGGTTTTTTTGTCTCCCTCGAGCGCACTCACCGCTTTTGCATACTTGTCTTCGATTTGGTTTTTCTTGACGCTCGTGTCGTATGAGTTTTCTTTCTTTGCCGCCGCAATTATATCGTCGTCGCTTCTAGGGGTATACTCGATTTCTTTAAGCCCCGAATCCTTCGGGAAAAGAGAATCGAGATCAGGCTCTTCGTCCTTGGGCAAAGAGTCGTTGTACTGCTTTTCGAGGTCTTTGAGTTTGTCAACGACGGAATTTTCCGCATCGAGCGCGTCGTTTATCTTGCGTTGTCTCTCTTCTTCAAGTTGCTTGTCCGTCTTGAACAAGTCCTTGATTTCGTCCCATATAGATGTTGTCATACACTCTCCTTTTTCGTTTCTGCGGTCTGCTCGCTTGCTCCGCCGTTTTGCGATTGCGTTTTGAGATTTTCAACTTCCGCGCTCAGGTTTTTCGTTTTCTTTTCAAGAACGGCCACCCTGATTGAAATCTCTTCTACGTCTGCCAGTATTTCGTTTATATTCATTCCTGCCCCCTTATAACGTCAAGCGAAACAAACAAAGGAGAAACGTATGCGTTCTGCTCTTCCGTTTCCAGTTCGAATCCGATGACGCTTCCGCTTTTTTCTATGGCGATAGTCTGCATTTTATCGCTGCCCTTCACCTTAAATTCGTATTTTTTGCCGTCCGCGACAAGCCTTAAAGTCAACGGATATTTGCTCACGAGCGACACGCATCTCACCGCCTTGACATACGGAGTGGCAAGGATGTTTTCGGGGCTTTTGTACGACTTCTTAGTGGCTTGCGAAAACACTTTTCCGTTCGTTGCGGCTTGTCCGAGTCTGTTTGCATAGTCTCCGTCGAGCGAGAAAACGACGCACGAGCCGTTGTGAACTTTGACAGGACAAACACAATTTATTTTGACGTTTGAAAGAAGCGAAATCGACTTTGTTTGCACGTCGTATCTGACAAGAGAATCAACGGCGTTTCCGTTGTCGCCTTTAATCGCACAAGCAAGAAAATACTCTCCGTCAAGGTATCCCGCACACGCTCCGTTCTTGTTGAAAAGTTGCGGAAGTTCTTTTCCGATTTTCACCGCGTCGTAGCCGTTGAAAGCGTAAAGTCCGTCTTCGGCAAGAAAGATTATAGAGTCTCCGCACAACGCAATCGTATCTTTATATATACGTCCGGTATCTGTAAACATCTTTTTCAGCACAAAATCGCTTTGGTCGCCGTATGCGGTGAGTCGCATGATTCCATACTCTCTGAACACAAAAAGATAACCTGCAAACGACACGACTTTGAGTGCCTGCCCCAAATCGTCGCAGAAGTTTATATAACCTGCTTCCGTCAGCGACACGTTCCAGTTGGCAGGGTCGAAATCGTCTGAAAACCACACCTGATTGTTGACTCCGTTTACGGTGCCGAACACTCTCTCGTTGTGCACCGCAATCGACGTAAATTTAGGAGCGTTGCTGCACACGAGAGCGGTGTCGTCTTTTACAAGATACAGTCCGTCGAAAGAAGACGACAACAGCAAAACGTCGTTGCCTTTGTAGTTGTAATTCACCGCGTCCACGTCGCCTGCCATGACGAGAGACGGCACCTGATGCCACGAATCTTCTCCGTACACGTTCGTATAAAAAAACGTGCCGTCGGACAATCTTGCGACGATTCTGTCGCCGTTGTTGCCGTTTGAAGTTATGCGGCGGTATAAAAACACTTTTTTCACTTTCTTTTCTGCCGCAAACGTCGGGTAGTCATGTCTGTCAACGCTCGGAAAAGCGTAAAAACCGCTTGCGTTTTCAATGCCGATACCGCTTGTGAGCGCGCCTTTGTCAAAAGCAAAATTCGCGCAACTTTTGGCATATTCGGGATTGAGCACGCTCTCGTCGAGAGAATTTGCCAAGCCCTTGAACCCGACCTGCACTTTCATTTTTCTCACGGGAACTTTTTTCAAGCGTGCCACCCCCTTCTTTTTATAATCACGCTTCTGCCTTTGTATCTGATAATTCCCGTTTCCGCTCTGAAATCCGAATCGAAACTCTTTGCAAGGTCGAAAACTTTGTTCTGAAAATAGTATTCTGCGAGCGTTCCGTTCACGAGCATAGAACGCGTGACTCTCACGTCGTCTATATCGTCGGTGATTGCGAAATCGTTTTCGGGCATATACGCATACGTCAGCGTTGCGTCACCGGAATAAGAACAAATCACCGAATCCGCACTCGTTTTAAACGCTTTTATTTCGTCGCCTACCTGCACGCGAACGGGATAAACAATCTTTTTCGACAGTGATTTTGCCGAACATTTGCCGCCTTGAAAAACCACGTTTTCGGTGTGGATAAGCGGAAGATATTTCGAGACGATTTCTCTGTATACGATGTTGAGACACGCAAGAAGCCTGTTTTGCGTTTCCTGCTGTTCTTCCGTAAGCGTCGCGCTTTGCGAAAAATCGTCCTTGCCCGCTCTTATCAGGCACTCTCCTATCACCTTTTTCACTTTCATAAATTCATACCCCCTGCGACTTGTTCTATCAACTCGTCTTGTTTTTGTTTTTCCGCTCTCGCATTGTCGGCTTCTATCTCTCGCATGAGTTTTTCGAGATTTTCCACTCTCGTTTTTCTCACGTACTCTACGCTTCTCTCGTCAAGGCGGTCAAAGGGCAACGCAATTTGCATTGCCCCTTGCGCGTGTATCTCGAAACGCTTGCATTTCCTATTGAAATACACTCTGTATCGAGAATCGATTTGTCTCAACCTTTTCGCGATACGGAAAAGGTCGTCTTTGACCAAAACGAGTTCCATATCACAACCAAGCCGCTTTGAGCGTGATGTTTTTCGTCACCGGCGTAGAGAACGAATAGGTCTTTCCGTCAAGAGTCCATTCGTCGAATGATTTGCCGGCTTTTGTGGGAGTTGCCGGTTTCACCGCACAACCGCCCGGGAGCACGATTTGGCTTGCCACGTCGTTGCCGCCGTCGGTGTCGAAATTGACGGTGAAATACTCGCCCGCCGCCGAACTGCCCGTAAAGGTGAGTTTTGCCTGTCCCATCGGGCGTTCGCAAAGAAGGTCTGCGTATTTGACGAGAGTTGCGCTGTAGCACGCTTTGCCTGCAACCTGATGAAGCACCGTTCCGCCTTCGCCTTCGAGCCAACGCCAGTCGCAAAGTTGATGGAGTTTGAAGTCCGCGCTGTTGAGAAGATACATATCGTCGTCTCGGACAAATCTATCCGCAACGAAAGGTATTCCCGAATAGGAAAGAGCCTTGTAGCCGCCGTCGAGAGTGAGATAGTCGATATTCGTACGATTTTTGCAAAGCGCGTCGACGTATTGTTTTCTCATCTTATAGGAAGTGACGATAAAGTCGATTGCACCGCCCGAAGTCTCTTCCACGACGTCGATTGCGTCCTGAATCGCGCTCACGCTGACTGCCGTATTGACGGTTTTGGTGTAGGGTTTAAGGAAGGAAAAATCGCTTCGTTTGAGACCGTAGATATACTCGCTGTTGCCGAAAATCGCTTCGAGTCCCGTGATTTCGTTGTTCTTCGAGCCTTGAACGTAAATCTTGTAGCCTGCGCCGTATTGAGTGGATGCGGTTGCGCTCAAAGTTACGACTTTGTTTGCTCTGTCGATCGACGTGACTCTTGCGCCCGAGAAAGTCGTATCCTTGACGCCGGCGGAAGAATACATATCGATCGTCATGCCCTCGATGATGCCCTTGATAGAGTCAACGGTGATTTGATTTTTGTTTGCAGTGGTTGCCGCGACGGTGGTTGCGATAAGTCCCGAACCGTCACCGTAGAGCATACGGCCGAAGTTGAATTTGCTTGCTTTGAGCAAGCCTTCCATTTCGGCGTTGAGAAGGTTTACAAATGCACCTGCACTGTTTTGAGACGCTCTGATAGCCTTGTCCGAAAGCTCGATTTTTCCGAAAAGATTTTTGAGTGTGAGTGTGAATTGCGCATAGTTATTGCCGCCGCTTTGGGGAAGATTGTCGTTTTCTTCACCGCTTCCGACACCGCCGTTTATGCCGTACGGCGCAAGTTTTTTCACTTCTTTGCCCCATACGTCGCTTGACGTCTGAGCAATCTTCGCAAAGAGCGGATTTACGCCGACGTTGAGTTGGTCGGCAAGCACGCCGAGATAAAAAGTCTTAAGGGCTTTATCCGCGTTTGAAATTGTAACCATAATGTTTTCTCCTTTTATTCGTTGTTTTTAAGAAACATAATCCCTGCTTCTTCCACGGTTTTGGGCTTTCTTGCAAGAGACACGCACGCAAGACCGTCGTCAGCCAAAGTTTTTGGCGGCTGTCCTGCTCGAAGAGTGCGAAGATATTCTTCTATCACCGCACTTTTGACCTTGTCGCTCGAAAGCACGTAGTCGTTCAAAAATTGTCCGTCCTGCATAAGTTGCTCGGGCGTTCTGAATTTGTCCAGCAAAACTTTGGTGAGCGCAACGTTGAAACAATTTTTGTCGTTTTTAAGAGACGGTTCTTCCACGATTTTGCTTGCGATTTCACGAACAAACGGTTTTGCGCTCGGGGTTTTTTCAAAAAACTTGTCCGCCGCTTCTTTCCATTTTTCTTCGCTAAACTCGCAATTTTCGCTCGCTCCGCTCTCCAACTCTTTGAGTCTTTGAGACTTGCGAGTGAACTCTTTTTCCAGTTCGCCGTAAGCACGCAACAATTCTTGCGGGTTTTTGAACTTGCCGAGATTTTGTTCTTTTTGTTCTCTATTTTCTTTCTTTTCACGACCGCTTTCGCTTGCGTCGCGTTCGTCGTCTGAATTTTCATTTATCTGCGCATTATGCACTTTATCTATGCTTTTTTCTGATATAAACTCTTCGTTTTGCGATTCACCGCTCATTATCGCATTTGCGATTTCTTCGGATATTACCGCCGCGGCGGCGTTTTCGGCGCCGTCCTTTATTGCCTTTTCAACGTCTTTCTCGTTCATACTCTCTCCTTATCCGCATTCTCGTCGAATTGCCTTTGCATATTTTCAACGCCCTTAGCAAGACTTGCAAGTTCGGTGTGTTTTGCAATATGATTTGCGACTCTGTCTCGCACCGCTTTGTCGCTCACGCACTTTGTGGATACGCACATTCTCACGTGCTCTGCGATATGCAAAGCATGGTCGTCGTACACGTCGACGGGGACGTCTTTCTTTTCGAGTTCCATATTTTCTTTGAGTGCTTTTTTTCTATGGATCTCGTCGTTGCTTCTGCCGTCTTCCCAGTTGCCGAAGCCGAGAATTTCAAACAATCTTGCTTTCGTGCTTGCATTGAGTTTTCCGTTTTCGTCCGCAAAAAGACCTAGTTTGAGCAAGTCGTACACCATGGCTCGTCTTGCCGAAAGCGTGTCTTCTATGTCGCTGATCGTATCGAATACTATATCTTCGCTGTCGATGTTGCCGGCGCAGAAAGACGCGATTTCCACATCTCCGTTGTCCCCCGTGATACGCTTGACTCTCGGCACTTTTGCAAACTGCCGATACAGGCGCAACACTTGCTTGCTTATGCGTTTTATGCTCTCTCTAAGGCTGTCCGCCGTGAGTGCGATACGCGTGTCGTCCTGTTCGAGAAGAAGAGATATTGCCGTTCCCGATGCGACGTTGGCAGGCACTTGAGAATAGGTGGTCACCTCGCTCACGCCGCTTATCATCACAAATTCGTTGAGCAACTTTTCTTCTTCGCGAGAAAACTCGCTGGGGACTTGCGTGGGCGAGAGCATAATCGGCGGAGTGCTCCCCTGCCTGTACACCACCACTTTTCCGGGCGGAAGCCCTTCTTCTTCGAGGCTGTCGGTGTCCACCGAGCCGTCTTCAACCGCCATAACGCCCACCGCCATTCTGTTCATAAACTCGTGCTTTCTGTTCTTGACGGTGTTGTAGGCTCTCTGAACGGGGATTATGCGCTCCACCACGCTTGTGCCGAAAAAGTTGGTGAGATTGTCTATACACACCTGTTTTGCAAACGGATATCCGCGCGTGCCGTCTTCTCCGTTGAGATAAGGCATATCGCCTTGATAAAGAAGAGTGTCCCCCGCAACGATGATCAATCTGCCGTTGGGATACTCGTGAGTCGGCGCTTCGTATTTTTCAATGACGGTGACGCTGTCTTCTCTCTTTTCGCTGACGATTTTCGGCACGGATGCAGTGTATCCGAATCCACCGCCCACCTGCGCGTTGTCAAACGAAAACACGTTCACTTCTCCGCCTTTCACGTCCTTGCCCCATATTCTCTTGACTTCCTTTGTCGTGAGCACCTTTGCGTGCATAACGGACGATTGTTTGTCGATGTCGGTGATTGCGATGTCTTCGGGAAAAATCTCAAACGGCGGGCAAAGCGTAATCGTGACGTCCCCTTCCTTTATTTCTCCGCTCGCATCGAGTGCGTGACCTTTTTCCGCATCCCACGTCACCTTGAAAAACGCACTGCCCGTAATTTCGCTCCAAGAATTCGCAAGCGCAAGTTGCGACGAAAAATCGTTCTCTTTGCACACCGCGTCTATGAGTTTTGTCGCAAGCGACGCACTCGCCACGTCTTCGTCGTCGCTCGTTGCAGGGCGAACCTGCGCTTTTGCCTTGACTCTGCCGAGTTTTGCAAGACGAGTTTCAAGGATAGGCGCAATGTGGTTGTACACTTCCCTTTCTTGCCAGAAATACTCCTTTCCGCTCTCTTCGATGTCGCCCTTAGACGAAATCTGCGCAAACTGATTGCCCACGACAAAATTCATATTGAGTCGCCAGTTCAGTTCGACGGGACGCCTTGCTTCTTGTCGTTTTTTGAAATCGGCGGTTATTTCCGCAACGATTTTCTCTTCGATTTTGGACATTTGTCATCTCCTGTTTATTTTGTTTTTGAAGTTTGTTTGTTCTTATGTTCGCGATTTGCCGCTTGTTTGTCTTTTTCGTTTCCACTACAGCCACAATCGAGCGCAAGCTGCGTTTCTTTCTCTTTTTGCGCCTTTTCTTCTTCATAGAGTTTGACAAGCAAGCGGTGTTTCTCACTTTCGAGTTCTTCGTCGCTCATGTCGGATATTTCTCCGTCTTTGCAAATTTCCATATACGTTTTGAGTGCCGCGGCGTCGGGCGGACAATACTTTTCCGACACCTTCCGTTTGGTAAGCGCAATCTCTCCGCTGTCCGTCACCGAGTACTCTTCCTGCACTTCGCTGAAACTGTAACCCTTTGCTCTTTTTATGAGCGCGTTTATCAATTCTTCATCCATATTCTTTCCCTTCTTGCGTCTCTCATCATTCTTTCCTTGTCTATCTGAATTTGCGATTTTGGCGGCGCGATAGGCTTTGTGGGGCGCGGCTGAGTCATCACAAAATATCTCAATTCGTCAAGGGCATGATCGTCCACTTTCTTTGGCCTGTCGTTGTCGCCCCACCAATAACTTTTGAGTTCTCTAATTAGATTCACGCAGTTGCGAAAAATGTAGATTTTCGGCGGTCTTTGCTCAAACAAGGACTTTATACGCTGTATTCCGCTGTATAAATCCTTGTTTACGTTGGTGTTGACCAATATACCTTTTTCGCAAAACAGCTCCGCAACGCTCTTTTGGCTTGCGAGCGTACGCTGATTTGCCGCGCTGTCTATGAGCGCACACAGCCTGCCTTTGCCGTCTCTTTTCCAACCGAGCGCATCGGCGATTTCAAAGATTTTCTTCACGTGATAGTCAACGCTCTGACCTGCCTTGAAGTGCTCGGCAACAACGTATATGTTGCCGTCAAAATCCACCGCATAGAAGTGGCAACTCGTTGGGTTTGTAAGCCCCGGGTCTATGGATATTTCCGCCTGCCACTCCTTTGGCACGTCAAAAGGATCTATCACATGCACGTTTTGGTCGAACTCGGGATAGACGAGACCTTCACCGACGGTGAATTTTCCGTATCGGCGCGAGAGTTGGTCCTGCTCGCTCACCGACGAAGTCATCGCTTTTATCTCTTCTTTGTCGAGATACGGATTATCGCTCCACTCCATATATTCGCACCACACTTGCGGGTCGTTCTTTTCGTTGAGTTCTATCTCGTCATACACCCACGTCAAGCCTTTAAGCGGCGTCATCGTGCCGAAAACGTCGCCGCACTTGTCGAACACGCGCATACGACACTCGTCGTATATGTCCTTTGGCGGTTCTTCGTCAAACCACACGAAATCCAACGAAGTTCCCTGAAAGCGTTCTCGCCCTTGATCGCAGGATTTGAAACCGATTTTACTTATTCCGCCAAAGACGTTTTTTACGAGAATGTAATCGATGACGCCATATTCCGCCGCTCCCTTTTTGCCTTCTCGCATGACAACGTCCGAGATGTATCTTTCGGGAAGATATTTGAGAATTTTTGCTTGCGCAACGTCGCGTTGCACCTGTTGAGTGAGACTCACCACCCAACCGAACACGTCTTTTCTGTTTTCTCTGAAAGGATGAGTTCCGCGCGCCATCCACACGCTTTCCACCGCTCCGCACTCCGTTTTTCCCGTGCGGTTTCCGCCGAAAACCCAACGATTGCGCTTTTGACATTTGTGGAAAAGCATTTGCTTTTGATGCACTCTGTCTTTGTTGTAGCAAGAAAGAGCGTCGGTTTGTCTGTCATTTATTTCACGTTCGATTTTGAGAAGTCTGAGCAAAGTGGAATTGTCTTTCATACGCGAATAATAAGACCGCTATCCGCGAAAAACCAAAAATTTATGACACGCAAATCTTCCGTTTGGCAAAAAATTCCTTGAAAATGCATATAAAGACTTTTATTTTGGAAAGGATTATAGTATTATAAAGTTATGAAAAATTGTCATGCAAAAAACATATTTTCAATTCTCGGAACGATTGCAATCTGCGTATGTCTCGCACTCTGCGTGCTTGCGTGCGTGCTTTTGCCGTTGTCCGTTGCTCAGGCAGATTCGTCCATGAGCGTTGTCGTTGCGCCCATATCCAATCTCGAAGGCAACGCCACCGCCGGCGCGTCGTCAATCAAGCTCATCGCAAGCAACTATGAGTTCTACATCCCGGAAAGCTATTATCTCACCAATTTGAAAAGTGCGGTTAAACAATACTACACCGTCACCTACTGTGGCTTTGAGTTCTTTTTTGAATCGGAGACCGCTCCGCAAACGTCCACCGTCACTTTCCAAGACGGCGTATCCCCCTATCCCGACATTTTGCTCACCGTCAAGGAAGGCGCAACTCTCTCCACAAGCGGTGTGACAAGCGAGCATACGATAAGATTTTTGGGCTTTGCCACCGATGAATCGGGCAAAATCTTCATTGCCGCGACCAAGGACGGCAACACCGTTTTCGGCTTTGAAGACAAAGCGTCTTTCAACGAATTTACTGTGGCATATCACCCGATAGCACAAGCGGAAAGAGACAGAATTCTCGACAGCAAAAAGCCCGTTGAACCGAGCGGCGGAGATATAGTTCCCAACACGTCACTTGCACTTCGCATTGTGCTCATCATAGGCATTTGCGTGCCTGCGGTCATCATTGCGGTGCTTCTTTTCAAACCGTCCAAAAACGACCGTTCGCAAGGAAAGAGCGTCATGCGCCGTCACCGCGGAAAGAACGATTTCGACTACGACTCCACTCGTTCGTACAATCCGGACGGCTACGATGACCGTCCCCGCTACGACGAACAAGGCAGACCGATATACGACGGAAGAAACGGCTATGACAGGAATTATCGCGACAACCGAAACGATTATCCGAACCAAAACGGAAACCCGAACGACAGAAACGACGATTACAGAAGATAAACGAAAATTCCATTGCCGAGCGTGTGAAAGCGTATCGGCAATTTTTTTGAGAGAAATTTCAAGGTGAAAAATGAAAAGAAAAATCATAAACATTGACAAAGCAAGATGCAACGGTTGCGGTGCGTGCGCAAAAGCGTGCCATGAAGGCGCAATCGGCATGATTGACGGAAAAGCGACGCTTCTTCGCGACGATTATTGCGACGGTTTCGGAGATTGTTTGCCCAAATGCCCGACGGGTGCGATAACTTTCATAGAAAAGGACACTCTCCCCTACGACGAACAAGCGGTGCTCGAAAACAAGAAAAAAGCACGTGCGCAAGCCGCAAACACGCACGTTTGCCCGGGTATGCTCGCGCGCACGATACGGCAAAACACCGTGCAAAAAAGCGAGTTGCCGTCTATGCTTGCGCAATGGCCTTGCCAAATAAAACTTTCGCCTATATCCGCGCCATATTTTCAAGACGCGAATATTCTCATTGCGGCAGATTGCACGGCATACGCATACGCAAACGTGCACGCCGATTTTATGAAAGGCAATGTTACTCTCATAGGCTGTCCCAAACTCGACGCCGTCGATTATTCCGAAAAACTCTCTCAAATCTTTGAGACGAACGACATAAAAAGCGTGACGGTTCTTCGCATGGAAGTGCCTTGTTGCGGCGGACTTGAAAACGCAGTCAAGCGCGCTTTGCAAGTGAGCAAAAAACAAACGTCGCTTTCAGTAATCACGATTTCCGTAAACGGAAACGTGCTTGAAAGAAAATCAATGCAATAATTCAAAAAACCATTTCACGGACGACAAACTACTCTTAAATAACAAAGCGATATGAAAAAACGGACGAAATCGTCCGTTTTATATTGCTATGAATTTTATTGTTCGTTTATTGAATCAAAACGCAACGTTTCGTTGTCACGGACGTTTTACGCGTTTTCGCCGTCCTTGTTCTTTTTGCCTATTCCGACCACGTTGTCAACGGGGAGCGTAAATGCGATTCCGTGCGCGGGCGTATGCGTGCCAACCGCCTTATAAAGAGCGTGAAGGACGTCTTGCTTGATGTCGTCGCTAACGAGAATCATAATCATCTCCTTTTCGGGCTGAATTTGAATCTGAAACGCCTTTTCAGCTTCGAGATTTGCCGTTCCGCGCGCAGAAAGCACCGTTCCGCCCTTAACTCCGGCGTCGCGAGCGGCGTCCATTGCCGCGTCTGCAAAACCGTTGTTGACTATGCAAATAACCACTTGATGTTCAAATTCGCTCATTGTTTGTTCTCCCTGATGGTTTTATTGTTGCTCAAAAATCCGTACGTCGCAACGCCGATTACGCTTGAAAACGGCACCGTAAAGGCAATACCTTTTCCCTTTTTTATCGTTGCGAATTTTTTGTCGAGCATAGCGAGTGCTTCTTGCACTCTTTCTTGTTTTATCACGCTGAATATCACGGTTTTGGACTGGTCGGAAAAGTCGCTTATCGACCACATATCCGCATTTGCCGTGCCGTGAGCGCGTGACGTGAACTGAAAATTGACTTCGTATGACGAAAGCAAATCGGTATAGAATTCCGCTTTCGGCGAAGGCACTATGGTGACGAGCAATTCGAGTTTGTTTGAATTGACTTTGGAAGCCGTCGGATTTTTTGCCGCCGCGATTTTCTCTTTGGCTTCTTGCACGCGCGCTTCGGCTTTTTTTGCCGTCTTTTTGACGGCTTTGACGATTTTGTCTGCCATAATACCCCCTTTTACATAAATTCGATGACTTGTTCGTCGTCGGCGTCAAGAATACGTTTCATGACGATTTTTTCTTTCACTCTAGATGCGGTGACTGCTCTGAAACCGAGAAGTTGAATGGTGATGAGCGGCGTCATTGCGACCATAGCCACGATGCCGAACGCAAGATTCATTATTTCCGACTCCGCCGCAAGCACGCTGCACGCGCCTATCGAAAGCGGAAGAATGAAACTCGAAGTCAACGGACCACTGGCAACTCCGCCCGAGTCGAATGCTATTGCCGTGTAAATCTTCGGCACGAAGAAGGAAAGTCCGAGCGACAGGATATAACCGGGGATAAGATAATAAAGAAGCGAGAACCCGTATATTATTCTTATCACGCTGAGACCTATCGATATGCCGACGCCTATTGAAAGTGCAAGGAGCATCGAACGCTTGGACACCGCACCGTTCGTTATCGTCTCGACCTGCTTATTGAGAACGTGTACGGCAGGCTCGGCAAGAACGACGACGAAACCTATCACAAACGCAAACACTATAAGAAGCGGTTTGCTGAAAGACGCGATTTCCACGCCCAGTTTGAAGCCTATCGGCATAAATCCGACCTTGACAGACGTAAGGAATATCACGAGACCGACGTAAGTATACACGATGCCTATGCCGATTTGGGTTATTTTCTGTTTGGGAAGTTTGAGAATCGTGAATTGCAATATCACGAAGAAAAGCACGATTAAGCCGAGCGCGATAAGCACTTCGAGTGCCACCGAGCCGAGTGCAGACGCAAAATTCGAGCCGAGATTTGCGTCTATCGAATAGTCGGGAAGCGTGTAGGACAAATCGCCTTTCGAAGCAATCGACAACGCCATAACCGCAAGCATCGGACCTATCGAGCAAAGAGCGACGAGACCGAAACTGTTTTCTTTTGCGTTGCGACCGCCCGTGTTGAGCGCGACGCCAACGCCGAGTGCCATTATAAACGGCACGGTTATAGGCCCTGTCGTGACTCCGCCCGAGTCAAACGCCAGCGGCACGAAAATGCTTTTGCCATTTTCCATCATAATCGCGCACAGTGCGAAAAGCACCATATAGAAAAATATAAGCAACGACGACAAGTCTTTTCTGAAAACGATTTTTGCAATCGCTATCACGAGAAACAAGCCTACGCCCGCCCCCACCGTGACGATAAGAACGACGTTGTTCATCACCGCTTTCACCTGTTCGGCAAGCACCGACAAGTCAGGCTCTGCAACCGTGATAAGCACGCCCATAACGAACCCCACACCGAGCAACAGCGGAAGTTTTTTGGACTTTGTGAGACCTGCGCCGACGTGTTCGCCCATAGGCGTCATTGCCATATCCGCGCCGACGTTGAACAGTGCAATGCCCAAAATCAAGCCTATTGACGACACGACGAACGCAACTATTTCTTTCGTTGAAAAATCCGTTACGGGGGTTAGCGCAAAAATGAGCACGATAACGACGACGGGAAGCACCGAAAACAGCGATTCTTTGAGTTTTGCAAGCGTACCTATCCCGACGCTCTTTGCAAGCGACTTTTGTTGCATAAGGTCGTGCGCGATTTTCTGTCTCGCTTCTTCTTTCTCACTCTGCGTCCTGTCTTTCCAACGCTTCTTCGGTTTTGTGTCGCACTTCGTTTCTTCAACCGCATTGCACTCGGAATCCGCGTTCTCGACGCGCTCCGCCGCTTCGACTTGAATATCGCTCGTGGCACGCTCTAAAACCGCACCGTCTTGAACGTCGTTTATCGTTTCCTTGACGTCGGTGCGGGCGGAAGAATCGCACTGAACGGTTTCGTTCGTATTAAGGTCGGTTCTTTCGTCTTTTGACATATCTCTTGCTCCCGTTAACTTATCGTTATTATCGCATAAAAACGCAATTCTGTCAATTTGGCTTATTATATATATAAATATATATTTATTTAGTTAAACTATTATTAAAAAGTCTATTAAATATTATACAAGTGTGTAAAAATTTTCAAAGGTGGTTTCCATTTTCCCCACATTGTGCAAAACGCTTGCTTTTTTGCTTCGAAATTCTTATGATTGTGGTATGCGTCAAGGGCGCTTTTAGGAAGGTATATGGGAAAACTCGAAATCAACAAAAACAATGCCGTATTTGCGACGAAGTATTCCATTATGCTCGTCGTTCTTGCATTTATAAGGGCTTTTTCGACGTACGTTTTCGTCAATCCCAACGGCTTTGCTCCGGGCGGACTCGGCGGACTTGCGTCGATCATTCACTTTGCAATCACAAAGTCGAGCGACCCGAAACTTCTTGCACTTGCGTCTTCCCTTTTTGATCCCGGCATTCTGACGATTTTGATGAATATTCCCTTCCTTATCGTCTCGTTTTTCGTGCTCAACAAACGCTTTGCGTTCAACACGACTTGCGTCGTTTTGGTGTATTCGGGCTTTATGTATCTTCTCGGCAGAGTCGGTTGTCCGCAATACGACACCGAAGGCGAATACGGTCTTATGCTCATCGCGGCTCTTGCAGGCGGCGTGCTTTCGGGCGCGGGTTGCGGGCTTATGTTCCGCTACAACATGAGCATGGGTGGCACGGACATCATCGGAAAAATCATATACAAGCACAATCCCGCGGCGCATGCGCAATACTGGATTTTGCTTTGCGACTGCATAGTCGCTACGTCTTCGGGCTTTATAGGTCTTATAGGTCTCGATATGTCGGCAGGCGCAACCGCAGTGATGACGAGCATGCTCTCGCCTATCTTCTATTCCTTCATCTCCCTTTTCGTGACTTCAAAAGTCTCCGAGTTTTTGGAATACGGCACTCTCGCGTCGCTTGTTTTCACCATCATCACGGATAAACCCGACGCAATCGCAAAAGAACTCTCCGTCAAGCTTCATCGCGGCGTAACGATAACGAAAGCAATCGGCTACTATACGGGCAAAGAACACAATGTGCTCGTGTGCGTGACAAGCAAAAAGCAAATCAACAGCGTCAAGGCGATTGTCGCCGCTTGCGACCCCAACGCATTTATGTATATCACAAAAGCGGGCGAAGTGTCCGGCAAAGGTTTCGGTGGCAACAAACTCGTCAAAGAAGAACATCCTGCCGAGCAGACCGAGCAAGCTTCCCAAACCGAAAACGAGTATTCGCAGGACACTCAGGCAAACGATTGATTTTTCTCGATTATTCAAAACATCGCGTATATCGCACGCGAATAATCCGTTATATAAACTCATACGATACAACTTAATAAACACAACAAAAAAAGCGAGAACGGCATTCTCGCTTTTTATAGTCTTTCGTTTTTCAATATTGCAAAATCTCGATAGGTTTTGAAATGATTTTCGTTGCTCCGCTTCTTTTAAGCAACTCTCTGTCTCTAAATCCCCACGCCACGCTCAGACAATCCATATCCGCGTTTTTTGCGGTTGCGATGTCCACTTCGCTGTCTCCGATATACAACGCGTCTTCTTTTCGCACTCCGAACGTATCGAGCACAAGCAACACCGTGTCCGGATAGGGTTTCTTTCTCACGCCGTCTTTCTGTCCTGCCACGAAATCGAACAATCCGTCGAAATAGTCCTTTGCAAGTTCCTGCACCGCACTGTCCATTTTGTTAGACACGACGGCGCATTTTGCACCTTGTTTTCTTATCTCGCATATCACGTCTTTTATGCCATCGTAAGGTCTCGTATGGTCGGCGCAATGGTAAAAATAATGCTGCTTAAAAACGTCGAGCACCGCAAGCGTGGTTTTCGTATCAGTGCCGCTAGGCACACTCAACTCAACGAGCCGCTGCACTCCGTTGCCTGTTATGTCGGCAACTTCCTTGTCCGAAAGCGGCGGAAAATCAAACACCGCAAGCGCATAATTCACACTTATAGCGAGATCTTTGAGCGTATCGAGAATCGTGCCGTCAAGGTCGAATATGTATAGTTTTCTCTTCATGTTTCGTTTGAATTGACTTTGCCGATTACACTTGGAAGAGTTTGTCTTTCATCATATATTGATTCATCTCTTCGTGTTTTTCGCCGTCGAATTTGCGTGCGCGTTGCACTCTTGCCGGAATGCCCGACACCAGCATAAAATCGTCAACGCTCTTCGTGACGATAGCCCCCGTTGCAACCACTGCTCCCGTGCCGAGTTTCACGCCGGGCAAAATCGTTGCGTTGGTGTACACTTTTGCGTAATCGCCTATTTCCACTCCGTTGTATTCTCTTTGCATATGGTCGTGTTCGCTGTGCGAGTGCGTAAAAATTTTGACGTATTCGGTAAGCATCGCAAAATCGCCCATTTTCACGCCCCCCTTCGAGTCGATGAAACAGCCCGAGTTCCAACTCACGTTTTCGCCCACTTCTATGCGATGTCCGTAGTTGAATCTGCATCCTTCGTTTGCCACGAATCCGTCTCCGCATTTCTTGAAGAGTTTTTTTGCGATAATTGCTCTGAAAGGCACTGAAAAGGCGCAGTTGACTCCAAGCGGCACGCGGTCTATGCTGTCCCACAAGATATGCAAGTTGCGTTGTTCTTCGGTGTAGGGATCTTCATCGCCCATCGGCATAAAATCGCCCCAAAGTTTGAAAGTCTTTACAAGCTCTTCGTCGTATCCGTTTATGCCGATAAGTTCAAACGCTTTCACGGTGTTTTTTGCGATCATACCGTCGTCGACAAGTTCTTGAAATGCTTTCAGTTTTTCGTCTATAACGCTCATAATTCCGTTTTATCTCCGTTTTTCGTATATATAAAGTTCGTTTTGTTGCAAAACACGAATTAAATTGATTTTCTCAATCGTTTCGATTTTGCAAGACTTTTTCAAAACAAATTTTATTTTTCCACACTGAATTTATATTCGGTTTTCGCCTGATATTTTTTGTCTTTTTCAAGCGTCATGCTTTCAAAAGAAGGCACGTTGCACGCATTCGGATAGCCTTGCGTCTCCATGCAAAAAGCAGATTGATAATCGTACACTTTCTTTCCGACGATTCCTTCAAGGAAGTTGCCCGTATAGAATTGCATGCACGCTCTGTCCGTGAACACATCCATTTTCACGCCGCTCTTTTCGCTGCGTGCGCTTGCGACTTTTCTGAATCCTTTTCCGTTGAGAACGTAATTGAAATCGTATCCGCGCGCAATTTTCAGCATGTGTTCGTCTGCCTTTATATCCTTGCCGATTTTCTTTTCTTTCGTAAAATCGAACGCCGTCTCGCGCACGTCTTTAAGCTCTCCGTGCGGAATAAGTTCGTCGTCAACGGCGGTGAGATAATTTGCGTCTATAATCACTTCGTGTTCGAGCACGCTTTCAAAATCTCCGTCGAGATTGAAATACGCATGGTTCGTAAGCGAGCAAATCGTGTCTTTATCACACGTCGCTTCGTATTCGAGAACGAGCGAATTTTCGTTTGTGAGAGTATATGTCACGCTCACTTTCAAATTGCCAGGATACCCTTCTTCTCCGTCTTGCGAAACTCTTTCGAGTTTAAGACTTGCACCGTCGAGAATAGTTGCATTCCATATGCGCGAATCGAAACCGCACTTTCCGCCGTGAAGATGGTTGTTGCCATCGTTCTTGAAAAGGTCATACTTCTTTCCGCCAAGCGTAAACGTCGCTCCGCCTATGCGGTTTCCCACTCTTCCGATAACCGCGTTGAAATACGGGTTTTCGCCAAGAAATCCGTCCGGCGTGTCAAATCCTGCCACAACGTCAATCATCTCTCCGTTTTTATTCGGAACGAGAAGTTTTGCAATGCGTGCGCCGTAAGTGATTATCTGTGCCTTAACACCGTTGTCGTTTTCGAGTTCGTAAAGCTCGATGCCTTTGGGTGATTTTGAAACGTAAGTAGTTTTCATAATTTTGCCTATATGTGATTTGTTATTTCGAGTTTTTCGTTTTTATTCTTCGTCCCGATCCGTTTTTTTTGTTTTCTTTATCTTCGGCATCGTCAGAGAGTAACTCATATCGACGAGCATCTTTATTTCTTCTTCGTCCGCAAGAGACAAAACGACGCTTATCCAGTTTGCCTTGTTCATGTGGTAGGCGCGATACACGCCTTTATCGAGACAAAACGAATCGATGAGAGAGGGTACGCATTTTAGATTTACTACGTCCGCGTTCTCGTTTTTGTCTCCGCCGAATTTGTCCATTGTCAAATCCATAACGAGAGCAAACCATTTTCTGCCTATCACGTGACGGAACACTCCAAAATTCGGCTTGTCGAGCCACGGATAGTCCGCTTTTACGCCGTATGCACCATATATGAATTTTTCAAATTCTTCTCTTGTCATAATTATTCACTCGCCGTAATGCTAACTTCACTTTCTTTTCAGCGTTGCAAGCGTTTCGACGTTGCTCGTTTGCGGAAACATATCAAATGGGGTTACGCTTTCGACGGCGTACTTTTCGGACAGTATTCTCAAATCTCTCGCAAGCGTTTGCGGATTGCAACTTATATATGCGATACGCTCGAAATTTGCGTCGTTCACCGCGTCGAGCACTCTCTTGTCACAGCCTTTTCGTGGCGGATCGAGCACGAGCGCAAGCGTTTTTGTCTCGTTTTTCTTCTTTTCGGATACTTCTCCGAGATAAAACGGCGAGTTTACAATCTCATCGGGCAAATCGACTTCAACGTTTTCTTCATCCGTATTTTCGTTCGTAACGGCAAGTCTTGCGACGTATTCGACGGCGTCGGCGCACACGTTGGTCACTCTGTCTGCGATATGCAAAGACTGCATGAGCGCATTTGCGTTTTTGGTTGCGTCGGGCACGATTTCAACCGCAGTTATTTTTGCGTTTTCAAGTCGTTTTGCAATCTGCGCCGTCAAAAGTCCGACACCCGAATACAACTCGACTATATCGCCGTCAAAGTCCGCCAAAAACGAGCAAACCTTGTCGTATATCGCGTCACGCACTTCGTCGTTGACTTGCAAAAAACTGAGTGGCGAAACCACCGCATCGAAAGTGCCCAGATTTTGTTTTTGCTCTCTGCCCCACACGAGTTTTGCGCCGTCTCCGAAAATAACGTTTGTGTTTTTCACGTTCTCGCTTATAAAAATCGTCACCGTTCCGAAGTCTTCTTCGAGTTTTCTTGCAAGCACTTCGAGTTTTGGCACACGCGAGCCGTTGACTACGAGCGTAACCGTGAGCGTATCGAGTTTTCTTGCCACGACGTGTCGCAAAAGTCCCTTGCCAGACGTCTCTTCGTATACGGATATTTTTTCGTTGTTAGCCCACTCTGTAACGTCCTGTATGAGAGTTGCCGCCCACTCTCCGTGAAGCGGACACCATTTCATCGGCACGACCGTATGCGTTTTTTTCTCGTAAAAGCCGAGCGAAACTCTTCCCGATTTGCTCTTGTACGCAAAGGGTAATGCGATTTTGTTGCGATATTCCCAGTCGTTGAGACGAACGACGTCGTCCACTTTCACGTCAAGTCCGCTGATTTTTCTCAATGCGTTTTCAACGGACGATTTTTTGATTTCGAGTTGAAGTTCTCTAGTTACGTGTTGCAAGTCGCAACCGCCGCAACGTCCGAAATACGTGCATCTCGGCTTCACTCTGTCGGGTGACGGCTCGACGACTTCGACGAGTTCGGCAAAAGCGTAGTCCTTTTTTGCAAAACGAATGCGTGCGCGCACCGTCTCTCCCTTTATGGCAAACGGCACGAACACCGCGTACGAACCGATTTTGACGATTCCTTCGCCTTCGCTTGCAAAGTCCGCGACTTTGCCTTCTATCACGTCTCCGACTGCAACGTTCAGCACTGCACTTTTCCTTTCAACGATTTTTTGTAGTTTTTCATAAACTTTTCCACTCTCGCAAAGCCTTTGCTCAAATCCACGCCTTTTTCGGCTTGCTTTTTGCCGTACCAGGCGTACAATGCGAGCGCGTCCTTTCTTGCGGAAGCAAACGGAAATCTCAACACGTAGCAATGCGCCGAATTGAACAAACTCTTGCCCACGCAATACTCGTTTTGCACGCCTGCTTTGTCAAGAGCCTTTGCCATGCGCTTGGCTTCACCGAAACACAACGGATCGGTTGCGCCGCCGTTGTTGTAACTTTCGGGAAAATCCGCATTGAGATAATTGTAGGGATCGCTCTCCTTGTAAAACTCCCAGTTCCTGAACGCCTTTCTCGATTTCGTTCCAGAGAAATAGCGCACGATGAAAAGGTGCGTGCAAGGTATGCGATACATAACTTCAAAACTGAATGCGCCGCTGACCGTAATGATATTTGCCACCTTTGTTTTCAGTTTTGGGAGAGCGAGTTTTTGTCTATATTCTTCACTTGACGACAAACAGCCCATACAAGCGGCAAGATGTCCGCCCGACGAGTCGCCCGTCAAAGTGATATTGTTCTTGTCTATTTTGTATTCTTCTTCGTGCTCGCAAAGGAAGTTGTATGCGTCCACACAATCTTCAAGGTCTTTTGGAAAGAACACTTCGGGGCAAAGCCTGTGATCGATGACGGCAACCACCGCGCCCATAGCGGCAAAGCATCTTGCATATCCGTCTCGTCTGTTGCGATTGTGGATCATCCATCCGCCACCCGGTATGTCCAAAACGACAGGCGATTTTTCGCTGACGGGATGCGACGGAAAATAGATGTCCATGTAAAGATTTTTGCCGTCAACCGTCTTGTACACAACGTCCTTTTCAACCTTGATCTCGTCATTGAACGGCGTGCGTCCGTTCGGCACGGCTCTTGCCTCTTCCACGACGTCAAAGACTCCCGCCATAAACGGTCGTCTCATCATACGGTACTCTTTTCTAAATCCCTTTTCAAGCCTTTTGCTCTCCTGTTTGAGAGCCTTTTTGTCTTGCTTGTATTGCGCCTTTATAGAGCGCACTCTCATGCGAAGTTCTATGGGATTCAGTCCTTCTCTCTCGGTCTCGGTCACGATTTTGTCCACAAACTCTTTTTTTAGAGCAGTCTTATCGCGCCCATACACAACCTTGAAATAGTCTTGTTGATTCATATCTTTCCCCCTGATACAATTTTGTTTTTGCACGCAAAGTTGCTTATATCGGCGGTTTATCGCATCTTTTTGAGAGAATAAACCGCCGATTAAGTGTTTGACATGGTTTTACAAGCCGTTAAAGGCAAGCGTGATTATTTGCCTGCATAGACTTTTTTGAGTCTTGCAAATCTGGGAAGCCCGTTTTCAAGCGGTGCTTTTGCGTCGCCCTGAATGAGCGGAAGCGCGTATTTGACGAATTCGTCGCTGACATAAGTTCCGTCGTTGGTTATCCACTCTGCCGGCACTTTCTTTTCGGTGTTTGCGGCAAGTTCGAGCGGCATAAGCACGTTTTCGCAATGATAGTTTCCGTTCTCGTCTATTACGCGTTTGAAGATGACCATCTTGTCGGTTTCGCCTTCACATGCGCTCTTGACTGCAAACGCACCTGCGTTGAACGCTTCTTCGACGTCCGTTTCGCTTGCAAGGTGCGCACCGCATCTTTGCATAAGGCTGAGTTCGATGCCGCGAGTCTTGAAGCCCGTTTTTTGTTTGACGAGATTTGCAAGGATAGATGCGACGCCGCCGAGTTGAGCGTGACCGAAACTGTCTCTTGCCGCTTGTGCGCCAAGGCTTTCGCAGATGAGCGTGCCGTTCTTGTCGTGAATACCTTCGGACACGACCGCTATGCACTTGTTGCCGTTCTTTGCACATACCGCTTTGACGTCTTCGACAAATTTGTCAACGTCAAAATCGCTTTCGGGAAGATAAATAAGATCTGCGCCGAGTCCGTTGACTCCGGCAAGAGCCGCCGCCGCAGTGAGCCATCCTGCGTGTCTTCCCATCGCTTCTATGACACACACCATGGGCGTGTCGTACACTTTTGCGTCAAGGTTGACTTCCATAACGGTGGTTGCGATATACTTTGCCGCGCTTGCATAGCCGGGGCAATGGTCTGTGCCGTAAAGGTCGTTGTCGATGGTCTTGGGCACGCCGATGACGTTGCACTCATAGCCGACAGATTGCAGATATTTGCTTATCTTGTTGCAGGTGTCCATGCTGTCGTTGCCGCCGTTGTAGAAGAAATAACGCACGTCGTATTTCTTGAACACTTCGAGAATACGCTTATAATCGGTGTCGTCCACGTCTGCGTCTTTAAGTTTGTATCTGACAGAACCGAGCGCGGAAGACGGCGTATATTTGAGAAGTTCGAGTTCCTTGGAATCTTCCTTGCTCATATCGAAAAACTTTTCGTTGAGAAGTCCGACGATGCCGTGTTCGAGACCGTAAACCGCCGTGATGTTGCCTTGTTTGAGTGCTTCGGTGAAAACGCCTGCCGCACTGCTGTTGATGACTGACGTAGGTCCGCCGCTTTGACCGAACATGCATGCGCCTTTCAAATTTTTCATAGTATCTCCTTTTGTCTATATTGACAATTTAAGTTCGTATTTTCTTGTGCGGAATATCCGCCGATTTGTTCACGTTTTATTTGCCGATTATTTGCTGATAATCTGCGCGAGTTCATAGAGTTTTTGGTCAAAACCTTTCTTGCACGCAAGTGCTTCCAGAACGGTCGTATCGAAGATTTCGCCGCCCTTTATGCCGATAACTCTGCCACTTTGACCGCATTCGACGAGTTCAACCGCGCGGCAAGCCATTTTTGCGGCAAGCACTCTGTCTTCAACCGTCGGAATACCGCCGCGTTGCATCCATTTTAAAGCCATATGATTGACGCGTCTTCCCGTTGCGTCGCTTATTTTCTGAGTAAGTTCGTCGGTGAGTTCGGTTTTGCCTTCCGCAAGCACGATGATTGACGAAGATTTGCCCTTGTCAAAGCCTTGTTTTATGCTTTCTGCAACTGCGTCCACATCGGTGTCCACTTCGGGAACGATGACGTATTCCGCACCGCCTGCGACCGCGCTGTTGAGAGCGATGTTTCCGCACTCTCTGCCCATGACTTCGAGAATCATGATTCTGTCGTGAGAAGTTATCGTGTCGCGAAGTTTAAGGATTGCGTCCACAACCGTGTTGCACGCCGTGTCGAAACCGATCGTGCTGTCGGTGTATCCCATATCGTTGTCGATAGTTCCCGGGATGCCGATGACGTTGAGTTTCGTTCCTTCGTGCATCGCTTCGACGCCGCGGAAAGAGCCGTCGCCGCCGATGACGATAAGATTTTCTATGCCGCGTTTCAAAAGGTTTTCAACCGCCGCATTCATAACTTCGGGTTCTTTAAATTCGGGGCATCTGGATGAGCGAAGAATAGTGCCGCCCGCATGTACGCAGTTGGAAACGCTGGAATATTCCATCTTAAAAATTTCGTCGTTCACCATGCCTTTGTATCCGTGCTTCACGCCGTACACTTCATAGCCTTGATCGAGAGCGTATCTCACGCATGCACGCACGCATGCGTTCATACCGCTTGCGTCGCCGCCGCTGGTAAGCACCGCCACTTTTTTGACCTTGCTGGTGTTCTTTGCCATAAACTACTCCTTTTTGTATGTATAAAAATTTTATTTATTCTTGACAACGTATTTGACTCTGCTTGCGCCGAGAACGTCCTGCAATCTTGCAAGAAGGTCTTCGCATACGTCGACTTTTTGTGCGAATTCGAGAAGTTTCGATTGTCCGTCTCTCTTGACTTGCGCCTGACACGGCGTGTTCCCCGGATGAAGTGCCAGGATGTCGGACACCATATCCTTTTCCACTCCGCTCTGAATGAGAACGTAAAGAATTCCGTTGCTCTTCGGCGCATTCCGAACGGGTGCGGAAGTCTTTTCCATAGCACCGTCCTGTTGCCATATTTCAACTTTTTCTATGCTGATTTTTGCTTCGCTTTCGTCTCTAAGGTCGATTTTTCCGACTATCTTCAACGGACAGTCCGCACTGAGCAAATCGCCGTATTTCTCGTATGCGCGCGGATACATAGAGAAGGATATAGATCCCATCCTGTCTTCCACTCTACCCACCGCAAATTTTTGCTGTTTCGCAGTCGCCTTTTTCTCAAAGGACGAAACCACGCACCCGAATTTGACCGTCTTGCCTGCAAGCGACTGGTCTATGACGGTTTCGGTATTTCCGTCTTCGTCGGCAGATTCCACAAACAACATGCTCGTGTCGAAATCGAACTCGTGTCTGGTGTCGCTGTAATCGTCGAGCGGATGTCCCGAAAGATACATTCCCAACACTTCTTTTTCGTATTTGAGAATGTCCGCTTTTGAATATTCGGGCGTTTCGGTGTATTTTATCTCTTCGTCTTCGATAAGTTCGTCAAAGAGTGAAAGTTGTCCCGAAATCTTGCTCTTTTTATCCGAAAGCACGGTGTCGAGAATGCGCTCGTAAGACGCCATAAGCGTTGCTCTCGTCTTGCCGAAGCAATCGAGCGCGCCACCTTTTATCAGGCTTTCAACCATACGCTTGTTCACCTGTCCCGCGCATCTGTCAAGGAAGTCGCGTATATCTTTGAACGGGCCGTTGTCCGCTCTTTCTTTGAGCACGAATTCCATAGCCTGCTCGCCCACGTTCTTTATGCCCATAAGCCCGTAACGCACGTTTTCGCCTTCTATGGAGAAGTTCTTTTGCGAGCGATTTATATCGGGAGAGAGGGTCTTCACGCCCGTGCGTTTGAGATAGTTCATATAGTGCTTCACTTCGTCGGCGTTGGTGATACGGTTGTTGACGACAGCCACGATGAAGTGAGTGGGATAATAGCATTTGAGATACGCCGTCTGGTAGGTCAAGAACGTATAAGCCGCCGCGTGCGACTTGTTGAACGCATAACTTGCAAACTTCAAGATTTGGTCAAACAAGTGGTTTGCAATTTCTTCGCTGACGCCGTTTGCCACTGCGCCGGGGACGTATTTGCCCGTCTTGTCGCCGTCGAGTTTACCGCCGTGCAAGAAGATATCGCGTTGCTGTTCGAGAACGGAAAGTTTCTTCTTTGCGATAGCACGTCTCATGATGTCCGCGCCGCCGAAACTGAATCCCGCGATCTTTTGCGCGATTTGCATAACCTGCTCCTGATACACGATACAGCCGTAGGTGTTTTCAAGGATGTCTTTAAGAAGCGGATGCGCATATTGCACTTGATCGGGATGACGTTTACCTTCCAAAAACAAGTCGATAAACTGCATAGGACCGGGACGGTACATCGAAATACCTGCGACAACGTCTTCCAAGCAGTCGGGCTGCAACTGCGCCATAAAGCGTTTCATACCGCCGCTTTCAAGTTGGAACACCGCTTCGCAATCTCCCGAAGCGATGAGTTCGTACACTTTGTGGTCTTCGTATCCGAGTTTGTGGAAGTCAAGGTCTATGCCCTTATCCGCTTTTATGAGTTTCAACGCTTCGTCGATGTCGGTGAGCGTTTTAAGCCCCAAAAAGTCCATTTTGAGAAGACCGAGTTCTTCGACGATGACTTTGTCGAATTGAGTCGTGACGATAGGGCCGTTTCTCGACAAAGCGCAATGTTCGACGATAGGATCGGCGCAAATAACGACGCCTGCAGCGTGCATGGACGTCTGTCTTGGCATACCTTCGAGTCTCATTGCAACGTCTATAACCGATCTTGCCGTCGGATTGTTGTCGTATATCTTTTTGAAGTCTTCGCTGTAAAATTCGCTGCCTTCGGTGAGCACCTGCGGAAGAAGCGGTTTGCCCATTGCAGGGATTTCTTTCACCCAGTTTGCAGACTCTCCGTACGGCACGTCAAACACGCGCGCGACATCCTTTACGACAGCCTTTGCCGTCATCGTGGAATACGCGATAATTTGCGAAACGTTGTCTTTACCGTACTTTTTGATGCAATAATCTATGATTTCCTGTCGTCTGACAAAGCAGAAGTCCACGTCGAAGTCCGGCATCGAAACACGCTCTTCGCTCAAAAATCTTTCAAAGAGCAAGTTGTATTTCAGCGGATCGATGTCCGTGATACCTATACCGTACGCAACGATAGAGCCGCAGCCGCTTCCGCGTCCCGGGCCCACCGGAATGCCCATCTGTTGCGCCGCATGCACGTAGTCCCACACGATAAGGAAGTATCCGTCAAATCCGCACTTGTGAATGACGCCGAGTTCGTATTCGAGACGCTTTGTAATTTCGTCGTTGATATATCCGTATTTTCTCTTCACGCCCTCGTATGCAAGATCGCGAAGATATTGCGCTTCGTCTCTGTCCCCCATCTCTTCGTTGGTGTATTTAGGGATGATCGACGAGTGTTTTGTAATGAAATAGTCGCCGTCCACTTTGTCCGCAATTTCGCGGGTTGTCGCGATTGCTTCGGGGCACCAACTGAAAAGTTCCGCCATTTCGTCGCCCGTTTTGAGATAAAACTCGTCCGTGTCGAAACGCGCACCGTTTATTTCGCTCTTCTTGCAGCCGAGCGTTATGCACATCATGGTGTCTTGGATGTCGGCGTCTTCCTTTTCGATGTAGTGAACGTCGTTTGTGGCAACCACTTTCACGCCTATCTCTCTTGCGATTTGCACGAGCGGATTCATCACGATTCTGTCTTCGGGCAGATGATGGTCTTGAAGTTCGATATAAAAATCCCCGGGCGCAAACGTGTCTCTCATCTCGATTGCAACCGCCTTTGCTTCTTCGTATTTTCCTTCAAGCAAAAGACGCGGAATTTGCCCCGCAAGACACGCAGAAAGGCAAATCAAACCTTCGCTGTGTTCCTTTATATGCTTGAAGTCTATACGCGGCTTGACGTAAAAACCGTCAACGAAAGCCATTGACGATAGTTTCATCAGATTTTTGTATCCCGTCATATTTTTTGCAAGCAAAATCAGGTGATAACGCTTTTTCATGACGTCCGCAGTCTTCTGATACATATCGTCGGCAACGTAGAATTCCTGCCCGATAATCGGCTTGATTCCGTCCGCTCGGAGCACCGACACGAACGTATGCGCACCGTACATATTGCCATGGTCGGTGATTGCCACAGCATTCATTCCGCGCGCTTTCAGAGCGTCGCAAAGCGGGTGCGTCTTTATCGTCTTTTTGGGGTCGTTCGGATCGGGCACGACTTGCAAAAGTCGCACCGCACCGTCAAGAAGACTGTATTCGGTATGTAGATGAAGGTGTACGAAATCTGTCATTATTTTCCTTTCGTATTGTTTTTGTATAGCTGTTTTTCCGCAATTATTAATTGTTAATTGTTAATTGATTCCCGCGAGTTCCACAAGTTTTCTGAGTCTGTGATTAAGGCAACTCTTGCTCACTCCAAGTATCTCGGCAAGTTCACTCATAGACGCTTCGGGATGTTCCGCTCTTGCGTCGGCAGTTTCTTTCAGCGCAGGCGCAAGGTCGTCGAATTCGTCCCTGTTTTTCAACTCTCCTATCGCAAGGAGATGTTTGCTTGCCGCCGTAAACGTCTTATCGAGGTTTGCCGTTTCGCAGATTATCACGCGGTTAAGGCTGTTTGACGTCTCTCTTTCGTCGATTATGGCTTGCAGTTTCAGCGTGCAGTCAACAAGGTCGAGAGTTGCAAGTATCTTCACGATTTCGTCTTTGTCCTTGACGTAAACGAGCTTGTGTTCTCCGCGTTCGCTCATACGCGTGTTTATGCGAAGGTCGCTCAAAAGTTCCATGACGTCCTGAGCAAAAAGGTCGTCGTCGAGTTGCAATTCAAAGTGGTATCCGTCGCGCTTTTCGCTCTGGTCGAGAGTTGACGGCACGTATACGCTTCCCGCTCCGAGAAACAATCCTTTGAAATATGCGATTTTGCATTTTTCGCTTCCGGTCAAATCGCGCGGCAGTTCTTCGATAAATCCGAGATACTCGTCGGCGTTCACGCTCATAAGGCCGAAATCGACGAGTGCTTGTTTCGTAAATCCCGACGGCACTTGAAGCGTGCACGCTTCCCCGCCCGTTTTGGATTTTTCAAGAGACAATTCAAATTCGGCAGGATAAACCGCTTTGAACAAATCCACCACTTTCACACCTTCGTCATAGGTGTCTAGCGAAAGGCACAGGTTCAGTCTTTTTTTCACTATCTCTATGCTTCCGCACGTCTTTGAGAGCGCACTCAAAAACGCGATTATTTCATCTTTATTTGTCGGCAAAACTCCCAAAAGTTCCGCCCGTGCCATATCTTTGAAACTAATTTTTAAATCCATTTTCACACCACTCTTTTTTGTCCTTGAATTTCGGCGCGTTCCCGTTTATGCCGAACACCCTTTTTTCGTCTATCCCGTGTCTTTGAATGAAATCTTTTATTTTTTCGATTTTGCCCGTTTTTCTTGTGTCATGAGCGTCCGTGCCCACAACAAAATTCACTCCGCTTTCATTCAGGTCGTCCGCAAACTCTTCGAGCGCGTCAATATGCTTTTCATTGAGTTCCACATACGCGCCGACTTCTTTTGCCTTTTGCGCCACCTTTTTGACGTCTATGAGCGCGCGGTGATTGAGATGCGCCAGCGTGTCTATGGGAAATTTGTCAAGAGCCTTTATATACGCCGCCGTGTTGATTTCTTTGAGCTTTTGCCTTGTATTTATGCCGCAAAATCCGTTTTCAAACAGCCATTTTCTGTCATATCCGCCACGCTTTTCGCCCTTGAAGCCGATGTAGCGATGAAAGCCCACAATCAGCACGTCGCACCGCCTTACGATGTCGGCAGGTATATCGATGTCGCCGAGCGTGTTGACAAGATTGCCTTCCACGCCGTGCAACACACACACTTTGCAGTTCAGTGCGGAAATCTCTCGCTCCTGCTTTTCAAACTTCTTTTCCGTCATATGAAAAATCGTGCTTGCAAAGCCGTGGTCGGTGATTGCAATTTCTTCAAGTCCAATCTCGTCCGCTTTTTTTGCGTGCGCTTTTATAGAGCAACGCCCGTCGCTCGCCGTGGTATGAAGATGAAAATCGCCGCTTACTCTCATTTTCGTCCTTTTGCGTTTTTTTCTCGGAATTTACAGAACGCATATATGCGTATACGCGCGTACGCCTATGCGCAATCAAAATTATTGTATATTAAAAATAAGTTTTAATCAACAACTTATTTACACTTTCTTTTGCTTTTTTCAATCTCGCACAAACCGTAAGTTTTCTCTCAATACGTTACGAATTCTTCTTCAAGCGTTATGCCAAACGTCTCGAACACTCGTCTTTTGCACTCGTTTGCAAGTTTAAGATAATCGCTTGCGTTTCCGTTTCCGGTGTTTACGATAAAATTCGCGTGCATTTCGCTTATCTGCGCTCCACCCGCTTTCACGCCTTTAAGGCGGCAATCTTCAATCAGTTTTCCGCTCGGTATTTTCCCGTTTTTGAACGTACTCCCAAGCGACGGCAACGCCGGTTGTTTCGCTCGCCGTTTTTCAAAATATACCTTTGCCGCTTTTTCGCTTTCGCCTAAAATACAGCACTTAAGTTTCATCTTTGCGCCTAGTATGATTCCGCCTTCGCCGCACCTATATCCCCAACCGATTTCATCGCTTTTTTTGACGCATATAACACCCTTCTCGACAAGACTTCCTATGCCCGTTTCTTCAAAAAAATCGTCGTTTGTCTCACTTATAAAGTCTTGCCTTTTGATCATCGTTCTTCTATTATTCATTTTACCGAAATTTGCAATATCGGCATTTAATATATAAATTTCATCGATATAATCTTTCGTTTGTGTCAAAAACGCGCTTGCATTCATCTTTATTGCACCGCCGACGGAACACGGCACTCCGCTCAAAAATTCAAGTCCGCAAAGTCCTTTGCTTCTGCCTTCCATCATAACTTTTCTCACACTTGCGCCGCTCAAAGCATACACGCGGTCTTTCTTTATTTCCACCTTGTCAAGACTTCTCGTGTCAATAAAAATCCTATCGCACAAGCCGTCGGGAATAAGCGTATTCGAGCCTTTTGCAAGCATTGCAAACTCTATCTTTTCTCTTTTGAAAACTTCAACCGTTTCGCACAATTTTTCAACGCTTTCGGGACGCACGACGATTGCGTCTCCACCGCCTTTATACGTCGATAATTCTCTTGCGTTTTTCACGTTGAAATCTATTTGCAAATCCCTAAGCAACGACATCTTTTCGCTCATACGAAATAATATGAGTTTGACTTTCAATATGTGTAAAACTATAAAAGAGCAAACAAAAAATGCTTGCTCTTTCATAAATATAACTGTCCTTATTTATTTTTATTCTTCTTCGTTCTCCGCTTCGTTTTTGGTTGTATCGTTGCCGTTTTTCTGCTTTTTCGCGGCGTTGAGTGAAGACAAAATTCTTTCCGCCAATGCGTGCGACACACCGTCTACGCTTGCGATTTCTTCTGCCGTTTTCAGTTTTATCTCTTCAACCGAGCCGAACTCTTTTATCAGCCTTGCGCACAACACTTTGCCAACGCCGTCGATGTCTCTCAATGCGCTTTCGCTAAGGTGCTTGCTTCTCAGATTTCTGTGAAAAGTGATTGCAAATCTATGCGCTTCGTCTCTTATTCTCTGCAAAAGTTGCAGCGCAACGCTGTCTTTGGGAAGGACAACGGACGTTGTCGGAGCACTGCCGAGAAACACTTCTTCTTCACGCTTTGCAAGCGACAAAATTTCTATATCTTCTCTTCCCGTTTCTCTTTGCGCTTCCATAGCGTAGGCAAGTTGCCCTTTTCCGCCGTCTATAACGAGAAGGTCGGGCGCGGTTGACAAGCTCTCGTCTTCGCTCACACCGATTTCGTTCAGTCTTCGCGTCAACACTTCTTTCATACACGCAAAGTCGTTGTTCCCCGCAACCGTCTTTATTCTGAATTTTCTATAATGCGATTTTTTCGGTTCTCCGCCAACGAACACGACCATACTCGCAACTTTATCCGTGCCCGATATGTGCGATATGTCGTAACATTCCATGCGGTTAGGCAAAGTGTGCAAATTGAGAATTTCGCCCAGTTGTTTCACTGCGCCTTGCGTTCGCAAAGTTTTTCTCTCTTCCTGCGTGCCGTGTTTTGTCATAGCGTCATAAGCGTTTGAATGTGCAAGTTCGAGAAGTTGTTTTCTCACGCCCTGTTTCGGCTCGACCACGCGCACGGTATGGTGACAAAGTGCGTTTATCGCGCTTTCGAGACTTTCCGTATCTTCAACGCAATCGGTGACGATTTCGTCGCAAAGCGGAGCGTTGTTTTGATAATACTGCAAAAGATAACTCGCAATGTCTTCGTCCGCGCTTTCCGCAATGATGTTTTCGCCACCTACGAGTTTTCCGCCGCGAACGACGAGCATATTGATTGCCGACACTATGCCGTTTGTCTCGAATGCGAATATATCGAGATTGAAGTCTTTTGGAAGCGAACTCACCTGTTTTCTGACGAGTTTGTCGAGAAGTAACAATTTGTTGCGATAATTCAGAGCGACTTCAAAATTCTCTTCTTCGGCAAACTTTTTCATTTTATCGGTGAGCACTCTTTCGACTTCTCGGTCGTTGCCTTTCAAAAAGTCAATCACTTTCTGCATCTCCGCCTTATATTCTTCTTCGCTCACCTTTCCCGAGCACGGCGCGATACACCTTCCGAGATGTGCGTTGAGACAGGGTCTGGACGGTTTGGACAAATCGCGATTGCAGTCTCTCACGGGAAAAGCCGTGTGTATAAGGTCGAAAATATCTCTGATATTCACCGATTGCATATATGGTCCGAAATATTTCGCACCGTCGTTTTGCAATTTTCGTACGAGTTTGATTGTCGGATACGGTTCTTTCATGTCGATACGCAAAAACGGATACGCTTTGTCGTCTTTAAGAAGAATGTTGTATCTCGGCGTATGCTTTTTTATAAGGTTGTTTTCGGTGAGGAATGCGTCAACTTCGCTCGCGCAGATTATATAGCGAAAATCGGCGACGTGTTGGAGCATCGCCATAACCTTTGCCGTACGATTTGAAAGGTTGAAGAAATAAGAACGAAGTCTGTTTTTCAGATTCTTCGCTTTGCCGACGTAAATAATTTCGCCATTTTCGTCGAGCATCATATACACGCCCGGATCATTCGGCACGTCTTTAATTTTCGCTTTGAAATCAACCATATCTATTTTTGCGTTTTGAAAACGCCTTGTCCGACTGTTACTTATTTTTATTGTAACACCTATCGTGTTTTACATATATTACCGTTTCACCGCTAAATATACTTTTCGTGTTTTTAATTTTGCATTTTATGCCGTTTATAGCCTATTGTGCAGAGTTCAAAGCACAATACGTGTATTATGGTGTATATTTGTTTTAAGCGCATTTGTTTGCAAATTCATCACACTTAGACGATTTGACAGTTCCTTTGTATTCGTTTAGCGCGATTATCTCTTTGCATTTTTCTGCGCCGATATAATCTCTCATGACGATATTCACGACGTCGAAATATTCTTTGTCTTTGAGAGACTTTACAAATGAAGACGCATTTTTATTGTGCATGCCTTCATAAAACTTCGGACCGATTATCGCAATCGGATCTGTGAGTTGCATTTGCATAACAAAGAATCCGCCGTCCGATTGCCTGAATTGCTCGACGTATTCGGGAATAGCCTTTTTGAGATACGTCTTTGACGCAAGACGATTGAGTGCGCCTTTATAGAAAGAATGAAGCGTGCTACCCGTTCTCGTTCCCGCATCGTTGTTTCTTGCAAACAGATAGTTGCGACCGTTTATATATTCGCACTCGCTCGTATTTTTGAAATAATTGCCCCAAAACACCATTGCTTTTCCGCGAGCCGCTCCGACCGTCAATTCTTTTGCAAATTGCAAATCGGCTTTACCCGTGTCGTTGACAACGAGTTTTCCTTTCAGTTTTTCATTGAGCAACAAATCCACGCCTTCCATCGAGCCGTCATTCTCAAAATGTTGAAAGTCGAGAAGCAACGTCTCGCTCGGATGATTTGTCAAAAACTCGGAGATCGCATCGATTATCGGCAAAAAACTCATGCCTTTTATCGGACCGTGAAATACAACGAGATTTCCGCCGTCGTTTTCAACTCTCAAATCGAAATATCTTGCTCCGCACGCAAGCATTTCGGCAACCGTTCTGTTCTGCGTTTCGGCAGCCCACATCATACCGACAGTACCCGCGTCGTGCGCTCCCGGGATAACCGTCTCGCACAAAAGCGCGTCGTCGGAGAGATATTCCATCCACTCCGAAAGGAACGCAGTCTCTTCAGTGTTGTCGTATGCACGCGTCGTCGAGCCTGCCATTGCGCCGGCAACAATACCGATTGCAACCACTATGACAATCGGAATAATAATCGCAAGTTTTGCTTTCTTTGACATAACCGCTCCGTATAATCTTGTTATTACTTATTTTAACAGCTATAACATTCAAAAGCAATAGCAATCGTGCACCTGAAAGCAATTTGCGCCATATTCGCAATGATTTGCAATCGTTATTATTGCCAAACGGCAATGGAAAATCACTCCTTGCAAATCTTATTTGTTGCAGAAACAATTTCTCGCGTCGTCATCCGAAGTCGAAGACAAATTGTTTGTCATCGACAATGCGGCGAGAATTGCGAGCATAACGAAGATTTCACGCTGACTCAAATCGCCGTCCTGCAAAAACACAAGCATTATTATCAGCAAAAACAAGAACCAGTTGTCGTCAAACATAAAAAGCCCCCTTTGACTTTTTACCACAATATGCGAGCAAATCTTTCAAAGTTACAAATTTTTCGCAGTCGAATACGACTTATTATATAGGCATGGAACAAATAGATTTCGACACCGAACAAACAGTTTTAGATTATATTCCGCGCAATGCGACTTTGCACTCGCTTGCAGAATTTTTCTCGGCATGCTCTGACGCAACGAGAGCAAAAATCATATGTGCGCTTTGTATAAGCGAAATGTGCGTGAGCGACCTTGCAAGAATTTTGTCTCTCAATCAAACGACTTGTTCGCATCAACTTAGGCTTTTAAGAGCCGCGGACATCGTCAAACAAAGACGAGACGGAAAAATCATCTATTATTCGCTGAAAAACCGCAAGATAGAAAACGTGTTGCTCGCAGGCGTAGACTTTCTCGATCTGTAAAACGCACGATCGTTTTCAAACGTCTAATACGTCTTGATCATCGCCGTTTATTCGTCAAAACAATACTTCAATTGCTTTTAAAAATTGACAAAATCACACGTTTATCAATCGATTTTGATTTGATAAACAATCTTTTATGCAAATTTTGATTGATTTACAAAATAAAAATACAAGACTTTCCCCATACTGCCATGAGCAGACCTTCCTTAAAAAAGCGGCGACGCATATATTGCGCTGCCGCTTTTATCTCGTTTTATTTCAACGGGAAATACTTTTACTCTCGTTCGCTCTTGCCGTTTTCGTCGTCTTGGTTTACGGTCTGACTTTCATTGTTTTCAGTCGCGTTTTCGCTTTTCGTCATTCCGCCTTTCTCTCGTTTGCTTTCATAAAATTCGTTGCGCGATTCGCTCGTTTTTGAAAACTCATCAAACGGATTGTCTATTGTACGGTCAATCTCGTCTTCATCATCGTTTACGATAACGACGTCTTTCGAATCTTTCTTTTCGATTTTACGAAGTGCTTTCCCGACAAGGACGGCAATGCGTTTGTATATAAATTGAAGAGCAAAGTCTATTGCGACAAGCAACACCGTGCCGATAATTGCAATCGCCCAGTACGGAAATTTGTCCGCTATCGACTCGTCAATCACAATGTTGTGACACACGAAATACAAAAGCGCGAGCGCACCGTTGATATAAATCACTTTGATTATAAGCGCAAGCCACCATTTAATCTTGTTTCGATTGTCATACAAAATTCCCGTAAGCACAGCCATCGGTCCGAAATACACGACGTATCCCATAACCGAAAATATATCGGACGCAACCAAAAACGACAACCCCGCCGACACGAGATACGCAAGCACCGACGAAAGATAGTATTTTTGCGACGTCGGAATCATAAGCGCAATGCCGGCAGCAATGAAAAATGCGACCGTGCTGTATCTTATCACAACGCCTAGCCAAACGCAAAGCAAAGCCACAGCGGCAGAAATCCCCGCCAACGCGACTTTGTATATTCTGACTTGTCTTGTAGATTTTTTCATTGACCGCGCTTGTTTGATTGGGCTGATATATTTGAATAAGGCTTCGCCTTCCGCAATTATTAATTATTAATTGTTAATTATTAATTAATAATTGGATAATCACGTGACCGAACGGGCAAAATTGCTTGACGCAGCTATTCGCACTCATTTTCTATTTTCTAAAAACTCGATGTTGCGATAAAGAGCGCGGAAGGTGCGATTTGAACAAAACCCAGCGTACTGAGCGTACGCGATTTTGGGCAAATCGCGGCTGACAAAGCTGTTACCCGCCCAACACACTTGTTACTGCACTGAAAACACAATATTGAGATGAAGAGCAAGAAAGAGTGTGTCGGCGAAATATCCAGCGTACTTGTTGTACGTGATGTTGAGCCGACACGCTCTGACGCAGCTATTCGCTCAATAGTGCGTTTTCAGCAGCAGCGGATGAGATCGCCGCCCATGCACTCACAACAACAATCCGCACACCAAAGTGCCTGACACGCCGAGCAAATGCCGTCCGCAACGGCGCCGTCGCGCTGAGTGTAGGTGCGGTCGGTTTGAGCCGAATCGGCGTTGTAAACGCCTTGCGCGCCTTCTTTGTCGTATGGACGAGAACCGTCGATTTTCTTTTTCAAGTTGTCGAGAGCACGTTGATATTTCTCGTTTTGCGGGTCCATTTGAAGAGCTATTTCAAGCTGTTTTTTGGTGTCGTTGAGCCAGTTTTTCTCATAGAACACGACAGACTGATAATAGTGCCATTCTGCACCGCGATAGGACATATCGTCGAGAAGTTTTTGCGCGGTTTCTATGTCTTTTGAACGTATCGCTTGCTTGACTTGCTCGTAGGCGGACTCGCCTTCGCCCGTAACGGTTGCCGACTCGACAGCCATTTCCATTGCCTGCTGATATGCGTCGTCGAGTTGATTGAGCATGCTTGCCGCCTGCGCGCCGCTTTCTCCTTCGTCGAAAACGTGAGCCTGATAATAGGCTCGTTTCTGTTTGTACGCTTCAAGGATTTCGCTTTGCGTAGCGTTTTTATCCACGCCGAGAATCACAAACGGGTTAGTTGGCATTTTTCTTCTCCTTTGAGCAAACGCTCCATCTGCATTTTTATGCCGAGATAGACGGTGTTGCTGAGCACGCCTTCGTACTTGACGATGTTCATGGCGTTGTAACTGCCCACCATCTTGTTATACGTCGATTTCAACAAAAACGACAGTTCATCTGCGTTTTTGACAAGATAATCTTGCTTATTTGTACATTCGCCGTAATTGAGCAACAGCGGATTGTACCTGTTTTTCTTCTGATCTTTCTCAACGTCGTCCACCGCGTCGAGCAAATATACGAGCCGTCCGAGATTGTATGTGAACGTGTCGATAACGTCGTCGGTCTTTATGAGAGAGCGAGTTATATCTCTCATAAGAGTGGCGAAAGTGTCTGCAACTCTGTCTATGCTGTCGCACTTTTGTTTTTCAAGCGCATTGAGCGATGAAAAACTTTTCTTCATCATCACGTCGATTTCAGGCAAGCGTTTTGCCGCTTTTCTCTTGCGAAGAGCAAGTCTCCACTTGATGAGTATACGCGATTTTTTGCCGTCGGTGACATCGTCTTCTGCGTTGTAATAAACAAGCATAACGGCAATATCCGCCATCTTTTTTGACAAATCGTCGGTTGAAACGACGACTTTTTTCTTGCCGTTGTACACGCACAACTTTCGCTCGAATTTCACGTCGAGATTTGCAAGCGAATGGATAAGCACATTGTAAAACGTCACGTCGTAGTTGGTGCAAAGTCTGGTGATTTGCGACCCCGTCTCGCCGAGCGTTTTGCACAGTCCGCAATAAAACGCCTGAAACACGTTGAAATCCTTTATATACATATTCTGTTTGTCTGGTATCACGTATCCAAACATTCTTTGCTCCTGTTTTACATATTAAAGTATGTCAATTAAACGCACATTAAAATCAGACTTGCACGAATCCGACTTTTCTGTACACTTTCGCAAGCGTCTTGTCTGCGATGCGCATTGCCTGTTGCGCGCCGTTTCTCATCACGTCTTCGAGATAGTCCTTATGAGACATGAGATACGCGTGTTTTTCTTGAATTGGACGGAGATACTCCACCACCGCTTCACCGACTTTGGTCTTGAAATCGGCGTATGATGCCCCTGCGAACTCTTTTTCTACGCTTTCGACAGGCGTATCGGTGATGACCGAATATATCGTGATAAGGTTGCTTATTCCCGGCTTGTCTTCGGCGAAGACGATGCTGTCTCCGCAGTCCGTCACCGCACGCTTAAACTTGCGCATAATATCGTCGGGCTTGTCGAGAAGGTGGATAACTCCGTTGGTGTTGTCGTCCGTCTTACCCATCTTCGTGGTCGGGTCGAGAAGATTGAAAATCTTTGCGCCTTGTTTGGGGAAAATTCCGTCGGGCACGACGAACGTCGGCGAATATTTGGAATTGAAACGGCAAGCAATGTCGCGAGCAAGTTCCAGATGTTGTTTTTGGTCTTTACCGATAGGCACAAGATCCGCCTGATAAAGCAAAATATCCGCCGCCATAAGCGTAGGATACGTGAACAGTCCGAGATTGACGTTTTCGGGGGCTTTTTGGCTCTTTTCTTTGAATTGAGTCATGCGGCTCGCTTCACCGAATTGCGTATTGCAATCGAGCACCCATGCAAGTTCGGCGTGTTGCGGCACTTGCGATTGCACAAAAAGAATGCTCTTTTCGGGGTCGAGCCCGATTGCAAGGAAGAGTGCCATAAAATCGTAAGTGCGACGGCGAAGGTCCGCCGGCACGTTGTCCACGGTGATTGCATGCATATCCGCTATGGTGTAGATGCAGTTGTAATCGTCTTGCAGCTTGACCATATTTTTGAGCGCGCCGATATAGTTGCCGAGTTGCAAATCGCCCGTCGGCTTCAGTGCGCTGTATACCACTTTTTGCTTTTCGTTTTCCATAAATATACCTTCAGTATGCTATGAGTACGTTTTGTATGCTTTTATTCTCTGCTCATTTCGTCCGCAACTTCGAGAACGACTTTTTTCGTCTCCGAGCGGTCGATAACTCTCGTGTGAATTTCCTTTGCTCCCTGCAACTCGTATATGCTTTCGGGGCAGTCGAGCGCGGTGAGACTGAAAAGTTTCATAATTGCCTTATACGGATCTTTTTCTCTTCCGCCGATTGCACAAAGAACGTCAACGGGAAATTTGTACGGGTTTGCCGTGGACACGATAATCGCCGTCGTTTCGTCGTCGGTCTCGCAAGAATAGTCGTTGTATACGCTTGCGGCAACGGCGGTGTGCGTGTCCATAATGTAGTCGTCAAGATCGAAGAATGTAGCTATTGCGTTTTTCGTATCTTCTTCGTCCGCCCAACCCGCTTCGAACTTTGATATATCCACTTCGTTGAGATTTATCTCGAATTTTCCTTTGATCTTCAAGTCGGAATACAACTTGCGCACTTTTTCGTCGTCTCTTCTAAACAACTCGTATATCAATCTTTCAAGATTGCTCGACACGAGAATGTCCATAGACGGCGACATCGTTTTGTAAAAATCGCGCTTTGCATTGTACACTCCCGTATTGAAAAAATCGGTGAGAACGTTGTTTGCGTTTGACGCGATTATGAACTTTTTCACGGGAAGCCCCATGCGATAAGCGTAATAGCCCGCAAGCACGTCCCCGAAATTGCCTGTCGGCACGACGAATTCCACTTCGTCTCCAAGCGATATTTCTTCCGCATCCACAAGGTCGCAGTATGCAGAAACGTAATATGCGATTTGCGGCGCAAGTCTTCCCCAGTTTATGGAGTTTGCGCTTGACATCTCGATGCCTTTGCTTTTCAGCGTATTTATGACGTCTTCGTCCGTGAAAATACGCTTCACGGCGGTTTGCGCGTCATCAAAATTGCCTTTTATCCCGAAAACGTGCAAATTTTTGCCCTTTTGCGTGACCATTTGCATGCGTTGCATTTCACTCACGCCTTCGCTTGGATAAAACACGACGACTTGAGTTCCGTCAACGTCTTTGAAACCTTCAAGAGCCGCTTTCCCCGTGTCTCCGCTCGTTGCGGTGAGAATCAACGTTTTGTCGGTTATGCCGAGTTTTTGCTTGCTTGCAAGCAAAAGATAAGGCAACAGCGTAAGTGCCATATCCTTGAACGCACAAGTCGGACCGTGCCAGAGTTCGAGCATAAAAAGCCCGTCTTCCACTTTCACGACGGGACAAACGTCTCCGTCAAAGCGCGAATATGCCTTTGATGCGTACACCAAAAGCTCGTCAAAAGAAAACTCGTCCATATATAAGGACAAGATTTTTGCGACGCGGGCGGGATAGTCGAGCGCGATAAGGTCTTCGAAGTCTTTTTCGCTTAAAATCGGAAACGACGACGGAACGAAAAGTCCGCCGTCATCCGAAATACCTTTTACAATCGCTTGGCTCGCAGAAATCTCAACTTTGGAATTTCTGGTGCTGGTGTATTTCATAACCGATCCTTACTTGCGAAGAAACTCCGGAAAATTCTCTTCGTTTTCGCTGACGGTGATCACGAATTGCGTATTCGTGTTCTTTGCCACTTCGCGAATGTCGTTGAAGAAGTCTTCCATTTCAAAAACGGTCTTGCCGAGCATTCTGTGTGCGCCGTCGATGTAGAGAGTTTCTATATCATGGTTGCCTGCGAGCAGACCTTTGATGAAACCGATGAGTGCTTCTTCAGTGATAGGTGCGTCGCCCTTCTTGAGTTGTTTGGCATTGACCACGCGAACTTGATAGCGAAGAGAATACATATATCTGTCCGTATCCGTCACAAAGACGATATCGCCCTTTGCGGTTTCGACGTTGTCGTTTGCCATATCGATGATGATTTTGGTTTTGCCTGTACCTTTTGCGCCTGTGATGAATTTAATCATGTAGCACCTCCGTACTTATATTATATATAATATATCCGTCAATTTCAACCCGCAATTTTCAAAAATCGACACTTTTTCAAAAGTGGTGTTTTTCTTGCGTTTTTACGGTTTAAAATTACAAATTTTTCTGTTTTTATCATACGAGAGTATGATATTTCCTTATTCTTCCACGTTTTCGAGCATCTTGTTCTGAAGAGCAATCTGCAATGCGGAAATCATCTCGTCCATATCTCCCAACAAAAACTTGTCGAGGTTGTAAAGCGTGAGTCCGATTCTATGGTCCGTCACACGCCCTTGCGGGAAATTGTAGGTGCGAATACGCTCGCTTCTATCCCCCGTTCCGACCTGTGCGCGTCGATTTTCCGCGTATTCCTTCTGCGCCTGCGACTGATAAAAATCGTACACTCGGGATTTAAGCACTTTTAGAGCCTTTTCTCTGTTTTTAATCTGACTTCTCTCGTCTTGGCACTCCACCACAATGCCAGTCGGAATATGCGTCATGCGTATTGCGCTTTCCGTCTTGTTGACGTGCTGACCGCCTGCGCCGCCACTTCTGTAGGTATCCACTTTGATGTCGTTTTCGTTGAGATTCACTTCAACGTCCTGCGCTTCGGGAAGCACCGCAACGGTGACCGTCGACGTATGCACTCTGCCTTGCGATTCGGTTTCGGGAACGCGTTGCACTCTGTGCACGCCGCTTTCGAATTTAAGTTTGCCCCATGCGCCTTTACCCGCTATCATGAAAACGAGTTCCTTTGCGCCGCCGAGTTCGGTGAAATTCATATTGACTTCTTCCACTTTCCAGCGATTGTTTTCGGCATAATGACGATACATTTTCATGAGTTCAGTACCGAAAAGTGCCGCTTCGTCTCCGCCCGCGCCCGCGCGTATTTCCATAATAACGTTGTTGTCTTCGTTCGGGTCTTTCGGAAGAAGTGCGATTTTCAAATCCGCGCCGTCCTTTTCCATATCTTCGCGCAAATCGTCAAGTTCTTGCTTTTCGAGTGCTTTCATGTCCTGATCGCTCTCGATGGCAATCATCTCTTCGAGATCGTCAAAGTCGCTCTTATGTTTCAAATACCTGTCGAATATCTCCACGATAGGTTCGAGATCGCTGTGTTCTTTTGAAAGTGCGCGGAATTTCTCCTGATCGGAAATGATTTCGCTCTTTGACAAAAGTTCGCCCACTTCGACATAGCGCGCTTTTATTTTATCGAGTTTCGCAAGCATACCGTCGGATATTTTCATTTTATCTTCACCACGGCGATACGATCGTTTCCTTCTATGTCTTTGAGTATCTCGACGTCGTAATTTGCAAAGATCTCCGCGATCTTATCTGCTTGATCGTATCCGAATTCAAGGAGCAACACACCGTTTTCTTTGAGATGTTCGTCAAGTTTGTCTGCGATTATGCGGTAAAACTTGAGACCGTCCACATCTCCGTCGAGAGCGAGTTTCGGCTCGAAATCTTTCACTTTAGCGTCAAGTTTCGACACTTCTTCGGTGGGGATATACGGCGGATTCGACACGATTACGTCAAATTGTTTCTTTGCAACCGCACTCCACATATCGCCCTTTGAAAAGTCCACGCGCACGCCCGTGTTGAGAGAGTTGGCAAGAGCCACGTCGATTGCGCCCACGCTGACGTCGCATGCGGATACGTTGGCTTTGGTGTTCTTTGCGATTGCCACCGCAATCGCACCGCTGCCAGTGCAAAGATCGAGCACATCGCACTTCTTGTCGCCGTCCATAGCGGCGTTTTTATCGTCTATGACTTTTATCGCTCTTTCGACGAGTTCTTCCGTTTCGGGTCTCGGAATAAGCACGTTCTGATTTACGGAGATTTTGATTCCGTAAAAATACGCATATCCGAGCGCATATTGAAGCGGCGTTCCGTCCGTCATCTTTTTTGCGATGCTCTCTGCGCTTTCAAACTCCGCTTTCGTGAGAGTTTTCATCTCTTTCAGTTCACTGCGTTTTTTGCCGGTAACTTCGACCAAAAGCCAGTCTATATCCGCTTCGTCCGCGCCTTTTGCGATGTTTTCGAGTTTGTTTCTCGCAACGCCGTACGGCACGCGGATATCGAATTTTCTCTCTTCGAGATTCGGATTCGCGTCCATCTCCTGCACCGTTTTGAATGCGGTTATGGACACTTCGAGCATATCGTCGGTAGGCTCTTTGGTGGTGAGTTTTTGAAGAGCCATGCCCGGTGCGCGAAGAATACGCACAAACAAGCAATCGCTCTTTGCAAGGAGTTTCAGAAGTTCGTAACTAATACCTGCAACGACGGGCAGGAACAAAAGTTTGAATCCGATTTTTATAAGTCCGTTGATGAATTTCGCACCCACTTCGCTCACTTGGTCTGCGGTGACGAAAAGTCCGCACTTTTCAATCATTACGTTGATAAGCACAAACACCATAATACTGACCGCCACGACGAAGAAAAGGAACGTCGTTCCGCAACGGGAATGTTCTCTTCTCATCTTTTTTGCGTTTTCGACGGTAAGGTCGAGCCCATGCTCATAGCAAGTGATGACTTTGTGTTCCGCACCGTGATACATAAACACTCTGCGCACGTCTTTCATCAGCGTGACGAGAAGAATGTAAGTTATGAATATGCAAAGCATAATCACGCCTTCGATAAGACTGTACCAAAGGCTGTACAAATCCGAGTTTGCAATCGCATTTATATTGTCGCAAATCGCGGTTGCAATGACGTTCGGAAGCACCATAAACAGCGCAACCGCAAGCAACACGCCGAGAACGACGGAAAATCCCATAAGCAAATTCATGGGCTTGATTTTCAATTTGTCCGCCATCCACTTTTCCGCTTTGCTCGGCTCGGCATAATCGCCGTACACTTCCGCAGAGCGCATCATAATGCCCGTGCCCTGAAAAAGTTGCGTGAAAAGATTCACCACGCCGCGAATGAACGGCAAGCGCAAAAACCAATTGCGTTCTTTGGGACTTTTGATATATTTGCTTTCAACCGTAATGTCACCGCTTGGCGTACGAACGGCGGTCGCAATGGAATGCTCGCCTTTCATCATAACGCCTTCGAGAACGGCTTGACCGCCGATGCTCGTGCGGCGCACCGCCTTAGACTTTTTGTCGATGACGTTTTTCGGTCTCGGCTCTTTGACTTTTTTGGTTTTTTCTTTCATATTTTGTTTTAAGTTATAATGCACGCTCCGTATAGGCAGAGTACGTGTATAAGATTTTATGGTTTTACAGGTCTACAAAGGGTGTGCGTTTGAAACCCTAAATGCAATGTTACCCCTTCCCTTCGGGCTTTCCCCTACTTCTCGAACATAGTGCTTACTCTTTTTAGCCACACATCGCTCGAAGAGGGGAAGTCGGCACTCGCATAGATAGGTATCGTTCACTCATTATGTCACCACGCTTTGTGCGCCAGGCAGTAGCCAACAACACGGCGCAGTCGCTCGTACAACCGTCAAGCTCGGCGCTTATTTCGGCGTTCGCCTTGCGAACGCTCACTCCGAACAAGCACATTCCGTGTATAAGTACGCCCGCACAGGCTTCCGGATAAGGCTTCGCCTTCCGCAATTATTAATTATTTATTATTAATTATTAATTCTCACCGACGACGCTATTCGCCAAACAGCACACTCTCTTTTGAGTGGGATATTGAGATGAATAGCAAGAAAGGTGCGGCTTGAACCAAAACCCAACGTACTCAAACGTACGTGATTTTGGGGCAAGCCGTGCCTGACGTAGCTAGTCGCTCAATAGCACACTCAAATTTGGTCGTGATATTTGTGCGTCAGACAAGGAAGATCATTTTTGCGAGAAACCCAACGTACAAGCGTACGTGATTTCGAGCAAAAGTGGTCTGACGCAGTATCACGCACAAAAAGCGCGACCAAAAAAAGAAAAATGCAGACACGGCGTAATCCCCCGCAGTCTGCATCTTCTTTTCCTGTTAGTCGAGATTGTATCTCTTCTTGAATTTGTCGACGCGTCCGCCTGTGTCAACAAGTTTTTGTTTGCCCGTGAAGTACGGATGGCACTTGGAGCAAATTTCAACACGAAGTTCGTTGACGTTCTTGGTGGTACCGGTCTGGAATGTGTTTCCGCATGCACACACGACTGTTACGTCATGGTATTGGGGATGGATTCCTTCTTTCATTTTGATTCTCCTGACTCGTTTTTCTATACCCACACGCGCCAGTATGTTACGCGAATATGATATAAAGTTTCTTTATTATATCTTCGTTGAACGTAAATGTCAAGCGTCTAAGAAGACTGAAAAAAATGAAATTTGTTTTAATAATTTCCCATTTTCCGACTATGCGTTGCGTGTGAGCACGTCAAGAAGTTTGTTGCGTTCGACTTCAAGGTCTCTGTCGGTTAGCGTACGAGCCTTTTTATCGCTTGCGATTCTGCCTTCGAGCGCAATACGAACGGGGTTGTCTTCAAAGACGAAATACTCGTCTGCGCAAAGAAGGCATTCGTCTATTGCGTGAGTTACGAATACTACGGTTCTTGGTTCGATTAAATTAAGTTCGACGAGTTTTTTGATAAGTCTCGATTTGAGAGCGGTGTCCAACGCTTTGAACGGTTCGTCGAGAAGAAGGACTTTGCTCGGATAAAGGAACGCACGAGCCATAGCGACACGTTGAGCCTGTCCGCCGCTTATCTCGTTTGGAAGAGAATGAAGAACATCTTCTATTTCAACCAAAGAAGCCATTTCTTCAATCATTTTTTTGCGATTGTTTTTGTCTTTGTAAATCGAGCGTAATATCAAATCAAGGTTTTTATACACCGAAATCGTGGGGATTAACCTGTCTTTTTGAAAAATATAACTCACTTCACCGTCAACGCCGCTTATTTCTCCGTCGTACGTTTTCAGCCCTGCAAGCACGTTCAAAAGAGTGGTCTTTCCAACACCGCTTCCGCCGAGAACGACGTTTATTTCGTTCTCTTTGAAGGTGACGTCAAAGCCGTCGAATATAACTTTGTCGCCGTATCCGCAATTAAGATTTTTCACGACTATATCACTCATCTTGCCACCTTCCAAATTTTCTTGAATATAAGTACGATGCCTTCGAGCGCAAAACTGAACGCAATCGCAACCAGCGTCCACGCAAGCAGATACGCAATCTCAAACGTGGCATTTGCCACCGAGATTTTGCCGCCTATACTTTTGCTCACTCCTGCCAAAATTTCAGCCGCCACCACGACTTTGAGCGTGAGCGAAAGCGTAGATTTGCTCGTGTCGAAAAGGCACTCCGCAACCGACGGAAGATAAATGCCGACAATCTTGTTCCAAGGCGAAACTTTGTATACTTTTGCCATTTCGAGAAGGTCCTTATCAACTCCCGAAATCGCACCGTAAAACGCCGAGTACATAATAGGAAACGCCACCAGAAAACCGACAGTCACCGCCATAACGTTGCTTGTTGCAAACGCATACAGAATGAGTATCACCGCAACCGTCGGCGCGGATCTCAAAAACGTGACGATGGGAGATATGATTCTATGCACGGGGTTTGCAAGTCCGCCAAGCGCTGCAAGAGCAAGCGCAATCGCAAATGATATAACAAAGCATATCAGCGTGCGCGCAAGGCTCATGCCCACCGCCGTCCAAAATTCCGATTCCTTGCACAGCGAGAAGAAACTTTCAATCACGACGTCGGGCATCGGCAAAACGAGCGGATTGTCTTTGACTTTCGCAACAATCGCCCATATCGCAATCACCAAGGCAAACGAAACGAGCGGATAGACGATATTGCTCGCCACCCGCCACGCTTGTTTTTTGTCGATTTTGATTTGTTTTTTCTCTTTCATAAAATCAGAATATCAAAGATTTTGCGCTTTGCCAATCGATATCGTTTCCTTTTGCGTCTTTTGGCATAACTTTTTCAAGGAAAGTTATCACTTGCGCCTTTTGCACGTCGTCAAGGCGAGTTGCGTTCAACGCACATCTGTCAATGGCGATTGCGGGGAAATTTGCGCTCTCGTACAAGTTCGTTTGCGCAAAACTCGTAACGTCCGCTTTATGTCCGCTCACCCACGTTTTGCTTGCCGCAAGAGCGTCGAAGAGTTCGTTCATAAACTTTTCGTTTGAATAGAGTCTCTCGGACACGAAAAGACCTGCCTGCGGATAGTTGCTTGCGCCGCTCGCTTTTGCGTATTCGGATTGCAAATTCATCTCGGCATTGAGTTTAAGTCTCTTTGATTGAGCAGTTGCGGCAGGCTCGCCGACAACCATAAAATCCACTTGACCGCCTTGCAAAAGTTGCGCTGCGGCAGTGCCGTCCGCGGCATATCTCACGCTCACCTGATTTTCGCTCGGAGCGGTGTTTTCGTCAACGATTGCAATGCCGTTTGCGCTCAAAACGTATCTGAACACAAGCCCCGGCACTCCCGTTTGACCGATGCACGCCACTTTCTTGCCCTTTATATCGTCAATGCTTATCTCGCCGCCTTTTTCGGTGTTGCCCACCATATAAAGACTGCCGTCCACCGCAATGCTGACAAGTTTGTATCCTGCCCCTTGTCTAACAAGGTTTGCGCCGCCGTTGACGGGCATGATGATGATATCGCTCGTTTTTGCGGACATCTCCGCCGCGATATTTGCAGGCTTGACCACCTTGTACGTGACGGATATATCGCCGATTTTAGCATTGTCGGTTGCAAGGCGCAACATCGCAAGCGCAGGCGTACCTTCGGGCGCGGAGAACGTGACGTTCTCGATTATATCCTTATCGCCGGGCTTTTCGCCGCACGCAACAAGCGCAAAGCACGCCATCGCAACCATTGCCAACATAGCAACAAAGGCAATTATTCTCTTTGGATTTTTCATATGTTTATCTCCTATTTATACTAAATTTTATCAAGTATTTATACGTTCGTTTTGTCAGATTTCAAAAGCAGTCAAAGCGGATTTCACGCTTAGGCTCTCAAATCGTCCCAGTTTTCCCGTCAGTGCTGATATACGCTCTTGCGTGCCTTCCACGATAAGCGCGATTGCGTTCGCTTCTTCCCTTGGAACGCCCATTCTGCCGATAATAATATCTGCAAATTCGCTCAAAACTTTCTGCATTTCGACGGCAACCGTTCTGTCACCTTTAAGGACGATTCCCACCACTCCGATACGTTGTTTCATGGTTTGTGTTTCTCCTTTCAACAAAAACGCTACCGTGCAAAACGGTAGCGTAAAAATTCGTTATACTCGCTTCTTACACTCCGTCTTGCAGTCTGCCTGTTGCCATCGTTTCGGGCGCACCCTACACTCCGTCTTTGCAAACCGACATCGTTTTTGATTCGATATTTTTTTATCTATTTTGATTTTATACTATATTTTCGCTTTTGTCAACAAACAAAAGCAATGTCGTTTCCGCTTTTTAGAACAGGAACAAGAAGGTGAAACCAAGCATACAACTGCGCTTGAAAATCGGCATATACGTTCCGTCAATCTCTTCTTCGGTGAGATTTTGGCTCACAATGCTCATATCCGCAAGTTGCTTGATTGCGGCTTTCATATCCGAATTTTCGGCATAATAGTCTTCGACAAACGCTTTCAGGTCGTTTTCCACTTTAATCATACAAGCGGCGATTTTTCTATTGACCGCTTCAAGTCCCGTAGTGACGTAGTAGTTGTACCACTGCTCCGTTTGCGTGTTGACGTTATAGTTGTTGCTCTGCCCTTCCGAAAGGAAAGAATCGAATCCGCAAATGCTTGCTTGCATTGCAAGTTGGCTCGTCGTCGCTTCTCCTTTGGTGTATTTTCGATACGTTTCCTTGAACGTGTCGAAACCTTTGTTGAAGAAAAGCACCGTGGACGCAACCGTCGCAAGCGTATCTTCGTCCATAATGTCCTTGTGAGATACGTTCCATTTGCCTGCGTCGTCGCCTTCTATCGATTCTATGAGCGACGAGAAATTCAATGCTAGGTCTAGTGCGAAAATCGGCGTGGCTTTTTGATATTCCTGTATGCCTTGCGCGCCCATTTTCTCTATGACGGCGACGAGCTGCTCTTTTGTGAACGAATCACCCCCAAGCACGCCGTTTGCCGCGCGAGCCGCCAATATGGCTTTGTTGACGGTGCAAGTTTTCTCATCCAAAGTGGCGGACGATTTTGCAACCGCAATGAAATCTTCAAGGAAACTCTCGTTTGCAAGCACGTCTCCGCCGGCAATCACCACGTCGCAAACGCTCGGGATGACGTCAACGACCATATATGCGTATTTCGCGTATTTGACGATTTGCGCGTACACGCTGGAAGAAATCGCGTTTGAGTCGAATTTGTCAATGACGAGTCCGAGCGCAACGTTGAGTTTTGCAACGCTTTGCTCGTCAAGCGAATTAGAAAGCGAAGTTACGTTTGAAAGAAGAGAGTTGACGAGAGTTTGCAACTCGCTTTGGCTTATAGAGCCGAGCGCGCCGCTTCCGTCAAACAATTTTGAATACAAGTCGTCCGTGATTGCGTTGATTGACATGTTGTATGCAAACGAAATAAGCATATTCATGGGTTGTTTTGCCTGTTCGAATGCGGAAATCATATCCTGCTTTTCCTGCTCTGTCGGCGCAAAGTTTTGTATTGCAATGTCGGTGGACACGATTGCGTCCGCAACGTTTTTAAGTGCGGAATCCGTCGTCGTCAGGTCTTTTCTCATCTCTTCGCGCACCGACACAAGCCTGTCTCGCATATCCGAAAGAGTTTTCGCTCCGTCGGACACGAGTGCGCAAAGAAGGTCGTATGTGAGATTTGCAACGTCGTTCGGCGTAAATCCGACTTGTTTGAGAAGCGGAATAAGCAACTCCGCATTAGATGCGAAATCGGAAAGCAACGTTTTGCCGTCGTTTGAAGAAAGTGTATTCGCCAAAGCGGTTATTTTGCCCGTTTGCAATGAAGAATTTTCAAGAACGGAACAAATCAACCCCGTCCAACTTCTCGTCATCACGTAATCTCCGGGATTTTGAACACCTGCCGCCGCTTCGTCGGACATATCCCACGCCCACGAAGAATTGACTCCCGTCGTAAAAGCCGCTCCGACGTCGTTTGCCGCCTGCTGTCTTTTAGCCTTCTCGTCGATGCCTTTTTTGTGACATGCACAAAGAGAAATCGTCAAACAAACGACTAGCAAACACGCAATCAAAATTGTCAGTTTTTCTTTCTTCATTTTCTCACCGTATACGAGCGTTCTCACGCCTTTTTAACATTATATCCTTTTTTGAAATTCAGCGCAAGCGGCACGAGCGTATACGCTCCGCACATCGCAATGCCTGTCACGAACACCACCCACGTTCTATACATAAAATCGAAGTACAGTCCAAACAGCCGCAACGCATGGATAAGACTTGCCGTCAACACCGCCGACGATAAGACCGAAAGCGCAAGCGCAACGGCGGCAATCACGGCGTACTCGCAAACTTCCGTTCCGAGCAACATATTCTTTGACATACCTGCATTAAGGAGTGCTGTGCGTGCTTTCTTTGCTCCGCCCCTACCTATGAGTGCGCTCGCCGCAGTCACCGCAAATATGAATATCGCAACGACGACCGCAAGCGTGCCTATAAGATCGAACACGGACTGCATGCTTTCCATATCCCACCTGAACGCGTCGAGTGCAGATATGACGTAATAGTTTTTGTCCGCCCACTTTTCGCGAAGCGCTCCGACGGTTCTTTGCATATCCGTTCCGTCGGACACGATAAGCACCGTGTCTATTTGCTTTGAAAACGCTCTTTCAAGTACGTCGCTCGACGTCACGATATAGTTGCCGCTGAACAACTCGTGTTTGAGTATTCCGCCGACGACAACCGTTCTCGTCACGTCACCGACGGTCATTTCAATCGAATCTCCTTCGTCTATTCCGTACAACGTTTTCAATGCATAATCCACAAAAACGTAGTCTTTATCCGACGAAATGCGCTCATAAACCGTCTCTTTGGGCGTTATGAACTCAAAATCGACCATATTTATTATATCTGCAGAGCCAAGCACGTTCATAGTCTTGTCGTTGCCCGCGACTTTCACGGTGCATTGTCCCCACACCATTTTCGTCGCGTCTTTGACGCCTTGCGAAGTCTTGAAATCATCTGCGTTCACGTCGTAGCGCACGTTGGATACGAACGCCATATTTTCAAATTCTTTAACGTACGAAGAGAATATGCTCGTTGTCAGCGACCACGCCATAAACAGCATTACGCTCACGGTTACGCCAACGGTAAGCATTGACACCGAGCGAGTGAAACGCTTTTCTCTTTGCACGTCGAGACCTGCGATTTTCATTGACGGAGACGACGTTTTTGCAAGCACTTTTCCTGCAAGTCTAACAAGTGGCACACATCCCGTCGCAACCGTACAAAGTGCAAATATCATGCTAAGCACCGCGGCGTACGCCGTTGCCGCAGGCACGCAAAATTCTATTATAAGACACACGATCGTCAGTGCAAAAAACACAGGCGCAACCCATTTCGTCCACACTGCGTTTTTCTTCAAATCGAGTTGATTTTCTCTGATTGTTGCTTTGAATGCGCGCGCCACGGGGATAAGCGAACTTGCCATTGCGCTCACAAATCCTATAGCGCCCGAAAGGAAAAGATACGGCACGTTCACGTCGAAAGTTACGCTTGGCGAAAGTGTTATCTTCAAAAGTCCCACGAAAACTCCGACCGCAAGAGCCGAACCTATGAGTGCGCCGAGCACAGATATTATGAAACTTTCAATGGCAAACAGCCCGAAAATTTGTCTTTTGGTTGCGCCTATCACGGTGAGTTTCGAGATAAGAGTTTTCTTTTCACTCTCGCTCATAAGGAACAAAATCACGATTACCGCAACACCGAGAAGCAAGACCGCTCCGCCTGCAAGCACCACGGGCGCGGTGAGCGACGATGTCTTTTCCTCAACGTATGCGCCGTCTTTCGACGCCTTAACGAGCATCGCCGAATATCTTTCTATGCCCTTGATTTTTTCTATAACCGTATTGACGTCCACGCCGTCTTTCAGTGACAAATATATCTCGTTGCAGAACTCGTTTGCGCTGACCGGCAACACGAGTTTTGACGCATTGCTCGTGACGCATACGAAACGATAAGGCGAATCGTCAAGGAAATATCCGCTTTGCTCGGCAATCGCTCCGACGTAAAAACTCACTTCGTTCGTCCCGAGTTTAAGACGCACGTTATCTCCGACTCTCAATCCGAAATGTTCCGCCGCCGCTTTTGACACGACGATATTATCTTCGTTTGCGCCGCTTTCCATTCCCGACAAATCGCCGTAGACAACGTCGATTTTTTGAAGAGTCTGCAACTGACTTGAAACGAACGCGCGCACCGAAACGTACTCGTTTTTGTACAATGCGTAAAGATTGAGCGACGGCACTATGTCCTTAACTTCTTCTATATTTTTGAGCGGCTCGGCAACCGTCGTTATTCGGTCGCTGTTGCTGTTTGTGGAAATGACTATATCGCTGTTTCCCGCCGCCGACGTTTCGGTCTCGTAAATATAATCGAAAACCGCGCCCTTAAACGAAATCATGCAAAAAATCATCGCGACCGCAACAGCCACGGCAAGTATCGTGGCAATCGTTCGCAACGGTTTTGCGTTTAAGTTTTTTAATGCGAGTTTCAACATATCCTTCGTTTTATGCTTTCCGTTTTCGATTTTCCGTATCTTTCATCAAAATTATATCGTCAATCCGTATATCGAGCGAAGCGACGTTCCTTTTTTATATACGGTCTTTTGCGTATTATGCAAGCACTCCGTCTTCCATTCTCACGATTCTCGACGCATACTCTGCGTGAGCCTGCGAGTGCGTGACCATGACAAGCGCGACTTTTCTCGTTTGATTTATGTCTTTGAGAAGTTCCATAACCTGTCTTCCGCGTTCTTTGTCGAGACTGCCCGTCGGTTCGTCAAGGAATATCACTTTCGGATCGGTGACCAACGCTCTTGCGATTGCCACACGCTGCTGCTCGCCGCCCGACAACTGTCTCGGATACGCTTTTGCACGTTCTTTTATGCCGAGATATTCAAGTATTTCTTCAACCTTGTCTTTGTATTCATTCTCTTTTTTCTTATCCAGCACGAGCGGAAGCGTGACGTTTTCCCACACGGTGAGATTGGGCACGAGATTGTCAAATTGATACACAAAAGAAAAATCTTCTCTGCGCATACGGGCAAGTTCGTCGTCCGAAACGTCGGCAAGGTCGCGCCCGAGAAGTTCAACCTTTCCGTCCGTCGCCTTGTCTATCCCTGCGAGAATATACAAAAACGTGGATTTACCCGAGCCGGACTCACCCACTATCGCTACGAATTCGCCTTCCGATAGCGTAAGGTCAACGCCTTTGAGCACCTGCGTCTCGACTTCTCCCGTGACAAAAGTCTTTTTTACGTTTTGCGCCTTTATAACTTCTTGCATAATTCACTCCTGTGCGTATACGCGCACGTGCGCCCATACATACTTGAATTATATCATAATATAGACTATAAGACAATCCCGAATTTTATTGTCGGCTTTATTTTAACTTCTCTTACGGTTTTCGCAAAATACTTTGTTTTTTCAAGCAACGAACGGAAGATAAAAAAACGGCGTATAAAACGCATATGCTTGAAAAATCGCTCGATTCGGGATATAATGTGTTCATGAAAAAATTTGAACAAGGCACGATTGAATGCGCAATACAAAATCTATGCGGAGAGAAAAAGCCCCGTCTGCTTTTGCATGCGTGTTGCGGTCCGTGCTCCACGAGCGTTCTTGAATATCTGACACCGTATTTTGACGTGACGGTTTTCTATTATAATCCAAATATTATGCCGAAAGAAGAGTTTATCAGACGTAAAAACGCACTTAAAGACGTGATTTCGCATTTTGACAACGTAACGCTCATATCCCCCAACCAAGACGCGGACGAATATCTTTCGGTGGTAAAAGGACGGGAACAAGACTCGGAAGGCGGCGCAAGATGTTCTCTTTGTTTTGAGTTGCGCCTTTCAAAAACTGCAGAATACTTTGCCGCGCACAGATCGGATTTTGACTATTTTGCGACGACTCTCACCGTATCTCCACACAAAAACGCACCGCTCATCAACTCGATAGGCAACGACGTCGCACAAAAATACGACGTTTCATATCTCTCATCCGATTTCAAAAAACGTAACGGTTATCTACGCTCAATTCAACTTTGCAAGGAATGGGGAATATATAGACAAAATTATTGTGGATGCAGATTAAATGCATCACTGTGATGACGTGACAAGCAAAAAATTGCTTATCACGTATATCACGTTCGCATTTAATCTCTCTACCGCACCACAATTATTCATTGTTAATTATTCATTATTAATTCAAAAGCCGTCATATGAATGACGGCTTTTGTGTTCTTTGCAATCAGTTGTGAGATATATCGGACAATGTAGCAAGCCCGGTTTTTGCATTTACATGCATTTCGACTTCGTATATAAGCCCCACCTGCACTTTGACTTCGTAGACGTAAACGGAATGTTTAAGGTCTGAAGAATATTCGATTTCGCGCTTGCATTCACTCACAACGGGGACACCCGACGTGCCGTAAGTGTTTGCTACAAATTCAAGCGCAATACTTTTTGCTTGCTCGGGAGTGTAATTGAGATTCTTGTTCGCCGAAGACAATGCCGTGCCGAAAACGGATGCCAGTACGATTGCAGATGCGAGAACGAGCACTGCAAGTGTAATGCACAAGGCTCGGATTGCGTTCTTTTTTGCGAATCTCTTTTGCGCTTTCTTTATGGTTTGAACGTCGCACTCGGACTCTATGGGACGAGACGATTCGTATGAGTCGATGATTTCGGTCATTTTTTTTGCTTTTTCCAGTTCCTGCTCGACGAACAAAACTTCTTGGTCGGTTGCAGTGCCGTCTTTATACTTTTTGTATGCGCTTTCAAAATCCATATTATTTCTCCAAGATTTGTTTTATCTGTTCTCTGCCCCTATACAGCATCACTTTCACGTTGTTTTCGCTCTTACCGAGCATATCCGCGATTTCGTTTATCTTCAATTCTTCAAAATAGAAGAGCAATATCACTTCTTTGAGATTTTCCGAGAGCAAATCTATTGCGCGGTACAACGAGCGATAGTTTTCGTCCTTGACTATTTTCCCGAGCACTCGATCTCTCTCGTCGGCTATATTTTCGTCAAGTGCCGTGAGCCTTTTCCGCTTTCGCCTTGAATTGAGAAACATATTTCGGCATACGGTCAGAAGCCACGCTTTGAAGTTTTGAATATCTCCGTCCGCGGTTTTCAACGCTTTATAAAACGCGTCCTGTGCGATGTCTTCCGCTTCGTAAGCGTTTTTTGTGAGAGACATGGCGTACAGGAGCGCGTCGTTATAATATCTTGAAAACAGTTGTTCAACCAAATCCGTATTCATTTCGTTTGCTCAAATTTGCTTATCAGTCCGCAAGTTCCTTTTCTTGTTTGATAATTTTGCCCGTAGTGGCGTTGATTTCGTATTCGTACTCGTATCCGCCGCTTGTGAATTCCACTTCGTAAATAACCACGCCGTGTTCGACTTCGAGTTCCGCCTTTTCAAAGACTGCGTCGGTCACTCCCGCATGAGCGGTTGCTATGCGCTTTGCTTCTTCGGCAGAGATATACTGTCCGACGGGAATATCGTCGTCATCGTCGTCTTTTTCGACTTCGACATTAATAACCGCTCCAGTCACGGCATTGATTTCGTATTCATAAGAGTCAGTGCCTTTTTTGAATTCGATTTCATAGACGTACGCGCCCTTTTCAAAGTCGAGTTTTGCTTTTGTAATAGTGACTTCGTCCAAAGTTACGTTTGCGTTTTCGAGCACGATTCTTTTCGCTTCTTCGATGCCTATAAAGTTCACTCCGTCGGGTGCTTTTTCAATGACGGTGTTGTCGTTCACTTCTTTTTTGTGAATTTCGCCCGTAGTTGCTTCGATGTCGTATTCGTATTTCGAAAGACCGGACTTGAACTCCACTTCATAAAGATATTTGCCGTCGTCGAAGTCAAATTCCACTTTGAGTGATATGACTTGATTTGCGGTTACGCCTGCGTCTGCAAACGCGATATTCTTAGCCGCTTCTTTGCCGATATAAGTCGTTTCGTTTTCGAACGGGGCTTCGGGCAATTCGTCTTTTGAGACCTTATGGTCGTTGATTTTCACGCTCTTGACGGTTTTATCCGCACCTATCGTCACGTCGTAAGTTATGCCGTCGATGACGATTTTCACCGTGAAACTTCCGTTTTCTTCGGTTACGTTTGAGTATTGCACGTTTTGGTTTTCGATTCCTACCGTCGCAAACGCAATGTTTTTATACTCTCCGTATTTTGCATCGTTCTTATCTCCGCACGCCGTAAAAATTACCGCCGCGCACAGAAGTGCGACTATAGTCAGTGTTAAAAATAGTTTCTTTTTCATAAAGGTGTCTCCTTTTTGAGTTTTTTCACATATATGACACTCGGTTTTACAAAAGGTTACAACTTTTATGAAAAAAATTTTTCTTTCGTTTTACGTTTGCAAATTCGCGCTTGATCGTATTTTCCGAATTTTCTTGTAGTTTTCATATATTTCAAGCAAAAATGCCGCCGCAGTCATCAATCGAAACGGCGACATATTCTTGAAATCTTTTATCTGCCGACGATTATTTTCCCCTTTGCCGTGTCGTCGTCAAGAATAATCTCTCCCACGGACGGCAGTTTGACAAATCCGTCTTTTACGTTTTTCACGCTGATGACGGGCGTTGTTATCGTTGCTTCGACGTCGCTCTTTTCAAACGCAAAATCGCAATCTATCATCTCGCAGTTTATAAGTTTCAGATTTTTACAATAGCAAAGCGGTTGCGTGCCGATGATTTTGCAATTCTCAAAAGTTACGCCGTCGCAATACCAGGCAAGATACTCGCCTTTCACGACGCAATTTCTCACCACGACGTTTTCTGCGTGCCAGAAGGCGTCTTTCGTGTCGAAATTACAGTCTTCGAAGATTGCGTCTTTGATATATTGAAAACTATATTTGCCTTTGAAATCAACGTTTTTGAAACGGATCGACGACGAACGCATCATAAAATACTCGCTTCCCGCGTGCGAATTGATCATACTTATTCCGCTCACCGACCAACCGAACTCGGGCGAAACGATGTCGCAACCGTCGATTTTGACGTTTCGGCACTCTCTCAACGCCTTGATGCCGTGCATTTTCGTGCCTTTTATCTCGATATTTTCGCTATACCAGAGTGCCGCGCGACACAATTCCGTCATTTCGCTCGACTCGATTTTGAGATTGTGGTCGTGCCAGAACGGATAGCGCAGATTGAAAAAGCAATCGACACATTCGACGTTTCTACATTCCTTAAACGCGCTTTCGCCGTCTTCTTTTCCGTCGATAGCCACGCGTTCGCATCTTAATCTCTTTCACCGTACAACGCTCTTTCCTGTCCGAAAGATTGATTTTGAATGAGTTTCTTCTCCATAGTTTCTCAACTCTTTGCCTTTTAAGATAAAATCGCGCCCGACAAGCGAGCGCAATCACACGATTTATTTGTTTTGTTCTTCGATCATAGACTTGACTTTCATAAGTCTCGTCGTTGCTCCGCGCTCGTTCTCGTCGAGTTTCATCACGATATACTTTATCGTCTCTTCGAGTTGCGGAATCATGACGTATTCGAGCGCATTGACGCGTCTTCTGTTCTTCTCTATCTCGTCGGCGAGCATATTGCACGTCTTTTCCACTTCGGCAAGTTTGAGAAGTTTTGGAAGGAGCGTTGTAAGCGAAGCGATTGACGAGTCAAGTTCGCTCGTTACGCTTGCAAACGAATAAGGATAAAGTCCGCTTGTTTCGCTTTCGGTGACGTTGAAAACGGGCACGTTTACGCTCATCACGTTTTTTGACGACGTTTCGAGCGACACCTTTGCCGTCGGCATCGAGATTGCTTCTTCAATCTCGGCGTCACTTGATACCGCGCGCGCAAGCATAAACGATTTGAGCGAAGTGGCAAGTTCTTCTTCCACTTCTTCTCTCAAACGCTTGTTTTCGCGCACGTAAAGCATAAACTGACGAATCATTTCGTCGGATTTATCCTTCAATAGTTTGTGTCCGCGAGTGGCGGTTTTGAGACGATTTTTTAGACGTCTCAATTCCATTCTCGTCGGATTTACGTTCAATTTGCTCATAGTCAGTCTTTATTCTCGTCCTTGTCGAGATACTTTTCTATATACTCGTCGCGTATACGTTTTAGTTCGCTCTTCGGTAAAATTTTGAGCAATTTCCAGCCCAAATCGAGCGTTTCTTCAATCGAGCGGTTGACGTCGAAACCTTGCGAAACGTATTGTTTTTCAAATTCGTCCGCAAATTGTGCGTACTTTTTGTCAATTTCGGTGAGAGCCGCGTCGCCGAGAATGGAACTCAATTCCTTTGCTTCCTTGCCTTGCGCGTATGCGCTGAACAACTGGTTCATCGTGTCGGCGTGGTCTTCTCTCGTCTTGCCCTTACCTATGCCCTTGTCTTTAAGACGGGACAGCGACGGCAAAACGTCGATAGGCGGAGTGACGCCTTTCTTGTAAAGTTCGCGCGAAATGATGATTTGTCCTTCCGTGATATAACCCGTAAGGTCGGGAATGGGGTGCGTTTTGTCGTCTTCGGGCATGGTCAAAATCGGGATTTGAGTGATAGAACCTTTCTTTCCTACGATTCTGCCTGCGCGTTCGTACATGCTTGCAAGGTCGGTGTACATATATCCGGGGTATCCGCGACGTCCCGGCACTTCCTTTCTTGCGGCGGAGACTTCACGCAAAGCCTCGGCGTAGTTGGTGATGTCGGTGGTGATGACAAGCACGTGCATATCCTTTTCAAATGCGAGATATTCCGCCGCCGTCAACGCCATACGCGGAGTGGATATACGCTCGACCGCCGGGTCGTTTGCAAGGTTGATAAACATGACCGCGCGCTCGATTGCCCCCGTTTTTCTGAAATCGCTGATAAAGAAGTCCGCTTCTTCAAACGTGATGCCGACTGCCGCGAACACGACTGCGAATTTTGCGTCGCTGCCGATAACTTTCGCCTGTCTTGCGATTTGTGCGGCAAGTTCTGCATGCGGCATACCCGACATGGAGAACACGGGCAATTTCTGACCGCGCACGAGAGTGTTCAGGCCGTCGATTGCGCTGATACCCGTCTGAATAAACTCGTTGGGATAGTCGCGAGCAACGGGATTTATCGGTTGACCGTTGATGTCCAGTTTCATCTCCGGGATAATGGGTGCGCCGCCGTCGCGCGGTCTGCCCATACCGTCGAAAACTCTGCCAAGCATATCTTCGCTCACGCCGAGCTCGATGCCGTGTCCAAGGAATCTGGCTTTCGACGTTGCCATCTTTATGCCCTGAGACGCTTCAAACAACTGAACTAGTGCCTTATCTCTGTTGATTTCGAGCACTTTACCGCTTCTTATTTCGCCGTTTTCCTGTCTTATTTCGACAAGTTCGTTGTATTTGACGCCTTCAACGCCTTCAACGAGCATAAGCGGCCCGACAATTTCTCTAATGGTGTTGTATTCTTTAAGCATCAGATTTCTCCTTCGTCGGTAAGATTGCGCATATCGCTTTTGATTTGCGCAAGAATATCGTCAAATTTGTGCATATCGCTTTCGGGGATATACTTCGCTCTGCCTATCTGCTCTCTCACGTCAAGTGCGAGAATATCTTCTATGTCCACTCTCTTGTCGAGCGCGTCTTTTGCGAGTTCGTCGAAAGTGAGAATGAGACGGAGCATATACTCCTGTTTTTCAAGCGACGTGAACGTGTCGACTTCGTGGAATGCATTTTGGTGCAAATAGTCTTCTCTTATGGACTTTGCCGTTTCCATCGTGAGTCTGTTCTGCGGAGATAGCGCGTCCATACCGACGAGTCTGACGATTTCGTCGAGTTGCGCTTCTTCTTGCAAAATACGCATACACTTTGCACGAAGGCTCAACCATTCGTCGCCGACGTTGTCGCTGTACCAGTCCGCCATTCTGTCGGCATAGAGAGAATAACTCTGAATCCAGTCGATTGCGGGAAAATGTCTCTTGTATGCAAGTGAAGCAGAAAGTCCCCAGAACACTTTGACTATACGCAAAGTCGCTTGCGACACCGGCTCGGACAAGTCGCCGCCCGGAGGTGAAACGGCACCGATTGCCGTGATAGAGCCGACGGTGTTTTCCTGTCCCAAGACTTTGACCATACCTGCTCTTTCATAGAACTCGGCAAGACGTGAACTCAAATATGCGGGATATCCTTCTTCGCCCGGCATTTCTTCTAGACGTCCGCTCATTTCACGCAGAGCTTCTGCCCAACGCGACGTGGAGTCCGCCATGATTGCCACCGAATATCCCATATCTCTGAAATATTCCGCAATGGTGATACCCGTATATATCGACGCTTCACGCGCCGCAACCGGCATATCCGAAGTGTTTGCGATAAGCACGGTGCGCTTCATAAGCGGTTGACCGCTCTTGGGGTCGATAAGAGTCGGGAACTCGTTGAGAACGTCAGTCATCTCGTTTCCGCGTTCACCGCAGCCGACGTACACGATAATATCGGCGTCTGCCCATTTTGCAAGTTGGTGTTGCACGACGGTTTTGCCGCTTCCGAACGGACCGGGGACTGCCGCAACGCCGCCCTTTGCAATCGGGAAAAGCGTGTCGATAACTCTTTGTCCCGTGACGAGCGGAGCTTTCGGTGAAAGTTTCTCTTTGTACGGTCTGCCTTTACGGACGGGCCATTTTTGGAGCATGGTGACGTTTACGTCGCCTTTTTTCGTCTCGACGACCGCAACCGTTTCGTCAACGGTAAATTCACCCGAATATATCTCTTTCACGACGCCTTTCACGCCGAAAGGCACCATGATTTTGTGCGTAATGAGAACGTTTTCCTGAACGACGCCTATCACCGTTCCGCTTTCTACGCTTGCACCGACTGCCACGACAGGCTCGAATTTCCACTTCTTGTCGTGGTCTACCGCAGGAACGTAAACGCCCCTTTCGATACGGTCGCCGGCAACTTCTCTGAGTTTTGCAAGCGGTCGTTGAATTCCGTCGTATATGCCTTCGATAAGACCGGGCGCAAGTTCTACGGAAAGCGGAGCGCCCGTGGAATACACGTTTTCGCCGGGCCCCAAGCCGCTCGTTTCTTCATAAACCTGTATGGAAGCGCGGTCGCCGCGCAATTCGATGATTTCACCGATGAGTTGTTTGTCGCTCACGTGCACGACGTCGTACATTTTGCTGTCCGCCATGCCTTCTGCCACTATCAACGGGCCGGATACTTTTACGATTTTTCCAGTTTCCATCATTTACCTTCTTTGTCGAATAAAATATCTGCTCCGATAGCCTTTTCGACGTTTGATTTTATGCCTTGCATACCGAGTCCCTTGTTCCCTTCCGCCGACGGAATGGGAACGACAACGGGATACGGACGCGATTTGTATCTTTCAATAAGTTGGCTTGCCTGCTCCGCAACCTGCTCGGTGACGAATATCACGGAATATTTTCTTGCAAGAGCGTGCAATTTTTCTCTCGCCTGCATCTCGTTTTCAACGGGAAAAACGTCAAGACCTATTGCCTTGAACGCAAGCACGGAATCTTTGTCGCCAAGCACCGCTATCGAGCCGTCATGCATACAGTTCACGCATCCTTTCTTTTATTGTTTTTTCGGGCACTTTGTTTTTGATGCCCGCAACGATGAGTTTCACGTTTTTAAGCTCAGTCTTTTTCGTCAGATAGTAGCTGACTATCGGCGCGACGGAAAACATATCCGACGCTTCGTCTTTCCAAATTTTGAGAAGCGCGTCGTCGGCGTCCTTTTCAAACGCAACCAAATCGCCGCTTTCAACGAGCGAAAACGCAATTTTTTCGGCGTGCGTCCCCTTTTCGAGTTCGCAAAGCGCGTCGAGCGGAAGTTCGTATATCTTCTCAAAACGTTGGGCACCCGTCTTTCCGCCGTCTATGAATCCTTCTTTGAAGAATTCTATCGGCAAATGCAACTTTCTGCATCTGAAAAACGTTCCGATATTTGCAAAATCTATCTTCCTTTCAAAATACTCTTTTGCAGTCTTGCCGCACTTTTTTGTCGCTTTCAACTTGAACTCGTACGCTTTTTTATCAACGACGCAATCTATTTTGCGCGGGTCAACTCCCTTTTCGTCCGAAAGAAGCGTTTTGCACTCTTCGATTGCACTTTTCATTTCTTCGCAAAGCAAAGAACAATCGTCCGTTTCGACGGCAAGAATAATATCTTCGATTTTGAAAAGTCCGCTCGGCAAATACACGCCTTTCGTTCCCGTCGCATAGGCTTTCAATGCGGTTTTGAGATTTAGAAAATCATTGTCCGCATAAAATGCGTCAAGCGCGCCCCCAACGTTCATTTCGTTGAGCAGTGCAACGAGATTTTCTTCTTCCTTGTCGAGAACCGCGTCTATGCCGTCTTCTATATTCGCACCGTTTCCGTAGCCGAGTTCGACGAGAATTTTCAATGCGTCCTGCACGTTTTGAGCATCGAAAAGTCTCTGCTCTCCCGCAAGGGTGAGCAGTTTCGCTTCTCTGCTTTTTATCTGTGCGTTTTGGTAGACGAATTTGTTTGACATATCAGCCGAAGATTTCCTTTGCTATTTTGGTTTCCGTTTGCTCTCTCAAAAGCGCGACTTCCACTTCGAGAGTAAAATTGTTGTCAATGCCGTTTTCGCTTATTATGACGCCACCGTCAAAATCGCCGAATTTGTCCGCAAGTGTAAGTGAAATACCCTTCTTTTTTGCAAAATCGGCAAGCGATTCTTTCGTGACTATATCCTTTTCTCTTTCGGATACGGTCACGACGTCGCCGTCCTTTGCGTTTTCGAGCATTGAAAAAATCAGCGCGCTATACTGCTCTTTGTCGAGATTTCTCAACTTTTCGAGCGTTTTTGCGTACACCGAATCGAGCACTTGCGTTTTTGCGGCAAGCAACAGTTTTCTTGCGTCGAGCTCGGCAACCGAGCGAGAGCGTTCGTCGATTTCAAGCGTGAGTCTGTCGATTTCCGTCTTGCTTTGATACAAATAATCTTTGCACTGCTTTGCGGCAAGAGAAATGATTTCGTCCGCTTTCTCGTTCGCCTCGCCGATTATCGCGTCGCCTTTGAGATTTGCGTCCGACAAAATTTTGTCGATTATTGCTTCTTTAGACATAGTTTATCAGCCAAGGAGTGCCGCGCTCGTAGCAACTTCGAGAAGGCTTTCGGTTGCAGGCATCATGACGCCGAGCAAAGAAACGAGAAGTGCCAAAACCGCGTAGGTTTCAACCATAACGGTGAGAATGATTGCTTTACCGCTTTCTTCGGGGCGTTTTGCAACGAGTGCGATGCCGCTGCAAGCCACTTTGGATTGATAAAGCGCGCTGATGAGACCGACGATTGCCATGGGAAGGCAAGCCGCAAAGATGCCGAGACCGCCGCTTACGGAAAGTCTTGCGACAGAGCCGAAAAGATCGATCTTTACGAACACCAAAAACGCAACGAGCAAGCCGTAGATACCTTGCGTACCGGGCAAAAGTTGCAAAACAAGGCACTTTGAAAATTTATCGGGGTCTTCGCTCGTCACGCCTGCCGCCGCTTTGCCCGCGACGCCGACGCCGATTGCAGAACCTATACCCGCCATTGCCGCTGCAAGAACCGCACCGACGAGAGCGATAAACGTTCCTGTTGTTAAGTTGCCCATATTGTTACCTCCTACTTTTCCAAGTATGTGTATTTTGTATTGTTTCCGAAAGGCATGAACACGTGTCCGCCGCCTTCGTAGAATTTGCCGTAAAACTCGATGTATTGCAGTCTGCAATTATGCACGTATGCGCCGAGTGTGGATATTGCGATGTTGAAAAGGTGTCCGACAAGGAAAATCGGCACGCAAATTATATATCCTATCGCAATTATTCCCGAACCTTGCGGGAAGAATCCGAGTACAACCTGACATATCTGATTGACGACGAGCGCAACGACGCTGCCGGAAAGTCCGAGACCGAACAAACGCGCGTAAGAAAGAATATCCGAGAGAATATTCACGCCGTCGTACAGTTTTGCAAATCCGCTGAAAAATCCGAGGATTTTCTTTGCGCCTTTCTTGCCGCGAATATTTGAAAGCACAAGCAAGAACGCGCCGACCGCCGCAAGAGCGATTCCTACGTATTTGAGCACTTCATTGCCCTTGAAGAACAAAAGCGCGAGCGCAAGCACTATTATACCTGCAAAAATCATATACCACGTGCCAACTTCGCAAAGCGCGTCGAGCACTCTCTTTTTGCGGATAAGGTTGATTGCGTTCATGAGCATACCCACGAGAATATGGATAAATCCGAGCGCAAAAGATATGCCGAGCAAATACAACGGACCTTTTCCTTCGAGCGGTTGAATGAGTTGCAGTTTTGCAAGGAACGTCCCCGATATGTCAAGACCGAACCAACCGCCGAATATCGCGCCCCACACTATCGTGGAAATGCCGCCCATGCCTATGATGAGAAGAAGTCTTCCCTTGCTGGGGACGGGCTTTTTCACGGCGTATGCGATAAACGCGCCGAGCGCAAGCAGAATTCCGTACGCCGCGTCCGCTATCATCATGCCGAAAAGCAGGAAATAGAACACCGACATGACGGGGTTTGGGTCAATATCGGAGAAATAGTTCGGTGCACTGTACATGTTGGTGATATCCTGATATGGTTCGACCACCTTGTTGTTTCTCACGTACGTAGGCACGACTTCGCTTTCTTCGGGTTCTCTGAACTCGTACACCATAGCGTCGCTGACGGAGTCGAGAATCTTTTTCAGTTCTTCTTCGTATTCCTTGGGATACCAGGCTTCCATCACGAAACTGCCTTTCGTGGTCGCAAAACCGTCGAGAGCGGCGTTTTGTTGAAGCCTTACGAGATAATAGTCGTAAAGTGCCTTGAAATCGGCTGTGTAAATTTCCTTGACGAGTGCGCGAGTGGTAAGTTCGGCAGACTCTTCTTCAAGGTCTCTTATCTGCTTTTTGATATTCTTGATGTTCTCAAGCGGAGTTGAGTCGTTTTGGAGATTGACTCTCACGAAATCGAGCGATTGCAACGCCGCAGTGAACTCGTCAATCACGCTCTTATGCACGATTGCAACGAAAGACTGCACTTTTTCGGATTTGAGCAACTCGACGTAGGCAAGTTCGCTCTCGTTTGCGAGTTTTTCAAGTGCAGGCGTGTTTTGAGACGGTACGTATCCGACGATAACGGCGGTTTTCTCGCCGTCTTTGAAATACGAATACGGTTTGCGCAACGACGAATACGTCTTGTGCATGGCTATTTCGTCTCTGAGTTTTTGCTGAACGGAAGTTATCTCTTTTTGTCTTGCGTTTATCTCTTCCAGGTCTGTCACGTTTGCCATAAGTTCGACTTCTTTCGTCCCGATAAGGTCAAAATCGTCAAAACTCATTCTTGCGATAGAATTGACGGCAGGCGTTTTTATAGGAGTGTAAATATAGGGATATTCGCTTTTTTCGGTTGCTTTTGCAAGTTTTTCCGCAACTTTTTTCTGTTCTTTGAGATACTTGAAAGCAAATTCTATGCGAGAGAGTTGAACTTTGATGCTTTCCGAAGACGCACTATTGTCAAGTCGCACGGTGTTTTCAATATCGTGCGTACGCGCAATCTCAACGTTTTTTGAACGCTGCAACGCCTTGAACAATTTGTGTCTGTCTTGTCGGTGCGCAATAAGCACCAACTTTTTCATTTCAACAATCATACTTCTCGCGTGCGTGTGTACGCACGTACAATAGATACGTCATTTGCGGCGCAGAAAACTTCAAAACGCCGTTTCAAAACTCAATCGAGAGCGGGGCAATACTTGCCGAGCAACTCTTTTACAAGTTCGTCAGAAGCCTTTTCGACGTCCGCTTTCTTTTGCTCTACTACGTCGTCCGCCGCCGCTTTGCCTTTCTTGAGAATCTCTTCTCTCTTCAAAATCGCGTTTGAAGTCGCTTTATCGGTTGCGGTTTTTCGGTCTTCCTTGCACTCTTTGAGCGTCGCGCGCTTTTGCGCCCCTGCGTCACTCTCGGCTTTTGCAACGATATCCTTGCCCTTCTGGTTTGCGTCTCTGATTATTTCGTCCGCCTTGTCTTCGGCGTCCCTTATATCTTTCAAAATATCGTCTATCATACTCTTATTTTTGTTCGTTTTCTATTTGCGTAATCATATCTATGCGTTTTTGATGTCTTCCGCCTTCAAATTCCGCCGTATACCACGCCTTGACAAGCGATTTTGCTTTTTCGGGAGTTATGACTCTTCCGCCAAGCGCAATGATATTCGCATTGTTGTGCCGTCTCGTCATCTCCGCCATAAACTCGTCGGTGACAACTGCAGCGCGAATCCCCTTGACCTTATTTGCGGCAATCGAAATGCCAATACCCGTGCCGCACATAACGACGCCGAGATCGCACTCACCGTTCGCCACCGCATCGGCAACTTTTTTGCCGTATACGGGATAATCAACGGACTCCGTTGAATACGTGCCCATATCCACGACTTGCGCTCCGAGCTCTTCAAGCGTGCTTATCACCGCGTCTTTAAGAACAAATCCGCCGTGATCGCAACCAACCGCAACTTTCATAAGCAATCTCCTTGCCAATAAGTAAATATATTATACACCACCATTATTTTTTTTTCAAGGACAAAAATTGTCGGTTGCGTATATTAAATTGATTTTATTGTAATGCTATCAATTTTCCATATTGTCATGTTGAGCCTGTCGAAACATCCAGCCGTAAGGCGCATTTTTAGTCACGCCCAATACAGAGTGTGTATAAGCACCCTTTTAAAAACCAAGTGCGTGTATAAGTTTTAATAAGTTTACGGCCCTACAAGGGGTGGGCGTTTGAAACTCTAAATAGAATTGCCCCATCTTTCCGGTCCGCGCCGGTATTTCTTCCACCACTCGTATAGAGTGCTTTCTCTACTTAATTATCCGTCGCTCGCGGGGAAGACAGTCGGCACTCGCATAGAAAAGTATCGTACTCTTGTTATGCCACTCGTTCGCAAGTGCAAAGAACAACACGCACTTGCTCACTTGTACAACCGTCTTGCTCGGCGCTTATTTGCTCGCCGCCGTTGCGGCTCGTGTTCCGTCTTCGAAGTCACACATTCCGTTTATAAGTACACTCCGAATAGGCTTTCGGATAAGGCTTCGCCTTCCACAATTATTCATTATTCATTATTAATTACTAATTACATAAAGCGCGATAAATAGACGCATAACAAGAAAGGCACGGCTTGAACCAAAACCCAACGTGCAAAAACTTGTGATTTAGATGAAGAACAAGAAAGCGCCCGATTTCCGCGCGCCTAATGTACAAGACGTACATGACGCAAGAAAATCGGGCGCTGACGCAGTTATTCGCTAAATCACGAGTTTTTGAGTTGGCGTTTGCGGATTATGGTTCCTACTACGCATACCGTCACAATTATCACAACTGCCAACACAACACATACGATGGTGGCAACCTTCCAAGGCTCGATGGATTGCGGGTTGACGTCGACGAAGACGATGCCGCTGACGTAATCTGCGGTGTAGGTCAACTTGCCGTTTTCAATGGCGTAATCGGTGAGTTTCTTGAGTCCGCCCTGCTCGGTGACGGTGTAAATTGCGATGCCCTTCATGTTCTTGACCTGAGACGGGAGCGCAACCGACACGGTGGTCGGAGTGCCGAGCACGTTGACGAGTTGATCGTCGAGATAGAATCCGATACGAAGCACTGCCGCGACTTGTGCGTCATCTTTTAAGCCGGCTTGTCTTGACAAGATAGAAACGTATTGTTCGATTGCTTCGAGATAAGACATATCGCTTGCAAGCACACTGGATGTCTTGATTTCCTTGACGACGAGTCTGTTTGCAACGATACCGCCGTCTACGAATTTGACTTGGTTGTCGCCTGCGTCGAGTGACGTTGCGGTGAGTTCGAGAATTCCGCTTGCGCCGACGAAATTGTAGTTGGAAGCGAGTTTGTCTTCATCGTCGAGCACGATTGAGAACGCATATCTGCCGGGGCTTGCGATCGTCTTGTTCCACACGAGTTTCGTGCTGTCTACGTCGAGTGCGATTGACGGATCGTCGCTTCTCTGATCCATTTCAACGCTGTACGAAACATCGTAAGTTCTTTCTTTGTCGTACGGCGCGGAAATCTTGGTTACTTTCGTTCCGTTTTGCAATTCGCTCGTGGATTCGTAACCTTGCGAATCTATCGTGACGTTGACGATCGCACGGATAACGGTGAGAGTCGTCTGCACCGTTTCGGGCTTGTAGTTGGGGTTGAGTTTCAAGAACTCGTCAGAGAGAGACAGCGTCACACGGTATGTGCCTGCGTTGACAACGGAGTTGACGGAAGTATATCCTTCTCCGTCGTAAAGCTCGTAAGACACTTTGACGTCCTTGTCTCCGAGTGCAACGGCACTGGTTATCTTGTTGTTGATACCGCTCGTTGCATAAACGTGAGACTTGCCGTTGTAGTATTCGCTCATCTTGTTTGCTTTGAGCGACACGCTTGCCTTTTCGATGGTGATTTTTACTTTGGTTTCACCGCTCGTCCACACAACATAGTAGCCGTTCGGGTCGGAATCGTTGACTTTGACGAAACGTTTGACTCTGATGACGCCTTCGTGTACGCCGGCGTCGATTGCTTTCGATTCGACTTCCTGTCCGTCAACCGTGGTGACGTATGTCACGACGTCTTCGGCCGTTTCACCCTGCAACACGTCGTACACTCTGTTGATGCCGTTGCCGTTCTTATCCACGGTGTAAACGAAGGTGTTTTCTGTCGAAGCAACGCTTATACCCGTAAGTGTCGGGAGCGTGATTTCAAGCGTGGACGCTTTTGACGTTACGACAACGCTTGCGAAGTCGTAAACGAAACTCATCACGACTTTTCCGTCTTCGTCGGTCGTCGGATTTCCTTCCGTATCGAGCACTGGATTGCCCTTGATGTCGCTCTTTGCGCCGAGAATCACGTTGTAGTTTTCAACGATTGCGGAATAATCCACTCCGTCCGGTGCTGCGAGATAGTATACGTAATATTCGTTTGCACCAAGCATTCTGCTGGTCGTATCGCCTGCAGGTCTGCGCGAAATAAGTGCGTATTCGTCGGCGTCGGTGAGTTCACCCGTTGCGCTGTTGTAGATTGCAAGTTTCACGATCGGGCGATAGTCAACGGAACCGTTTCTGAAAATCGACATCCAGGTTTCACCGGAGACTATACCGTTTTGGCCGTCCGCTCCGAGATAGCGAAGTTCGACGACGGGATTGGAAGAGCCGTAAATCTTGGAATACGCGATACCGACCGTCACGACGTACAAATCTTTCTTGACAACGGTAAGTCTGCTGGAATTGCCGTCGGGTGCGTTGCCCGTGTATTCGCTTTCAAACGCAAAGTTCTTTGCATTGGAACTTGCAAGCGTATAAGAGAGCGCAACCGTGCCGTTTGTCGGTTTCGTCGTCGAGAAGACCGCTTTCGGCTTGGGAAGAGTGGTTATAGCGTCGTTTTGAGTTCCGCCGAGACGAATGTATTCGCCCACTTCGCCGTCGCCTGCTTTGACAAATTGACCGTCAAGCAAATTGTAAGTGTTACCGTAGAGTTGTTTTACGAACGCTTCATCATCCGCCGAGACGGTTGCGGCTTCGTCCGCAAGGAATCCGACCGCGACGAGATACTTCTTGAAGTTCATATAGAACGAATTGCCTTCGAGCGTGAGCGGATAGCCTGCGAGAGAGTATTCTATCTTGCCGCCGACGTTTGAAAGGCTCGTTCCGTAAACCGTTTCGCCGTCCGCAAGAGACGCTTTGATAGTGCGTTTGGTTATCTTTGCCGACAAATTGACGGTGACAGTCTTGTCGCCCTTTATCGTGTAGTTGTAAGCGTCTTTGCCCTGAATACCCGACACCGAGAAGACAACGTAAAGCGCGTCGGTGTTTGCTTTGTCGAATTGAGCGGAAATGTTCTTTATCGTGACTTGGTCGTCACCGATAAGGTTTGCAACGCTACCTGCGTCGTAATAGAAAGCGTCGGTTTCGCTCGGATCGGAGCCTTGAAGCGTGCCGTAGAACTTGGTCGTGCCGTCATATTCTTTCTCGAATGCTTTCGTACCGTCCACTTTCTTGATTCCGTTTGCCGCGATATAAACGCTTCTTTGTTCGATTCTGCCCTTGCCGTTGATGTACGGGACGGGTGCTGCCGTCGTGCCGCTTATCGTGCCGTCGTAATCGTTTGCGACGAAGTATGCCGCTTGTTGACCGTTGACAAGATAGTAGCCGATAAGAGCGTTTGCGCTCTTTGCGCTTTCGTAATTGGCGGCATCGGAAACGAGCACGTATTTTTGTGCGGTTTCGAGTGCGTAGTAATAGGTGGAAACATTTTCACCGCTTGCGGGTGCGCCGAAGTGTCTTTCACCGTTTGCGTCGTCGTACGCAAGGCAGGTCTTGCCGCTTATTATATTGTTTACACCATATACTAATACATAATTTATATATCTTTCTTTCTTGTTGGTGAGAACGGGATTGTATGCGATACCGTCTTTGTCGAGCACGGTTGCGTTGCCGTTTACGTCGTAATTCACTTCGCCTTCCGCATTGCGTTCGACGTTGACGTTCTTATCAAAGAAGTACGCACCGTCTCTCGTCTGGATTGCGTAGTTGTCGATTTCACCGGGTATGATTCCGTCAAACGTGTAGGTGATGTTGCCTTTTGACACGTTGGGCGAGCCGTTGTACACTCTGCTTCCCAAATCCGCGCTGACAACGACGGGTCTTTCGACGATGTTTGCACTCGTAGAACCCGTGTACTGTTTGAGCGTATAGTTGCCGATGACGTTTTCACCGTTTGCGTCGAGTGCTTTGAGTTTGACTTCGTTGATGATGACTTTGATGTTGTTGCCCACTTGCTTTCTTGCGAAAGTACCGCTTGCAACGACTTCGAGATGTCCTTCGTGTCCGCTGACCACTCTGTCGGAGGAAAGCACGATTGCGATGTCTGCGCTCGTCGTGCCGTCATACACCTTGTCTTTGATGTCAAAGTCGTTTTCGACGAGAGAAATGACTTTCTTCGTGACTTTCACCGCATCGATGATTTCGTAGTCTTCGATGACGCCGCTTGTGACAGAACCGACGGTGTTGTAACCTTCTGAAGCGTTGTATCTCGAGCCGTAAATCTGATAGTTTGCAAGCAAGGATTCGTATCCGCTTTCAACCACCACTTCGAGACCGCCGACGAGCACGTTGTGCATTTCGTTTTCGGTGACATTAGCGTCGGGTTTGCCGTTTCTTGAAAGTTCGTAACTCACCATGCCCGTGCCGAGAGAGAAGTGTTGCAATTCGTTTGCGAGATTGACGGCATATTGAGCCGTCGTGAAATCGTTGCCCGAATTCTTCGTGACGGTGACGGAAGTCGTATCGTCGTATTCTTTCTGAACGAACGTGACGTTGGGCATGAGTTGCGCTCTTGCAATCGTGACTTTCACGTTTCTCGTGCCGCAGTATGCGTTGATAGAATCCACGTCAACGGTATAGTTGGTGTCCGAAACAAAAGTGTTCACGCTATTGTTGACGTTTGCAAGTGCGGCCACCGTGACGTTGTGATTGCCTGCGTTCTTGCTTGCGCTCAAGCCCATAAGTTTAAGGCCGACGGATGCCGACGTGTCGCCTGCAACGAGTGCACCTTCTTTGAAGGTGTAGTTCATTTGCACGATGTCGGTTGCATTGTAGTCTCTGTCAACTGCAGAGATAGTCTCGAAACTGTCCGCGCCGAGAATACGTTTCACGATAGAAGCGGACATGTTGGAGAGTTTGACCTTGATACCCTTCACGCCGTCGATGACGTCTCTCGTGACTTGAACGTCGGGTTGATCGTAAATGCCGCTCGTGACGATGTCGATATTGTCGGTGTCGTCTCCGAATTCAAAGAACAAAGTCACGTTGACGACGTAGTTTGCGCTGACGTTGACGTCGGAGAACTTGCCGCTTTCCATTTCGATAAGTCTCGCTTTTGCGCCTGCGAGCATCTTCGTGCCTATACCCTGCTCGTTCTGCGTTTCTGCGACTTTAACGTTTTCGACGGAAAGGTCGGTGGTCTTGTCGTATTGTTTTGAAATCGTGAAGTCATTCTTGAGAACGCCGACGATTCCGTTGACGATATAAATGAGTTCGCTCACGCCGTTCACGCTGACGATTTCGATTTCCGTAACGTCTGCATAGGCATAATTCGAGCCCGAAGATTCGCCGTTGACGAGTGCGCCGACCGCGTCGTTGACGACGAGCGTAATGACATAGTTGTGAGCCTTATCGCCTGCAAGATACACGGAATCGAAGATAATGTTCGCGCTTTCTTTCTTGCTGGGCGAGCCGACCTTGTTGTAGCGTGCGCTGACTGCAAGATACACGTCGTCGCTTGCGATTGCGAGCATACTGCTCAAATCGTAAACTTTCGTCGTGCCGTAATTGACTGTCGTCGTGCCGTCGTAAACTTTGTTTACGCCAACGAAATCTTTGGTGTGCAATTCGATTGCTTTTGCGTTGATGACGAAGCGTGCGTCTTTGTCGAATTGAGCCACGACGGCGAAGTTCTTGTCGGAAGAGGCAAACGCCGAGTTGACCGCGTATCCGTAATAATCTCCGTCCGCAGAAGCGAGTGCGATGACGCCGTTTTTGTCCGTTACGTCGTCATAGCGACTGCCGAGCCAACGCAAATCGCCGTTCTTTGCATATCTTGCTCTTGCGAAAGTACCGCTGAGAATTTGTTTGATTTCTTCAAACGTCTTGCCTGCGTAAGTTCCGCTCGTATCTCCGTTGACGCTCACGACGCCGAAATCGATTCCGAAGACGCTTTCAGGCTCACCGTAGGTCTTTTGGGTTGCGGTGCTTGTTGGATTGACGACGATTTGTGCGGGATTGACGACTGCCGTCGTGCTTTCGACAAACACTTTGTCGGCAAGTTCCACGCCGTCTTTGACGAGTTTGGCATTTTCAAACTTGACGACGTAACTGCCCGCATTGACAAGCGTTTCGCCTGCGGAAATGGTTGCCGTCCACGTGATATTGTCGAATTCGCCTTCATTTTTGCCCGTCACGTCAAACTTGGTTGCGTCAAATGTGATTGTCGTTGCATTGTTCCATTGGATGCCGTAGACAAACTCGAATTTCACGCCGTCTTTGACCTTGACGACAACGGCGTTTTGCTCGGTGACGTAAATGAAGTATTCCGCGTTTTCTCCGAGCACGACTTTGATGTTCGCATTCTGAGCGGCGGCAAGAAGCACTGCGTATTTGATAGCCTTGGAATAGCCTTCAACAGTCACTTCCGTTCCGTTTGCGTCGAGAGAAAGTTTGCCGTCAACGAGCGCGGCGATTTGCTCTGCAAGGTGCATATCCACCGCACCGATCGTGTATGCGGGAAGAATTGCGGTCGGGTCGGGCGTAGAGCCGAACGGCAAGACAGAGGATTGACCGCTTGCGTCGATGACGACCGTTCTTTGCGTGATGTTGAAGTGTTGATTGTTCTGTATCGTGATGAAGTAGTTGCTGTTTACGTCGAAGAGCGCGGAGTCTGCGTTAAACTCGTATTCGCCGACGCTTTCGCCGCTTTGTCTCGAAATGCGGTCTCCTGCTTTGTAGAGATAGAAGTTTTCTCCGTCAAGCGTTTCGACGCCCGTTTGCTCGTATCCCGCGCCGAAGATTTCCGCAAGCACGTCGCCAACGCTTATCGTGGTGTACGCAAATTGATTTTCGCCGACGCCGAACACAAATTCTGGATCTGAATCGCCGTACACTTTGGAATTTTTCCACGTGTAAACGGTGATTTGACGAGCGGTGATGACGTGAACGTTGCTTTCGTACGTCACGGTGTAGTTTTCAACCTCGTCGTAACTTACGTTGTTGACGACGGTGTAGGATCCGATAGAATAAACCGCACTCGGATCGAATCCGCTGATTGCAAGTGCGAGCGCGACGGAAATACCTTCGCTTTCCATATCTTCTCTCGCGATACCGTCAACGTCGTATTCGAGAACGATTTTCGCACCGTATGCGCTTGTGGTCGCTTTTGCGGAGATGACCGCTCTGCCCTTGATGATGCTGTAATCGATTGGGCTGAACGTCTGATTGCCGCTCTCGTCCATAGCGAAATCGTCGGTGACGTAAGTGTCGTTGTCTTTGGGAATATAAATGTTGACTTTGTAGTTGCCGGGCTTGACCGGAACGAAATACACGGGTTTGCCGTCCGCACCGAGCTTGGCTTCTTCTGGCAAAACAGTGGTTGTGCCGTCTTCTTTGAGATAGAGCACGTTGCCGTCGTTATCGACGAAACGATAGACGAAGGAAGTCTTTGATTTTTCGTCGGTGAACGAAGTCGGGACGACGGTTTCTTTTGCGCTGTAAGCAACGCTCGTGTTGGTCACCGTGTAGGAAACGACCTTTCTGTGCGAAAGTTCAAAAGCGGTGGTTGAAAGATTGCCGAGCGACGACGGGTCGTCCATAACGTATTGAACGCTCGAAACGTCCGTTGCACTGAATCTGATATAGTCCGCAAAATCTTCGTTTGCGAGAGCGAAACGCTTGTTTTGCAAGTAGTTTTCAAGCAACACGGTTGAAGTTGCGTCGTTCTTGACGAATCTGAACGGAACATATCCGTTGTCGATTGCGATGTTGAAATACACGGTTTCACCGCGCTTGAATTGCGTTGCGAGATTGCCGTCCGCATCCGCTTGTGTTATCGTTGCGGTGTTGCCGAGAGCGGAATTGTTCTTCACCGCCGACGAAACGGTGTAGTTGTTTGCGTCCGCAAGCACGTAGTACACGCTAAGACCGGACACGTTGCCCGCTTGGTCAACAGCCCACGTGTACACAACGCGCATACCTGCGGTCTTTGCGTCGATAAGGTCAAGCGTAAGCGCGGTCTGGTCTCCGTCGAGTTGAGTGCCCTGAATGGTGACGACTCTGTCGAAGTACGCACGCAAATCGCTTGCCGCCGTAAAGTCTATGTATTTGCTTTCGATGTCAAGTGCGCCGAGTGCTTGAAGCTCAGCAAGCGTCTTGACCACTTTCATGCCGTAGAAGACGTTGATTCCGCTTGCGTAATCGCTGTTGACGATGTCATCGCTGAATGCGAGATCCACCGTATAGCCCCTGTATGCGCCGGTGTACCAAATTCTTCTCGAAGGAAGATTTTCGTAATTGCCACCGAGTGCGTTGAGATATGCGTCAAGCGCGTCCACGCTGTCGCTCAAAAGCGGATTTTGCGGAGCGGACGCGTCGATAAGCACCTTGACGCCACCCTTCCAGTCCGTTCTGAAATAACTCACCGCCACGTCTTGTTGTTCGACGACTTCCGCACTGTCGTATTGACCTGCGTACGTCGTGAACGTTGAAATCCACGCCACGTTTGCGGTGGTGTCGATTACGAAAGTGAACACGCCTTTGCCATCAACCACTTCGTACGTGACGGTCGCGGTGGTCTTTTGCAAGTTAGACTCGATGGGGATGACGATGCTGTTGCCGTCCGCCTGAGCCGCCGCCGAGTTGGTGGAATGATATTTGACAAGTTTGCCGACGTAGTTTGCGCCTTCATACTCGCCTTTGCCGTCCACAACGAGCGTATGCACCGCACTCGCGTCTTCAAACACGAGAGTGTAACCCGAGAAACCGCCGCCCGTGAGCGTAAGTTTCAACGTGGTTTTGCCCGTTGCCCACGCGCCGTTTTGATCGGCGGAAATGGTGACGTTTTCGTTCTTTTTATTGATGTAGGACAAATCCAAGTTGTAGGTGGGAGTGTCGTAGTCAACCTTTGCATAGAAAGTCTGCTCACCGCCCTTGTTTCCCGCAAGGTCGAATATGTAGAACGTAAATCTGTAATATCCGTGACCTGTCACGTCTCCTTCCATATACGACGGATTGCCCTGGTCGTAACTTGACGAGCCGTAACTCTTTGCCATACCCGTTGAGAAGTCGAAATCGAACGAACTTATCTCTCCGAGTGCGATAGGTTTGATTCCCGCCGCCTTTATATCCGCAAACGAAGCGAATTGTTCGATTTGCGTGAGATTGAGTATTTCAAGGCTGTTTGCTCTGTTGACGGTGTAGAACCAAAGATACGGAGACACGCCTGCGCCGTCTTCGTTGATTTTGATGCTCGCGTCTGCGCTCAACTTGCTTTGTCTGAGCCACGCAAGAGCGTCTGCGCTAGATTTAAGGAAATCGCTTCCGTCAATGGAAGTGCCCGAGTTTACGCTGTTGTCGGGAGCGGTATAGTCGATACCGCTGACCTGCAAACGAGTCTTGACGTTGTCGCCGCCAAAGTCCGTGACGGTGGTTTGTGCCGAGCCGTTGGTGATGAAATACAACTTGACAACCACTCTGTCGCGGTTGGTCTTGACCACTTGAGCATAGCCTATCGTCACCGCGTTGCCAAGCTCGTCTTCGTCCGTGATAGCCTTTGTTTTGCCGATGTCCGAACCGTCGTAAATATTGAACGTTGTTTCGTTGATTTGAACGGTTTTGATACCCGATGCGTATTTAAGATGAGTGTCGCTTGTTGTGTTTGTCCAAGAAATCTCGCCCGTCTCGGTATTCACTCCCGACAAAATTCTGTCGCCTGCGCCGATATACTTTGCCGCGTTCGCGCCTAAAGTGGTCACCGCCTCGGCAAACGACACGCCAGAGTAGTTGTACAAATCCACAAATTCGGTCTGTGCGTATTTATAATAGTTTTTTCCTTCGATCGTTCCCAAGGAATTGTTGGTGTAAGAAGCAAGTTTGCCTGCGCCGTCTGTAACTTCGTCAATTTGAAGAGATTTTTTGATAGAGTCGTAATACACGGGGAAATCCGCCGTGTTGTCAAAACTCGGAATGTACGGAGCATAACCCGAACCGCTCGTACCTTTCACATATTCGTTGTTGAGTCCATAAGAAGATGATGCAACAGGGGCGGCATTGTCGAGAAGTTTGAGATTTGTGCCGTCCGTTATATTTCCGTTGAACGTAATGGTGTAAGTAATTTGTAAATTTCTAAGACCAACCTGACGATTGTGAGAGCCTATGCCATCCAAAATCGATCTAAATCCAACACCCATTGCAAGCGCAAGATTTGGTTTATCTTTTGTGAGCGCAACTGTGCTTGAATAATTCCCTGAACCATCTTTATCAATATACTTATAAGTATATGCATCGGTGTTTCCACCGTTTTTTCTCAAATCATAAGATTTTGAAGCTTTGAGTGCGGTGTTTGCCGCGACAGCAGAAAAGAACATTTTATTCGTGTTGCTACCCTTTTCAAAATCACCTTGAATCGTCGCAGTTACAGAAACGTTATCGTTTTGTATCATCTGCGCAATAAAACCGCTAAGATCAAAGTTGAGCGTAACATGAACCTGCGCCGAAGCCGCCGCGTTCGCAATACCGCCACTCCAATAGTTCGCTTCGTTTACCATAAGGTACATGTCGGTATTACCAGTCTCTTTGTAAACCTGCATATTTGCGGTAGTAGGTACAGCAGTTTTATAATATGCGGTATACGACCATGAAGTAGTGTTTTCACTGTTTCCGGGATATCCGAAATGAACACCGGTCATATCGCCTACGTCGCTCTTAATCAAGCCGTTTCCGCCAAATTCTTGTGCGCCGTCTTTGTCTTGCTTGACCTGATCCGCCGCACTTGCGACTCCGCCGATGTTTCCGCTTGTCAACGCAAACGCGAACACCATCGTGAAACACAACGCCAATACGAAAAATTTCGTCGCGTTGAGCAAAACACCTTTCTTACTGTTGCACTTTCTCATAAATTCCACCTCGGGTTTTGGTGTTTGTGCGCTTATACGCATACGCGCGTATATGCGCAGTGTTATACATTTACAATATTACACGAAGAACAAATCAATGTCAATACCAAATCACAATTTCGCAAATTGTCCCATATTCTTCCTTTTTCGTTGTGTATCGCGGCGAAGAAAAGCACCATAACTTGTATTTCGACATTTATTTCGCTTTTGTGCTTGAAAATCCGTTGTTTTCGTTGTAATATTTGAAGACGCAGCCGTGTACGGTAAATTGCGAGCAAAATCGCAAATCACGGCGGCAATTTTTTTGCGGGTAAAACTATGGATCACGTTCAAGATCAGTTCGGTGCCAATCAATCTCTCGACAGCAAGGTGCAAAAACTTGTCATTCTTTTCGTATTCGACAAAATGGCTATTCCGCTTGCGGAAACGACGCTCCTTGACATCTGCTCCGCCGACAACGACTGGCTCACCTATATGGAGTGCAAGCAGTATCTTGCCGAACTTCTCGACACCAATCTCGTCTACCGCTTGCCCAAGAGCGATATGCTCAACATCACTCAGGACGGCGTGAGTTGTCTGTCGTTATTCTTCACCCGCATTCCGTCTTCCATACGCGACGAAATCGTGCAGTACGCTCGCGACAACCGCATGCGTTTCAAAAAACGTCAATCCTATTTCTGCGACTATTCAAAGAACGCCGACGGGACATACACCGTGATTATGCGCATCAACAACGACATCACCACCCTTATGGAACTCAAACTCGTCGTCGCAAACCGCCAACTCGCAAAATATCTCTACAAGAGTTGGGTTGACAAGGCTTCCACCACGTATTCGATAATTTACGACAATTTGCTCGAATAAGACCACAATAAAAAGCAACCGTCTAAACAAGAGCCACGCTCTGACGTCTCTCGCAATCTGCGACAACCTTTTAGAAAAAAACAAATTAAGCATAAAAAAGACACGCTTCTTGCGTGTCTTTTTCGTTGATGACAAATATCTACGTTGTTGCTTTCCTTTTATTTATTGCTCGTCTTGCTCTTTTTTTTCTTCCGTTTCGACTTCTTCCGCTTCGGTTTGAGTATTTTCGGTTTCAGTCTCAACGGGGCTTGCGTCTTCTGCCGCTTCGGCGTTCGCTTGCTTTTGAGCCTGCAAAACGAGTTGCGTTTTCGGACGCACTTTTTCAAGGCGCGCGGCGTAAAGAACGAGCATTGCGATAAGCGTTGAAACAAGTGCCTGGACGATGTTTTTCGGAAGCGACGTAAGCGCGGATTCCATCGTGCCGTACATAAACGCTTTGCAGATGAAATATCCGCCTGCCATAAACGCCGTGCAGCACACGCACGTGATTGTCGCAAAGACGATTTTGAGAGCGACGTCTTTTTTCGTCGGATTCTCGATTTTATCGAAACGCTTGTAAATGAACGTAAACGCAATGCCTGCCACGAGACCTTCGATTGCTTTTATCACGAGCGTATACAGCATTGTTGCCGGATACGTCGTAAGATCGGCAAGAAACGCGCCCAAGCCGCCTGCTATCATTGCCGTGATCGGATTGAACATCGCCGCCGTGATGAGAATTGCGCTGTCGCCTATGTTGAAGTTTGCAACCGGCGTTGACACGCCGATGAGCGTACAAACGTAAACGATTGCGGTCATAAGACCGGTGTAGGCGACAAATTTGATTGAAAGTTTGCCTTTTTGCTTGTTGTTTTGCATAAAAAAATCTCCGTTTTTGTTCGGAGAAGGAAAACAAGCGCACGCAAAAGCGAACGCATACTACTCCTTCCCAGTCTGACTTTACAGGCGGTTGCGGAATCTCACCGCATCGGCTGTTGGGGCTGTTGGACTTGTCCGCTTGAAAACGGCATCACCACCGGTTGGGATAACCCACCCAAAGAATAGATATTTGCTACGTTGCTATTGTAGTACGCCAAAAATTTACTGTCAAGGGAAATACGCAAATGCACTTCTAACTTATGAAACATGCAAACTAAAAATACTTATAAACGGAATGTGTTTATTCAAAGCTTGGAGCCGCAGGGCGGCGACCGCATCTAACGCCGAGCTTACGTCACACACAAGCCCATTTTGCAACGATTGCAACTTGTTGTAATCGTTTGCCTTTTGGTCTTTTGTGTTCCTTTTTCCCACGCGCCAAAAACTGCGCTTTCATCTTTCTTACTCGCACACAAGTTCGCTTGTTTTTGACGTGGGGAAGCCCTTGTGTGTGTAGTACAAGCGACTGTGCCGTGTTGTTGCGAAGCAGGCACACAAAGCGCAGTGGCATAATGAGTGAACGATACTTATTATGCGAGTGCTGAGTGTTGCCCCCGCTACGCAGTCGCCGTGGGTTCCCTTTCAAGGGGGAACGGTGATATGGGCGCGACGCGTAAAGCAATTCGTCCAGTGGACGGATTGTAGCC